>Ga0307479_10001400_pt1 | contig 21933 bp, 17 predicted proteins | sample atmos_gasesECM4C_FD_203743 | JGI IMG/M metagenome (GOLD analysis project Ga0307479, IMG submission 203743) | Hardwood forest soil microbial communities from Morgan-Monroe State Forest, Indiana, United States - atmos_gasesECM4C_515 | ecosystem: Environmental > Terrestrial > Soil > Temperate...
CCGCGGGCTCTCACGAACGCTTCATGGTCCTGGAGGTTTTCGGACGCTACGCAGGTTTCACTGCCATGCTCCCCACCATGGCGGGAGCTGCCAACCGCTGCGTCATCCCCGAACACAAATTCAATATGGAGCGGCTCACTGAGCTTCTTGTCGCCGATCGGCGCAAGAATCCCAGCCGCTACTCCACCGTCATCGTTTCTGAGGGCGCCATGTTCGAAGGAGGCGAAATGGTTTTCGAGGACGATACGACGGATGCCTTCGGCCACAAGAAACTCGGCGGCGTCGGCGATCTTGTCTCTGAAAAATTGAAGGAGCTTTCACCCAAGTACAACAACGGCAAGTCTATTGACGTCATCAACCAGAAACTCGGCTACCTCGTTCGCTGCGGCGATCCCGATGCCATCGATTCCATCGCCCCGATGGCCTTCGGCAATCTTGCCCTGGACCTCCTCCTCAATAAAATCCATGGGCGTCTTGTCGTGCTTAAGAATGGCCGCTACGACAACATGCCCATCGACGCGGTCGTCGCCACAAAAAAAGTCGTCAACGTGAAAGAGCACTACAATACCGAGCGCCTCCGGCCCCACTATGCCAGCTTTGAGATGAAGCCCCTCTTCATCATGGCCAGCGAGATGGGTTAGCCCTGTTATGATTCTTGGGGGGGGCGTCAGACGGCCAAGCTCGCAGAACAATATTTTTCGTTGCTATCCACGTTTCTAGGTACCCAATGACCATCACGCGTCGTTTGCTACTTTTGTCGTTCTTCCTCTCTGTCACCGTGAGTGCTCACGCCCAGGAATGGCGCCCTCCCACGACCCTCAAAAAATTGCTAAACGGTCTGACCGTGGTCATTTCCGAGGACCACTCCGCGCCCACGGTCGGCTTGTGCATCTCGTACGGAATTGGCTCGCGACTCGAACCGGTGGGCCGCACGGGTTTCGCGCACCTCTTCGAGCACATGATGTTCGAGGGCACGCCTATCGCTCCTAAAGGAATCTTCAACCGCGTTGTCGAATCCGGCGGCGGTTTTGTCAATGGCAACACGGACAATGACTTCACGCAATATTACGAAAGCGCGCCGGTCTCTGCGCTTGACGCCATGCTCTGGCTAGAAGCCGACCGCATGAAGACTCTCGATTTTTCTCCGAAGAACCTTGAAAACCAGCGCAATGTTGTCGAGGAAGAAGTTCGCGCAAATGTTCTGAACCAGCCTTACGGCCTCTTCTATATCTTCGATTTGCCACAAAAGGCTTTTGATAAGTATCCGAATGCCCACAACGGATACGGCGACTTCAAGGACCTCGACGCCGCGAACATCGACGACGTCCGCCGGTTTTACGATCAATACTACGCGCCTAACAACGCCGTCCTCGCCATTGTTGGAGATTTCGCAACCGACGAGATCTTGGCGAAAGTCGAAAAATACTTCTCGAGTGTTCCCTCGAAGCCCACGCCACCGCGCACGGATGTTTCCGAAAGCCCGCAGACCGCCGAGCGGCGCGTCACCCAGGAAGACAACCTGACAAAAGTTCCTGCCCTCGCCGTAGGCTACCGCATGCCCGCGCGCACGACCCGCGATGCCGTCGCGGGCGCGGTCGCCGGCGAACTTCTCCACAACGGCCAGGCTTCGCGATTCTACCAATCCCTCGTCAAAGAAAAGCAAGTCGCGCTCTCGATTAGCGGCGGCCTGAATCTAAATGGCGCTGGTCCCTTCGAATACAACGGCCCCGTTCTGATGATTTCCTTCATTGTCTATCCCGCTGACAAGACTCAGGACCAAGTTCTGGCGGCTTATGACGCCGCGATCGCCGATCTCGCGAAAAAAGGGCCTTCGCCTGCGGAGCTCGATCGAATTCGCTCGAAAATGCGCGCCGACTGGTATTCGAACTTGGAATTGCCCGTCAGCCGCGCTCAAGCCCTCTCCCACGCCGCGCTCTTCGACGGGACTTACGAACGCGCCTATTCGGTCCCAGAAGAAGTTTCGAAGGTCACCGCCGACGAAATCCGTTCTTTCGCAGGTAAGTATTTGGTGAAAGCGAACCGAACGATTATCAATCGCGTGCAGAAACCCGCCCGCAAACCTGCGGCTTCGGGAGGTGCCCAATGAAAATTTTCTGTCCCTCGCTCGCTTTGCTGCTCGCTGCTTCCACTTACGCGCAAAGGGAACAACCGCTTCCGAAGGACCTGCCGCCCTTCGGACCGGAAAAGCCACTGCAGGCGCCCGACGTGAAGCAAACAAAACTTGAAAATGGTTTGACCGTCTGGCTTGTTCCGCGCCACGGGTTTCCGAAGGTAAGTTTCACTCTCGCCGTTGGCGGAGGCTACGCCGCTGATCCGCAGGATCGTCCCGGTTTCTCTCAAGTGCTCACCGCAACCATCGACCAGGGAACAAGAAAAAGGGCTGCGCGACAGATTGCGGAAGACATGCAGGGCGCTGGAGGTGATGTGAACGTCTTCGCGGTACGTGACGCGATTCGCATCTCCACGAGCGTTCTTTCCTCGAAGACCACGGAGGGCCTCGCGGTCCTTGCCGACCTGGCCGAGGATGCCGCCTTCCCGGACGACGAAGTCAATCTCGCCAAGCGCAATCTCACAGATCAACTCGAACAAGAAGAGACTGACCCCACCTTTCAGGCCAATCGTGCCATCGCTAAGGTGTTGTTCGGCAACGGGCCATACGGCATTTTCTCGCCCACAAGGGACTCGCTTGCCGCGGCGACACCCGCCGAATTACGCGGCGAGTTTGCGCGCCGCTTCCGTCCAGACCAGGCGGCTCTGCTAGTCGTCGGGGATTTCAGTCCTGATCAGATGCTTTCTCTCATTCGCGGCAAATTCGCCGCCTGGCATTCCCCATCATCTCCTCCCGTACCCCCGGCACCCGCTCCCTCGGTCACTGCACCACACGCCATCTTTATCGTGCCCCGACCGGAATCAGTCCAGACTACGCTTGCCTTCGGCGCATCCGGTCCCCATCGGGGCGATTCGGATTTCGAGGCCACCGAAGTTGCGAATGCTATCTATGGAGGCATGTTCGGCTCGCGTCTGGTCAACAACATCCGCGAGGACAAGGGCTACTCGTATACGCCGGGCGCTTTTCTGCAATCCTTTCGCTCAGCAGGGGCAATGCGCACCCAGGCTGACGTTCGCAACGCGGTCACCGGCGCGAGCTTCAATGAGATTTTGTACGAGATGAATCGCATGGTCACTACCAGCCCCACGGAAAACGAGCTCCAGCAGGCCAAGCGCAACGTCGTGGGCATCGAAGCGATCTCTTTGCAGTCCAACGATGAAGTCGCGGGCGAGCTCGCTGACCTTTGGATGAGAGGTCTGCCTCCCGAGGGAATCGGGAATTACGGCAGGAAAGTCGCCGCGATCACCGCGGACGAAGTCAACGCCACGGCCAAGAAATATTTTCCGGCTGCGCACTTCAGCGTCGTTGCGGTTGGCGAGCAGAAAGTGATCCGCGAAGCTCTTGCGCCGTTCGGTCTGCCCATGGTTCCGGCGCCCTGACATTTTGGATTGGAGTTAAACCGCCTGCGAGATTTCTGAAGAAACCTGGTTCCGCGTCATTGTGAGTCTCACGACGCCTGCCGCCTCGCCAAGACTCAGACTTCGCTGCGTACTTCGCGAATTGCTCTTTATCCCTTGACCTTATTCTTGATCTGCTTCGCCAGCTTCTCGATTTCGTGCGCTTTCTTGTACATTTTCACGGACAGCACATCCGTCGTCGCCGTTTTCTCCACCTCTTCCTTCAGCTCATTCACCAGCACATAGAGCTGTTCCACGCCCTCACGAAATTCCTTTTCGTTCTGCTGCAACATGGCCGCCTTCGCACCCTTTGGATCCAGCTGCGCGGCATTGTTGCCTACCCCTAAAACTGGTGGATGATCTGGCTGCTGTGGCAGGCGAATCGGCCTGTGTCGTTGCGCGAACAGCAACTCCGCCCCTGCCACGAGAAAAATTGGCGCCGCCAGTCCGATCACAAACTTTCTTCTCGTCTCGCGCATAGGAACCTCCCCAAACTCGCTCCCGCGCTCCATCTGCGGTAAGCGCGCTTGTCCCCACGCCGACTTACGCCGTCGCTGAGCTATTGTACACCTGTCCACCGGCAGAGCGTTGCAGGGCTTCCCGCGTTGACCGGGACAGGCGCAGGGCATAGCATTTGTATATGAGCGGCGTCGTCAAAGACAAGTTTCCCCCGGGCCCCTCGCCCGCTTCGCGATCGGGTTCCTTCAAAAACTACAGTCGAGACCCGCTTGGCTTTCTTCCCACCCTAGCCCGCGAATATGGCGACATCGTGACGATGCGCTTCTACAAGTTTCGCGTGTACTACGTCAACCACCCTGACTACATCGAGGAGGTGCTCGTCAACCAGGCGCGCAAGTTCATCAAGGGCCGCATCCTGCGCGCGAACAGGCGCCTCTTCGGGAATGGATTGCTGACCAGCGAGGGCGACTTCTGGTTGAGGCAGCGGCGGCTGGCCCAGCCCGCTTTTCATCGCGCGCGAATTGCCGCTTACGCGGAGACCATGGTGCGATTTACGGAGCGCATGCAGGAGGGCTGGCGCGATGGCCAGAAGCTCGATATTCACGCGGAGATGACGCGCCTCACGCTGCAGATCGTGGCCAAGACGCTGTTTGATGCGGACGTCGACGCGGATGCCCAGGAGGTCGGCCACGCGCTCGAAGCGATCATGGAACACAACTCCGACTTCCGCCGGCTCATTCTGACGCCCTCCTGGCTGCCGACGCTGCGCAACATTCGCGCTGCCCTGGGGACGCGCCGCCTCGACAAAATTATGTATCGCATCATCGGCCAGCGCCGCATCGCGGGCCGGGACGCCGGCGACCTCCTCTCCATGCTTCTCCATGCCCAGGACGAAGATGGCTCGCGCATGACCGACCGCCAGCTTCGAGACGAAGTCATCACGCTGTTTTTGGCGGGCCACGAAACCACAGCCCTCACTCTTTCGTGGACGTGGTGGCTCCTGGCCCAGCATCCGCAGGCGGAAGCAAAATTACACGCGGAACTCGACGCCGTCCTCAGTGGACGCACTCCTACCCTCGAAAATCTTCCGAAACTCCGCTACCTGGATCACGTCATCACCGAATCGATGCGGCTGTATCCTCCTGCGTGGGGAATGGCGCGGCTGACAATCGAAGACGCCGAGATCGGCGGATATAAGATTCGCAAGGGATGTGGCGTTTCTCTTTCGCAGTGGGTGGTTCACCGCGATCCGCGCTGGTATGAGTCGCCGGACGAATTCCGGCCCGAGCGCTGGGAAGGGGATTTGCTGAAGCGGCTACCGCGCTTTGCGTATTTTCCCTTCGGAGGCGGCCCGCGCCAGTGTATCGGCAACTCCTTTGCCCTCATGGAAGCGGCATTGATCCTCGCGACGATTGCGCAGAAGTTCCGGCTGCGGCTTGTACCGGGACACACGGTGGCGCCACTGGCGTCCATTACACTCCGGCCGCGTCACGGAATCCGCGTCACGCTGGAAGCGCGGAGGCCCGCAGAAGCGCACTCCTCCCTTTTCAAACGACAGACTGCGATTGCGGATTAACGGGCGTCAGCGCGGTGTTCGACTTCCTCCGCCGGATGGCCAAGCTCGGCGCGCGTTTGCACCACTCGCAGAATGGAATCGCGCGTAATCATGCCGATGATGTGCGCGCCGCCATTGGCGGAGTTGCCTACGACGGGCATTTGCTTGACATCGGACGCAAGGAGGCGTTCGAGAAGGCCGAGAAGAGGCTCGTCGGGCGAAGCCCACAAAATTTTTTCGCGCGGGACCATGACAGCCTGCACGGACGTGTGCGGCCACTCATCGCGAGGGACTGAGTTCAGCGTGTGGACATTCATCATGCCGGCGAGGCGGTCGTCGGTGAGGACCAGATGGCAGCGGCGGCCGGTGCGCAACACTTCGGCGCCGTACTCTTCGAGCGAAATGTCGCGAGCGACGGTGGGAATTTCGTGGCTCATCACGTCGGCAGCGCGCAGGCCGGTGAGCGTCTGACGGAGGGTTATCTGGGCGACACTTTCCTGCGCGGCGGTCAGCAGGAACCAACCGATGAATGCGATCCACAGCCCCTGCGTAACATGGCCATTGAAAGCGCCCCACGCGCCCAAGAGAATCATCGCGTAGGCAACCAGCTTGCCACTGGCGCCGGCGACTCGCGTGGCCTTGGTGAAATCTTTGCTTACACCCCATACAAGCGCGCGGAAAATGCGGCCACCGTCCAAAGGGAATCCGGGAAGCAAGTTGAAAACCGCAAGCCCCAGGTTCGTCTCCCAAAGCCAGGTAGCGAGAGCTCCCATCATTTGACTGTACGGAAAGAGCAGAGTGAGGACGAAAAAGACAGCTGTAAGAAAGCCGCTCGCCAAGGGGCCGGCTATGGCGATGTTGAATTCTTCGATGGCCCGAGAAGGTTCGCGGCCGATGCGGGCGACGCCGCCAAAGATAAACAGTGTGATGGAGACAACGGGAATTTTGTAATGCTTGGCGACCACGCTGTGCGACAGCTCGTGAAAAATAACCGATCCGAAGAAGAGCAGGCTAGTCAGCACGCCGACGGTCCAATGCTGTGTTGTCGTCCATTGCGGATGCTCTTGTGTGAAGCGAACGGCGAGAGAGTAAGTGATCAGGGCGAAAATAAAAAGCCAGGTCGAGTGAATGTAGATGGGAATCCCTAGAACGCGCCCGATCTTGAGGCCTGGTCTTATTGCCATCGTAAGTCTCTTTGGTATTGAGTTCCTCTCACCTTACTACACTACCCCTAATTGTATAGCGTTCCAAACAGGCGCGTCCGGCTGACCACGGCGTGTTCATCGGCACACAGATTGGATTCGAAGTCCTCTGCATAAGCTACCTGTTTTCAATATTTTAAATATGGTCTCGGGAGTGCCCTTGTACTTTGCGTAACGCAAGGAGGTGGGCCATGGTCGCCACGCTGAATCTTGTCGGACTTGTTTTCGCCACGATGTTTGCAGCCGCAGCGGCCGTCGCATGCAATTGGCTGCTGCTGCGCGTGATGTTCCATCTAATGCGGCCTGCCGCTGTCCGAAAGAATCCTGATAGCGCGGCCGCGAAACGGCCAACGGTGCGCACGGAATTGGCCCGCGGTACGGCGGAACTGGCGCGGGTTTTCGCGCCGAATCGGTGATGACGCCGGAAGCGAGTGTTAGCGGGATTTCCTAGGGAGAACGAACACCGTGGATTTGGCAGCCACCGGGAATTGGCAGAAGGGAGCAACAACATGCTGGTCTTGAAATGGTTATTGATGATCCTCGGCGTTGGCCTGTTTGGCAGCGCCGGGGCGCTGGTGGTGTATGACATCTATCTTTCCGCACAACTTCGGTGGCTGCTTGGCCGTAATGCGACAGACGAATCCAGAACGCAGGTGACTCCATCCCGCCGCCCTTTCGGGGCGGTCCGCTGGCGGCTCGCGCAGAGGCTGGCAATTACGTCCGTTTTGCCGCTGCTGCTGGCGTCCAGCATCGCGGTGGTTCCTGATGGATCGGCTGCCGTGCGCATCAGTCAGATTTGGGGCGCACGTCCCGGCACGTTGTATCCAGGCGTGCATTTCGTTACACCGTTCTTGGATAGCGCTGCACTGTACGACACGCGCGAGCAGGTCTACTCGACCCTTGCCTGGGAAAACCCCAAGCAGAAGGGTGACGTCCTGACAGTGCAGGCGCGCGAGGGATTGAACATCGGGCTGGCAGTCTCCGTGCGCTATCGACTGGACCCGCATCGCTTGGACACCATCCACGCGAACCTGCCGCAGCCGGTAGGCGAAGAGGTTGTGGCGCCGGTGGTTTCGACGATTTACCGGCAACTTGCGCCAAATTATGTCACGCGGGAAATTTTTGCCTTGAAGCGTGAAGAACTGCGCACCAAGGCAGCTGAAGCCATCACCGCGCGGCTCGCGACCGATGGAATTTTAGTGCGCGAGGTGTTGCTGCGGGACATCCGGCTTCCCGAGGAATATGCGAAGGGGCTGGAAGGGCTCTTGCTGAAAGAGCAGGAAAACGAGCAGCTCGGCACGGTACAGGAAATCAAGCAGAAGGAGGTAAAGATCGCCGAACTGGAGGCAGAGGCGCAGAAGTCGCGCGACGTCAAGCAAGCGGAAGCGCAGGCGCAGGTTCGTGTCCTCCAGGCTAAGGCAGAATCCGACGCCATGCAGTACACGCTGCCCCTGAAGCAAAAGCAGATTGAGCAGAGCAAGCTGGAAGCCGCGGCACGCAAGGAAGCCACTCTGCAAAATGCCGACGCAGCCGCGCAGGCCAAGGTAATCGACAGCAAGGCGGAGCTCGAGCGGCAGAGGAATCTTTCCGACGCGGAAGCGAACCGCATTCGCGTTACAGCCGCGGCGGATTCGGAGCGCTTGCGGCTCGAAGCAGCGGTGTTGAAACAGAATCCCATGCTCATCCAGAAGATCATTGCCGAGCGGCTCTCGGACAAGCTGCAAATCATGATGGTGCCGATCGACGGGAAGAATTTCTTCGCGAGCGATGTGATGCGGTCGGCGTTCTCAGGCACGACTACCAGCAACAACGGCTGGTCGGATGACGGCTCGGAAGAGGCCAATCCTGTGCCCGCGGCCACGGCCGCTGCACAGCGCAAGCCGCGGCGCAGACCCTAGTGAGTCTGACAACTTGTGAGTTGTCATTCATTGCTTGACGACCGGATATTTAGGCCTTGGCGGAAGCGTTTTGTAATCTTTCAAAGCTTCTTTTGCGAGGTCGATAGCCTTTTCAAGTTGTGGATCGTGACCGCTGACAACGAGGTCGGGGCGCTGAGGCACGACGTAATCGGGATCGACGCCGTGATTTTCAACGATCCATTCGCCGCCGTTGTCCGGCGACCAAAAGGCCGTCTCCGGCGCAGTAACATTGCCACCGTCACGGAGCGGGATCGCGCGGTCGTACCCCACTAGTCCGCCCCACGTGCGCGTTCCTACGATCGGGCCGATTTTTTCTCTGTGAAAGAACCACGGAAAAGCGTCGCCACCGGAGCCTGCCAGCTCATTCACGATCATCACCTTCGGCCCGTAGATCGCCACTGGGGGCCAAGGCTGATCTTTCCCCTCGCGGGACGCCAGCACCGTCAAGAGCTGGCGTTCTAGTTTTTCGGTGTAGAAGTCGGGAATCTGGCCGCCAGAGTTACACCGCTCATCGACGATGATGCCGTCCTTGCCTAATTGAGCGTTGAACTGTTTGTCGAACGCGATGATTCCCGGGATCGTGGTGTCCGGCACGTGCATGTAGCCGATGCGTCCGCCGGTGGCTTCCGAGACCTTGCGGCGATTTGCTTCGATCCAATCGAGGTAGCGCACGCCGTTCTCATCGTTCGCCGGCTTTACCGCGATTTCCCACGCGCCTTCTGTCGCGGGCTTACTGTTAATTTTCAGGGTGACGAGCTTTCCTGCGAGATTTTGGAAGTACGCATAGACATCTTCATCCGTACGCGCTTCGTGACCATTCACGGAAATCAGATAGTCCCCGGCTTTCACTTTCAGGCCCGGATCCATGAGCGGCGAGCGTGCCGCTTCAATCCAATTTTCGCCCGGATAGATCTTGGCGATGCGGTAGTAGCCACCGGCGGCCACGAAATCCGCGCCGAGCATTCCGACGCCGACGTGGGGGCGCTTCGGCTGGTCTCCGCCGCTGACGTAGGCGTGCGAGGTGTTCAGTTCGGCAATCATTTCCCCGATGATGTAATTCAGATCGCTGCGGTGAGCCACCCAGGGCAAGAGGGCTTCGTAGCGGTCTCCGATCCTTTTCCAATCGTGGCCGGTCATGTTGGGAGCCCAATAGAAGTCGCGCTCGATGCGCCAGGCCTCATGGAAAATCTGCCTCCACTCCTCGCGCGGATCGACTTGGACCTGAAGTCCGGAAAGGTCGAGTTTTCCTTCACCAACCCTAACCTTGCCTGGTTCTGCGTCAACCACGCCGTATACGTCCCTGGCTTTGTAAATGACCTTCTTACCTTCTTTATCGAGGTTATAGGCGTCGATGCCTTCAAGCAGCACCTTGTCTTCTCGCTTGGCCACGTCGTAGCCGTGCAAAATGTTCTGCGGTTTGTCGTCGTCCTCTATGCCTGCTTGCCGAGCCTCCTGCGGGGTTGCGAGGTAAAAGAGCTTGTCTTTGCGGGCGGCCAGCGCTGTCAGAATGCCCGCGGGAATCGGGACGGTTGCCACGCGCGACTCAATGCCCTCGAGATCGATTTTGAGCGGCTTCGGCGCCTCCTCTTTTTTCTCGTCTTTCTTTTCGCCCTTTTTTTGCTCGTCGGGCTTGGCGTCGGAAGCCTTCTTGTCGTCTTTCTTCTCGTCCTTTTTCTCCTCTCCTGTTTTCTCTTCGTCACTCTGGGGCGCGAAAGGAGAGGCTTCGTCGGCCTTCAAAGTGACGGCGAAGATACCGTCTGTGGAGTAGTAGTTGTAGCGTTGATCAAGCTGCCCTGCGCTTGGATAGAAGTAGCGTGTCGAAATGAAATAAAGATATTTGCCATCGGGATCGAAAGCCGGGTTTATGTCGTTATAAAAGCCTCCCGAGACCTCGGTGATTTTCTTCGTGTCCAGCGCATAGAGAAAAACGTCATTGGAACCGCGGCGGTGTGTTTTAGAATAGGCAATCCAACGGCTGTCGGGCGACCAGTTGCCGTCGGCGAGGTCGCCGTAGTCCCCTCTATCCACCAGCACAGGTTTTTTGTCGTCGATATCCACGTACCACAGTTGATGAGCTTTATCCCAATAGAGCAGTTTCTTGTTGTCCGGCGACCACACCGGACCGTAGCGGTAGATTCCGCCGTCAGTGGTGACGCGCGTTTCCTGGCCGCCCATCTGAGGACGCACGTAAATTTCATACTCTCCGGTCTTGTCGCTGAGATAGGAGACTGCCTTGCCATCGGGCGACCATGCGGGACTGAGCTCGTGGATGCTCGAATTGTCGGCGGTCAAATTGCGGATGCTTCCGTGCTCCGTGGGCACCGTAAAGATATTTCCGCGCGCGGCCACGATGGCGCGGACACCAGAAGGGGAGATGGAAAACGTCTCAATGTTCTGCGCTACGCTTTTGAATTCTGGCCGCGCCTCGATGTCTTCCGCGCGCACTTCGATGGGAATATTACGCGTCTTGCCGCTTGCCAAGTTGTATTCGTAGAGCAGGCCGCCATTTTCGTAGACGATGGCATCCGGCCCAAGGCTGGGCCATTTGATGTCGTACTCTTTGTAATCGGTCAGTTTCTTGGTCTGCTTCGTCGCGAGATCGTAACTGAAAAGGTTCATCACGCCGTCGCGGTCGCTGATGAAATAGATGCTATTCCCGTGCCACATGGGGAACAAATCCATGCCTGCGGTTTTTGGGAGTTCCTCATAGGTGTTTTTCTTCAGATCGTAGATCGCGATGGGAAGACTCCAGCCGCCGCGGTATCGCTTCCAGGTGCGGGATTCTTGGGAGGTCTCGAGATAGGCGATCTTGTTTCCATCGGGCGAGAAACTCGTCAATTCTCCACGTGGCACCGGCAATGGTCTGGCTGCGCCGCCCTGCGGAGAAACCAGGAAAAGCCGTGTCGTTCGAAACGGCGGCGCGCTGATGCGATCGGAGCGAAATAGTATATTTTTGCCGTCTGGCGTCCAGCCGAGGACGATATCGTTCGAAGGATGAAATGTGAGCCGCTTGGGCTCGCCGCCTTCCGCGGGGATCACATAGACATCGGGGTTGCCGTCATATTCGCCGGTGAAGGCGATCCACTTGCCGTCCGGAGAGAATTTCGGATACAGCTCGTCACCCACGTGCGAGGTCAGCCGGCGAGCGGCTCCGCCTTCGCGGGCGACAGTCCACAAATCTCCGGCGTAGACGAAGACGACCTTTTCCTTGGAAATATCCGCGAAGCGCAGCAACCGCGTCGGCCCATTGGGAGCTTCCGAAGCCCTTGACGATTCTTCGCGCGCTGCCGAACAAACTCCAAGCAAGACTCCGAGACAAATCGAAAGCCACACACCTAACCGAACAAATTTCTTGTTCATTGTTCTTTCCCACCCCATGGAACTGCGAGGCCCTTTCAAGCGTGATATCATCATCCGGCATCCTCGTGTCCGCCAAGCAAAATGTTCCGTCGCCACGCGCGCTATTCGATCTCCAACTCGGCAAGACGGATTTGATCGAGCTTGCGCCTGAACTGGTCCGCCGCGCAACGCAAGAGGAGATGAGAATCTGAGAGCTTTCGCCGGTTGCATTGCTGGCGCCACGGGAAGCGCTGTCGTCATCGCTTGGCCGTGGGACCACAGCGGGGGTGTTGCTGCAAAAGCAAGCGGAGCCCGCCGCGGCCCTTTTACCGCAGTGGTTATCGGGCTATGCTTTCCTGTTCACCGTGGATACTAACCTCGATCGCGCGAAGGAAATGCGGGCGGCGTGGGTCGCAAATTTCGCCGACGGCGCCGCGTCGCTGCCGCCCGCGCAATTGCCTCAAGCGTGTCCGCCCGGCGCTGCCGGAGCACACTCATGAGCTTTCGCGCCAAACTTTTCCTCGTCTTTCTAGCCACCGTATTGACGTCGGTCGTTCTCGTCGCTGGCATCGTGACGCACTACACGCGCGCTGCCTTTGAGGACTTGGATGCGCAACGCACCGAAGCGCTGGTGGCGCAATTCAAGAAAGAATATGCGCAGCGCGGCGAAGAGGTGGCGCATCAGGTGGAGAATATTGCCAATGCCGAAATCACGCTGCGCATGGCGCTGGACTTGGCGCGGCCCAATGCCGACCAGTCCCTCTATGTGCGCGACGCTATGGGAGCAGCCCAGGATCATGGGCTGGATTTCGTCGAATTTGTGAATTCCGGCGGGACGGTGATTTCCTCGGCACAGTATCCCGCGCGCGTCGGATACAAGGATGACTTGGTGACAGAGAGCAAGGACTGGCGTGAATCGGGTGCCTTTTTGAAACGCGAAGAGTTGCCCGACGGGGTAGCGTTATCGTTGAGCGTTGTCCGCGCGTTGCCGGTGGGAGACAAGAATTTTTACATCATCGGCGGGCGGCGGCTGGACCAGAATTTTCTTGCCTCGCTGGTTCTGCCGGTGGGCATGCGCGCGCTCTTGTATCGCAACCTCGAGCCAGAGTTTGTTTCCACCTCGCTGACCGACGCAGGCGGCGAGGTGCAACAGGCGGAACGCTTTGCGCCCATCATCGAGGAAATACAGAAGCGGCCGCAACCTCTGATTCGCACGACCAACTGGTCGCAGGATGCGGCGGAGGCGGAAACATTTCATGCCATGCCGCTGACGGGCCCGAACAACGAGCTGCTCGGCGTGCTATTGGTCGGTAGCTCGCGCCGAGAGCTCGTTTTGCTGACGAGGCGTATTGGCTGGATTGCCGGGGCAGTTGGCGGGGGCGCGCTTTTCATCGGACTTTTGCTGACATGGTGGGTCTCCGCTCGCATCACGCGACCGGTTGAGGAGCTGGCGGAGGGAGCGAGGGAAGTGGCATCGGGACGCTGGGACACGCAGATCCGCGTGCGCGGCGGCGGAGAAATTGCCCAGCTCGCACAGGCCTTCAACGAAATGACCGCTACGCTGGCGTCGCAGCGCGAGCAGTTGGTGCAAACCGAGCGCGTCGCCGCCTGGCGTGAATTGGCCCGGCGTCTCGCCCACGAACTGCGCAATCCGCTCTTTCCCCTGCAGATCACCGTGGAAAATCTGCAGCGCGCGCGGCAATTGGACGCCAAACAATTTCTGGAGGTTTTCACGGAGTCCACGGCCACACTGAAAGCCGAGCTCGCGAATCTCAATACCATTGTGGGGCGATTCAGCGATTTTTCAAAGATGCCTGCGCCGCACTTCACCCGCGTAAACGTGAACGAATCGCTGCGCAATGCAGTGCGGCTATTCGAAGCGCAGTTCAATGCCGTGGGCAAGCCTGTCATCACACCGGAATATTTTTTGACGGAGCCGCTGCCGGAGATTGACGCGGATGCCGATCTCCTGCATCGCGCGTTTCAAAACCTGGTGCTGAATGCGCTCGACGCCATGCCTGCCGGCGGGACGGTGACAATGCGCACCTCCGAGCATGAAGGCAACGTGTGCATTGAAGTTGCCGATACCGGCAAGGGACTCACCCCGGAAGAGTGCTCACGGCTTTTTACGCCCTATTACACCACCAAGCAGCAGGGGACAGGTTTGGGTCTCGCGATTGTGCAGTCGGTGGTGAGCGATCACCATGGAACGATTTCGGTCACGAGCGATGAAGGCCACGGTACCACGTTCCGCATCGAGCTCCCACAGCGCCAGGCTGGTCATTCGTCGGTTTCCAAGGCGGAAGCGGATGCCGCCGCCTCGCCCCCTGCTTCGGCCGCAGCCGCTGCTGCTTCTGACTGACGCATCGCCAAGGACGACGCTTGCCGAGAAAAGCACATCTGCTGCTGGTCGACGACGACCCCAACACTCTGGCGTCACTTTCCCGGGCATTCCGCCTTGCTGGCCACGAAGCGACCGTTTGCGACAATGCCGCACGCGCGATCGAGCTCCTTCGCAGCGAAGCCTTCGACCTGATTCTTTCCGACGTGGTCATGCCGGGAAAAAGCGGGCTGGAACTCCTCGAAGATCTCAAAGTCGCGGGAGTGAAAACTCCGATCGTGCTGATTTCCGGGCAAGCCAATATCGAGATGGCGGTCAGGGCGACAAAACTTGGCGCTCTGGATTTTCTCGAGAAGCCCCTTTCCACGGATAAATTGCTTGTTACGGTTGAAAACGCGTTGCGGCTTTCGCGGCTGGAAGAGGAAAACCGCGAGCTAAAACGGAAGCTCGGAAAACATGAGCTCGTGGGATCCGGTCCGGCGATGAAAAAACTTCTGGCCGAGATCGACCGCGTGGCCGCCAGCGAGACGCGCGTTTGCATCCTTGGCGAAACGGGCACGGGAAAGGAACTGGTGGCGCGCGCGATCCATCAGGGATCGCCGAGACACGATGCCCCGTTCATCACGCTGAATTGCGCGGCGGTGCCCGCGGAGTTAATTGAATCCGAATTGTTTGGCCATGAAAAGGGCGCGTTCACGGGTGCGGGCGCGCAGCACCTCGGGAAATTTGAACAGGCGGACGGCGGAACCCTCTTCCTGGATGAAATTGGCGACATGCCTGTGGCGATGCAGGCGAAGCTACTGCGCGTGCTGGAAGAAGGGGAAGTGGAGCGCGTCGGCGGCGACAAGCCGGTCCGCGTGAACGTGCGCGTGGTCGTGGCGACACACCGCAATCTCGAGGAGCTGGTCAAGCAAAACACATTCCGGCGCGATCTGTTTCATCGGATTTTTGTGTTCCCCTTACCGCTGCCGCCCCTGCGCGAGCGACTGGAAGATTTTCCGGAGCTGGTGGCCCATTTTGCGCAGCAGGTGGCGGCCCAGAACGGCTGGAAGGAAAAGGTATTCGGCGGCGACGCCATCGCGGAACTGCGACGGTACGCCTGGCCGGGCAATGTGCGCGAACTGCGCAACGTTGTAGAGCGGCTCGTGCTTCTTTCGGCCGAAGAGGCAATCACCGCCGCGGATGTGCGCCAGGTTTTGCCCGTCTCGGTGTCAACAGGGGAGAATGGGGCGCTGGGAGGGGCTTCTCTCAGCGGCACAGGAACGCTCGCCGAGCGAACCGAAGCGTACGAAAGAGAAGTGCTGCTGGCGGAAATCAAGCGCCACAGTTTTCACATGACGAATGTTGCAAAGGCGCTGGGACTCGAGCGCAGCCACTTGTATAAGAAGTGTCAACAACTTGGAATCGACCTACAAACTCTCCGCAAGCCGGAATAAGCGCACCCGGGATGGAACACGCATTGGTGTTTGAGGGGCAAGTAGGCGAGGTGCGAAGCTCCATGCGAAAATAAGGCCGATGAATCCTGTGCTCATCGGTGCAGCAAGCGCTCTTGGAACGGCTGCGGGAATCACGGCGTATGGGGCGGTGTATCCCCGGGCCCAGTTATTTGGACCGACGGTCTGCCGCACGAATTCGCCGCGCCGCCTAGCGATTACGTTTGATGACGGACCGAATCCGGCCATCACGCCTAAGCTGCTGAATCTTCTCGATCGCTACCACGCGCGTGCGACATTTTTTCTGATCGGCCGGTTCGTGCGGGAGTGCCCGGAATTGGTGAAAGAAGTCCTCGCCCGCGGACACGCCCTTGGGAATCACACCGAAACGCACCCGAATCTTTTTTGGCTTGGCCAAACGCAAATTCGAGACGAACTGCGACGATGCAACGACACCATCAGCGATGCCACCGGCGCGCCGCAGGAGTGGTTTCGTCCCCCCTTCGGCATGCGCAATCCATGGCTCGCGGGCGTTGCGCGCGAACTCGACCTGCGCATCGTGATGTGGACCCTGATTCCGGGCGACTGGCGCGCCGACAAGTCCGGCGAATGGCTGATTCGCCGAATGGAACGAATCGCCACGCGCACCGAACACAAATTGCACAATCGGCACGGCCACTCAGGTCATGCCGGTGAGGTCCTGTGCCTGCACGACGGTTATCACCGTCAGCAGAACGCGGACCGCACTCTTATGCTCGCCGCTCTTGAACACTGGCTGCCGCGCTGGCACGACCTCGGGCTTGAGTTTGTTACAATTAACCAAGCGGTGCATGCGCCCGCTCTCTGACTATGGACGAACGCGCTTTTTATACCGAACGCGAAGAGACCAGGAAAATCAAGCTGCTCTGCCCGAGCTGCCATGGTGAATTTGAGTTTCCCGTGCGTTGGAAGGTTTGCCGGAAGAAAAGGGAATTGCCGCGTGGCGCCGGAGAAGAAGATAGAAAGAAGTTCGCGAAGGCCGCGTCCTACATGGTGCGGCTGGATGATTTGGTGGCTTGCTTCAAGTGCCGCAAGCGCTTTGAGCTGACTGGGCAGTCGACCGTGCTTATTAGCGATAATCTCGGCGACCCCAACGCCGATCCGGAAAACTTCGGCAACCGCTAGGTTTCTCTCCGAACTTCAAACCCGTGACCTCGAGCTTCTATATCTCAGGATACATGTCAAAAAAGGCTTCCGCTGACTGCTGAAACGTCGCTTGGATCTCTTCTTTGCTGCCTTCGATGAGGTGCATTGTCACTCGTGCGGTGCGGCCGTTCTTGAGCACGACGGTCGCATCTTTCACTTCGCCTAGGTCTTCCTCCGGCAGCAAACGCATGCCATAAATCAGCGCAAGTTTCGCCATTGCACTCCTCCTGATCCACGGTCCAGCCTAGCTTGTGATAACTGCTCGGTCAAACGGCCGGGAAACTCTGCCAGATGAATTTGCGTTATACTGAGGCATCTTCAGACTCCCGGCACGCATCGCACCGCAGAGCATGGAGGTCAATGATGAAGCGCAAGTCCCTCCAGGGCCTTATGTTCGGCCTTCTCGGTTGCTTTGTCATTCCGGTGCTGCAACCCACTGCCACAGCGCAAGAACTGCCGGGTCCCCAAGTCGAGGCGCCGCCTCCGGTGCCACCCGCGCAGGAACCGGCAGCAGCGCGGCGGGTGCTTCCTGAGAAAGTCACCGTTCCTGCGGGCACCCGCGTTGCGGTAGTTCTCGAAAATGGCATTTCCACGCGCGGCGCCAAACCCGGAGATTCCGTCTACTTCCACACGAATTTTCCGATCACGCAAAACAATCGCATCATCATTCCCGTCGGCTCCTATCTCCGCGGCGAATTGACCGAGTCCAAGCGTCCGGGACGCGTCAAGGGCCGCGGCGAATTTCGCATGCGCCTGAACACGCTGATATTTCCCAATGGCTACACAGTTGATTTGAAAGCCGTTCCGCGCAGTGCCGATTCTGGTGGAAAAGAGACAATGGATTCGGAAGGAAAAGTGACCGGCCCTGGCGGCAAAGGGAAAGACGTAGGCACGGTTGCGGAAACGACGGTAGCGGGCGCTGGAATCGGCGCGATTGCGGCCGGTGCAAAGGGCGCTGGCATTGGAGCCGGGATCGGCGGACTCGCGGGTCTCGCGGCGGTGCTGCTGACGCGCGGTCCGGAGGCGGAACTCCCGCGCGGTTCCACACTCGACATAGTCCTTGAACGAGAAATCGTACTCGACGGCAACCAGATTCAGTTCACCAACCTCGGCCAGGCATTGCCCATCACGCCCCCGGTTGTGCGCTAGTAGTAGTTCCTGCTGCGATGCGTGGGATTCGCGAATGACCTAAGTCCCGCGCGCTGATGTGGCTCTAGGCGGTGGTTTTCTTCGTGGCCTGCGCTTCAAAGCGCAGAGGAGAAAATCGCTCCCAATCGACGGAGAAGCGCTTTTCCGTTATCCATTCGCGCATCAGCTTTGCCGTGATGGGCGCGAGAAGGATTCCACTGCGAAAATGGCCCGTGGCAATCAACAGGCCATCCAGGTCCGTGGGGCCGAGGATCGGCAAATGATCCGGCGAATCGGGACGCAAGCCGGCCCACGTTTCTTCGATCCGTGCGGCTGCCAATCCCGGCGCCAATTCAATCGCGGCCGAGAGAATTTTTTCGATTCCTCCTGCGGTTGTCCCTTTATCAAATCCAACGTATTCGACCGTGGCGCCGGCGAGAATCCGCCCGTCGTTTCGCGGCACGAGATAAATCTTCTCCGACCAGAGCACGCGCTCGATCTTCACCTCCTCCGCGCGAAGAGCGACCATCTGTCCTTTCGCCGGCCGTACGGGCGCATATGCTTCGACCCCCTCCAAACCCGCGGAAAAGCATCCGGCGGCGATGATGGTCCATGTGGCTTCGACTTTTTCATTTTGCAGTACCAGACCGGCACAGCGCCGATGCTTGCCGTCATCCCGCCAAACGGACTCAACCCCGCAATTTGAAAAAATTTCCGCTCCGCTGCGGCGCGCTGCTTCGAGGACTGCCCGCGTCAGCGCCCGGCTATCCACCGATGCTTCATCCGGCCGCAGAACGCCAACTTCCATCTCCTCGCTCAGGGCGGGCTCCAGTTCCCGCGCATCCTCGGCGCGAAGCGGCTCCGCTTTCAATCCCAGCCCGTGATGTAGCGCAATCAACGTGCTCAGTTCGGCCTTCGCATCGCGCGAAAACAATGCTTCAATCGTTCCCTTTGGCCTGAAGCCGGCTCGCTGGCCGGATGTTTCCTCTACCATCGCAACGAACTCCGGGTAAAGCGTAAGACTCGCTTTGCACAGCGGCACGGCGGGAATCATCCCGGGATTCTCTGGCGCGGCTGACAGGATGCCCGCCCCGGCCCACGAAGCTTCACGTCCCGGCTCCTGTCGGTCAAATACCCCGACGCGCAGACCGGCGCGCGCGAGCTCCAGGGCGATTGATCCGCCAATCAAACCGCCGCCGGCGATGGCCGCATCGAATTTCTTCATGCCGTCATCATAACGCAAGTCGATGGATGGTTCGTGTTGCGGGGGATCGCACTGCGGAATGAGATGGAATCAATCCGCGCCGTGTGGAAAGCGCGATCTACAAGGATTTCGCAAGTTCTTCCGACAATACCTGCGCCTTTTTCGCCAAATCCCTGGCGCGAATCCAGTTGCTGACGCCAGCGGCAGCGCGGGCTTCGGAAATGAAACTCCGGACTTTGGAAGCAAGATCAGTTTGCGCGGCGTTCAAGTTTCTTCCCCGCGTTGCTGCCAAATTTCGCTCCGCGACGCCGATGCTCTGTCCAGTCTGTTGCTGCGCGGCTGCCCTTTCTTCGGCCGTCAGTTCGGGCACGATAATCGGCGCTTGTGGTTTATCGGGGGCATTGTTGTCGGCTGAAGAGTTCGTCGCGCCTCGCGGCCTCGGCGGGTTGCCGTGTGCTGCCGCGATCGCCGAAGGTGGCGGCGAAATCAGGATGTGGAGTTCTGGCACGGGATCCGCCGGCGGCTCATTGACGATTGGCGGCGCAGATGCCAATTTCGGCCGCACTTGAACCGCCGTGTCCCATCGGAACGACGGCTTTCTTCGCATGGCGCCGCATCCCGCCGCAAGAAAAGCGGCAGAACACATCACCGCCAAGGAAATGCGCGTGCCGGAGCGGAATGGAATCGCGAGGGAACTCTTAGACCGGGCTGGTTTCTCTGTCATGCTCAGGCCGCGAGCGGTAGCTCGATGCGAAACGTCGTACCTCGGCCAACCTCCGAAGTGAAGTCTATCGAGCCGTTGTGAAGCTGCACAATTCGGAAAGTGCTAGCGAGCCCGATGCCGCTACCGCCTGGCCGCGTGGTGAAAAACAATTGAAAAATCTTTTGCCTGTTTTCCGGCGGAATTCCTTTTCCGGTATCGCCCACGGCGATTTCCGCCATCTCGCCGCGCCGGCTCAGCACGAGCCGTAATTGCCCTCCGTTCGGCATGGCCTCGGCCGCGTTCAGAATAAGGTTCAGCACTGCCTGCTTCAGCAGAGCGCGATCCACGTACACCTCCGGAACATCGATGGGAAGAAGTTGCGCGACCTGCACGTTCGCTTTTTGTAGCTGCGGTTGCGCCACCTGCATTACTTCCTTCAGAAGCTCGGCCAGCTGTGTGGCCTCCAGCCGCACTTCCATCGGCCGGGTAAAATCGAGGAATCGCTTGACGACCGCATCCAGGCGATCAATTTCTTTGTCCAGCACCTGAACAGCATGCTGCGCTCCGCGGTTTTGCCCCTTTGGCAGGTATTCCTTCAAGTTTTCGAGCCATAGCCGCATGGAATTCAGCGGATTCTTAACTTCATGCGCCACACCTGCGGTGATACGCCCCACAGCCGCGAGCCGTTCGCTCACCTGCAGCTGTGTATTGATGCTTTCGAGCGAATCCAGATCGCGCAGCGTCACCAGCGCACCCATGCGCTCCCCATCTTCTTGAATCGCCTGAACGCTGACGCCCACGCGCCTCGTGCCTTCACTGGTCACCAGTTCCGTCTCCGCCGCGACCTCGCTGAGTTCATCGCCGTCGAAATGCAGCGCATCGCGCAGCGGGTGGCCCGGCGGGAATATCTCCGTCACGCGGCGCCCGATAAAGTGCCCTGCAGGAGCGCCGAGAAACTTTTCCGCTGCCGGACTCACCATGACGGCGCGGGCGTCACGCGTGAAGAGCAGTAAGCCATCTTCCAGGCCGGCCATCACGGAATCCAGGTTTTCGCGCATGGTGCTGAAGATTTCATGAACCCCGCGCAGCTGCTGTCCGACTTGCATGATTTTTCGGCTGACCTGCCCGAGTTCGTCGCCGCTTCCCGCGAAGCCCTTGACCTGCGGCGCCGGCGCATCATATTGCCCGGCGGAAATGCGGTCCAGTTGCGCGGCAATGTCGCTCAGCGGCGCCAGAGCTGCCCGGCTCACCCCCGCCGCCAGTACCGTCGAAATGATCAAGGCCACCAGCACGATTGTTGCGGATTTTCGCACGCTCGGAGAAATCTCGTTCAACAAAAGTCCGGAAGACACGTCCACGCGCACTTCGCCAAATGGCTGCCCGCCTTTGCTGAAGGGATAATCGAACTCATAGACTCTCGGCGGCCCCGCCAGCACCCTCACTTGATGTGCATAACCCCGCTGTGTCAGCTGCGCAAGAGCCGTTCGCCGCGGAAGGAATTTCCCCGGCAGGGATTCATCCGTCGAGACAAGCGCCATCCCTTCATGGTCCGTGATCGACACTTCGTAAATGGCGGGAGTATCCTTCGCGGCTTTCAGCTGGGCATGCAGGATTTCGTTGATTTCGAAGGCGCGCCGCACGAAGTCATGGATGTCGTTAGGATCATTCGACGCGGGACGCAATCCCTGTTCAGCGGCATCGGTCAGCGCGCGTTGCGCCTGCTGAAACACCTGCTGCGCAATTTCGTGCGCGCGCTTGTCGGTCTCCTGGAGCACCTGCTCGAGAAGTTGTCCGACGAAAACGCCGGACAGCACCGCGACGACGAGCACCACCAGCCCCGTCATCACCAGCGTGAGTTTTGTCCGCAGCCGCAACTGCATCGAGCGTTCTTACTCCGTCTCGGCGCGGTCTCCGCCGTATTCTTTCAATTTGTTGTG
>Ga0307479_10001401_pt1 | contig 21930 bp, 13 predicted proteins | sample atmos_gasesECM4C_FD_203743 | JGI IMG/M metagenome (GOLD analysis project Ga0307479, IMG submission 203743) | Hardwood forest soil microbial communities from Morgan-Monroe State Forest, Indiana, United States - atmos_gasesECM4C_515 | ecosystem: Environmental > Terrestrial > Soil > Temperate...
GAAATGCAATTCGCGCTCGAAGAACGCGCTGTAATCCTGCTTTACCGCATCCTGAATCGCATAATGCTCGGGGTAAAATGTCTGAATCAGCACTCGCCCTTTCAGCTCGCCGCGCCCCGCGCGCCCCGCAACTTGCGTCAACAACTGAAACGTGCGCTCCGCCGCGCGAAAATCCGGCAAGCTCAGCGAAGAATCCGCGCTGACGACACCGACCAGCGTCACGCGCTGAAAATCGTGTCCTTTCGCCAGCATCTGCGTCCCAACAAGAATGTCCAGCGCCCCGCCCGCGAACGCACCCAGTGTCTCCTGGTACTGCCGCTTCGTCCGTGCTGTATCCCGGTCCAGCCGTGCGATGCGCGCGCCGGGAAATTCTCTGCGCAGTCTTTCTTCCAAGTGTTCCGAGCCTTCTCCAAAAAAATAAACGTACTTCGACTGGCAGTTCGGACACAGTTTAGGGATTGGCTGAATCGAACCGCAATAGTGGCACTCCAGCCGGTTGCGCTGCTTGTGATGCGTCATCGAGATGCTGCAGTTCACACACTGCACCGACGCGCCGCAGCTTCGGCACAGCACCGACCAGGAATACCCGCGCCGGTTGATCAGCACCAGCGCCTGCGTGCCATTCGCCAGGCATTCCTGAATTCCGGCATGCAGCGCCGCCGAAATGGGGCTGGTCTGGTGCGTCTGCTGGAAATCCTCGCGCAGGTCCACGACTTCCACGCCGGCGAGCGAACGGTCCGCCACGCGGGAAGCCAGCGTCAGCAATTCATATTTTCCATTCCTCGCGTGGTGATACGTTTCCATCGACGGCGTCGCCGAACCCAGCAAAGCCAGCGCCCCCTCCATCTTGGCGCGCACGATGGCCACGTCGCGGCCGTGATAGCGGGGCGTCTCTTCCTGCTTGAAGCTGTTTTCCTGTTCTTCATCGACGATAATGAGCCCGATGTTTTCCAGCGGCGCAAACACCGCCGACCGAGTGCCCACCACGACGCGCGCCTCGCCATTCCGCACGCGCCACCATTCGCGCGCGCGCTCCACGTCGCTCAGCGCGGAGTGCAGCACCGCCACGCCCTCGAACCGCGCCCCAAACCAGCCGCGGCACTGCCGCCCAATCCACAGCGTCAGCGCAATCTCCGGCACCAGCACCAGCGCCGTTTTCCCACGCGCCAGCGTGTCCTGCACCGCGCGCAAATACACTTCCGTCTTCCCGCTGCCGGTCACGCCATGCAGCAGTTGCACGCCGAATTCGCCCAATGCGAACCGCGCGCGAATCCCTTCGAGCGCGCTCTCCTGCTCCGCATTCAACTCATGCGCCGGAGCCGAGTATCCCGCATCAAACGGATCCTCCGCCGGATCAATCGCCTCCTCCCAACTCTCCAGCAACCCGTCTCGCAACATCCGCTCAATGAAAGCTCGCGTAACCTGCCCCAGCCTCAAAAGCTGCGGCAAAGGCAGCGGCCCGCGCTCCGTCTCCAGCAATTCGCGAATCCGCTCTTCTCTGCGCTTCCTCTGCGCACTCTGCGTCCCTGCGTTATCACTTTCGTCTTTTTTTTCCTCTTCTTCTTTCTCCGTCAATTTTTCAGCCGCGCCAGCTCCGCCTTTCCACGCGATCACTCTCTGGGTCCGTCGGTTTCTTCCCTGCACGGTCTCCCGAATTTCAATCAGCCCGCGCCTTTGCAGTCGCTGCAACGCGGAAGCATCAACACCCAACCTTGCCGTTGGACCCAGCGGCAAGGCGCCTTTCTTCTCTTTCAACTTCGCGAGAAACGCCGCCTCTTGCGGCGTGAGCCCGTGCGACAATTCACCGCCGCTCAAGCTCTCCGCCGCTTCACGCCCCGCGTCCGTCAAAATAATCCGGCGCTGCGATTTCAGCTCCGTCACCGGCGGCAGCATCGCGCGAAACACTTCGCCCACCGGCGCCAGGTAATATCCCGCGATCCAATGCGCCAGTTCGATCAATTTCGGCGTCAGCGCCGGAACAAAATCCAGCACGCGAGTAACCTCGCGAATTTTCGTCCCCGGCGGCGCGCTCTCCGCCAATTCCACAACGACGCCGACCATCGCCTTCTTCCGGAACGGCACGAGGACGCGGCTCCCCGGTTGCACCGTTCCGCGCAACGCTTCCGGCACCGCGTACGTGAACGTCGTACGCAGCGGCACGGGCAGCGCGACATTGCAAAAAGGAGGTGTCATCCCGCCGTGTAGTGTATCAGCACGAGGAAATGTGGAAGAGCGCGCGGAAGAGATAGAAGAATGCGAGATGAAATGAGAAATCTACCGGCTCATGAGAAAAATTCCCAGGAAGATAGTCGCGATCCCCAGCCACTGCCAACGCGAAACGTGCTCTCTCAAGAAAAAAGCCGCAAGCCCGACGGTGACCGCTCCGTACAGCGAACCAAGAACGCTAATCACGGCAACCTGCTCCATTTTCATCCCGAGATTGCTGAGGACAAAGGCGCCAGTATCGAAGACGCCCATGCCCAGGAGCATCCAGCGCACGTCACCGCGTGGAAGACGCACGGGCTGCTTGGAAACGAGCATCGCCGCCGCCATCAGGACGGCACTGGTCAGCCGGATCATCCACACGGTTTGCACGGCGCCGACGCGCGGAATAACGCGAATTCCGAGCAGCCAAAACAGCATGGCAAAACCAACGGCAGCGAAAATAGCCCAGCCGATTCCGCGGCCGCTCCTGCGCACGGCCTCGGCATCGTTTTCGTCCGGTATTTTTTCTCCGCCTGCAACGATCGCGACACCCGCCAGAGTGCAAACGATCCCCGCGATTCTTACACCGCTCACGCGTTCGCCGGTCATCCAGGAAAGCAGCAGCGTCAAAGCGGGATAACTGGCCGAGAGCGGAGCCACCACCGCCATTTTTCCAATCTCAAACGCGCGATAGAACCCCAGCCCGGCCATGACGTTGAAGCATCCAGCCAGAAAACCCCAAGCCCATGGTTGCCATCCGGAACCATCCGCGAGATGCCCCCAGCCGCCGAGGGCCGGCAAAGAAATCGTTAGCAGCAGGAACCCAATCAACTGCATGTAAAACATGGAACGGAGTGTGCCAATGCGATGCGTGGCGAAACGCGCAATGAAATCCGCGCCGCCCCAAGTTAGCGCGGTGAGAAGCCCCAGGAAAATCCCCATGCATTCATTCTGCCATCAAGAAGCGTCCGCCGACGAATTCTGAAAGTCATTCTTGCCGGAAAACTTCTCAGTAAGAAACGGAAATACATTGGCGGGACCGCAACAAGGAGCGCGGCTTGTCCTGCAGGATGGAAGACGATCTGCGGAAAAGTTTCTTCACTTCTTCTCTGTGGGCACGCGGCGCTTCAACTCTTCAAACCAGTTCAGCACGACATTGATCTGCGTGGGCGCGGACTCGCCGGTATCCGCGGGCTTGAGCATCAGAAACCGCTGGCCATCGGGGGACACGTCGTAATTGGGAGACGTTGCCGGGCTGCGCTCATACGGCCCCTGAAAGAGCATCCGGGGTTTACCCGCGGCGAAGCCTGGCTGCGTGTTGATATCAACCGCCATCATCTTGTCGCCGCTGCGGTAGAACAGCTCCCGCCCGTTGAGGTTCCAGGCTGGTTCCGTGCCGCCTTCCGTGGAAATTTGCCACTTGCCGCCGGGGCCCGGATAGGGCTGCACGTAGATTTCATAGCGGCCGGATTCATTCGAGGTGTAGGCCAGCCAGCGGCCGTCCGGAGAAAAACGGGGCACACTTTCGTCGAACCGTGTTTTGAGGAAAGGCTGTGCCTTGCGGTCACTCATCCGCACGATCCAAATATCCCTCTGCGTGGAGGGATTGACTTCAATGAAGGCCAGCAGTTGCCCATCCGGGGACCAGGACATCGGAACATGGGCGTATTCGCTGGTTGTTAACCGCTCCAGTTCGCCACTGCCGTCGGCCCGTTGCCAGTAAATGTTCGGCGGCCCTTCCTTGCTCGATTGAAACGCTATCCGTTTGCCGTCCGGTGTCCAAGCCGCGTTGAGGTTCACATTCCCTTCGAACGTAAACCGGGTCAACGCTTCCCGGGAAAGATCGTAGAGCCAGAGTTGCGTCTCGTGTTCCGCGATCCCCACAGCTACACGCTGGCCGTCGGGGGAAATGCGCGGGAACATGTAGCCGCGCTCCGGAGCGGCCGCGCGTTGTTCGGCCCCATTCCGCGAGACCGACACCAGCACGCGCTGGTTCTCCTGAACACCCCCTGGAACATAGACCAGCGATCCAGTAGTGGAAATACTGTACTGGGCGGCTCCCGAAGTTGGGGAGTGGGAGACGTTCTCGACCACGGGGACCGCCGCGCCGGTGACGGCGAGCCTCTGGGCATCGAACGGCACAGCCATCAGGCTCCCTCCCTGGGAATAAACTAGGTGTCCGGAGGATGCGTAGCGGGGGTGTGTCGCCGCAGGAATGAGGTTCCGTCGCTCTCCCGTCCCGAATGTCTGGACGGCAACCTGCGAGTTGGTCCAATTAAAGCTGCTTGTTGAGGCTACGAAGAGGAATGCCTTGCCTTCGGGCAAGAACTCCGGCCAGCGGTGGCTGACCTCGCCAGTCTTAAGGCGAGTCAGCTGTTGCAGCGGGCCTCCCGCTTCCGAAACTTGCTGGAGAAATGAGGCGGTCCCGGGTGAGAAGGCAATCGTGCCCTGGTTGCTCCAACTCTCCCCGTGAGCGAGCGTCGCATCGCCAAGTGTCTGGGCTGTTCCCCCGCTCACCGAGATTTTCTTTAGCTTTGTGCCCACAAAAAACCCCAGCCATTGGCCGTCAGGCGAAAAGAAAGGTCCGACGGCTCCCTCTGTTCCAAGAATGGGCCGGGCCTCGAGGCTATCCATGGCCCGCAGATAAAGTTGCTGTGTGCCGCCTTGGACGGCAACATAGGCGAGCTGGGTTCCGTCGGGTGAAAGAGCCAAGGCGGGTTGCTCCAGTCCCGCGAGCCGCTGACCGGGCGGTAGAGTGATCACCGTGCGGCTAACGGGCCGTGGCGACGAGGGCTTGAGATTCCAAATCGCGAGGCCGGTGATGGCCGCCAGAAGCAACGACATGGCGCCCCACAGCAAGGCTCCTCGCCAACGCGCGCGGATGCCGTTCGCTGTGCCGGTCGGCGCCGATGCCACCTGCGAGCCACCTTCGGCATTCCATTTCAATTCGAGCGCCAGGTCGCGCGCCGTTTGCCAGCGCTCGTCTGGGTCCTTGGCGAGGCAGCGGCGAATCGCGTGATCCAGCGCGGGCGGCGTCAGTGGCTTGATCGTGCTGATGGGCGCGGGTTCTTTTTCGAGAATGGCGGATGCGACGCTGAGTTGGCTCTTCCCCTGAAAGGCGCGCTGGCCAGTCAACGTCTCATAGAGCACGGCGCCTAGAGAAAAAATGTCGCTGCGGCCGTCCAACTCTTTGCCTTCGATTTGCTCCGGCGACATGTATTGAAAAGTGCCGACGATGGTGCCTTGTTGCGTGACCGGCGTCGTGCGGGTTACTGCCGCCGAGAGCGTCGCTCCTGTCGCCAGCGGCGCCGCCGCTTTGGCGAGGCCAAAGTCCAGCAGCTTCGCGCCGGATTTTGTGAGCATGATGTTACCGGGCTTGAGGTCGCGGTGCACAATGCCCTGGCGATGCGCTTTCGCGAGCGCGTCGGCGATTTCCACGCCATACTGGAGCACTTGCGCGAGCGGCAACGGACCTTTTTCCAGCCGCTTCGCGAGTGTTTCCCCTTCCAAATACTCCATGATCAGGAAGTCGGTGCCATCCTGATGGCCGACATCATGCAGGATGCAAATGTGCGGATGATTCAGGCTGGAAATGGCCTTTGCTTCTTGCTCGAAGCGCTGCCGCAGAGCTGTATTGCTGGAGAGATGTGAAGGAAGGATCTTGACGGCGACCGTGCGGTCCAGGCGCGTATCCCGCGCGCGATACACTTCACCCATACCACCCGCGCCAAGCGGGGCGATGATTTCGTAAGGGCCCAGGCGAGTGCCGGAGGCAAGAGACATTGGGCGGGATTATAGCTCAAGCGGCGAAGGAACAGCCTTGCGAACTGGACGAAGATTAAGGGATTTGAGCTTTCTGCAAACCTTCATTGCTGGAATACTTCTGAACTACGGAGAGGACTTGCCTTTCTTCACTTCGAGGCCGAGGACGGCCATGACTTTTTGGAGATCTTTCCAGACTTCGCTTTTTGCGGGTGGATTGCGCAGCAAATAGGCGGGGTGGTAGGTGGCGAGCAATTTTCTTCCGCGAAATTCCAGCCACTCGCCGCGAAAGTGGGAAATGCCGCGATTGGTTTGCAGCAATGTTTTTGCGGCGACGGCTCCGAGGCAGACAATCACTTTGGGAGCGATGGTGTCGATCTGGCGCAAAAGAAACGGCGAGCAGGTGCTGACTTCGTCTTCTTCCGGCTGGCGATTCTCCGGAGGCCGGCACTTCACCACGTTGCAGATGTACACGTCTTTCCGTTGCAGTCCCATGGCTTCGATCATCTGCGTAAGCAGTTTTCCCGCGCGCCCGACGAACGGCAATCCTTGCGCGTCTTCATCGGCGCCCGGGCCTTCGCCGACGAAAACCAGTTCGGCCTTTGGATTGCCGTCTCCGAAAACAATTTTGTGCCGCGTGCTGTGGAGCTTGCAGCGAGTGCATTCGCCAAGATCCTCGCGAATTTTGAGCAGCGTGTCGTCCGCAATTTTGTCCACGGATTCGAAGAGCGACGGCCCCGCGGCGACCGGCAGGGATGCAATCTTCGGACTCACCGGCGTCACGGCCGGCGCGATCTTTTGCAAGGATGGCTTTCCGGCGGGCTTCGGCAAGGTTTCTTCCTTTTGAATGTTTGGAGTTGAGCTATGGACGGACGCGGGCAGTACCAACGGCCGCTCGCTATCTTGCACAGCAGCGGCTCCGCGGTCTCGATAAAACAAACGTATTCCGAGGTCTTCGTAGAAACCAAGCCGGTCCATTATTTTTTTCTGGAGGGTTTCAGCGATGCGCTCGGCCATGGCGGGATCAAACGCTGGAGCGCTTCATTGCAGCAGTTCCGTGCAAGACGCTTCGCAGGCGCACGACCTCATCCAGGATTCTCTGCGCCACTTCGCTCTTGCTCATTTTCGGGAGCGCGAGGTCGCGGCCATCGCGGGAAAAGAGCGTCACAATATTGGTATCCTGATCGAAGCCCGCGCCTTCGGCGGTGACGTCGTTGGCAACAATCAAATCGGCATTCTTTGTGGAAAGTTTTTTCCGCGCGTTCTCCGCGACATGGTCCGTCTCCGCCGCAAAGCCCACCACGATTTTCTGGCCCTTGTTGCTCGCCACCTCCGCCAGAATGTCCGTGGTTGGCTCAAGAGAGATCGTCAGCGCCGCGTCGCCTTTTTTGATTTTTTCCGCGCGCTGTTCCGCGGGGCGGTAATCCGCCACCGCGGCCGCAAGAATGGCGACGGAACTACGCGCAATTCGCTCCACGACGGCATGGTGCATTTCTTTCGCCGTGCGCACGTCAACGCGCTCGACTCCAGCGGGCGCTTCGAGACTTACAGGCCCGCTCACGAGAATGACCTTCGCGCCGCGCCGCGCCGCTGCTTCCGCGACCGCATAGCCCATTTTCCCGGACGAGCGATTCGTGATGTAACGGACTGGATCAAGGTCCTCCCAAGTCGGCCCCGCGGTTATCAGGACCGTCTCGCCTTCCAAATCTCGCTGTGCTTTCAGCGCCTCGCGCACGGCGGCAACAATAGCTTCCTGTCCCGCGAGCCGCCCTGCCCCAATCATGCCGCAAGCAAGGTAGCCCTCGTCCGGGTCAACGATTTTAACGCCGCGAGCTCGCAGCATCGCGACATTTTCCTGCGTGGCCGTGTGGTTCCACATGTTGACGTTCATGGCCGGGGCCACCACGACCGGCGCCGTCGATGCCAGATACAAAGTCGTCAGAAAGTCGTCCGCGATCCCGCGCGCAAATTTTGCAATGATGTCCGCCGTAGCCGGCGCGATCAGGAGCAAATCCGTTCTTTGCGCCACCGCGATGTGTTCGATGGCGCTTTCGAGGTTGGCTTCGCCGCCGGAAGAGTCACCGAAGAGATCGGTGATCACTTTTTGCCCGCTCAGCGCCGCGAACGTCAGCGGGGTGATAAACTCGCGCGCCCCGCGGGTCATCACCACTTGCACGCTGAATCCGTCCTGCTGCAAGCGGCGTACGAGTTCCGCGGCTTTATAAGCCGCCACTCCGCCGGTCACACCAAGCGTGATTCGCATCGCTGCCTTTCGCGGCCCGCTACTTCCGCCGCTTGTTGCCTTCCTTGTCCACGTCGATCGAGGCCGGCTCGGTGAAGTCGTACTCGATCAGGCTGTGTTCCAGCTCTTCGCACGCGATCCGCGTGGCCTTCAGGGTTCTCGGGTTCTCGATCAACGGCGGCGCGCCCGCCATGATCTGCCGCGCGCGCCTGGCCGCCAGCACCACATACGCAAACTGGCTCTCCGGAGCTTTCGTCTGCATGGTCATGTCAGTCATTCCCTCCCAAACGATGCCAGAAGTTGTTCCACTCTCGCCCTCCGCCGCGCGCTCGTGCAGCGCAGGGCGATAACAATCGCCTGCGCCTCCCGTCCCGCGCGTTCCACATCCTCGTTCACCACGCAAAAATCGTAGTACTTGCCGAACTGCGCAATCTCGTCGCGCGACTTGGCCAGCCGCCGCGCAATCTCTTCTTCCGAGTCCTGCCCGCGGTCGCGCAGCCGGCGCTCCAGCTCCGCGCGCGACGGCGGCAGAATAAAAATCGCGACGGACTCCGGGAGCTTTTCCTTCACCTGCGCGGCGCCTTGAACGTCGATCTCCAACACGAGGTCGAGTCCCTTCTTCCGCGACTCCTCCAGCCACTTCAGCGGGGTACCGTAGGAATGTTTCCCAAAAACCCGCGCGTACTCCAGAAACTCGCCGCGCGCGACCATGGCGTCGAATTCCGCTTCCGTCACGAAATCATAGCATTTCCCGCTGGCCTCGGTCGCGCGGCGCGCCCGAGTGGTACATGAGATCGAGGGCATCGTGCCGGGCAGTTCCAGGATGCGCTGCACCAGAGTCGATTTTCCCGATCCCGACGGCCCCGATACGATCAACACCAGCGGCGCAATCTCTGTCCCCGTGCTCATTCGATGTTTTGTACCTGCTCCCGCAGTTTTTCGATCTCCGCCTTGATCTCCAGAGCCAGGCCGGTGATGGCCAGCGCCTCGCTTTCCACGCCGGGCGTTTTGGAGAGCATGGTGTTGGCCTCGCGATGCATTTCCTGCAAAAGAAAATCCAGCTTCTTGCCCAGCTCACCGGCGCCGTCCAGCAGCTTGGTGAATTGCTGGAGGTGGCTCCGCAGGCGGTCCAATTCTTCACTGATATCGCTGCGTTCCGCAAGCAGCGCGGCCTCTTGCGCGAGCCGCGCCGGATCGATTCCCGTCCCGCCCAGCAATTCCTTCAGCTTGGCATCGAGACGGCGTGAGAAGGCCGGGCGCAACGTGGCGGCAAGCCCGCGCACGTTCTCCACGTGAGCGGCGATGCGGGCGAGGCGATCGCGCAATTCTTCCACCAGGTGACGCCCTTCCGCGCGGCGCATATCATCCAGCTTTGCGAGCGCATCGCGCAAGCCGCTTTCCAGCACTCGTCCGAGCCGCGCTTGCTCTTCTTCCGAATCCGGCACGGCGGTGATGACACCGGTGATCACTCCGGGCAGCCGCAAGAGCGCGACCACGTCCATGTCCGTCGCCGCTCTGGTTTCCTGGCGCAACGCTTCCGCGGCTTTCAGATACGATTGCACCAACTCGCGATTCACCTGTACCGGCGCGGCTTTGCCCGGTTCCACGCCCACGGTCACTTCCACGTGGCCGCGATGAATTTTTTCGCGGACGATCTGCCGCAAACGAATATCGTACAGATCAAATCCTTCGGGCATGCGCAGCTTGAGGTCCAGGAACCGGTGGTTGACGCTTTTCACGCTGACGCGCACCGCCCAGCCATCCTGCTCGGCTCGCGCTTGCGCGTAGCCGGTCATCGAGAAGCATTCGATTTTCTTCGTTGGTAGTGTGGTTGTTTGGGTCATAAGGAATCCGATGCGGCATTCGAATCGGCCGGTGCGGCCTGCGCCGGCGCCAGCACGTCGTCGTCCGCAAACTGCAAATCGTGAAGCCGGGCGTAGGTCCCGCCACGGGCGATCAGTTCCGTGTGCGTTCCGCTTTCCCGGATTTGCCCGTCTTCGAGGACGAGAATCTTGTCCGCGCGGCGAATGGTGGAAAGGCGATGCGCGATGACGAAAGTGGTTCGCCCGACCATCAGGTTGGCGAGCGCCTTCTGCACGAACATTTCGGACTCCGCATCCAGCTCGGAAGTGGCCTCGTCGAGAATAAGAATGGGCGAATCTTTCAGGATGGCGCGAGCGATGGCGATGCGCTGGCGCTGCCCTCCGCTCAAGCGCGTGCCCCGCTCGCCAATCAACGTGTCGTAGCCTTGCGGAAGTTCCATGATGAAATCGTGCGCCAGCGCGGCCTGCGCGGCAGCAATCACTTTTTCCCTGGGAATATTCGTCAAGCCATAACAAATGTTGTTCCACACGGTGTCGTGGAACAGGATGTTCTCCTGGGTGACCATGGCAATCTGTTCACGCAGAGACTTGATGGTTACTTCCCGGATGTTCAGATTATCGATTCGAATGGCGCCGGAGGTGGGCTCATAGAATCGCGGCAGCAAATTCACCAGCGTGGTTTTGCCGGCCCCGCTGGATCCTACGAGAGCAATCACTTCTCCGCGGCGCGCGCCGAAATAAATCTGTTCGAGCACGTGATTCGAATCGTCGTCATAGGCAAAGCCCACGTTTTCAAAAACGATTTCCCGCGAAAAAGGCGGCAGCCGCTTCGCGCCCGGCTGCTGGCTCTGCTCTTCTTCGCGGTCGAGATAGGCAAATACCTGGGTGCTGGCTCCCTGCGCGAGCTGAAACTGCTGGTATACCTGCCCGATGCGCTTCAGCGGCATGTAGGCGTTGAACATGGCAAAAAGAAAGGCGATAAAAATTCCCGGCGTCATCAGGCCGTGCTTGATCTGGTCGCGGGCATACAAAATGAGCAGCGGGATAACCAAGGCGCCCAGCAAATCCATCATCGGCCCGGTGGCTACTGCCGATCGCACCCAGCGCATATTTTCGCGCAGCAGCCGTTGCGCCGTATATTTGAACTTGGCGATTTCGAAGTCCTCCATTCCGAAGGCCTTCACGACGCGGTTCCCGCTGACGGTCTCCTGCAGGATCTGGCTAAGATCCCCAAGCCTGGTCTGACTGTTTTCCGAGGAACGGCGAATCTTTTTTCCTAGTTTTCCCACCGGCACGACGACCAGCGGCACCAGGATGGCCGAACCAAGCGCCATCTTCCAATTCAGCACCACGATGACCACCAGAAATACAATCAGCGTGAAGCCTTTTTGAAACAGGTCGGCCAGGTATTCGGAGAGCGCGATGCGCGTGCGTTCGACGTCGTTGATGGTGGTGGAGAGCAAACGCCCCGTCGGATTGGTTTGAAAAAAGCCAATCGGCTGGCGAATGATCTTGGCGTACACCTGGTTCCGCAGCCTCGTCACGGCGGCTTGCCCGACGTACTGTATCTGCGTAACGCCCAGATACTCGGCGATGCCTTTTGCGACATAGAGAAAGACCACGGTCAGGGCAAAAATGGTCCACACGTTGTGGATCGTGGGCGGAAAAAACCGGTTGAGATAGATGGTATGGCCGTTCGGAAATGTCACCAGCGGCAAAGACGAACCGACAACCGACGGGTTCAGAACGTAGTCAAACGCCGGCCGGAGCATGAGCGCCACGACACCGTCTGCTAGCGCCGTGAAGGCCACCAGCGCCACGCCCACTGCCAGCCGAAAGGAGTACGGCCGCACGTAACTGAGCAATCGCTTCCATTGTGGTGATAACAACGAGGCCACGCTCCGGGCTCCCTGACTAGTCTACTTGGTACGCTATTCGCCGCGTCGCAGCGTGTCAAGTTTCCGCGGCCCGCCGAAAACGTGCTCGGACCGCCGATCCAGTTCGTTTACTTGTCGATATCGCGGTGAATGACTTTCGCGGAAAATCCGCGCTTCGCGAGCAACTTCTTCACAGACTCCGCGAGCATGACGGAACGGTGCTTCCCGCCCGTGCAGCCGAACGCAATGGTCAGATAACTTTTTCCTTCGCGGATGTAATGCGGAATCAAATAGGTCAGCAAGCCTTCGATGCGCCGCAGGAATTCGCCGGTCTGGGGAAACGAGCGGATATACCGCCGCACTTTCGGGTCTTGGCCCGTAAAGGGCCGCAGCCGCGGCACGAAATGCGGGTTAGGCAGAAATCGCACGTCGAGAACCAGGTCCGCATCCGACGGCACTCCGTAGCGGTAGCCGAAACTCACGACGGAAACCAGCATCGGCCGTTTGTCCGGATTCTTGAAGCGCTGGGTGACGAAGTGGCGCAATTCGTGCACGTTGAATTGTGTGGTTTCAATAACCACATCGGCCAGCTTGCGGATTGGCTCCATCAGCGCGCGTTCGTGCGACAGACTTTCCCGCACGGAAAAATTCTTTCCCAGGGGATGCGGGCGCCGCGTCTCGCTGTAACGCCGCAGGAGGGCATCCTCGTTGGCTTCGATGAAAACCAGCGTGATGGGATGATCTTTTTTCAAATGTTTCAGGAGCGGCGGCAATTTCTGGAGTTGCAGGCCCTCGCGCGCGTCCACCAGCAGGGCTGCGCGCGCAAAGTCTCCTTCGCCCGCGGCGTGCAGCTCCGCAAAGATGGGGATAAGCTCGACGGGAAGATTGTCCACGCAGTAGAAGCCCATGTCTTCGAAGGCGTGCAGGACGGTGCTTTTTCCGGAGCCGGAAAGCCCCGTAAGGATGACGAGTTGCCGGGTGTCGTGTCGCGGCTGCGGCTTCACGGGCGACGCCGCTCAGTTCTTTTCCCGGCGCTGATGGGTGCTGGGAATTCTCATGTCTTCGCGGTACTTCGCGACCGTGCGGCGCGTGACGTGAATGCCCGCGTCATCCAGCTTCTTGGCAATTTGCTCGTCGGTCAGCGGGTGCGTGGCGTCTTCCTCTTCGATCATTTTCTTGACCAGGCGCTTCAGCGTGAGCAACGACATCGCGCCGCCTTCCGGCCCGTTCACGCTCTCGCTGAAGAACGAGCGCAGCTCCAGCACGCCTTGCGAAGTGTGCGCGTACTTGCTGGCCACCGCGCGGCTCACTGTCGAAGGATGCACGCCAACCTCTTCGGCCACTTCCTTGATCATCATGGGCTTCAGCGCATCCTGGCCGTGATCGAGGAATTCGCCCTGGCGCGCGATGATGGACTGGCAGACGCGCAGGATGGTGTGCTTGCGCTGCTCGATGTTCTTCATCAATTGAACGGCGGCGGTAAAGCGTTCCTTCACGTAGTTGCGCACGTCACGGTCGGCGGCATCCTTGACCAGCAGGCGCCGGTACGTGGGGCTGAGCCGCAGTTGCGGCATGTCGTCCTCGTTCAAGAAGGCCTGCCACTGATCATCGACTTTGCGGAAGTACACGTCCGGCTCGACGAGGCGCGGCTCTGTTTTGTTGTAGCGCAGCCCAGGCCGGGGATCGAGCTTCTTGATCGCTTCCAGGGCGTGCTTGACGACCTCCAAGGGCCGGTTCAGCGCGCGCGCTACTTCCTTCAGTTGATTGGATTGCACTTGCTTGAGATGCTCGGAAACAATCTGCTGCGCCAGCGTGTTCTGCGGATCGAACGCTTTCAATTGCCGCAGCAGGCATTCACGCAAATCCCGCGCGCCCACTCCGATAGGGTCGAAGTCCTGCACCACGGCTAATGCGTCATCCAGGTCATCCTGTGAATACTTCCCGTTCTGGGTCAGCTCTTCGGTGGACGCCGTTAGATAGCCGTTCTCATCCAGATTTCCGATAATGCTTTCGGCAATCTCTTTCACGGCGTCCGAACAGATGGTGACGCTCAATTGCCACTCCAGATGATCGGAGAGCCCGCTCGGCGAGGAAAGAAACTTTTCGAACGAGGGACGCTCGGAGACTTCGCGCTCCTGCGATTGCCCACCGTCTCCGCCGGTATCCAGGTACTGGTTGAAGAAGCTGCCTACGTCAAACTCGTCGAACGGATTGGCTTCGGGTTTCTCCGGAACTTTTTCGGTTTCCGCCTTCAGGAAGGTCTCGTCACTGTAGTTGTCCGTTTGGGTGGGTTCTTCGCTCTGCTCTTCGAGGACCGGGTTGGCGATCATCTCCTGGTTGATCATTTCGCGCAGCTCGAGCCGGTTCAGCGCCAGGACGCTCACCATCTGCACAAGTCCGGGCGTCAGAATCTGCTTCTGCGACACTCGGAGGTTGAGTTTGAGCCCTTGCCAAGCCATGAATTGTCCCGTGTTCCCTTTTCTAACCCCAGTTATAACCCTAGTTCAGGCGGAAATGATCGCCCAGATAAACGCGCCGGACTTCGGCATCATTACTTAACTCGTCCGGGCGGCCCTTCCGGAATATCTTGCCACTTTTCAGGATGTACGCGCGATCCGTCACGTTGAGAGTTTCCCGTACGTTATGATCCGTAATGAGCACTCCAATTCCCGACTTAGCCAGGCCCTGGATGATTTCCTGGAGATCCTTGACCGTTAGAGGGTCGATGCCCGAAAATGGTTCGTCAAGAAGAATAAAAGAGGGTTGCAACGTGAGAGAGCGCGCAATCTCCAACCGGCGCCGTTCTCCGCCCGAGAGCGTGTAGGCCTTGCTGGTCCTCACGGTTTCCAGACCCATTTGCACCAGGAGCTCCTCCAGGCGGTCGCGCTGCTGTTCCGGGGTAAGCGGAAGCGTTTCCAGCACCGCGAGCAGGTTCTCTTCGCTGGTCAATTGGCGAAAAACCGAGGGTTCCTGAGGAAGGTAGCTGATTCCGCTGCGCGCCCGGAGGTACATGGGAAGGTCTGTGATTTCTTCGTCGTTCAGAAGTACGCGGCCGGAGTCGGGCCTGGCGAGGCCCACGAGGATATAAAAGGTCGTCGTCTTGCCTGCACCGTTGGGACCGAGCAGTCCGACGACTTCACCCTGTCCAATCTCCAGTTCCACGTCGTCTACGACCTTGCGACCGCGGTACGACTTGCTTAAATCGACGGCCTGGAGCTTCAGCATACCTCATCACGCGCGGCCGCGGAGGAATGCCATCAGTTCTCGACTCGGTGCTTGGTCAACGTCCGCGAACCATTTTCTGAGTCGACGATGATGGTATCATCCGCTAAAAAGAAGGTCAATTGACGGCCCGTCGTTATCCCTTCCACGGCGTCGTAAATCGTGGGATTTCCGCCGCTCATCACGAATTTTCCGTCCGTTGCGCTGTACTCACCCCGCTCCGCCGTGGCTTTCCGCGTCCCCTGTTCCACGATCACGCCGCCCGTGCCAACCGCCCGGCTGACCTGCTGCCCCCCGGCCGCTGGACTTGCAGTTGCGGAACCACTCGCCCCATTCGAATGGGGCTTCTCAGCCCTCGTAAAGTATAAATCCACCACGGCGGCGTGCATGATTTGCTCCGCCGAATGCGCCACCACGTTCTTTTCCAAGTGCGCGCGGCTTTCCGCGTCGAGGTACGTCAGCGTCCCCGCCGTTACATGCCACAATCGCGGTTTCTTCGGTCCGGCTTGCACGGCCACGGTCTGCGACGGCGATTGCCCTGGGGCCTGTGGGAATACCGCGCGCACATTTCCAATGGCATTCATCACCCGCGCTTCGCGAAGCAGCTCGATCGAATTCGCTTCCATCACGGAATCGCCTTGCCACAAGCGCGCATGTCCGGTGTACAGGGCTCTCCCCGTTTTCGAGTTTGCCTGCATCGCGTCCGACGAAATGTTCGCCGGCACCGCCGCAAGTTGCGCTCCGCTCCCTTTTGCCGGAAACTCCGTCGACCGAACGCCTCCCTCGGCGCGAATTTCTCCGGTGGTCTGGACAAAGGTGATTCGCGGGGCCTGCGTCTCCGCGGTGGCATCGCGCGCCAGCGCTTTTCCCGTCAGCAGAACTGTCTGCGTTGTCCTGACAAAGGTCGCGTGGTCCGCCTGTCCACTCCGGTCGCCTTCCCTAAGATTTACATTTCCCTGCAGATCCATTTGTGACCATCCGCCGCCCGCCAGCAGTTGCGCCACTCCACTCTGGGCTGTCGCCGTCTGCGCGGGCTTGCCGCCCGCGGCCCGCTCCGTCACTACATTACCGTTCGCAACCAACTGCCTCGCCTTGCCCTCTTCCCCGAATTGCATTTCGAGCTTATCCGCCTGCAGTTTTGTGCCCACAGCTTCGCTGTTCGCGGCAGCTCCCGGCGTCCCGCTTTGCAGAGCCGCATCCGTCCATTCGATGCTCCCCGCCCCCAGGGTCTCCGCTCGCCTGACCTTGCCACCCTCGCCTTTTTCCCCCTCGGCGAATTCCATCAGCAATTCGCTGGTCTGCAGCATTCTTGCCTCGCCGGACTTGTCTGCTTGCGTTCTTAGTTGCACGCTGCCTTTCAAGTTCATTTCTCTCGGTTGATTTACCTTCGGCCACAGTTCCATCGCGCCGTGCTCGGCGCGGAAGTCATCTACCTCTTTTCCGGTGCGCCGCGAACCTCGCACATCTCCCGCTCCTTCGATCCTCGTCAGCCACCCTTCCGGTGCAAATTGCGCTGTGATCGTTTTCGCGCTGAGATTTGCGGGACCATCCGCGCCCTGAGATTCCATTTCGGGATTTTTTCCATTGGGTCCCGGCGTAACCACAAGTTTCTCCGCGCGAAACGCCGCATCCAGCGCGAGTGTGAGCTTTCCCCCGTGCAAACGCGCCGTTGGAGTTTCTGCTTCTACCGGCCCGTACAACTGCATCGTCCGCGACTCCCGCTCAAAATCGAGGCTCTTCCCTGTCAAGTGAATCGGTTCTCTCGTATCCGCACTCGCCGTCTTTTTCCCCGCGACGTCATTTCTCGGCGGCACCAGGGAAAACTGCACATCTCTCAGCAGCCGCACAGTCCCTTCTTCTGAGTGATACTCGACTCCCAAGGCTTTCCCAGTCCCGTTCGGAAAGACAAATTTTACGGGCTGATCCGTCCGGGCCAAGCCACTACCGCGGTTAAAGACCACCCCGCGCGTCTCCACGTGCACCTTCTGTTGTACTGCCCAATCCGGATTTTTTGCGGCCCGCTCGGCTTCCGCCCGGCTCGCGAGGTCGAGTTGCACTTCGCCGCTGCACGCGATGCTTCCGCCCAATTTTTCATACTGGCAGCTCTGTGTGTGAATCGTGTCGTGACGCTCTCCGGTCTTCCCGAAGATGGTGATCTTCACGTCCTCCAGCAAACTGGCGTCCTTATCCTTGAAATCTGTGGCCTTCGACGCCTCCACCGTGAAAATCTTTTGGTTCCCTTCCATCTTGGAAAAAGTGAGCCCGTTCGAACGGCGCGTCACATCTTGCGGAGCCGGCGGTGGCGCCTTTAGCTTTTCTCGATAAGCCACCCACTTGCGCTCGAAATACACGCCGGCCGTCAAACTCGCCAGCAGCAACGCTGCCGCCGCCGACCAGCGCGCGTACTTCGCCGCTTCGCTTCTCTTCATGTCTTCAGTTAAGCAAAATTCCGACAGACTGTATAGAAGAGGGGAGGTTCGCTCGGAAGAAGGTGAGGATTATCCGGCCGACTCGGCGCTTGCCACGGGATCCGGCAAAATCCCCATATTCGCCGCGGCGACGCTGTCGCGCTTCGTATTCTTCACCAGGTACATGGCCTCATCGGCGAGGTGCAGTAGTCCTTCCTTGGTTCGCGAATCGACGGGATAAGAGGCCACGCCCACGCTGGGCGTCAGCCGGATGTTCAACCCCTCTGGAACGAGCCAAGTGCCCTCGCGCACTAATTTGTGCAGGCGCCGCGCCACGTTCAACGCGCTCTCCTTCGAAGTCTGCGGCAGCAGGATGACAAACTCATCCCCGCCATAACGGAACGCGAAATCGATCAGCCGGCAATGCTCCTTTAGCGCATTTCCGATCTCCGCCAGCAGCCGCGAGCCCACCAGGTGCCCGTGCGTGTCGTTGACCTGCTTGAAATGGTCCAGGTCGATGAACACGATGGAGAATTCGTAGTTGTAGCGCTGCGAGCGGTAAATTTCCGTCTCCAGGATGAAACCCATGTGCCGCGCGTTATAGAGCGATGTGCAATCGTCGGTGATGGTCAGCTCGTGAATTTTCTTCACGTGCCGGGCGTTCTCCAGCGCAATCGCCGCGAAGTCGGAGAGCGCCTCGAGCAGCTTCAGGTCCCGCGGATCGAATCCCTCGGGCCCGATGCAATTGATCAGCTCGATGACTCCCAGGCAAGTGTCGCGGAATCGCACCGGCACCGCGACGATCGACTGCGTCTCGGTCTTGGTCTTCTCGTCCACCTTCGAGAAAAAGCGCGTGTCCTTCGTCGTGTCCGGCACCACCACGGTTTCGCCGTGCTGCGCGACCCAGCCCGCAATTCCCTGCCCCATCTTGATGCGTACGTCCTTCAGCGCCTGCGAAGCTTTCCCCACCGCCAGCTCAAAGTACAATTCTTGTTTGGCCTCATCCAGCAGCAGCAGCGACCAGTTGTCCGGGCGCAGAAATTCATCGATCTTCTCCATGATCGTACGGAGAACTTGATCCAGTTGCAGCGAGGACGTCAGCGCCTTCCCCAGCTCCTGGAAGACGGCAACCTCTCCCTTTTCCCGCTGTTCGGACGGCACCGCGGGATTGCGGCGCCGGTCAACGGTCGGAAACTGATTCACATCCTCCACTCGCGCTTCTTCCTCTCCCTTGCACCGCTTGCGGATTCTAACCCTTTCAATGCTCGCGCTCGGTCCTGGCGCCATACGCTCGCCAAGAAACACAAATTCGCCCGATTCCCGCGAACATCCGCGAATCTCCGCCAGTATAGGCCCCTCCCAAAAAGCCATGCAACACACTCGTGGTACAGGCGTGGCTATCTCGCCATCCTCGGCCCAGGTGCGTGGCTCTTGTGAATTTGGGCTCCTTGCATGGCCGGTCCCATCGCTTCGGGGGGAGTTCTGTGCCCACAGCCAATCGACCCGCGCCCCGCAGCAACGATTGCTTTTCCTTTTCCGTTGATCCTTGGAAGTCTCCTGGGATTGACCCTTACCCGCCGGAAGCTGTCTTTGAGGTCTGGGAACTCAGCAAGCCGATCCTGCCTCTTTCGCCGGACCCAAGCTCCTGAGGAGGGAGCAAAAATAAGGGGCGGCCGAAACAGCCGCCCCTTGTGCTCACGCCTTCGCGGCGTCGGTTAGAACGTGAATTTGGCGGTCAATTGGGCCATGCGCATGTCGGTTGCGGCGGCCGCAAAAGCGCCATAGGGCGAAGTCGGCGGCGTCTGCGTGAATGCCGTCACGCCAAAAAAGGGCGCGTTGGTGTTCGGGTAAGGTACGCCGTAGTTGGCATGATTGAACCAGTTGTAGGCATTCAGGCCCACCTGCATGCGCAGGCGCTCCGTAATCGCAAAGTTTTTGCGGATGCTCATATCCCCGCCGACAAAACCCGGCCCGCGGAAAGCATTGCGCCCCACGGTGCCGGTAAAGTCGGTCGCCTGCTTCAGCAAGAAAGGAGCGCCTGCATTTAGACCCTCGGAAGGCACGCCGAAGCATGCATTAACTGTGCAGGCCCCGGCATTCGGGAAGTTCCTCTGGCTGAAGAGCGGTTGCAAGAGCGCAACGGCATTGGGAGCACCGGTCAAATTGTTGCCTGCCAGGCCTCCAACGGTCCCCCCGTCAACGAAGCTGAACGGGAACGAGGTGCGCCAAAACATGGTGCCGGAAAGCTGCCAACCGCCGACAGCGTAGTTCAAGAGCCGGTTGTGGCTCTTGAAAGGCAGCTCGTAAATATAAGTACCCGACAATTGGTGGCGAGCGTCGTAGTCGGCTGCACCGTAATTCGCCCGGAGATTGTGGGGGTCAATCTGCACCCCGATGCTGGTGATCACGCTAAACGGTTCGCTAAAGATGCCCCCGTTGGACACCTCGTCGAACGCGCGCGAGTAGGTATAACTAATACGCCCGCTCAACCCGCGCCAGGCATTCTCCTGGACGGACAGGGTCAGGCCATTGTAATTGGAGATGGCGCCGCTATTGAGGAAATTTACCTTCCCGACTCGGGGATCCGGCGCAGCGGCAGGAAGCTTTCCAAAACCAAAGCCGTTGAGCGTCTCGTTGAAGTACAGCAAATCGTATCCGCGGTTGCCGACATAGTTTGCAGATACAACCGTTCGTCCCCAGAAGTTGTGCTGAATTTCCAAATTCCATTCCGCAAATTTCCCGTTTTTGAGGTTGCGGCTTACGTCATTGAGCGCCGGAACGATTTGCGTCGTTGCGGGGTTTCCATTGATGAATGTAGGGCTCTGACACTGTGGCGCCGCCGTCTTGTAGGTGGTGAAGCTCCCGCCGTTGTTAAAGTTGTTTGTAAACAATGCATTGCAGGTCTGTACCAGGGCCACACCGCTGCCGGGAAATGCGCTGGTGGACGGCGAATTCAGGTCCCACGCCAATGATCCGCCAGGCACCGCCCAGAGATTCACCTGCGGAAAGTTTGTATCGATCCCGCTCAGCACCGTGCCCGGATAAAGGTCGCTGAACAAGCCGATACCCGTGCGAATTACGGTGTTCTTCCCCCAGGGAGTCCAGGCAAGCCCGAGCCTCGGCTGGAACACAATCAGTTCGTTGCTGGGAATGATCGTCTTTAGACCGGTGCGGAACGACTGGTTATAGGGTATATCGGCGCCGTGCGCCAAATCATTGAACGCCGTAACCGGAAGACCCGCGCAGTTGTGCTGGCAAACGCCACCGGAATTGCGATCAGCCCGGAGCGTCATCGTCAGCTTCAGATTTGGATTTACACGGTATTCGTCTTGAAAGTAGAGACCATAGCTGTAGTACGCCACGGGCTGGACTGGCGTTTGCGCAAAATTGAATTGCGTGCTGGCATCGACGGTATCGTTGGCAAATCCGTTGAGCGTCACGCTGACCGCCGGATATAACGCCTGCTGTTGAGCGGTGTGATCGCTCACGTCGTCGCGCCGGAAGTTCACGCCCATCTTGAAGGAGTGACTGCCGCGGGTGATCGAAAGATCGTCGACCAAGCCCCACTGCGTTACGTTGCGGCCCTGGGGGAACAGGAAACCCTGGCCAAATCCGCCCGGATTACCGGAGCCGGTGCCTAGGTTCGTGAAGGCGCCATCAGAAAAGGCCAGGTTCCCAGGGAACAGGGCCAGCGCCGGCTTGGGGTTGGTGCTGCCGAAAAGGGCCGAGTACCACAGCAGGGAACCAATGAAGTTGTTCACCACCGTGGGACTAAACGAATGCGTGTAGTTCAACTGCCCTTCGTCCTGCGGCTGAATGCTGCTGTCGTTAAATGCCGGATTGATGGAGTCCGTATAGGTAGGCTGGACTCCTCGATCTAATTTGAACCGGCCGAAAAGTTGGTTCTTGTCGTTAAAATTATAGTCGACACGCCCCGAGAGCAGCCATTCGTGGTTTCCGTTGGGTACCGATTGAGTGAACGTCTCCGCACATGCGCCACCGGGTACAGCTAGCGCGGCACAGGCGGAGTTTGCGTCTGGAGTCTGCCGAACGGCATTGGCAATTCCAGGAGCGGCATTATACAGCTTAAAGGCGTTCTGATAGAACGCTTGAGTGGCCGCATTCTGCGCAACTCTTCCCAGAACAAACGTTTCAAACGCCGGAGTTGGCACGGTGACATTGTGTATGGAACCGAAAATGTACCGAATGCCCTCCGTGTTCACGAAGAAGAATGCTTTCTTCCGAATCACTGGCCCGCCAATGGACGCAGCCCATTGGTTGTTGTTCTCAAACGGACGGGGATTGCCCCCAATCTTATTCAAGGGGGCGTTCGCGTTCAGATACCGGCCTGTCCAGTCGTAGATCGCGTTGCCGTGGAAACTAGCGCCACC
>Ga0307479_10001402_pt1 | contig 21913 bp, 18 predicted proteins | sample atmos_gasesECM4C_FD_203743 | JGI IMG/M metagenome (GOLD analysis project Ga0307479, IMG submission 203743) | Hardwood forest soil microbial communities from Morgan-Monroe State Forest, Indiana, United States - atmos_gasesECM4C_515 | ecosystem: Environmental > Terrestrial > Soil > Temperate...
GTAGAGGCTGTTCTGCGAGGCATCGATCGACTCCGCGCTCATGGGCGAGACGAACTGGCCGAGCTTCACGTCCATGCCGCCTTCGCCGATGCCGGGCACGTGCACGCTGCCATAGGCCTCGACGATATCGAACTGGTTCGTGTCATGGATCACGCGGTCGAGCTGATTGAACAGATGCGTGAACCGCGCGTCCGACCCATACATGATCTGGGCCTTGAACCCGAAGTCCCAGCCGGTCGCCTTGGGATCGAGCGGCCGCTCCGCGGTGAGCATGAGCTGGTTCAGCACCGGTCGGTTCGAGTGATCGTCGAACAGCCGGCCGAAGTTCCGCTGGTTGTGGGGATCGTCGACATTGCCGGTGATGCCGGCCTCGATGTGGCCCGAGAGTTTGAGCGTGTCGGACCAGGCAGCCGGCGCGGCGGGCGTGGCCGGCGTCTGATCCGTGGGTGCAGACTGCGCCTGTGCGAGCTCCGGCTGCATCGAAGCCCGCTCGGCCCCGTGGCCCTGGGAGCCGGCCGAAATCGCGGTCAGCGCCGCAGCCCCAACGATAAACGTCGCCCTCATTTACCGAACTCCCGGGTATGTACGCTGGCGCGCGAAGCCACCGCGCTTACTTCAACCCGTCGAGCGCAAGGTTGAGCTTTAGCACGTTGACGCGCGGCTCGCCCAGAATTCCGAGCGTGCGGCCCTCAATGCTGTCGTCCACGAGCTGGCGCAGCTTCTCCTCCGGGATACCCCGGGCCTTCGCCACCCGGGGCACCTGGAAATAGGCGCCGGCGGGCGTGATGTCGGGATCGAGGCCGCTCGCCGACGTCGTCACGAGATCGACCGGGATCGGCTTGTCGTTCTCGGCCTTGAGCTTGCCGGCGTCGTCCTTCACGCGGTCGGCCAGCGCCTGGCTGGTGGGCGCGAGGTTCGAGCCACTGGAGTTGTCGGCCGCATAAGGCACCGGGACGGTCTTGGTCGGATCCTTCGGGTCGGGCTCGGTGGTGGCGGAGGGGCGGCCATGGAAGTACTTCGGGTCCTCGAAGTTCTGGCCGATCAGCTCCGATCCGATCACCTTGCCGCCCTTCTCGATCAGGTTGCCGTTCGCCTGATGCGGAAAGATCGCCTGGGCGATCCCGGTGATGGCGAGTGGATAGACAAGGCCGGTGATGATCGTCATGGCGACGATCATCACGATGGCGGGACGGATCTGCTTCAACATGGGGACTGCTCCTCAGGCCAGACCGATCGCGGTGACGATCATGTCGATGGCCTTGATGCCGATGAACGGCACGATGATGCCGCCGAGACCGTAGATCACGAGGTTGCGGCGCAGGATGCTGGCGGCGCCGGCGGGCCGGTAGGCCACGCCCCGGAGTGCCAGCGGGATCAACGCGATGATGATGAGCGCGTTGAAGATGATGGCGGAGAGGATGGCGCTCTCCGGCGTCCTCAGGCCCATGACGTTGAGAATCTGCAGCTGCGGATAGAAGGCCACGAACATCGCCGGGATGATCGCGAAATACTTCGCAACGTCGTTGGCGATCGAGAAGGTCGTGAGCGCGCCGCGGGTCATCAGCAGCTGCTTGCCGATCGCCACGATCTCGATGAGCTTGGTGGGATCGCTGTCGAGGTCGACCATGTTGCCGGCTTCGCGCGCGGCCATGGTGCCCGTGTTCATGGCGACGCCGACGTCCGCCTGCGCCAGTGCCGGCGCGTCGTTGGTGCCGTCGCCGCACATGGCGACCAGCTTGCCCTTGGCCTGCTCGTCGCGGATCAGCTTGAGCTTGTCCTCGGGCGTCGCCTGCGCCAGGAAATCGTCGACGCCGGCTTCCGCGGCGATCGCCGTCGCGGTCAGCGGGTTGTCGCCGGTGATCATGACCGTGCGGATCCCCATCTGGCGCAGCTCGGCGAAGCGCTCGCGGATGCCGCCCTTGATCACATCCTTGAGGTGGATGATGCCGAGGATCCGGCTGTCCTTGGCGACCGCGAGCGGCGTGCCGCCGGACTTCGCGATCCTCTCCACCACCGCCTTCAATTGCGGCGGCTCCGGCATATTCACGTTGCCGCTCTGCAGTCGGACATAACCGACGATCGACTCGACGGCGCCCTTTCGGATGGAATGGCCTTCGAAGTCGACCCCGCTCATGCGGGTCTGCGCGGAGAATGCGATGAACTTCGCATTGAGGCCCGCCATCTCGCGGCCGCGGAGCTTGTACGTCTCCTTGGCGAGCACCACGATCGAGCGGCCTTCCGGCGTCTCGTCGCTGAGGGACGAGAGCTGGGCGGCGTCCGCGAGTTCGGCGTCGGTGATGCCGGGGAGCGGAATGAACTCAGTCGCGACCCGGTTGCCGAGCGTGATGGTCCCGGTCTTGTCGAGGAGCAGCGTGTCCACGTCTCCCGCGGCCTCGACCGCGCGGCCGGACATGGCGAGCACATTGAAGCGCACCAGCCGGTCCATGCCGGCGATGCCGATCGCCGAGAGCAGCGCGCCGATGGTGGTGGGGATGAGGCATACGAAGAGCGCGATCAGGACCACCACCGCCACCGCGCCGCCCGCATAGGAGGCAAAGCTCGGGATGCTCACGGTCGCGAACACGAACATGATGGTCATGCCCGCGAGCAGGATGTTGAGCGCGATCTCGTTCGGCGTCTTTTGCCTGACGGCGCCCTCGACCAGCGCGATCATGCGGTCAAGGAAGGTATGGCCAGGGGCCGCGGTGATCCGGACCTTGATCCAGTCGGAGATGACGCGCGTGCCGCCCGTCACTGCCGAGCGGTCGCCGCCGCTCTCGCGGATGACCGGCGCGGATTCGCCGGTGATCGCGGATTCGTCGACCGACGCGATCCCCTCGACGACGTCACCGTCGCTCGGGATGGTGTCGCCCATCTCCACCAGCACGAGATCGCCCTGCTTCAAGGTCGCCGCGGGCACCTGCTCGAAAAGCCGCGCCTCCGAGCCGACCAGGCGCTTGGCCATGGTCTCCGTGCGCGTGCGGCGCAAGGTGTCCGCCTGGGCCTTGCCGCGGCCCTCGGCCACGGCCTCGGCAAAGTTGGCGAACAGCACGGTGAACCACAACCAAGCCGCGATCTGCCCGGAGAACGCGGCGTTTGCGCCGACGACGGCGCTGCCCCCAAAGATGAGGTCCCGCAGGAAGAAGATCGTGGTGAGCACGGAGACGATCTCCACCACGAACATGACGGGGTTCTGGATCAGCGTCCGCGGATTGAGCTTGCGGAACGAGCCCCAGATCGCCGGCATGATGAGCGAGCGGTCGAACAGCGAGAGCGGCTGCACGTGCCTCTTGAACAAGCCCGTCTTGGGCGAGCCGGCGGTCGGAGATGCGATCGTCATGGGAAAGCGTCCTTGGAAAGGATCACGTTTCAGTTCAAGGCGCGGCATAGAGCGTGCCGGCGTTCATCGCGATCTGCTCCACCACCGGGCCCAGCGATACCGCGGGGAAGTACATGAGGCCGCCGATGATCACGATGACGCCGATCAGCAGGCCTACGAAGAGCGGGCGATTGGTCGGGAAAGTGCCGGCCGAGGGCGCCAGTAGCTTTTTCTCGGCGAGCGATCCCGCGACCGCAATCAGCGGGATCACCATGAGGAAGCGGCCGATCAGCATCGAGATCGAGAGCGTGGTGTTGTAGAACACGGTGTTGGCGCTGATGCCCGCAAAGGCGCTGCCGTTGTTGCCGGTAGCGGAGGTATAGGCGTAGAGGATCTCGCTGAAGCCGTGCGGACCCGTGTTGGCGATCCCCGCGAGTCCGGCCGAGAGCACGGTCGCGAGCGCGGTGCCGCCCAGGATCGAGAACGGCAGGATCAGGATGGCGAGGATCGCCATCTTGACTTCCTTGGCCTCGAGCTTCTTGCCGAGATACTCGGGCGTGCGCCCGACCATCAGGCCCGCCACGAACATCGAGACGATCGCGAAGGCGAGCATGCCGTAGAGACCCGAGCCGACGCCGCCGAAGATGATCTCGCCCAGCATGATGTTGACCAGTGGCACCATGCCGCCGAGCGGCATGAAGCTGTCATGCATGGAGTTGACGGCGCCGCAGGAGGTATCCGTGGTGATGGTCGCGAACATCGCAGACTCGGTGATTCCGAACCGGACCTCCTTGCCCTCCATATTGCCGCCGGCCTGGGTCGCGCTTTGCGCCGAGTCGACATTGAAGGCGGCGAGGGCCGGATTGCCCCGAGACTCCGCCCAATAGGCCGTGGTCACGCCCGCCAGGAGCAAGAGCCCCATCACAGCAAAGAGCGCCCAGCCTTGCCGCTGGTCACCAACCATGCGGCCCAGCACGTTCGTAAGGCCCGCCCCTATCGAAATGATCAGTAGCAGTGAGATGAGATTCGTGAGCGGAGTCGGATTCTCGAAGGGGTGCGCCGAGTTGGCATTGAAGAAGCCGCCGCCGTTGGTGCCCAATAACTTGATGACTTCCTGGGTCGCGACTGGGCCTTGCGCGATGACCTGCTTGGCGCCTTCGAGCGTCGTTGCGTCCGTATAGGCGCCGAGATTCTGCGGCATGCCCTGCCACACGAAGACCAGCGCCACCACGACGGCGATGGGCAGCAGGATGTAGAGCGTGCAGCGCGTGAGATCGACCCAGAAGTTGCCGATGGTCCTGGCCGAGCGGCGCGCGAAGCCGCGGATGACCGCGATCGCGATCGCGATGCCGGCGGCTGCCGAGACGAAATTGTGCACCGTGAGCCCCGCCATCTGCGTCAGGTAGCTCATGGTGGTCTCGGGCACGTAGGACTGCCAGTTCGTGTTGGTGACGAAGCTGATGGAGGTGTTGAGCGAGCTGTCGGGCGAGATCGCATCCATGCCCTGCGGATTGAACGGCAGCACGTTCTGCAGGCGCTGCAGCGCATAGAGCGCGAGGAAGCCCGCGAAGCTGAAGATCAGCACCGCCGCCGCATAGATCGTCCAGTGTTGCTCGATCTTCTCCTCGACGCCGCAGACCCAATAGATCGCCCGCTCGAGCGGCCGGAGCACGGGGCTCAAGAAGGTGCGCTCGCCCGCGAAGACCCGGGTCATATAGCCGCCGAACGGCTTAGTGAGCGCTATAACAATCGCGCAAAAGACCGCGATCTGCAGCCAGCCGTTGAAGGTCATGAAACTCTCCTGGAAGCGATCTGCTAGAACCGCTCGGGCCGGATCAGGGCGAACACCAGATAGCCCATGATCACGAGGGTCGTGATCGAGCCGAGGACGTAATCGAAGACCATTGCGCGCTCCTCACATCCGGTCGCAGGCGATGACGTAGCCCAGCGCGAGCACGAAGAAGCCGAGCGCGATCGCCACCATCATCACGTCGAGCATCGAAATCTCCTCCTGGCCCGCAAATAGCGGCGCATGCCCGCGCGGCGCCAGTTCGATTGAGACGAGATCAGCTAGGAATCCCCACAGGGGGTCATGACGCAACGCTTGTTCTGCGCCCTAGATATGTGGCATTGCACAATAAAAAAGCGATATCGATGTACGGCGATCCGAATAAAGATACTATAAAAATCTTGCTCAAAGTTGTCGGCTACTGTGCCTTGTCGAATGCCGTTTTTATGCGGCACCCATCATCCTCATCTCGAATCTTTATGGGCGAGCGGCCAAATTCATTCCCGTGAGGCGAAAGCCTCGGAATGTAGGACTAGGGCCATGCGTCGTCTCGGGGATATCGGGTTTCGGAGCGGGGGGCAGGGTATGCTGCGCTCCGAGCCTGTGCAGGACATGGGCTCGCGTGACGACCGCTCCTTGGCCGCGGCCATGCGGGAGATCGCCTGGTCCCTCGCGGGGTGGCTCGGATTCGTCGTCAGCGTCCAGCTCCTGCTGCGCGCCTTTCACGTCGTCTGAGCGTGATCGCTCGATCGAGCCGGCTCATTCCCCGCAGGCGGATACGATTCGTCACCGCGGCCTTCCTGCTTGGGCTTGCCGGGTTGGTGTCGCTGAAGCTCTGGATCCTCACACGCATGGTAGCGGCCTATCTCTCCTGACCGCTGATCGCCCTCTTGGCCTGCTGCCTTGCCAGGCAGGGGCACCCGGAGATCCCGCGTTTATGCGGTTTTTATAAGTCGGGTCGGATTTCCGCCTCGATTTTATACGAGCCCGTAGCCTTCTCTTGTAGCGGCTCGCAAGGGCCCCGAGGAAACACATTGCACATGTCGACAATGACCCACATCCGCCCGGCGCCCCGTTATGAGCTCGCGTCCGTCGTTCAAGACGAGACCCGATCCCGGCGCGACTCCGCGGCCCGCTCGACTCGGTCCGAGATCGGCCCATCGCTTCTCGCCATCGCGGCGGGCGTCCTCGTTATGGCAGGCCTGATCGCGCTGCGGCTGTGGTTCCTCATGCCCGGCGCGTTCCACTTCGCGAGCTGACATCACACCCGAGATCCCGTGCAACACCCCGAGACACCCATGACCGGCCTTCAACACATTGCCGATTTCGACTTTCCTCCCGAGTCCAATCCAGCCGGGGCAGGGAGTGCATGGTCGCGCTGGCTCGGCCGGATCATGGGTTCCGCGCGACATCGCGCCCGCCCGGGCCGAGCTGGGCGGTTAGCGGTCTATCGGATCACGCGCCTCAGCGAGGAGCGATGGGTGGTGGCGCGCCCAGGCGCCTCGATGGAGCATGCGTTTCCCGATCTGGAGCGGGCGGTCGCGTTCATCCGGCATGAGTGCCTCTACAAGCCCGCGACGGTCGAGCTTCGGGTCGACGATCTCTATGTCGTGGCACAACTCGATCCCAGCAAGCCGGGCTCGCTGTTCGGCGAAGCGGTTTCGTAGCTCTACGCGCGAGCCCGGTCGGAAGTCTCCATTGGGCCATGGCCCGCGCACGCTTTCTCAATCTTGATCCCGCGTCCTCAGTTGTGCTGCGACGCTTCGCCTTCGCAGCTCCCGCCATCATGGTGTGGGCCGTGATCGTAGATCCGCAGAACCCGATGCCGATGCTCGCGACCATGATGCTGGTGGCGGCAGTCGTCGATGCATTGCTGGCAGTCCTGCGCGGGCATGTCTTCAACGGCCCATCGCTCAACTACTGGGACGGCGCGAGCGGCTTCTTCGCGGCGCACTGCCTCGCGCGAGCGCTGCCGTGACCGCATTTATGAGTTTCTTACAATCATCCGACCATTTTCCTCTCGAAATTACACGCAACCATAGCCTCTTCTGCGACACGTCTCCGACGGGGTGCCTGTATGTCTCACATGACCTCAATCGACGGCTCCAGCGATTATTCCGGACGACGGCACTTCGTCGTCGCGCAGAATGCGCATGGCTATTGGGTCGCTCGCGAAGAACGGGGACTCATCGAGGGAGTGTTTGTCAATCAGCGTGACGCCATCCGCTTCGCACTGTTCGAGACGGGGAACAGATCAGTGTCGGTTGTCGCGGGTGGCCGAACGACCTCGGTAGCGTTGGGCTGACGCCCGTGAATCCGTCCGACGGACCCGAAGAAGCCATTCCCGGACGCCTGGATCTCGCCTCGCACCAGATGATCAGGCGGTTCGTCATTTTGCTTGCGCTCGTCATGCTCTGGGCGTTCACGCTGAACTCGGAACACCCGATGCTGGCGCTGTCCGCGATGACGTTCATCGCGACCGGCATCGAGGTCTTCCATGCCTGCCTTCGGCGGGAAGGCTTCAATGGGGCCTCGCTCAACCATTGGGACACTGCGATAGCCTTCATGGGCCTGTCCTCCCTCGCACGAGGCCTGTCGTGAGCGGGGCGAGTTTCACACTTTGGTTCTGGGGAGAGCGAGCATGACGTCGACTGCTGAAACCGAGCCGCCAGGGCGCACAGGGAAGGTGCGGACCCTTTCGTCCGGGTTCTCGCCGGGAGGGCTCGCGCCGGCCAACGATCTCGCTGCATCGCAGCCCGAGCCAGGCCTGTCTGGCAAGCACTGCCTTGGACAGGTCGAGGATCTCGAGTGTCATGTCCGGCCCGACTGGTGGCGGGTCATTTTCGACGAGCTCTATCTGAAAACAGACGGCGATGTCTTTGAGAACGATCGGAACACCCGAGCGGAAGTCGACGCGTTGATTGCCGCTGCCGGGCTCCGGCCGCGTGATCGTGTTCTGGATCTCTGCTGCGGTCAGGGTCGCCATGCGCTGGAGCTGGCACGGCGCGGCTTTCGCGATGTGACCGGTGTCGACATGTCACCTTACCTGATCGGGCTGGCGCGGCGGCGCGCCCGCACGACGGGAGCGAGGGTGAGGTTCCTCGAATCCGACGCCCGGGAATGTCAGCTCTCTGGTGAGCGGTTCCACTGTGTCGCAATCCTGGGAAACTCTTTCGGATATTTCGATCGTCGCGAGGACGATGCCTTGCTGCTGCGGCGCGCGCGGGAATTCCTGAGTGCGAAGGGTCGCCTCGTGCTCGAGCTTGTCGATGGCGATTGGCTGCGAGCCCATTTCGAGCGGCGCTCCTGGGAATGGATCGGTGGGCGCGCTCTCGTGTGCCGCGAGCGGTCCCTCTCCAAGGACGGCGGCCGCCTGATTACCCGAGAGACGGTGCTGAGCGCAGATCATGGAGTCCTCGAGGACCGGTTCTTTGCCGAACGGCTCTACGGTCATGCCGAGATCCAAGAGCTTCTCGAAAGCCTGGGGTTCGAGGCGGTTCGTTTCCTCGAGCCTCCCGACGTTCAGTCCGACCGCGAGTCGGATCTCGGCATGATGGCGCGCCGTCACCTGGTTATCGCGCGAGCCAAGGCCGGTCCGGCTATCCGGCGCGCACGGAAGCCTCGCGACGTTGTCGTGGTGCTGGGGGACCCGCGCTTGCCCGATAGCGTGAAGCCCGGCGGCCGATATGGGCAGGACGATCTGCGAACCGTCGAGCGACTCCGCGCCGCGCTCGCCGAGCTGTCCGATTTCCGCTTCCGATATATGGATCACCACGCGGAGCTGCTGCCGCTGCTTGGCGCGGCGCGTCCCGAACTCGTGCTGAACCTCTGTGACGAGGGTTACAAGAACGACGCCGCGATGGAGTCGCATGTTCCAGCTTTGCTCGATCTGCTCGGCATTCCCTACACGGGAGCCGGTCCGGCGTGCCTGGTGATGTGCTACGACAAGTCGGTTGTGCGCTCGATCGCGGTTTCGCTCGGCATTCCGGTACCGGAGGAGATCAGCGTCAGCGAGGATGATGCCCTCGCCGGGATTGCCACCCCACTGCCGGCGTTGATCAAGCCGTGTCGCGGCGACAATTCCGTCGGCATCGATCATCGCTCGGTGGCGCACACGCCTGATGAAACGATCGACGCGGTTCGCCGTCTGCGGCGCAGGCTGCCGGGCAATCCGATCCTGATTCAGGAATATCTCGAGGGATCCGAATACTCGCTGGGCATCATCGGCAATCCCGGGCGGCCATTCGAGCTGCTTCCGCTTCTGGAAGTCGACTATTCCGCGCTGGATCCGGGATTGCCGCCGATCCTCGCCTACGCCTCCAAATGGGACCCGATGTCGCCCTACGCGAGGCAGATCACCTACAAGCGGGCCGTTCTCCTGGCCGATGTCGAACGTGGCCTGGCCCATCAGGCAATCCGGCTGTTCGAGCGCCTCGGTTGCCGGGACTATGCCCGCATCGACTTCCGAGCCGACGCGAATGGCCGGATAAAGTTGCTCGAGGTCAACCCGAACCCCGGATGGTGCTGGGATGGAAAGCTCAACATCATGGCGGGCTTCGCAGGGCTGCGTTACCTCGACCTCCTGCGCCTCATCTTGCAAGCGGCGGAGCATCGGCTTTCGCTTGGGCATGCGGTTGGCGCGGTGTCAGCCGGGCGCCGTCGCGATGAATCATCCGCTTCGGTCGCCAACGCGCGGCGGGCGGGCTGAACCATGACCTGCTTCTACGCCGGCGACTATGGGCCGGCGGACCCGGGCTTTGATCCGCTCGCGGGCGGCGGGCGGCTCTTGCGCGGGTTCGACTCGCAGAGGTCGGAGCTCGCGAGGGCGCAGAACCTGGGCCAGCTGCAGGCGATGGAGCGTCAGCTGCAGCGCGGCGAGAGCATCGCTTGGTGCGATCAAGGCTACGCCTGGGCCCAGGGCCCGGCGGTTGAGGGATTTCTAATCGGTTTCAGCATGCTCGTGGTGTTGCCTTATGCCGTGAAGCGACTCGCTCCCCGGCTCTGGCGCCGCTCCCTCGAGTTCGCGCAGAGAATGCACGAAAGCGCCGCGAAACCTGCGAGCAGAACGGCTTTTCCGGGAGGACAGTGATGCGCCCGCTTCGACTCGTCCCCGATAACACCAACATCAAATTCATGCGGGGCCGCTTCGCAGGATTGATCGTGTCGGCGGTTCTGAGCATCGCCTCGGTCATTCTGTTCTTCTATCCCGGCCTGAACTACAGCATCGATTTCCTGGGCGGTGTGGTCATTGAGCTGCGTCTGCCCAACCCGGTCGACCAGGCGACCATCCGAGCGGATTTCGACGAGCTGCATTTAGGCGGCGTGCGCGTCCAGGAGTTCGGCTCGCCGCGGGATATTCTGGTGCAGCTCGAGCGCCAAGCCGAGGGTCAGAACGCGCGGAAGGCCATCGAGACGATGCTGGCCGCCAAGCTGCCGGGTGCCGAGATCCGGCGCATCGAATCCGTGGGCGCCAGGGTGAGCAGCGAGCTCTTCCGGAAAGGCCTGCTCGCGGTGGCGCTCTCCTTCGTGGGCGTGCTGTTCTACATCTGGTTCCGATTCGACTGGCAATTCGGCGTCGGCGTGGTGGGGACGCTGCTTCTCGATGTCACCAAGACGGTCGGATTCTTCGCGGTCACTCAGCTGCAGTTCGACATCAATTCGGTGGCGGCAATCATGCTGCTGATCGGCTACTCCGTCACCGACAAGATCGTGGTCTACGACCGCATCCGTGAGAACCTCCGGAAGGACAAGAGCATGCCGCTGCGCGAGCTCATCGACCGGAGCATCAACCAGACCCTCGGTCGCACCGTCGTGACCTCGACGACGGTGCTGCTGTCGATCGTGCCGCTTGCAGTCATTGGCGGGGAGGCGATCCGAAGCTTCGCCGTCACGATCATCTTCGGCATCATCGTGGGCACCTCGTCCTCGATCTTCATCGCCTCGCCGATCCTGCTGTTCCTGGGGCAGAGGCGCCTGCGTCCGGGAATTGCCCAAGCTTCGCCTCCGACTGGCGCCCCGCGCATCGCGAAAGCCGCCGGCTCCCCATGAGTACCGCCGCCGAGGTCGCAGTGGTTTCCCTGCTCGGCCTCGGCACCACATCCTCCGCGATCGGCGGCGCCGCTATCGGCCTCTATCTCCCGCTCTCGAAGCGGGTGCTTGCCTGCATCCTCGCGTTCTCCGCGGGCGCCCTTATGAGCGCGCTCGCCATCGAGCTTGCCTATCAAGGCGCGCAGGACCTGCACCGCTACGGTTTCAGCACGAAGGGCGCCTGGGCATTTGTGGGCGGCGGATTTGCCATCGGCGCCGTCTTCTATTATTGCGCCTCGCTCTTCCTTGAGAAGAACGGCGGGGCCGTGCGTTATCAGACTCGCTTTCGCGAGTATGCGCGCGACCGCAAACGCCAGGAGGCTCAGAAGACAATCGCGCTGCTCTCGCGCTGCGATCTGTTGCGGCATCTACCGGCGGAGGAGGTGGAGCGGATTCTACCTTGCGTCCGTGAGCGCCATCTGACGCCAGGTGAGATCTTGTTCGTTGCGGGCTCCCCCGGCGACGCGCTCTTCATTGTCGCAAACGGAAACGTGGAGGTGCTGGTCGCCGCGTCAGGCGGAAACGAGGCCGAGCATAGGCTCGCCGAGCTCGGGCCGGGTCAGGCATTCGGCGAGATGGCGCTGCTGAGCGGCGGGCCGCGCACCGCGACGGTACGCGCGGCCGGCGAGGTCGATCTCCTGGAGATCGGCCGCGAGGATTTCGAGCAATTGGTCGCGAGCGACCACCGTTTGGCGGACGCCGTGGAGCGGCTGAGCCACGATCGCGCGATCACCAACCTGAGGGAGGGCGGCCCCAATCCCGCGACCTGGGCAAAGGTGGCGACCGGCAGCCTCGAGCATTTGAGCCGCAGCGAGACAAGCAAGCTTCTGGCGGAAGCGAGCCACGGCGCCGGCCTCGCCATCGTGCTCGGCAACATCCTCGATACCATCCCCGGATGCCTGGTGATCGGCGCCAAGTTCAGCGGCATGGCGAGTCTTTCCCTTACGCTCATCCTCGGCATGTTCCTTGGCGGCATTCCGGAGGCCGCGGCGAGCGCCGTCATGCTCCGCAAGGCGGGTTACCAGGCGAATACCATCTTCGCGCTTTGGTCGACCGTACTGGTCGCCGGCATCGTAGCGGCTGCCGCGGGCAAGCTCTTCATCGCCAGCTCCGAGTCCGAGGTTGCGATCTTCTCGCAAGCTCTCGCGGGCGGCGCCGTGCTCGCACTCATTTCCCACGCAATGATCCCGGAATCGATCGACGAAGGCGGCTCGCTGGTCGTACTGCCGACCGTCGCGGGCTTCCTCTTCGCGCTCTATCTGGCGCTGGAAGAATTCTTGGTCTAGCGCGGCCCCCGACGAGTTGGCCCCGCAGGCGCTGCCGATTGTTCAGGCGGCCTGTACGCCTCGAGGGTAGGACGGTTCATCAGGATGCTGAGTGAGCCCCGCATCCGCCGCCATCCGCTCGGAAGCGATCGAGAGGACCATGACAACGCCTGCCCGGATTACCGCCGGCCGCCGCCACGCCTGTTCGTCCGCGCGCTTGCGATGCGGGAGCGCGGGTGTGCCAAGCAAGAAGAACCGCCGGCGATGCCAGGCGGTGGGGGCTCGAAACCTGAATTTTGTTAAAACGAACCCGCCGCAACACGCAACCTGTTGAAATTTATGGACCTTGGACTCGATGGCTTTCGCGGAAAACCGCCAAAAACTGGCGGAAAACCTCAAAAACCATCTCCGGCCGGTCGGAATCGCTGCCAATTCCGAGTGGAACGGACGAAAACATCGCGGGCGACGAAGCGGGGAATCCCAAGGCTCGTTGCCGAGCCTCGGGACCCCGCTCACTCAGGCGCTCTCGAGATCAGTAATACCCGTAGGGGCGATAGCCGCAGGCATACGGGTGGCGCTCGCACCACCACCGATGGCGCTCGGCGGAGCGCCAGTAGTGATGCCGATAAGGATGGTTCGGATGCCAATAGCCGTAGGCATCGTACCAAGCCTTCGCGGGCGCAATATCGGTCACACCGACGATTGCGATGGCGCCAAGCGAGAGTGCCAGGGTCCTCAAGAGATGCGAAGGGGGGCGCGAATTGCGCGCAGGAGTCGACGACATGCCAAGCCTCCTTTCAAGATGCTTTACCTCGAGAGGACAACGGCCAGGCCGCACGCTCAGATCCGCCGCGACCGCGAAGTTCTCGCGGAAAAACCGTGACGAAACTGCGTCAGGATCCCGTCGGAGGATGCGTCGCGATCCAATGCCGCGCGATCTGCTCGCGCCGGCAGATCCAGACGCCGGAGTGCCGCCGGACGTGGTCGAGAAAACGCTCGAGCCCGGCGGCGCGGGCGGGATGGCCGATCTGCCGAAGGTGCAGGCCGACCGACATCATCTTGGGCGCGCTCTGGCCTTCGCGGTAGAGCAGGTCGAAGGCGTCGCGGCAGAAGCTGAAGAAGTCGTCGGAGGTCGCGAAGATTCCGCGGCCGAATTTCGTGTCGTTGTTGGTAAGCGTGTACGGCACCACGAGATGCGCTCGCCCGCCCACCTCGATCCAGTACGGGAGCTCGTCGTTGTAGGCGTCGCTGTCGTAGAGGAAGCCGCCTTCCTCGACGAGGAGCCGCCGCGTGTTGATGCTGGGCGCGTAGCGGCAGTACCAGCCCACCGGCCGCTCGCCGATGCTGCGCGCGAGCGAGGCGACGGCGCGCGCGATCTCCGCGCGCTCGGCTTCTTCCGCAAGCTCGAAGTGCTTGATCCAACGCCAGCCGTGGCAGCAGACGTCGAAACCGGCCTCCCGGATCGCCAGCGCCGCCGGCGGATTGCGCTCGAGCGCGAGCGCGCAGCCGAACACCGTCATCGGGAGATCGCGCTCGCGGAAGACGCGCAGCACGCGCCAGAAGCCCACGCGGCTGCCGTATTCGAACATGCTCTCGGCGCCGAGATCGCGGCGATCGCGCAGCGGATCGAGGCTCGCGCCCTCCGTGAGGCCGCTCTCGGTATAGCCGTCGCCGTCGTCGATCGAGGGCTCGGAGCCCTCCTCGTAATTCATGACGAAGTTGAGTGCGAGCCGCGCGCCGCCGGGCCATTTCGGATCGGGCGGCGACCCGCCATAGCCCACGAAGTCTCGCCGGCGTCCGTCGATGCTCATGGCGTGAGCTCCGTGTTAGCCGCTCAGCAGCTGTCCGCCGTCGACCGTGATGGTCTGCCCGGTGACCCAGCCCGCAAGAGGCGAGGCCAGGAAGAGCACGACGTCCGCCACTTCCTCGGGCCGGCCCAGCCGCCCGAACGGAATGCTCTCGAGGATGCGGTTGTAGAGCTTCGGGTTGTCGCTCTTGTGCTTCTCCCAGGTGCCGCCGGGGAACTCGATCGAGCCGGGCGCCACGCAGTTGACGCGGATGCCCTTGCGCGCGAGCACCGCCGCCTGGGTAGAGGTGTACTGGAAGAGCGCCGCTTTGACGGCGGCGTAAGGCGGGCTGCGAGGCGAGGGCCGATAGCCCGAGATCGAGGAGATGTTCACGATCGAGCCGCCACCGCCGCGCTCGATCAAGGGTATCGCCGCGTGCGAGGCGCGCACGGTCGCCATGAGATCGACCGCGATACTGGCTTCCCAGCCGGCCTCGTCGTCGCTCATGCCGAAGCCGGAGGCATTGTTGACGAGGATGTTGATCCCGCCCAGTGCCGCTGCGGCCTCCGTGATATAGCGGCCGATCGCGGGGCCGTCCGCGAGATCACAGGTCGCGGCATGCGTCGCGTGGCCGAGCTTCGCGATCTCTGCTCGGGTTGCCGCGAGCGCCTCGGCGCCGCGCGCGCAGATCGAGACCGCGGCGCCCGCCTCGGCAAATCCGAGTGCGATCGAGCGGCCGATGCCGCGGCTGCCGCCGCACACGACCGCGCGTTTTCCTTGGAAGTCGAACGGCATGCCGTCACCTCGGAAGCTGGGGCCAGGACTATAGGAGGGTTGCCGAGCGGCAGCCAGAGCAGGCGCGTGCAGCGGCCGCGCGCGCCGCCGTGCGGGCTACTTCAACGTCGTGATCAGCGCCTTCGTTTGCGACAGGCAGTTTTTCTGCAGCATCCAGGCGGCGCGCATGCGGTCGGTGCCGAGCGAGGCGGGCATTTGCACCAGCGTGACCGTCGCGGTCTGCCCGCCGAGGTCGAACACATAAGTCTGCCGGTCCATGACCGGGAACATCGCCGGCGCCGGCAGCTCGCTGGCGCCCGCGGCCCATTCGGACTCCGCGCGCCAAGTACGGTCCACCGGCGTGATCCGCAGCTTCGCCGCGCCTGCCGGCTGCTGACGCCAGAACACCACCGAGGTTCCCGCACGCACGCAGGCCTTGCCGGAGTGGGTGACGTCGACCACCCAGGGGTTCGGCAGGGTCACGTTCTCGACCTTGGCACGCACAACGCCCATGGAGCTCTTCGATCCCCCGGCGCTCAGCGCCGCCAGCACGTTCGAGACATCGACGCCGGAGCCGCCGCTGCTGGCGCTCGGCGCCGCATCGTAAGGGCCGCGCAGCTTGATGACGGCGCCGTTCTCATCCACGAGCGTGACTTCGTCGCCCCGCTGGAGCGTGAGCTTCTGGGTATCGTCGACCACCTGGCCGGGCTTCAGCGTGAGGCCGCGTGCCTCCACGACCACGAGCTCCGCCGACCAGGCTGGCGACGCCAGAAACACGGCTCCGATCGTCAAAGCCGCCAATGTGCGAGATCCAATCATGGCATCACCTCGTGCCCTTCCGCGGGAGCATCCGCCAGTGTGGTTCTTCTCGACGCCTGAGCGCTCAGGTCGCCGGCACGTCCGCCGTCGCCGATCACGGTGAACGCTGCCCAGTAGTAGGGATGCGCCGTTGTGGGATCCGCCGCAAGACCGAGTTGCGCTTGTCGGAGCGATTCGGCGATGCCGCCGGTGAGCTTAGGTCCGGCATGATCGAACAGGCTCGTCATCAGACGCACGGTCGCCACGGACGGCACTTGCCAATGGCTCGCCACCAGCGTGCGGGCGCCGGCGTAGAAGAACGCCTCCGCCAATCCCGAGAGCGCCTCGCCGCCGAAGCGCCCGCCGCCGGCAGCCGTATTACACGCCGAGAGCACCACCAGCTCGGCGTTGAGGGAGAGGCCCGCGACCTCGCTCGCGTCGAGGAGCCCGTCATCTGCGGTGTTGGTGGCGGCTCCCGCCGGCGGCGAGAGCGCGAGACCCGGCTCGGACTCGCAGCGCAGCTCGCCCGGCAAGAGGCCGTGGGTCGCGAAATAGAGCACGTTGTACTCGCCGAGCGCCTGCCGCCGGAGATTGGCCTCGCTCGCCGCGGCGCCGATCAGGATCGATCCGGGATCGGCGTTGAGGCGCGCGCCTATGCGGCGGACCTCGTCCGCGGTTTCCGGCAGCGGCGCCAGCGCGCGGATGAGATCGGCGGAAATCGGCCCATTCTCCCGGCATGTGCCGGCGAGCGCCTCGAGCGCGGATTGCGGTGCGTGCCCACCTTGTGCCGTCTCCGAGCGCCCGGTGAATGTCGGATTGCCGACTCCGAGAAACGGGCGCGGCGCGGATTTGGCTCGAGCACGCGCCTCGCGCAGATTGATGAAGGCGCGCGGCGAGGGGACTTGGCTCACCGCCATGCGGCGGATGAGCCACGCCGCCGAGCCATAAGCATGGCGCGCGCTCGCCGCCGGTTGGCTCGTGACCAAGAGCGAGAACGGCAAGCTCGCGAGCGCGCCGGTGGGCGCCACGATGAGATGCGTGACACCCGAGAGCTGCGGCTCGAAAGCGCCGAGCAGGTCTGTGTAGAGGGCGTGCGCGGCCTCGAGGTCGTAGTCGGGGAGGGCGCCGAGGCGCGGCGCAAGAGCCTCCCGAAGCGCCGCTACGTGATCGGCAAGCGCGGCATCGGTGGTCTCGAGTCGATGCACGGCGAAGCCCTCGCGGCGCGCCAGCAGGGCGTAGGACTCCGTGTGGCCGATCACGAAGTAGACAAAAGCCTCGTCGGCGCCGAGATGCTGCTGCAGCTCCGTGAGACCGACCGGGCCGGGCTCGACCAGGCTCGCATAGCCGGGGAAGGCGGCGACCAACTTGCGCTGCAGATCGGTCGCCGCCGCGGTCTGCTGGTCGACCTGTTGCGCGAGGGCCGCTTCTTTCACGCTGCCGCGCTCGATGTCGGGCTTGGCCTGCTCGTTGGCGAGCTCGAGCCGCGCCGTGTCCCGCGCGCGCTCGGCGGCTTGGCTCTGGCGGATCAGATCCGCGACCGCGGGGTCGTTGGTCGAGAGCCGCGCGGCGGCCCGGCTCACGGTCTGATCGGCGACGCTGGAGCCGGCGAACTGACCGGCGCGGAACATCTCGTCGGCGAGCGCCATGCGTTGATTGGGATCCTCGCTGGCCAGCGCCGAGGCCGCCGTCAGGAACGGCGTGATCTCGCCGGATACGAGCTGCGCCCGTGCGGTTTCGTCCTTGGCGATGATGCCGAAGGCTTCCCTGAAGTCCCGCATGGCGTCCTGGTCGCGCTGCAAGTCGGTCTCCAGCCGCGCGCGCTTCAGCAAGACGAGCGCGGTGGGCGCGGTCGCGCCAAACAGCTTCTGGCTCATTGCGAGGGCAGCGCTGAGATCGCGATCGGCGGCGCTAAATCGGCCATCCGCGGCATCTACCTCGGCCATCAAGGAAAGTGCCTCGGGCCGCCACGAGAGCGGCAACCCCGGTGTCGCCGACATGATCTCGAGCGCTTCGGAAATCGCGGCCAGCGCGTGGGCCGTGTCGCCGAGCCGAAGCGCCATGGCGGCCTCGATCCGCAGGCTGTGCGCGAGTTCCCCACGCGCGCCGAATTGCTGCGCGTCGGCGGTAACGGCGTTGAGTGGATCGTTTCGAGAGTCGACGCGCGCGCGACGTATCGCCGTCGCCTCCTGCGCGTAACCCAAGGCCTCGCCGTACTTGCGTTGATTGGCGGCGTCGAGCGCGAGGTAAGAACTGTAGCGCGCATGCAAGGCGTTGGAGGTGGAGCGTTGCACGATCGGGTCAGCGCGCCGGAACAACCCGGCGGATTCGTCGAATCGTCCCTGATTGCTCACCTGCAAAGCCAGTTCTATGAGCATGGTGCCGGTGCCCTCGGCCTCCGGCCCGAGCGCGTGCGTCTCGACGTCGAGCGCGCGGCGGAAGGCGTTCTCGGCGCCGGCAAAATTCTGCGTGTTGTTGTAGAGGCGACCGAGCTTGACCAGCTCGTTGAAGCTCACGAGATCGGCGCTCCGCATCTGAGCGGGGCTGCTTCCCAGCCGCGACTCCAGGATTTGCGTTGCCGCGGCCCGATCGTCCGGGGTCAGCGCCGTACCCGATTTCTGCGCGATCGCGTTCTCCAGCACCGGCAGCAGGGAGGGCAGCCCTTCCGCCTGATAGAGCGCTCCCCCGACGCTCGCGAGCAACACGATCTCCGGCCAGCCTTGTCCCCGAAGGGTACAGGTCGACAGGCGCATGTCGAGGCCGCCGCCGGTCCAATTTCCGGCGTCGCAGGTCATGCGCTCCGCGATCCGCCGGCCCCCGGTGCTGTTACCCATCGCGCGCGCGATCGCGGCATGGCGCTCGGCGGCATCACCCGGCATTTGGCTGGCGGGCAGGGAGCTGACCCAGAGTGTGCCGACGGGCGTTTCGGCTGCGCCGCAGGTGATGTCGAGCGGCGCGAGTTGGGCCGGTATCTCCCTCGCGTCTGCCCGGGGCGTTATTCGGCATGACTCGCCTGCGAGGGTCTCGCCGAGGCTCGCGTCGGCGCCGCCGGCAGTGGGGCTGATGTCCGTAAGCCTGCCGTTGCTGGTACAGCCGGCTCCCGCCGCCAAGATCAGCAGTGCCAGCGCGGTCAGTGGTGCCGATCTCCGCATCACCATTTGGCCTCGTTGCCCCAGCCGGAGAAGTCGGTGTCTTCCTCGGGGTTCGTGTTGCCCTGCCGGGCACCGGGCAGTTCTCGCCATTCGTAGAGCATGCCGCCGAGCAGTGTGACGTAATAACCCTGCATGCGCGGTTGCGCCTGCGTCGGCGGCTTGCTGTTAAGCGGACCGGTCAGGGCGTTGACCGCCTGGTCCGTGGGGGTGTTGTCGTCGGAGCTGCCAGCCGAGGGCGAGATGTTCCCCAGGCCGCCCGCGCCGCCTGTTTCGCCCTCTAATCCTCCCGTTGCAAGGTTGGTCTTGTTGAGGTCGTTGGAGAACAGGAACAGGGACCCGAGCAGAGACAGGTTTAGCGTATTGCAGGCAAAGCAAGCGCCGTTGACGGTGAAGGTGCCGGTGCCCGGCGGACCGATCAAGACCACGTCGTTGGCCGCGGCTCCGCCGCTCGTGCCGTTTATGGTGCCGTGAAGATCGGCGCTGCTGGCGGCGACTGCCAGGATGCCCGTTCCGGGGCCCAGATCGAGCGAGCCCGGCCCGCCGATCGAGCCGGGTGTGAAGAATCCGACACCGCCCAAGGTCTGCGACAACGTGCCGTCGATTACGATCGAGCTGCCGATCAGGAACAGCGGCGCGTTGAAGGTGAATGTACCGACATCGAGCGGGCCCGGCGGGTTCTGGGGAACGAAGAACGTATGGTGCACGATGTCCAATATCTCTTGGGTGATCGCCGTACCGCCGCCGATCACGACGAAGGACGGCGGATCCGCCAGAATTTGCAGCTCTGCGTCGGTAAGCACCCATCCATTCGGGCCTTTCGGCCCGTCGTTCAGACTGATCGTCTTGTTGGAGAAGGGCGTGATGCCGCGGGGGCCGGTGCCGTTCCAGGGCCCGTTGAGCGAGACGGAGTCCGCGACCACCACGAAAATATTGTTGCCTTGGTTGACGGTCCCCAAGGTGATGCCGCTCGTCTGCTCATTGAGCTCGGTTGGACCGCCCAGGGTGAGGGTCCCGGGAACGGTCAGCCCACCGTTGAACACGAAGCTCCCCGCCAGCGTGTCGCCACCGGTATTCGCCAGAGTGGGATCGCCGATCGTGCCGCCGCCGAGGAGCGCCAGGCTATAAGGATTGCTGCCCGTCACCAGCGCCGCGGCGTCGGTCGGTCCGTTGACGGTGAAGTTTCCGGCGGTCTTTCCCGAGAGATCGATCGTGCCGGTGTTGCCGAGGTTGATCGAGGCAAAGGTGGCACCGGCGCTGCCGAGCACGGCGAGATCGGTGCTGCCCGTGAGCGCGCCCGAGACCGAGAGCGACCCGGAGCCGGGATTGAGCGTCGTCGGTCCGAAAAGGCTCACGGCACCGGAGGCCGTGAACGTCCCATTGCCGGTCTCGTAAAGCCCGCCCAGGGTGATGGTATTCGCGCTTGTATAGCTCTGCGCGCCGTTCGTGTGGACGGACGTCACGGCGACGCCGTTCTGCCCGTCGAGCGCGAGGCTGGTGAGCGCGGTTATCCCGCCAATGACACCGTTCACGTCGACCGTACCCGCGCCCGCCGTAACCGAAAGGGCATGCGCGCCGTCGATCGTGCCGGCAAACGAGACGTTGCCGGTGTCGGAGGTTAGCGTCGCGTCGGCGCCCAGCGTTACCGCCTGGGAATAGCTTTGGCTTCCTGTCGTGCGATAGGTCGTGCCGTCGAGCAGGATCTCCGCGGGATCCACCAGCAAGGACGCGAGCTTTGTCGCCGTGCCGACGTTGCCGAGACTGACCGTGCCCGCGGTCGCGAACAGTGAAAGGGCAAAGCCGCCGTTGATCGGGCCACCGAAACCGATGTTTCCGGCGTCAGACGTAACCGTCTCGTTCCCGGCGAGCACGACCGAGCCCGTATAGGTCTGGTCGCCACCGCTGTGGTAGGCGGCACCGCCGAGCGTGATCAGGCTCGATGCCGTGACGCCGACGGTGCCCGTCACGCCGGCGGTGCCGACGTGGTCGATGCCCGACAGAGTGATCGTCTCGGCGCCAAGCGTCAGGCTCGCGATCGGCGTCGTGCCGCCGATGATGCCGCCTGCCCCGATGCTGCCCGAGCTCGCAGATGCCGAGAGCGCATGCGCGCCGTTGACGGTGCTGGTGAAGGTTACGCTCCCGACGTCCGAGATCATCGTGGCGTCGCCGGCCAGCAGAACCGGGCCCGTGAAGCTTTCGTTGCCGCCGCTGTGATCCGTTGCGCCGTTCGCGACGATCAGCCCATTGCCGGTGATCGAGACCGCCCCTGTCACGCCGGCGGTGCCGGTCGTGCCGATTCCCGACAACGTCACGGTGGTCGCATGCGCGGTGAGGCTGGTGAGCGGGCTCGTCCCGCCGATCAGGCCGTCGAAGGCGATGCTGCCGGAGGTCGCCGCCACGGAGAGCGCGTCGCCGCCGTCGACCGTGCTCTTGAAAGCGACGTTGCTGCCGACGGAGGTGAGGGTGGCGTTGGCACCGAGCGTCACCGGCCCGTCGTAATTCTGGGGGCCGGTGGTCATAATGGTGCCACCGTTGATCTCGGCTCCATTGGTCACGGTCAGGCTCGAGAGCGCCGTGCCGGAGCCGACCGCGCCGTCGAAGGCGGTGAGGCCGGTCGCCGTGGCGGTCAACCCGTGAGCCCCATCGACCGTGCTGAAGAAGGTGATCGCGCCGCCGGTCAGCAGGGCGCTGGAAGTGAGGCTGACGGGCCCGTCATAGTTCTGGGCGCCGGTGGTCGCGATGGAGCCGCCGTTGAGATCGGCCGCGTTGGTCACGGTCAGGCTCGAGAGCGCCGTGCCGGAGCCGACCGCCCCGTCGAAGGTGGTGAGGCCGGTCGCCGTGGCGGTCAGGCCGTGAGCCCCATCGACCGTGCTGAAGAAGGTGATCGCGCTGCCGGTCAGCAGGGCGTTGGAGGTGAGGGTGACAGGCCCGTCGTAGTTCTGGGCGCC
>Ga0307479_10001403_pt1 | contig 21913 bp, 16 predicted proteins | sample atmos_gasesECM4C_FD_203743 | JGI IMG/M metagenome (GOLD analysis project Ga0307479, IMG submission 203743) | Hardwood forest soil microbial communities from Morgan-Monroe State Forest, Indiana, United States - atmos_gasesECM4C_515 | ecosystem: Environmental > Terrestrial > Soil > Temperate...
TATCGGCGGCGTGAAGGAAAAGCTCCTTGCCGCGCATCGTCTCGGCCTGCGCACCGTGATTCTTCCGAAAGACAACGAAAAAGATCTGGCGGATATTCCGCCGGAAATCCAAGCGCAAATGTCCATCCATTTTGTGGAGTCGATGGACGATGTCCTGCAGCTCGCGCTGGAACACCCGCTGCCGATCCACCCGCCTATTGACGGTGTCGATTCCAAGTTCGGTACGGATGTCTCGCAGGACAATGAATTGACCAATTGAACTCCTTCGGTTCTCCCACAATCCGCTAAGCAAAGCTTGGCAAATTACCGAAGGATTTAGATTGCCTGGAAACTACCTGGACAAAGTGGCTGGTTCGACTCTGTGCCCGCCCGCGGTCCTAATTCTATGACAGTTAAAATCGTGCCCGAAGACGGGCTGAACAAGGAAAGAAACTCGATGAGTATTAGCCTTGCAGAACTGAAAGACAAAAACATCACCGATCTCGCGAAGATCGCCAAGGAGCTCAATATCCCCGGCTCCTCCGGCATGCGCAAGCAGGAATTGATCTTCCAGATCCTCCGCGCTCAAACAGAAAAGAACGGCCTCATTTTCTCCGAGGGCGTTCTCGAATGCCTCCCCGACGGCTTCGGTTTCCTCCGCGCGCCCGAGTACAACTACCTCCCCGGCCCGGACGACATCTACGTCTCGCCGTCGCAAATCCGCAAATTTGATCTCCGCACCGGCGACACCGTTTCCGGGCAGGTTCGCCCTCCGAAAGACGGCGAGCGTTACTTCGCGCTCATCAAAGTCGAAGCGGTCAATTTTGAAGATCCCGAAGTCGCGCGCAATAAAATTTTCTTCGACAATCTCACGCCCCTCTATCCGCAGGAGCGCATTCGCCTCGAGACTACGAAAGAAAATCTCACCGGTCGCGTGCTCGACATGCTCTGCCCTATCGGCAAAGGCCAGCGCGGCTTGATCGTCGCGCCCCCGCGCACCGGCAAGACGATGATGCTGCAGTCCATCGCCAATTCCGTCACCACCAACCACCCCGAAGTCGCTCTCATCGTCCTTCTGATTGACGAGCGCCCCGAAGAAGTTACGGACATGCAGCGCACCGTGAAGGGTGAAGTCATCAGCTCCACCTTCGATGAGCCGCCCCAGCGTCATATTCAAGTGGCGGAAATGGTGCTCGAAAAGGCCAAGCGCCTCGTCGAGCACAAGCGCGATGTCGTCATCCTGCTTGACTCGCTTACGCGTCTCGGCCGCGCCTACAACGCCGTCACGCCGCCCTCCGGCAAAGTCCTTTCCGGCGGTATTGACGCAAACGCTTTGCAGCGCCCCCGCCGCTTTTTCGCTGCCGCGCGTAATGTAGAAGAAGGCGGCTCGCTCACCATCATCGCCACCGCGCTCATCGATACCGGCAGCCGCATGGACGACGTCATCTTCGAAGAGTTCAAAGGCACCGGCAACATGGAAATCAACCTCGACCGCCGCCTCGTTGACAAGCGGGTGTTTCCGACGATCGACATCAATCGCTCCGGCACGCGTAAGGATGAGCTTCTCCTTCCGCCTGACGAGCTCAACCGCATCTGGGTGCTTCGGAAAGTTCTCAGTCCCCTCTCCACAGTGGAAGCGATGGAATTGCTCCTCGGCCGCCTCTCAAAGACAAAGGCCAACGCGGAATTCCTCTCTTCGATGTCGAGTCCGGCGTAACTACCCGGTGTAAGAACCAGCTCTGGCAGTCTCGGCCCTTTCCCCTTCCGAGAACGTGAGCAACCTCCCAATCGGGAAGGAGAAAGTGTCCGTGGAAAAATTTCTCGCGCGTCAGCCTATTTTTGATTCCGAAAGAGACGTCTACGGCTACGAGCTGCTCTTCCGCTCCGGGCCCGGGAATTTCTTTGATGGCTCACACCCTGAAGCCGCCGCCGCTTCCGCCGTAGACAGCCTGTTCCTTTTCGGCATTGATCGCCTCACGCACGGCCGTCGCGCATTCATCAACTGCACGCGGGACTTTCTGCTCCGCGATTTCCCCGCGACGCTTCCCACCGATCGCGTGGTTCTGGAAGTCCTCGAGACGGTTCAGCCCGACGACGAAATCGTCGCCGCTTGCCGCCGCCTGAAGAACATGGGCTATCTGATTGCCCTCGATGATTTTCAGGAATCCCCAGCGTGGCTGCCGCTCACGGAGCTTGCCGCATTCATAAAAGTGGATGTCCTGCTTTCCTCTGAACTCGAGCAGCAGCGGCTCTCCAAGACCTTCGCCAAAAAGCATCTGCGGCTCGTCGCCGAGAAAGTGGAATCCTACGACGACTTCCAGCGCACGCTCGGCTGGGGCTATTCCTTTTTCCAGGGATATTTTTTCAGCCAGCCGGAAATGCTCACGCGCCACGATATTCCGTCCAACAAGCTCAATTACCTGCGCGTTCTTCAGGCAGTCAATCAAAAGGAGATGAACGTTCACGGCGTGAGCGAGTGCATCAAATCCGAAGCCTCGCTCGGCTATCGCCTGCTGCGCTATCTGAATTCTCCGGCGTTTCCGCTCATCGCCGAAGTCCATTCGATACCCCACGCTCTCTCACTCCTCGGCGAGCGCGGCGTGCGCCGCTGGGTTTCTCTCGTCGCCATCGCCTGCATGGGCGACAACAAGCCTGAGGAACTCATCATGCTGCCGCTGATTCGCGCCCATTTCTGCGAATCGCTTGCACCGCTCGCGGGGCTTAGCGGCTCCGCCAATGATCTTTTCCTGCTCGGTCTGCTTTCTGCCGTGGATGCCATTCTCGACATGAAGATGCAGGACGTGGTTCACGAAATTGCGATAGGCGAAGAAATCCGCGGAGCGCTTCTGGGGGAGACGAACAAGCTGCGCGATATTTTCGGCCTGGCCGTGAAGTACGAAATGGGCTGCTGGGACGCTCTGGCTGCCGACGCCAAACGCCTGCGAATTCCGGAAAACGCGATTCCCGAGCTCTACGTCAAATCAGTCGAATGGGCGAGAAGCCTCTTGTCCGTCACTTAAAGCCGTCGTCACGCTGGGGAACTTAGCCGGCACCAACCAACCCGCGACAGTAGGGGCGGGTCTAAGACCCGCCCGCGTTCAACCCCTCGCCGATATCCTTCTCGTTGTGGATTCGAATCGCGAACCGCCTCAAGTGGCACAGGCACTCCTGCCTGTGCGCTTTTCTAAAATTCCCGGATAAACCCCATCGGGTTCCGTGATATCGCACCGCTTCGATATACAGGAGAACTCCTGGCTAACTATTTGCCCCCGCAGACTTCCCCTTCGCCAGCATCACTACCAGCCGCGCCACTTCCTCAGCTTCCATCGCCGTGCTGTCCACCACCACAGCATCCGATGCGCGAACCAACGGCGAAGTAGACCGTTCACGATCGCGCTGATCGCGCTCGTGAATTTCCTCGAGCGTCCGCGCCCGATCGATCGCATCGCCCTTCTGCTGGTGTTCGTGATACCGGCGGTCCGCTCGTACTTCCGGCGACGCCGTCAAAAAAACCTTCAAGTCGGCGTCGGGAAAAACGACGCTGCCGATATCCCGCCCTTCCATCACCACCCCGCCCCTCTGTCCAGCTCGCCTCTGCTCGGCCACCAGCACGCGGCGCACTCCCGAGACGACCGCAATCTTCGACGCCGCTTGCGATACCTCCGGCGTGCGGATCGCCATCGTCACGTCCTCGTGGTCCAGAAAGATCAGCTGTGTTCCGTCCGTTGCGCGCAAATCGATATGCGTGTCGCAGGCTAGCGTCTCGAGGTCTTCATCCCGGTCAAACGAAATTCCCTTTCGTAGCGCCTTTAGAGCAAGTGCGCGATACATCGCGCCCGTATCGATGTAGACGTAGCCCATCATCTCCGCCACGCCCCGCGCCAGCGTGCTCTTCCCCGAGCCCACCGGCCCGTCAATCGCGATAATCAATTTTTTCATTTCGAAATATGATCCCCGCTCAAATCCGTTTGAAGGCGCGCTCGATCTCGCGCACCGAATAGCGCAACACCACCGGCCGGCCGTGTGGGCAGCTCATCGGGTACTCGGTCTTGGATAGCTCACTGAGCAGCCATTCCATCTTCTTCGAGTCGAGCGGAGTATTCACCTTGATGGCCGCATGGCAGGCCGTCGAAGCCGCAATTTTCGATTGCAGCGAATCGATCGAAATGGCCTGATTCTCGCGCGCGATGCCGTCGAGAATTTCGAATAGCAGTTTCTCGGCGTCGCTGCTTGCGATTCCCGCGGGCGCTGCCTGAATGGCCACTTCGCGCGCCCCCATCAACTCCGCTTCAAAGCCGTTGGCGCGCAACTCGTCGCCGATCTGCTCGAACGTCACCAGCTGACGCGGGTTCAGCTCCACAATCGGGGGGACGAGCATCCGCTGCCCGCCCAGTTCGCCCTCGCGACGCGCGCGCAAATGCTGCTCAAAAAGCACGCGCTCGTGCGCCACGTGCTGGTCGATGATCCACAGCCCTTCGCCGTTCACCGCAACGATAAAACTGCTGTTCACCTGCCCCAGCGGCTTCAGATCCGCAATCGTCTCCGGCGACGGCAGCGCGCCTCCGGATTCCGATGCCGCTTCATCCGCTGACGACGTTTGATCGCCGACGGCCTGCTGTCCAGGAAATGGAAAATCTGTGCCGCCGCCGGAGCCAAACTGCAAGCGCTGCGGCAGAGGACGGTCCGGCGCACCGGTCAACTCGAGATCCTCAGCGAATCCAGCGCCGGGGGAAAATCCCACCGGAATCTCGGCTCGTGGAGGCCCCGCGAAACTCGCGCCCGCACTCGCGCTGGCTGCACTTGGCGCCGCATCGCCCGTTCCAGCGCCATTCGCAAAACTTGCGGTGCCGTCCAGCGGAATCGGCGCGGCAGCTGCGGCCGCGCGCGCAGCGGGAAACCCCGGAATTGGCCGCGCCAGCGAAAGCGCATGCCGCAGCGCGTCGCGCGTGAAATCGTGAACGAACTGCGGATGGCGGAAGCGCACCTCGATTTTTGCCGGGTGAACGTTCACGTCTACTTCCTGATACGGCAGATCGAGAAACAGCAGCACCACCGGAAACACGCCCGGCGGAACGATGTTGCGATAGGCCTCACCAATCGCGTGGAGCAGAAGCCGGTCGCGCACCAGCCGCCGGTTCACAAAAATGTAAATCCCATTGCGATTCGTCCGCTGCACGTCAGGACGTGAGGTGAATCCCGTCACCCGCAGCGTCGCCGCCTGCTCATCCGATTCAATCGCCGGCTCGGTGATTGCGCTGCGCATCGGCGCTTCGTTCGGTGGAATCTCTACGAGTTCCTCAAGAGCCTGACGCCCAAAAATCTGATACACGCGCTCGGAAAGCTTTTCCACGGGCGCACAGTTCAGGATTTCCTGCGTCGGAGTCTTTAGCAGGAATTGCGTTTCCGGATGCGCCAGCGCATAGTGCGTCACAAGCGAAGCGATATGCCCCAGCTCGGTAGTTTCCGATTTCAGGAATTTGCGCCGCGCCGGCACACAATAGAAAATATCGGCCACACTGATCGAGGTCCCGCTCGGCACGCCTGCCGGCTTCACGCCCAAAAGCTTGCCACCCGCGAACTCGACGCGAGTTCCCTCTCCGTCCTCACCCGTCCTCGTCTCGAGGAGCAACCGCGAAATCGCCGCAATCGTCGGCAGCGCCTCGCCGCGAAAGCCAAGCGTAGCAATCGAGAGCAGATCGTCAGCCGTTCGCAATTTCGAAGTCGCATGCCGCTCAAACGCCAGCAGCGCATCGTCATGGTTCATGCCGCTGCCATCGTCGATCACTCGAATCATGCGCTTCCCGCCCGATTCCACTTCAATCCGAATCGAACGTGCCCCGGCATCCAGCGAATTCTCGAGCAGCTCCTTCACTACAGAGGCTGGCCGCTCGACAACCTCCCCAGCCGCAATCTTATTGGCCACATTTTCAGCAAGGATGCGAATGCGGCTCATCGAGGGTTGCCGCTCCGGGAAGATGGATTCAAATCCGAATATCCGCCGTCGAACAAATTTCCGTTTGCTTCACGGCGCACTCGATCTTCCTCTTCCCTTTCTTCCTGCATCAAGCTGCGCAGGAAGATACGCGTGCCAAACAAACTCGCGATAAACACTACGGTAACCAGCGAAATTCCCAGCCACATCGGAAACGAAGCCATTTGCACCATCATCAGAAAAATAAAGCCAATCGTAACCCCGAGTCCCAAAAGAACTCCGAATTGAGCCCGCAACGAAAGCCCGTGCATCATTCGTGTAAGCAGAAAAACGCCTGCCGTTGCGCCGAGCGCGATCAGAATCATCGGAACCGTCACGAACCCTCGCCGGCCGCTTTTGGCTTCTTGATTGCAATACCGAGATTGTCCAGTTGATCGGCATCGACACTCGATGGCGAATCGGCCATCAAATCTTGCCCTGCCGTGGTCTTCGGAAACGCAATCACCTCGCGAATCGATTTCTCTCCCGCCAGCAGCATCACGATACGGTCGACGCCGAGCGCGATTCCTCCATGCGGCGGCGTTCCATACGTGAGTGCATCGAGGAAGAATCCGAAGCGCTGCCGCGCTTGCTCGTCCGAGAGGCCGAGTGCTTTGAACATGCGAGCCTGCACGTCCTGCCGATGAATTCGGATGCTGCCGGAACCGAGTTCGACTCCATTCAGCACGAGATCGTAGCCCTTCGAGCGGCATTCCCATGGCGCGGTCTCGAGCTTATCGAGATCCTCCTCTACGATTCCAGTGAACGGATGCTGCGCGCTCACCCACTGCTTTTCGCGTTCGCTCCATTCGAAAAGCGCGAAGCCCGTAATCCAGGCGAACTCCCATTTGCTGCGGTCAATTAGATTGAGCTTGCCGCCAAGATACAAGCGAATCTGCCCCGCAACATTGAGCGACGTGTCGGTGTGAGGAATTTGCTCCTTCGCCGCCGTCGCGACAATCAGGTCGCCCGACTTCGCACCGAGCTTTTCGGCCAGCTTTTTCAGCGCATCAACGCCTAGCGTTTTCTCGAGTGGCGAGCTGATGCCTTCCGCGGTCACCTTCACCGTATAAACGCCGCACGCCCCCGCGGATTTCGCGAACTCGCCAAGCTCATCGAGCTGCTTGCGCGACCACGACGCCGCACCCGGCGCGACGACAGCTTGCACGTTGCCTTCGAAGTGCATCGTCGCCCGCGCAGGCTCGAAGAACTCCGTGACGTTGCGGAGCTCCGTGCCGAAACGAAGATCAGGCTTATCGGAGCCGTAACGGAGCATCGCGTCTTTGTAATCGAGATGACGGAACGGCCCTTTCGCTTCGACACCTGCCACAGCGCAGGCGCGCTCCATCACTTTCTCGATCACGTGGAAAATATCTTCCTGGCGCGGGAACGACATCTCGACGTCAATCTGTGTGAACTCGGGCTGCCGGTCGGCGCGCAAGTCTTCGTCGCGGAAGCATTTCACGATCTGGAAGTAGCGATCCATTCCAGAGATCATCAGAATCTGTTTGAAGATCTGCGGCGATTGCGGCAGCGCGTAAAACTGGCCGTGATGAATGCGGCTGGGAACGAGATAGTCGCGCGCTCCTTCAGGCGTTGAACGCGTGAGCATCGGCGTCTCGATCTCGAAGAAACCAAGCTCGTCCATCGTCTTCCGCATCTCGAGAATCACGCGATGGCGCAATTCGAGATTCTGATGCGGGCGCGGACGCCGCAAATCGAGATAGCGATAGCGAAGCCGTGTTTCTTCGCTGGCGTTCACTTCTTCTTCCACTTGAAACGGAGGCGTCTTCGCGTTGTTCAGGATGTGCAAACGGGTCGCGATCACTTCCACTTCGCCGGTCGCAAGTTCCGGATTCGATTTTTGGCGTCGCACCACGCGACCTTCCACAGCGACGACAAATTCCGAGCGCAGCTCTTCAGCCTTCGCGTGCGCTTCGGGATGCAGCTCATTGTTGAACACGATCTGCGCAATTCCCGCGCGGTCGCGCAGGTCAATGAAGATCAGCTGGCCGAGATCGCGGCGGCGCTGAACCCAACCCATGAGGACGACTTCTTTATCGGCGTCCGAGGCGCGCAGTGCGCCGCAATAATTTGTGCGTTTCAGATTTCCGAGAGCTTCGAGCAATTTTGCCGTCCTTTATTTTTTTAACCTTCGAGCTTCGCTTTTATTTCTGCCTGACGCCTTTTAACCAGCCCTTTTACCGCCTATTAGAAAATTGCAAGTTGCAGATTGCACGCCACTTACGTAGAGGATTTAATCACGCTACCGTGTATTAGATTTATATCCTAGCGCCGCCGCTCGGATTCAAGGTACTCCAGCAATTCGCCTTCCGCGAACTTTTTCTGGTCGCTGTCGGCGAGGCGTTTCAGCGTAAAGGTGCCTGACGCGACTTCGTCTTCGCCGATTATCAGAGCATAGCGCGCGCCTAGTTTATCCGCGAGGCCGAGCGATTTCTTGAATTTCATTTCCTCTGGCGGCAGCTCGACAGACAGTCCCGCGGCGCGCAACTTTCTTGCGATGCTGACCGCTGTGGGATAGGACGCTTGTCCCATCCACGCGATGTATACCGCGAGGCCGCCGAGTTTTGGCGCATTGCCGCTTTCTTCGATGGAAAGAATTGAGCGATCCGTGCCAATGGCGAAGCCAATGCCTTTCGTTGGCGGTCCGCCGAGAAGTTCGACGAGGCCGTCGTAGCGACCGCCGCCGCAGACGGCGTTTTGCGAGCCGAGTCCTTCGGCGGTGACTTCGAACGTGGTGCGCGTGTAGTAGTCGAGGCCGCGGACGAGGCGCCAGTTTTCTTTGTAGTCGATTCGGCGCAGGTTTAATTCTTCTTTGAGTTTGGCGAAATGGGCGCGGCAGTCGTCGCAGAGATGATCGGAGATGCGCGGCAGCGTTTCGATGATGGGCTGCTCTTCGGGAATTTTGGAATCGAGGACGCGCAGCGGGTTGGTTTCGATTCGGCGCTGGGAGTCTTCCTTGAGCTTATCTTTTACTTTTCGGAGTTCTTCGCGCAGCAGTTCGACATATCGCGGGCGGCAGTTTTTGTCGCCAATGGAATTTACGTGGAGCGTGGTACGTGTTAGGCCAACGCGATTGAAGAAGACGAGCAGCATTTCTAGGACTTCGGCGTCGATGGCGGGAGCGTCGGATTGGCCGAGGACTTCAGCGCCGATTTGGTAGAACTGGCGGTAGCGTCCTTTTTGCGGGCGCTCGCGGCGGAACATAGGGCCGATATAGTAGAGCTTCTGGTTGCCGGGATGGGCTTGCATGTTGTGCTCGATGTAAGCGCGGGCGACGGAGGCTGTGGCTTCGGGACGAAGCGCGGCAGCTTCGCGAGAAAAATGCACTTCCATCGCAATCGCCTCTGCTTGCCGAATGCGATCGTGAATTTCAGGATGCGTCTCGGGACGTTCCGTGACCTCGGCTAACACCCGATCATCGGCGATTCGTTCATACAGTTCCTTATACGCACTGTGCAGCTGATCAACCGCATTCCCGGACTCCCCGCTGAGACGATCGGATGCTCGTGCGGAATCAATCGCCCGAAGAAACTGAAACAACGATCCGGTGAAGCGCACTGGGCTCTCGACGGAGTCCGTCAGCTGGCCTCGGAGATCATAAATCTCCTGGAACGCTCGGAGTTCGAGGGTGAACATCTCTTTCGACACAATGTCAGTATCGGACCCGACTGAGCGGGCGAAGAGGTCCACTTCCTCCAAAATCGGGAGGCGGATTTCGCCGAAATTGTAGGATTCGAAGACTTCGCGGGCGGTGTGCTCGAACCAGTTCCAGAGGGCGGAGTCCGGCGGGAGAATGTCGCGTGTGCCTTTGATGGCGCGAAATTGTTTTCGCTCGGACATTTGCCCCTGGCGGCTGAAGCCGCTCATCTATTCGCGATTCTTGCGGCACGACTGAAGTCGTGCCCTGACGGTGAATCCTTAAATATATCAGGAATGAATGGCGTCGTGGTGGCGGAGGGTGGAAGAGGGCTGCTGCGTGTGTGAGATCTACGGTGCTAGCGGCAGCGGTGGACTGCCCAGCGCTAAAGCGCGTGGATAGGGCGGAGTCTTTATCGGAGCGCGCAAGCGCTCCTCCCCCGCATGAATGCGGGGGCTCCCCAGAAGCGACACGCACAGGAGCCGGCAGGATGCCGGCGGTACGAAAGAAACGAAGGCTCGCGGGAACAGCACCGCGAGAGGAAGGCGCTCTGCGCCAACTATACCCAGCGCTTCCGCGCTGGGCTAACTTCTGTCGCGCCTACGGCGCTGGGCTCGTGCTTCTGAGCGGGTGCCAATCCGTTGGCGAGGTGCGCGTCACGAGTCACAGCACATGGCACAGATTGCGAGTTACGGGTTACGGCGTTTCGGATTTGTAGGTTTCTTTGTATTCGACGTAGCGCTGGGCGTAGGCGTCGATGGAGTCCTGGTCGGCGTCGGTTAGGGCGCGGCGGAATTTGCCTGGGTGGCCCATGAAGAGGCTGCCAGGCGGGACCTCGGTGCCTTCGGGGACGAGGGTGCCGGCGGCGACGATGGAGCCTGTGCCGATTTTTGCGCCGTTGAGGACGATCGAGCCCATGCCGATAAGGCAGCGCGATTCTATTGTGCAACCGTGGAGGACAACGCCGTGGCCGATGGTGACATTGTCGCCGAGGATGAGCGGGTGCGTGTCGCGCATTACGTGAAGGACTGAGCCGTCTTGGACGTTGGTGCGCGAGCCGATGCGGATGAAGTGGACGTCGCCGCGGATGACGACGCAGGGCCAGACGCTGGAGTCGGCGGCGATGGCTACGTCACCGATGATTACGGCTTGCGGATCGATGTAGGCGGATTCGGCGATGCGTGGGGTGCGGCCGCGGTAGGTTCGCAACAAGATTTGGTCTCCTTTGCGTTTGGGACGCTAGCATAGGGGAATCGGATGTGACAAGAATTCGCGGTTGGTGAGTTTGCGGGCTTGCGGATCCGAGTATGAGTTGCTGCGAGGCTTCGAGAGAAGCGCACAGGCAGGAGTGCCTGTGCCACCCGAGGCGAAAGGCTCACGACGAATACGGCGGCGGCGTGGCTACCGGGGGCAGGGCACGGCCGACGGCGGGCGCTTTCTAAACTCGATCAGTTTCTCCAGTTTGCGAGACGGATATTGCGCGACGTACCGCTACTTGAGCAGGCGCTTTGGGGCTTTGCGGCTCCAGGCGACTCGAAGGGCGGCTTCGAGAATGTCGGCGGGGACTTTGGTGAGACTCACGCGGGTGGCACCTTTTTCGCCCCAGCCGCCTGGGACTGGGGAGAAGATTTCGGGGGCGTCCTGGATCATGCCGGCTTGCTGATCGGGGGTGAGCAGCAGGACGCCGTAGCCTTGATGCTCGAGAGCGAGCGTGGCGAAGATTTTTCCGGCGATGCGGAAATCGGCGTTGCTGAAATGAGAGCCTTCGGTGGCTTCGGGCAGCGAGAGTGCGATGCGGCGAAAGGTAGCTGGTTTCATTTGAGTTAAGCGAGGCCGATTTCGGAAACTAGCAGGTTTGCCCGCAGCGAGGCAAATTCAAGTTTGAAGCCAGAAAACGGCAAGGCAGGCACCCTCAGCCACTTGCAGCGAATCCGCTAGGGCATCGCTGGAATTTATCCTGCATCTAATTCACTAGAGGTCACTAAAATGAGGTATCTAAGATCAACTCTAACAACAGGTTTCCTTCTGGCAGCCTTGCTGGCAATGCCGGCGCGAGGTGATACCCAGTCACGAGGAAATGCAGTTCCCGGCACATTAAATTACGTGGAAGGGCAGGTTTCACTCGATTCTCAGCCACTCAACTCAAAATCGATTGGTGAGGCTATTTTGGAGCCGGGCCAGTCGATCACAACTGAAAACGGAAAGGCCGAGGTGCTGCTTACGCCCGGCGTTTTCCTGCGGGTGGGAAGCAATAGCGCGGTAAAGATGATTTCGCCGAGCCTTACCAACACGGAAATTGGGGTGGAGGAAGGCGAAGCAAGCGTCGAAGTCGCCGAGATTCATAAGCAGAACGATATTCGCATTGATGCAGACGGCGTCACGACCGAACTCGTGAAAAACGGGTACTACGATTTTGACACAGCCCGCAATCAACTGCTTGTTCTCGACGGCGAAGCGATCGTTGACGACAACGGTAGGCAGGTGAGGGTGAAGGGCGGTCACGAGCTGACTCTGAACCAGGAGTCCACGAAGCCGCAGAGCTTCGATAAGAAAGGTTACGAGTCGAGCGATTTGTACAACTGGAGCAGTTTGCGTTCCGCATATCTCGCGGAAGCGAACGTAGACCTTGGGCCTAGTTACATTGCTGGCGGAGGCTACGGCCTTGGATGGTACGGCGCGGGTTGGTATTGGGATCCGTGGTTTAGCGCGTACACGTTCATTCCGGGCGACGGAATCTTCTACAGTCCGTTTGGTTGGGGATTCTATTCTCCGTTCTTTGCGTTCGACGCTCCGATCTTCTTTGGTGATGGGCACTTCCATCATCACTTCGACCCTAACGGCCGAGGCGGGGATCGCGGTGTGCACTACAATCCAGGCGTCCGCGGAGGCGGGTATCACGCCGGTCACGGATACGCTACGTCACAGGGCGGACACGCTAGTAATGGTTTCCGCGGCGGTGGCGGTGGGGGAGCAGTTCATGGCGGTGGCTTCTCCGGTGGCGGTGGAGGCTTCCATGGGGGCGGTGGTGGTGGGTTTGGAGGCGGAGGGCACGGCCACTAAGGTTGGACGGCTCGGCTGCGAGCTGTGCTGAATGGTGGCGAAGCGGGACGCGCGGGCGTCCCGCTTTTTTTTTGCGGCGACAGACTGCCTCTCTCTCAAAAATAAAGGCGCGACGCGCGCACCGAGGCGAGGCTCGCAGAGTTCGGGTTCGTCAGTTTGTGAGCTTGCGGAATCGGGACGGGAGTGTTCCCGAGGCTTCGAAAACGGCGCACAGGCAGGAGTGCCTGTGCCACTTGAGGCAACGCCCTTGGCGGATACGGCGACAGTGTGGGCCACCAACTAAAAGAGCCGACGAGACGTGGGCGGTACGAAAGGCAAGACGGCGCTACGCTACAGGATCTGGACGACGGGCGATGTGGCGTTGGTGTTGACGCTATCTACTCGCTGCATTACGTTGCGGGCCATGGCGAAGATGCTTTTTCCGCCTGGGGCGTCTTCGCCCATTGAAGCTACGGGCTTGCCGCTGTCGCCGCCGATGCGGATTTGCGGGTCAATTTCGATTTCGCCGAGGAATGGAACGCCGAAGAGTTGGGCCATGCGGCGACCTTCGCCGTGGCCGAAGACGTCGATGCGGCCATCGCAATGCGGGCAATTAAAGTAGCTCATATTTTCGACGACGCCGAGGATTTCGACGTGAACCTGGCGAAACATTTCGACGGCTTTGCGCACGTCGGCGAGCGAGACGATCGAAGGCGTGGTGACGACGACCGTACCTGTGATGGCGACGCTTTGAATCAGCGTGAGCTGCACATCACCGGTGCCGGGCGGAAGATCGACGATGAGGTAATCGAGTTCGCCCCATTGCACGCTGCGAAGAAATTGCTGGATGACGCTGTGAAGCATGGGGCCGCGCCAGATGAGCGGCTTGTCACCAGGATTCAGCAGGCCCATTGAGATCACTTTGATTCCGTAGGCTTCGACGGGAATGATGGTGCGCTCGTCGAGGGCGCGCGGCTGTTCGACGGTGCCGAGCATCACGGGGACGTTGGGTCCGTAGACATCGGCGTCGAGGAGGCCGACTTTCGCGCCGAGGGCTTTAAGAGCGAGAGCGAGATTTACGGCGACGGTCGTCTTGCCGACGCCGCCTTTGCCGCTGGCTACGGCGACGAGATTTTTGATGCCGGGGATCGGCGCTTTCTTTTCGCTCGGCGGTTGATTCGGGCCGATTCCTGGCATTTGTCCGGGTCCGGGAGGCATTGGTTCCTTTCAAGTGTGGTGCTGATGTGAATCCTTATCTGTGAACCTTAATCATAGACTGGCGGCGTTGAGGCGGCAAGGTGTGGGCAAAGACGCGAGTCAAGAGCACACGACAAGTTGAGGCGATTCGTCGTGGCTACCAGGAACCGCGCTTTGCGCGAAATCACGCGAGCGGATAGAATAGTGAGCTGAGTTTTGCTGAGTCTGAGTGGTTGTGCGCATCGTCGGTTTGACGGATTGCGCTTCACGCCCTAGAGGCATCTAACTAAGGAAATATGGACGTCGAGAGAATAGTGGATAGCGTCGTCGCGCGATTTATCGGGACGAAGCACGAGCGCGACATCAAGGTGATTCAGCCCGTGGTGAACGAGATCAATGCGCTCGAGCCAGCGATGCAGAAGCTTACCGACGCGGAACTAGCGGCATATACGCCGAAGCTGAAAGCCGAGGTGCAGGGGCGGCTGGAGGGCGTTGAAGATAACGACCCGGAGATCAAGCAAAAGCTGAAGGAAGCGATCGAGCCGGCAATTGTCCCGGCATTTGCAGCGGTGCGCGAAGCGGGGCGTCGGACGCTGGGGATGCGGCATTTCGATGTGCAGTTGATCGGCGGCATCGTGCTGCATCAAGGCAAAATCGCAGAAATGAAAACCGGCGAAGGAAAAACGCTGGTGGCGACTTTGCCGGCTTATTTGAACGCGCTGGCTGGGCGGGGCGTGCACATCGTAACAGTGAACGACTACCTGGCTCGTCGCGACGCGGAGTGGATGGGCCCGATCTACAAGATGCTGGGGATGACGGTGGGCGTGATCGTTCATGACCTGGAAGATTCGCAACGGCGCGCAGCGTATGGCGCGGATATCACCTACGGGACGAACAACGAATTCGGTTTCGATTATCTGCGCGACAACATGAAATACGATTTGAAAGATTGCGTGCAGCGCGGGCATCATTTCGCGATCGTTGACGAAGTGGACTCGATTTTGATCGACGAAGCGCGCACGCCGCTGATTATTTCCGGGCCGGCCGAAGAATCTACTGACAAGTACTACAAAATCGACAAGATAATTCCGAAGCTCATCCAGGATATCGACTACACGCTGGATGAGAAACACAAGACGGCGACGCTTACAGAAGAGGGCGTGTCGAAGGCCGAGAAGCTGCTGAGCCTCGGGAACCTCTACGACCCCGCGCACATGGACATCATTCATCACGTCTATCAAGGCCTGCGGGCGCACACGCTTTTCCAGCGCGACGTAGATTATGTGGTGAAAGACGGCGAAGTGATTATCGTGGACGAGTTTACGGGGCGGCAGATGCCGGGACGGCGGTGGTCGGACGGATTGCACCAGGCGGTGGAAGCGAAAGAGAACGTGAAAATCGAGCGCGAAAACCAAACGCTGGCGACGATCACGTTTCAAAATTATTTCCGGATGTACAAGAAGCTGTCCGGCATGACGGGAACGGCGGAGACCGAGGCGCCTGAGTTCGACAAGATTTATAAGCTTGAAGTAGTGGCGATTCCGACGAACAAGACGCTGATCCGCGTGGAGCATCCGGACGTTGTTTACCGCACGGAAGCGGAGAAATTCGAAGCGGCGGTGAACGGAATTTTGCAGGAAGACAATACGAAGGCGGGCGGCATCCGGCAGTACTACGAAAGTGGGCAGCCAGTGCTGGTGGGCAGCATCTCGATTGAGAAGTCCGAGAAGATCGCCGAGCATTTGAAGAAGGCGGGGATTCCGCACCAGGTGTTGAACGCGAAGCAGCATGAGCGCGAGGCGAAAATTATTGCGCAGGCTGGGCGCAAGGGCGCTGTGACTGTGTCGACGAACATGGCAGGCCGCGGAACGGATATTTTGTTGGGCGGCAATCCCGAAGCGATGACGCGCGAGTATGCGTTGAAAAATAAACTCGCGATGCCGTACATGCCGGCGGGTGCGGTGATTGGCGCAGCGGCCGGGACTGAAACTCCGGCTCAGGCTGATGCGGCGACTGCGGGAGCTGGCACAGCTGCGAATGCGAGTGCTGGAGCTTCAGGCAACGGTGCAAGCGGTGCGAATAGCGCGCCGATGGTTTTGTTCCAACAGGAAGGCAAGATTTATCAGGTGCCGCTGGATCAGTGGAAGCCGATTTACGACCAGTTCGCGGAACAGTGCCGAGCAGAGCACGACGAAGTGGTGGCAATGGGCGGATTGCACATTCTCGGCACGGAGCGTCATGAGGCGCGGCGCATCGACAATCAGCTGCGAGGGCGCGCAGGACGGCAGGGCGATCCGGGATCGTCGCGATTCTTCCTTTCGCTCGAGGACGATTTGCTGCGGATTTTTGGCGGCGAACGCGTGAAGGCGCTGATGTACCGGCTGGGCATGACAGAAGGCATTCCGATCGAATCGCGGCTGATCAGCAAGCGAATTGAAAACGCGCAGAAGGCTGTGGAAGCACAGAACTTCGAAGCGCGAAAACATTTGCTTGAATACGACGACGTGATGAACAAGCAGCGCGAGACGATCTATTCCACACGCCGCGCAATTCTCGAGGGCGCGGATCAAAGAGAGCTCGTGCTGGAGAAGGCGGAAGAGATTGCATATGAGCTGGTGGATATTTATTGTCCGCGCGACCAGCATCCCGATCAATGGAATGTGACCCAATTTTCAAATGAAGCGCTGAACCAGTTCGGATTTGAGCCCAAAGCAGTGGGAATCGATATTGCCACCTTGAATCACGATTCCCTGGCCGACGCGTTGATTGCGAAGGTGAACGCGCGATACGAGGAAAAGGAAACGCTGTTTGGCGCGCAGGTGATGCGATGGCTCGAACGGCGCATCCTGCTCGATATCGTGGACGCGCAATGGAAAGATCACCTGCTGAGCCTCGATCATTTGAAAGAAGGCATCGGCCTCCGCGGGTATGCGCAGAAGGATCCACTCGTTGAATTCAAGAAGGAAGCGTTCACCCTTTTTGATGATTTGATGGATCGCATTGATAAGGAATCGGTGCGGTTCCTGTTCCTCGTGCAACCTGCAAAGCCGGAGGATGAAGCCAAGCAAATCGAGCGGCGGCAGCGACAGCAGCAACAGAATTTGCAGTTTCAGACGGGCGCTGCACAGGCTGAACCTCCCAAGCCGGTGAGAGCGGCGGCCAAGGTCGGACGCAACGATCCGTGTCCCTGCGGCTCGGGCAAGAAATACAAGAAATGCCACGGTGTGGAATCCTAGACCGTTGGCGCTCCGCGGCTAACATTTCCTCGCAACGCTGAGTCGAACAACCGTATGATTCCTCGATCTGCGGCGAGGCCGCGATGAGTCTTCCCGCCAAATCTTACTCTTCCGCGAACTTCTACCGATTTGCGGCCGTCTGCGCGGCGTGCTACGTGGTTGCGCAGATCATTCAGGAATTCACTTTTCACCATGGCATCAGCGACTCGCCCGTAGGCGAACAAGCGATTTCGCAACGGCTGATGCCGCTCGATCAATTTCGTCTGACTTTACTCCTGCTGAGCTTTTTCCCAATAACAGTGGCGTTTGCCGCTGTCGCTTTGCGGCAAGCGAGAATACGTCCCGCCGCTTCAGTCCTGGGCTTTTCGTTTTCGCTTTTGTTCGTTATCGGAGAAATCGTCAACCGTTCGATCGACCTTTTCGTGATCAGCAAGCAGTGGGCGATGCAGTATCAAGGTACAGCCTTGGTGGCGGCCAAGCAGTTGATCGCGGAACGAATCCAGGTGTGGACGGAAAGTTTTACTGGCTATTACTTCATAATCAGAATCGGTCTGCTCCTTGGGTGCCTGTGTTTCGCGATCGCCACGTGGGACAGGCGCCGACGCTGGAATCAATTTATTGCTGTCGTGTTTGCAGCAAATGCGGCTCGGTCGGCTGGGCGCCTCGCAGAGGGGTTTATGGGACAGGCGTGGCTTGCTCCCCTGAATGACGCCATTTATTTCCCGGCGACGGTTCTGATCTATGGCTCGCTGGCCGTGTGGTTGTGGAAGCAAGCACGAGATCTGCCACAAGAACAATTGGGCGCGACCGCCTCCTCGAAGTGAACTTTTCAATCCCACCTTACGTATTCCATCTCAGATTGACGTGATTCTGACAGGAGGTATTGAGATGAGGGAGTGCTTGCGCGTTGTCGGTGTGTCGTTAATCTGGACGATGGCCGCTGTGGTGGCCGCAGTACCTTCCGCATTTGCGGCGCAGGGAGGGCATTTTGATCGGACGTTGAGCGTCACGGGCGCTGTGGACCTTTCGGTTCAGACGGGGTCGGGGAATATTGCGGTGAAGCCGGGAGATTCGAGCAACGTGGAGATTCACGCGACCATTCGAACCGATCACTCTTGGTTGAACGGCGACGCCACTGCTCGGATTCACGATATCGAAACGAATCCTCCGATCGAGCAGAACGGCAACACGATTCGGATCGGCCACTTTGATGATCGGGGCCGCGAGCGCGGCATTTCGATCAGCTATGAAATGATTGTGCCGGAACAAACGAAGCTGCATTCCGAATCGGGGTCGGGAAACGAGAGTATGGGAGGGATCGCTGGGCCCGTGGACGTGACGAGCGGATCTGGCGATTTGAGAGTCGCGAACATCGGCGGCGAAGTGCACGCGCGAACGGGATCGGGCAGCGTGGAACTCGATTCGATCGAGGGCGCAGCACGCGCGAGTTCGGGCAGCGGTACGATTCGCGCACTCGGAATTGCAGGCGGTTTGAATGCGTCCAGCGGCAGCGGCGAAGTGAAGCTGGAACAGACCGCGGCAGGCGACATCGAGATATCGACAGGCTCGGGCGACGTGGACATCAAAGGCGCAAAAGGAGCGGTGAGCGTCACGACCGGCAGCGGCGAGATCAAGGCGCAGGGCGTCCCGTCCGGCGACTGGAAATTGCGCACGGGCTCGGGCAGCGTGACGGTGGAGTTTCCGGAGAATGCGGCTTTCGAACTCTACGCGCAGACCAGTTCGGGCAATATCGAGACAAAGCACGCAATTTCGGTGCAGGGAAACATCAGCACGCACGAGCTGCGTGGAAAAGTCGGCTCTGGCGGAGCCGTGCGAGTGGAATTGAGGACCAACTCCGGCGCGATTCGGATTTTATAAGTCAGGTTCGCACGCGTGAACTTGCGCCACCCGGAACGCAAAAACGACGGGAGAGCGCACAGGGCGCGCGAATCCAGACGCTATTGCCGTTTTCGCGCAGCTCGGTTTGCTCCACTCGAAAATATGCTAGTCTCTCTCGCGCATGCCTTGCGGGAAACCCGCGAGGCCACGGGGTGGGTAATGACAGCCGCTGTCGCAGGTGGAAATTGCCAACGGCCCGGGTGTGCGAATCCAATCCCCAAAAGCCTTGCCGGCGAGCAGCTATGCCTCGATCATTTTTTGGATGAAGCGTTTGTTCGCACCGATCATGCTATGCAGAGCTGCCGGGAAGGACAATTCGTCAATGCGAGCAGCCTGGAATGGCTGCTTTCCGACGCGCTCGCAACGGTGAAAAATCTCGAGGAGGGTGCTGCGGAGCCGAATCCGGAGCAGCGCGATCGGATGCTGGAGTTGCTTTTAATCGTGGCGAACTTGCACGAGTATGTGGCGCACCATTCTGTGCGTCTGGCGCGGCGGCCTGCTTGAACCGCATAGTGGCGCGTGCGAGAGGTTCGATTCAGAAGCAGTTTGGCTTGCGTAAGGGTTAACACCTCTTCTTGTTGCTTCCTTGCGTTTTCGTCCCGCACGATTCAACCTTGATATTCTCCTTCCGGAAACCGGCAACCGGAGACGGAATGAACAACAACCCATTCAAACCCGCGGATCCAAAGATACCCGGCGTGTCCGCCAGAGACGAATCGGTCCGCCAGGCTGCTGCGCCTTCAGCGGACCAAAAGCCTGTGTCCGCCAGATTCTCAATGTCACAAATGCCGCCCCGCTGGCTAATTCTTTCCGCAACCGGTGTGGTAGCGGTATGCCTGATTGCGGTGTGGTGGATGCGAGGGACATCCGCAGAGGAAGCCAACACCGGAAGCGAAACAGCAACGCCCGCAACGCCAGCCGCAGACAACAATCCTGCGCCAATTCTTGAACCGCTGCCTGTGGGACCGGGTGAAATTGCGACAACAAGCGAACTAGCGAAGGATTGGTCGGCAAAGAAATTTATTTTTCGCGATCCGCTCACCTCACGAGAAGGACCAGCAATGGTGGTGCATCTTCCCGGTGGAGTGTACTGGGGATTTTCTCTCGTCGAGCCATACGGATCATGCGAGATGGAACTCGTAACGGACATGCAGAAGCTTCGCGCAGACTATGGATTTCGAGGCACGCATCCGATGGTAGGCGATCCATGCAATCGCGCGGTGTTTGACCTAACGCGATACGGCAGCGGGCCGGCAGGGCTGGTTCGCGGAGAAATTGCGCATGGCGCCGCGGTACGTCCGCCGCTGGCGATCGAGATCGAGGTGCGCGGCAAGCAGGTGCTGGCGAAGAAAATCGAGTAGGTTTTTCTTAGACTCTCTCCAACCGCGGTCAGCCATTCACTTCTAGGGCTGCCTTTCCTTCAGCATCATCCCAACTACTTTTCTTTAGGCCAAAGCATGCTGCACAGGTCGAAAAAAAACTGCCGCCGTATCGGCTTGGGGGAGCCTGACGGCGGCAGTCTGGGAATCAAGTAATGTTGAATCGAGTGCTACTAGTCGTTCAAGGCCTGCACCGTGCGAGCGACCATCACAGGTGCATTGTTTGCTGCCGGATTGATGAGGATGAATCCGACCACGCGCAAGTGAATCGCCTGGTTGCCGGTGAGAGCCGAGAGCCCGCTGAGGTTGACGTAGTTTGTAAAAACTCGTAGACAGCACCGTTAGAGGCTGAGGCAGCAACACGCCAGCCAGGTAGTTGTCATTCAAGCTGAATGTGCCGTTGTTGCCATTCTGCACGCTGGTGCTACCGACGACCCAGTTGCCCCGCTGCCCTTGGCGTTCCAGAACAACGCGATGAACGGTAACCGTCGGCGGTGTGCTAGTTGTATTGAGCTTGCCGCCGAAAAGTACCCGTTGTCCCGCGAGTTGGCTGGACGGCCCAAAAAGAAGCGACGTGAGCGGGATGTGCAGATCCGCGATCATGTACTTCTCATTGCCGGTGAGAGGAATCGTATCGATCTGTCCGAGCGGATAGCCGGCAAGATTGGGGAGCTCAGCGCGCGCGTAGATATTGAGGCCGCTCGCCTGGCCGTTCGACGACTGAACGAATGTATCGAGGCCTTCGAGGAAGAAGTGATCTTGGGAAACAACTTCCACCTCAGTGGCTGTGATGTCGCGCGTGACGCGATTAAGCGTGCCGGAAACTTCGACGATGGTGTTCGTGTCGTAGCTCGAGGGCATCTCGATGGAATCAAAATTCGTTGAAGTGGTGGTGTCCACGGTGTATTGACGGCCGCGCGGACCCTGAATCACGAACTGATTCCCTGCCGGGTTAACGCTAACCACGCCGGCGTAGAAGCAATCGATTTGAGCGTCGGCGTCGTCCACGGAAAGGCCCTTCACGTCGAATGTAGGCGTGAAGTTGCCGGTTACGTTGCCGTTCGCGTCGGTCTCGATGGATTGCCTGAGGTCGAGATCCATGAAGAAACCGACCAGATCATTGTCGGCCAGGACCAGAGGCGTCTTAAGGGTCTGTGTGACCGTCATCGGCGAAACCATCGCGTTGATCGTGCTGAGCGCAGGAGGCGATTGCGTCGTGTCGAGATACTGGATCACTACGGTACCAACAGTAATGTTGGCCGAGGTGTAGGTGCCGGCTTGAACGTCTTCAAGATCGAGCAGGCTGCGCAAGCCGTTCAATTTGGCGAAATCAACGGTCTGCGGACCGTTCAGAAGATTCACCGTGGTGGTGCCATCGGTGAGCGTGATGCTCGTGATCTGTACTTGAACCGACACGACGCTTGGAAGCGTAGGGCTGTCCGTGCCGATCGTAAACATGCTGCCCATCTGCTGGCTGGGCTGCGTGCCGGAAGAACTTCCACCGCAACTGGATAGAGCTAACATTGCGAGCAATGAAGCGAACAACACCCAA
>Ga0307479_10001404_pt1 | contig 21913 bp, 20 predicted proteins | sample atmos_gasesECM4C_FD_203743 | JGI IMG/M metagenome (GOLD analysis project Ga0307479, IMG submission 203743) | Hardwood forest soil microbial communities from Morgan-Monroe State Forest, Indiana, United States - atmos_gasesECM4C_515 | ecosystem: Environmental > Terrestrial > Soil > Temperate...
GGTTGCGTTCGCGGACATTATTCCTGAGTCGGTGCGCTTGGCCGGGCAAGACGCGTTTCTATTTGTGCTCTTCGGCTATTTTCTAGTGCACCTGTTCGAGCACATTCTTTCGCCGCATTTTCATTTCGGCGAAGAAACGCACGTAGACCAGATGCTGCATCATCGCGCGCGAACGATTTTTCTCGGACTGGGCATTCACACCTTTTTCGATGGCGTGGCGATTGCCGCAGGCTTTCTGGTGTCTACCTGGCTCGGCGCCGTTATTTTTGTCGCGATTTTTCTGCACAAGCTGCCGGAGGGATTTACGATCGCTTCGGTAGCCCTGGCCAGTGGGCGGTCGCGCGGAACAGCGCTCGCCGCGGCAGGCGCGCTGGGCGCTGCGACTTTATTGGGGGTGTTACTAACCACCCTGCTGCAAGCGCAATTAAAGTACGCTTTGCCGCTTTCGGCGGGTGTTACCGTGTATGTGGCAGCAACGGATTTGCTGCCGGAAGTGAACCGCGAACCTGGCTGGCGTACGGCTCTGCTGGTATTCGTTGGGGTAGCTAGCCTGTTGATTTTACAGCACTTCGTTCACGTGTAATTTCGCCCTAGATTCGCTTCCTTTTTACATAAATTCGCAACTTTCTGAGAAACCATGTGTTTGCTAGAGTGTGGCGGTGATGGCCAGGTCTGACGTCCAACTGATGCTGGACGTGAAGGCGGGCGATGAGCAGTCCTTCGCCCTGCTGCTCCAGCGCTACAGGAGTCCTTTGATTAATTTCCTGTACCGCATGGTGAGGAACCGGGAGCAGGCCGAAGATTTGGCGCAGGAAGTTTTCTTGCGGGTGTACCGGGCTCGAGCGGATTATGTGCCGAGCGCGAAGTTCACGACGTGGATGTTCCGGATCGCGACGAACCTGGCGTTGAATGCCGTTCGCGACACGAAGTATCAGCGCATGGAGATTTCCATCGACGCGCCGGCCGCGGGTGACACCGAGGAAGGTGATGAGCGGCCGCTGGATGTGGCGGACAAGCGCCCGGACATCGAGCAGCGCCTGGTGGCGGACGTGAGAAGCAAGATGATTCGCCACGCGATTGAGAAGTTGCCGGAGAAGCAGCGAGCGGCGGTGCTCCTGCACAAATATCAGGAGCTGGATTATGCGGAGATCGCCAAAATTTTGGAGTGCTCTGAGAGTGCGCTGAAGTCGTTGTTGTTTCGGGCGTATGAAGCGCTGCGGGTGGAGTTAGCGCCGCTGGTGGCGCAGCAATCGAAAATTTGAGCTGGTTAGAAATAACTGGTTAGAAGTAAGAGGAAGGAAAGAGCAATGAGTTGCAGTCGAATGGAAAAATGGATTCTGCCGTACGTGGATGGCCGCTTGAAGGTAGGCGAGCAGCGCGACGTGGAGCAGCATCTGGCGGATTGCGCGGCGTGCCGCCTGCGCGTGAATGAGTTTCGCGCGGTGTCCGGTTTGATCGATGAGCTGCCGCAGATTGAGCCGTCGGAGGCTTTCGATCTTCGGGTACGCGCGCGTGTCGCCGCGGAGCCGGTAAAGAAGAGTTGGTGGGCATGGTACGCGCCGTCTCCGCGAGTGGCGTTTGCTGCGTCGGCGTTGCTGCTGGCTATTGTTTGGTTTGGTTCTCGGCCGGCGGTGAATGGCCCGAGTTTGAATCCAACGGCGACAGCGGTGATCAATCCGGAGGATTTGCCGGTGTTGGAGAATTATGACGTAATCTCCAATTTTGAACCGCTGGCAGATTTGCCACCAGTGCAAGCGGACGACGCGGAGCAACCGGAGAGCTGATTCGCGAAAACTTTAGATGAAACTTGCGCTCAAATTCGGGGCACTTCTGTGCGGAGTTGCGCTCAGCGCGGCATTGGTGCCGCCCAGCATGGGTGCGCAGCGCGTGAACCCCGCGCCCAAGCAACAGCCGCAACCTGCGCAGCATCCGGATCGTCCGCCGCAACGAAACAATGCGCCGCAACGAAACGCCCGCCCGGCGTATCAGCCTCAAACGGCGCCTCGCGGAAACCCGGCGCGAACACCGGACAATCGCGGGGGCCGGAACGACAACCGCCCCCCGGCAAACGATAACCGGAGCTCGCGGAATGACAATCGCCCGGCTGCGAACGGAAGCAGGTCTGCTGACCGGCCGAATTACGCCAACCGGCCACCTGCACAGAATCCGCAGGACCGCTTGCACAACATGGCTCCGGCAGACCGGCAAAAATTGGCACAACGCGAAGAACAATTTCGGCATCTGCCGCCGTCGCAACAGCAGCAGCTTCGTGACAGCGCGCGGGTTTGGGAGCGCATGACGCCGGCGCAGCGCGATCACATCCGCAACGACATTGTGCCCAAGTGGAAGCAAATGCCTCCGGAGCGGCAAAGAGCGATTCAGAACCGGCTGGGGGTGCTGCAGAACATGCCGGAGGACGCGCGCAATCGTCACCTCAATGATCCTAACTTCACGCGGGGCATGAGCGAAGAAGATAAAGATATGCTGCGCGACCTGGCACACCAGCACGTCGGCGGCGCGCCACAACCCCCCAACGAATAAGACAGGTTCGCAGTAGCCGCAACATTATGGGATTTGGACGCCTTGGGTCTCGACGTAGACGGCGTAGAGAGATTGGCTGGCGGCCATGAACAGGCGGTTCTTCTTGGCGCCGCCGAAGCAGATGTTCGCGCAGGTTTCCGGGAGATGAATCTTGCCGATTAGGGTGCCGTCTGGCGCGAACACGTGCACGCCGTTGAAACTTTCTCCGGCCCAGCCTGCGGCGGACCATACGTTGCCGTCCACATCGCAGCGGATGCCGTCGGATGAGCCAGGCGCCATATTGACGAAGAGCCGTCCATTTTTCAGGCACACGCCATCCACAACGTCATAGACGCGAATCGGACGAAGGTCGCCGGGATGCTTAGGAACTCCGGTATCGACGATGTAGAGCTTTTTTTCGTCGGGTGAGAAACACAAGCCGTTGGGCTTGTCCATGTCACTGGCGACCACGGTCAGTTCGCGCGTTTTTGGGTCGAGGCGGTAAACGTTGGCGGGCAGCTCGAAGTCGGCCCTGTGGCCTTCGTAATTGGACATGATGCCGTAACCCGGATCGGTGAACCAGATGGCTCCGTCGGAATGCGTCACGATGTCATTGGGCGCATTGAACGGCTTTCCCTGAAACCGATCGGCCAGCACGGTGATGGTGCCATCATACTCAGTGCGCGTCACACGGCGCGAGTCATGCTCGCAGGTAAGCAGCCGGCCCTGGCGGTCGCGGAAATTGCCATTGCTGTAATTCGAGGGGCTGCGAAAAACGGTGACCTCTCCAGTCTCCTCGAGCCATCGCAGCATGCGGTTGTTGGGAATATCGCTGAAGAGCAGATAGCGCCCGTCGCCAAACCATACTGGTCCTTCCGCCCAGCGCGTGCCGGTGTACAAGCGCTCGACTGCGGTGTTGTTAACCTTGTATTTAGTAAAGCGCGGGTCAACCACCTCCACGGCGGCGTCGGGATAGGCGACCGGAGTTTTCCGCTCCTGCTCTTCGGCGAGCGCCAAAGGGCGAAGGGCCAGCGCAGTTGCGGCTGAGGCCGTGACATTCATGAATTTGCGTCTGTGCATCGGGTTTCCTCTGAAAGAAAATCTATTGCGCGGCACACTATCACGCCTGTGCTGCGATGGCCTAGGGGGGCTTTGCCGTTGAATGGAGCTTTAACTTCTTCCAGTGTTTGGAGACAAATTGGAATTGTATTTTCTTTATTTTGTTTTTTGCTTGATTGACAAGGCCGCGTGTGTCGCGGCATCGTGAATTGGGAGCCGTCACTTGTTGGTGCCGGCGGCATCCAAGTTGTGGAGGACTTCCTGCAATTGTCGACGCGCTTTCGCGCACTGCAGCATCGTAATTTTCAACTCTTCATCGCAGGGCAATTGACATCGCTGATTGGCACGTGGATGCAGTCCACGGCGCAACTGTGGCTGGTGTATCGGCTGACGAATTCGGCGGCGCTGCTGGGGGTGTTCGGGTTCGCCAACCAAATCCCGATTTTGGTGCTGGCTTCGGTGGGGGGCTACGTTGGCGACCGGTACAACCGGCACCACGGCGTAATTTGGACGCAGACCGCCTCCATGATCCTGGCATTTCTGCTGGCAGCGCTGACCCTGACGCACTCGATCAAAGTGTGGCACCTGATTTTCATCGCGTTTCTCGTGGGCATTGTGAACGCGTTTGATGTGCCCATCCGGCAAGCCTTTTTGGTGCAAATGGTGGGCAAAGAGGATTTGCCCAACGCCATCGCGCTGAATTCTTCGATTTTCAATGGAGCGCGCGTGGTCGGGCCGGCAATCGCCGGATTCGCCATCGCTTGGATTCATGAAGGCTGGTGCTTCTTTTTGAATGGCGTGAGCTTTCTGGCGGTGATTGCCGCGCTGCTGGCCATGCGCATCCCCAAAACCGAACCGAAGCACAATGGCGAGTCTCCGCTGCAGAATTTTGTGCAAGGCTTTCGCTTCGCGATGAATGATTTGCCGATTCGCTCGGCGCTGCTGCTGCTGAGCGCCCTGAGCCTGTTTGGGTTGCAATATTCGGTGTTTCTGCCGGTGTTCGCGAAGGACATTTTGCACAGCGGCGCGCGGGGATTCGGGTTGCTGATGAGCACCGCCGGAGTCGGCGCGGTGTTGGGGGCGCTGCACTTTGCGGCGCGCACGAATTACAAGGGGCTGGCGCGGTGGATTGCCTTCACCTCCACAACTTGCGCGGTTTGCCTGGTGGCGTTTTCGCAGTCGCGCGTGTTTTGGGTTTCGGCGGCGGTATTGCTGGTGGTGGGCTTTGCGGCGACGTCGCAGATGGCGGCCACGAATACGGTGGTGCAGAGCCGCGTGCCGGACGAGCTGCGCGGGCGGGTGATGGCCGTGTACGCCACGATGTTTATGGGCGTGCAGCCCATTGGGTCGCTTTTGGCGGGGGGAGTGGCGAAGCATATTGGCGCGCCGTACACACTGACCGTGTTTGGTTTGCTGGTGTTGCTGGGGAGTCTGATTTTCTTTGCACGGGTGGTGTTGCGGTTGCGGCCGGTGGAGTCGGCGGCTACGCACGCTGACTAAGTGGCGAAGCGGCGCCACCACGGGCAAAAGCCTTTTTTCGAGGCAGCGTCTTTCGCGGGGCCTAGAAGGCCCCGCTCCCCGACTGGAAGTCGGGGGGGCTTTCACCTTACTGGCACCGTATGCTGTGAAACAACAAAAATACGGCTTCCACCCGACCGGCTTAGCGGTGCCACTGCCAAGAGAGCGATCAGCTTGGATTTGGGCGATAGAGCCAACTCTTAACCGAAATATCCGTTGCTGAGCCGCCGTTCACGGCTGTGAGGATTGCGTCGATTTTGGCGCGGGTTGGTGCTAATGAGCAGACTGGGTCGGTGGCGGCTGGATCACCGGTTATGAGTAGGGCTTGGCAACGGCAGCCGCCAAAATCCTGCGTGCGGCGGTCGCAGCTTTTGCACGGTTCCTCCATCCAGGCTTCGCCGCGAAATTTTTGGAATGCGTCGGAGGTTTCCCAGATTTCGCGCAAGCTGCGATCCTTCACGTTTTCAAATTGCAGGCCGGGAATCACTTTGGCGGCGTGGCAGGGAAGCGCTTCGCCGCTCGGCGTGATAAGCATCAGCTTGCGGCCCCAGCCACCCATGCAGGGCTTGGGATACTTCGCGTAGTAATCCGGCACAACGTATTCGACGCGGATTTTGCCGCGCAGGCGCTCTTGCGCGGCTTTCAGCGTTTCGATGGACCGGTCGAGTTGCGCACGTGTGGGCAACAGATGTTCGCGATTGGCGAAAGCCCAGCCGTAATACTGTACGTTGGCGAATTCCACGCGCGTGGCGCTCGAGGATTCGGCCAGACTCAGCATGTCTTCGATTTGATCGATGTTGCGGCGGTGGATGACAAAATTCAGAGTGACGGCGACGCGAACTTTTTTGAGCCAGTCAAGTACGCGAAGTTTTTGCGCGTGGGCTTTGGTGCCGGAGATTTCGCTGGCGATTTCCTCGTGGGCGCCCTGGAAGCTGAGTTGGATGTGATCCAGACCGGCAGCGATGAGTTTGGCGAGCTTGTTTTCGTCGAGGGGCAGGCCGGAGGTGATCAGGCTGACATACAGACCTTCGGTGCGAGCGGCGCGAACCAGTTCGATAATGTCCGGGCGGGTGAGCGGTTCGCCTCCGGTGAAGTCGGCTTGTAAGACGCCCGCTGCCGCGGCTTCTTGGAAAACGCGCGACCAAGTTTCGGTGTCTAGTTCGGTGGCGCGGTTTTGGAGTTCGAGTGGATTGGAGCAGTAGACGCAATGCAGTGGGCAGCGGTGCGTCAGTTCGGCGATGAGGGCTAGGGGATTTGCGGCGATATCCATTAGAGGTAAAGAGCCGCTTCAGAAAGCGGGCGCTCCGGTGCGAATTTTGCTCCGTCTCACTCGGTTGCTTTCTTGGACATCTCAAAAGCGGCGGCAAAACCGCCGCACTCCAAATTGAGCCGCGGCCAATTCAAAAATATTGCCAAGCTGGGGCGCAGCAGTGCTGCGCCCCTACTAGATTACGCGAAGTCGAGGGCACGTTGTTCGTGCAGGAGTGCCAAATAGCCTAGGATGTCGCTCTCCACTTTTTGAGGTTCGGCCTTTGCGTAAAGTTTTTGCAGCTCGGTAATGATTTGCTGCACGGTGTGCCTGCCGTCGCAACGCTGCACAATTTCCAGGCTAGGGCCGTTGAGCCGCAGGGCGCGTTCGGGCATGAGCAGGACGCGCTGCTGATTATTTTCTCCCAGACGGACGCCGGGGGCGAGCTGGGGATGAGATTGAAGATCGGGCGTCATCGGAAAAAACCGGAGCGTTCGGGAATACTGGCGAGATCTTGCTGAAATGGGGCGCAGCAGTGCTGCGCCCCTACAATTAGCCGCATAGCCAGAAGTGACTGCGCCGCTGGGCTGTGCCTCACAAGTGCTCCTTGGCAGGCACAAACGCACCGGGCGGAGGCCAGCCGGGGTTGACGTAGGCGAAATACAACGCGTCGAGTTGGGCCCAGAGAATGTCGCATTTCGCGCCCAGGGCGGCGTGCGATTTGTCTTGGTCTTCGCGGGTGCGGGCATGCTTGGCGACCCAGGCCAGCGCGAACTCGGCGTCTTCGGGGGCTTGCGTTAGGCGGCCGGTAAAGTAATCGAGTCCGCTGGAAAGCCAAGGGTAGTGCTGGCACAGGCGGTCCATGCGCAAGACGATCAACTTCCGCGAAAAAAGCTCGGTGAGCGAAGACGCAACTGCTTCGAGATGCGAGCGCGTCGAGACGAAATCCACGTAGGCCTGAACGGCGTACCGCGTGGCGGGGAGAATGCCTTCGCCGTTGAGTGCCTGCTCGCGCGGAAGACCGGTGGCCTCGACTAAGCGCAGCCATTTCTCAATGCCGCCCGGCTTGGTGCCGTCACCATCGTGGTCGAGGATGCGTTTGCGCCAGGCCAACCGAAATTCCGGATCTTCGCTGCGGGCGAGGATTGCCGCGTCTTTGATGGGAATTCGGCTCTGGTAGTAGTAGCGATTTAGCGCCCAGGCTTGCAGTTGGCCGCGGGTAAGCTTGCCTTCATGCATCAGCAGATGAAAGGGATGCTTGTGGTGGTAGCGCTCTTCGCCGATGACGTGAAAGCCGGCGATGAAGTCCGCTTCGGAAAGCAACGGCAGGTCCGATTTTTGGGCGGCGACGCTCACAACTCGAACTCCATGCCATCGTAGGCGATTTCAAAGCCGGCATCCAGCACTTCGCGGCGCTCGGGGCTGTCCTCATCGAGAATAGGATTGGTGTTGTTAATGTGAATCAGCACTTTGCGGCCCCGCGCGGTTTTGGGGAATTGCGCCAACAGACCATCGGAACCGGATAAAGGCAGATGGCCAATTTCACGGGCGGTCTTCTTGCTGCGACCCGTTTGCGCCAGTTCGTTGTTGCTCCAGAAGGTGCCGTCGATGAGCACGAGATCGCTGGAAGCCGCGGGCTTAAGCCACTCCGAATTGCCGTCCGAAACGGAAGGCGCGAAGAAAAGAGTTTTGCCTTGCTGCTCGAACACAAAGCCTACCGAGGCCTCGTCTGCGGGAAGCGTGCGACGAAGGTCTTCGCTGACGAAGTCGGGATACGCGCCGCCAAGGGGAATTGTGGAGCAAACGAATGAAGGCGCTTCGGCAGGGGTTTCGGAGAGATGACAACCGAGGCGGCCTTTGCTCGAGAGCGTTTGCCATTGCACTGGCGGATCGGAACGCTCCAGAACGGAGAAAATGCGATTTTCTTTTTTTAGGATGCGCTGCACCCCCGGCGTGGCAAAGAGGAAGAAATTGTGGAACTCGCGCAGATGCAAGGTGCCCATAACGGAATCAATATCGGCCGAGGGCAGAAAGACTCCGGCGATCGGTGAGTGATTGAGGTTGTTTTCCCCAGGTAGCAACTCTCGTGCGTCGAGGACCTGAGTTCTTAGATCCGGACTCGCAGGGGCAAGAAACCAGACGTTACCTTCGGGGTCAGCAGAAAAAGCAATCTGCGTTTGCGAGCGCGCCACGCCGCGCAGTGTCCCGTCCTTGAGACCCCGGCAATTGCGGCAGGCGCAATTCCATTGCGGGAATCCGCCCCCGGCGGCCGAACCGAGGATTTTAATTCGCATGGGAATATTTGTCGCCGCGTGCGATTTCGGATACAAATTGCAAGAAGAAAGGCGCGAACGCCCGCTCTGGAGGGCGGGCGATAGATAACGGCAAAGAAGCCCGGTTCAGAAAGAGGGCGCTACAAAAGCAGGCGCTACAAAAGCGTGGCGAACGATTAGAGTTCCGCGTTGGCGTACGAGCTGACTTCGCAGTTCAGATCGATTTCTTCGTGTTGCGGGGTTACCCATTCCATGGGGAGCGCTCCTTGAAGTCAATATCAAAACCAAGGCCAGCATATCACAAGCCCAACGGCGAGAGAAGTACTGCAAAACAGGTAAGCAGAAGCAGGACAGCGCCGGATCGATCTATGGGAAGCAGCGCCGCTCGCGCCGCGGAATCACACCGCTATATGTTGCGATATGGAGCACCACTTTCCACAAAGAATGGTTGTGATTTTGCCCGTTCTGCGGTAGCTTGACCTTCCCAGCCTTCTTGCAGAATTCCGCACGATTTCGCTTGACAAGTCCTAAAAGCAGCCTATCATGTGGCCAAAAGTGGTTGAAAGTGGGCTGAAGTAGAGACAAGTAGGGCCAGGTAGAACAAACAAGTCACTCGAAGAGGACCTGTGGTGCAACGGGGCGTTCGTTACCACTTCTTCTCGAAAATCGACCGGAAAACGGTCCCAAACGGGGCATATGAAGCTGCGGGGCAACTGTCCAGCGAAAGTGGACGAGAAGGGGCGTCTCAAAATACCCGCAGTGTTTTTGGACGCCTTGAGGGAATACGGCAACCAGTTTTACATCACCAGCACGACGGGCGAATCGGCGCGCATATATCCCATGAAAGTGTGGTCCGAAATTGAAGACAAGCTGGCCAAGGTGTCTTCGCAGAACCGGGCCAAGCGGAAATTTTTGATGCGCACCAGTTATTACGGGCAAGCGGTGGAGCTCGACGGACAGGGCAGAGTACTGATTCCGGCGGTGCTGCGCGAGTCGGCGCAAGCGAAGGGCGAAGTGGACGTTTTTGGCAACCTCGACTACCTCGAGGTGATGAACCACACGCGGGTGCTGGATGACCTGAAGAATGCTCCGTACACGGATGAAGACGGCAAGGCGCTGGAAGATTTGGGGATTTGACGGAAGTGGCGAGTGGCTAGTGGCGAGATTGAAGGCGCCGCACACGCCGGTGATGTTGCGAGAGGTCCTGGAATGGCTGCGCGTAAGGCCGGAAGGAATCTACGTCGACGCAACGCTGGGAGCCGGCGGGCACTCAGCAGCCATCGCCGAGAGGTTGACCTCTGGGACGCTAATCAGCCTGGACCGGGACGCACAGGCGCTGGAATCGGCGCGGGAGCGGCTGAAGACCTTTGGGGAGAGAGTGAAGCTGGTGCAGGCGCCGTTCTCGAGGATTGCGGAGGTCGTGCACGAGTTGGGGATTCCCGCGGTGGGCGGGGTCTTGGCCGACTTGGGAGTTTCGAGCATGCAGCTTGATCAAGCCGCGCGAGGCTTTTCGTTTCGCGAGGCGGGTCCGCTGGATATGCGCATGGATACGGATGAGGAATTGCAGGCTGAGGACATTGTGAATCGCTGGGCGGAGAAAGAACTTGCCGACCTGCTCTATCGGGAAGCCGAAGAGCACGATTCCAGAAGGATCGCCAGGGCGATTGTGCGAGCGCGACCCATCCGGGACACCGCGCACCTGGCAACGGTTGTGGCAGGGGCCCGAAAGGTATGGGGAAGGCAGAGACTGCATCCCGCAACAAAAACGTTTCTGGCGCTGCGGATAGCGGTGAATCGAGAGATGGAGGAACTCGGGCAGTTTCTTTCTCGGACCCCCGCCACATTACATTCAGGCGGCCGCTGGGTGGTGCTGAGCTACCACTCGCGCGAAGACCGCCTGGTCAAGCATGCGTTTCAACAGGCAGAGCGTGAGGGCACGCTCAAGGTGCTGACCAAACACGTGTTCCAGCCGAGCGCAGAAGAAATCTCGGCGAACCCCCGCTCGCGAAGTGCGAAGCTGCGGTGCGCGGAAAGAGTCTGAGGATGACGCGGAAGAGGAAAAAGGGAACGAACACCGAGTTTCACACGGTGAAACGCATCGACAATTCGCGGCTGGTGCGGCACGTGGAGCCGTCGCGATTGCGAGGATTGTACAAGACCGCGATGTTGGGCACGTTCGTGGCGATGTTTTTGATGTTCTATGTCTATCAGCACTTTCGCTGCATCGATCTCAGCTTCCAACTGGAAGACTTGAAGTCCAAACAGACGCAGCTTTCGTCGTTCAATTCGGAACTGCGCCTGGAGATTGAGGGATTGCGCGATCCCCAGCGCATCGACGTGATTGCGCGTCGTCATTTGGGATTGACGGAGCCTCTGCCGACGCAGGTGCAGGAGTACGACTCGCCGAGTGGAGCCGAAGTGGCGGCGGTTCGCTATGTGCGGGCGAACCGGGCACGGTAGGGGAGGTCACAGGATTTCGGGTGTTGTTTGAGGTTGTTCGGGTACCCTCAGAATGACAGTCAGCTTGCTTGGATCTGAGCCAAATTGAAAGACCAGCTTCGCAGCCAGCCGGAGAACTTGCCGACCTAACCCCGCCATGCGCCCAAATCGAGTCCACGTTCGTTTGCTGATCGTCGCGAGCGTGGCTCTTTTGTGGTCGACAGCGGTATTTGCCCGGCTCGCCTATCTGCAGCTTGCGCGCCACAGCGATTATTTGGCGCGCGCGCAACGCCAGCAGCAACGCACCATTGAGATCACCCCGAAACGCGGCGTCATCTACGACCGCAATATGCGGACGCTGGCCATGAGCATTCCGGTGAAGTCTGCCTTCGCCGTGCCCGCAGAAATTGCCGATGAACAACTTGCCATTCACTTGCTTTCCGGAGTGTTGAATATTTCTCCGGATGTGCTGACGGCGCGGTTGGAGTCTTCGCGCTCGTTTGTGTGGATCGCGCGAAAGTTGTCGCCGGAAAAATATGAAGCGCTTGACGCTCTGAATTTAAAGGGCATTTATTTTCAGGACGAAAACCAGAGGTTTTATCCCAAGCGCGATCTCGCCGCGCACGTGGTCGGATTTGTCGACCCCGATGAAAAAGGCTTGGCGGGCATTGAATATCAGCTGGACAGCCAAATCCGCAGCAAGGCCGAGAAAATCATTGTAATGGCCGACGCGCGGCAGCGCTGGTTCGATGGCGGCGAAGCGCAGCGTGAACGCGGCGCGAACGTGGAGCTGACGCTCGACGAAAAAATCCAGTACATCGCGCAGCGCGAGCTGGGGTTGGCGATGGCAAAGACGCGCGCGGTTGCGGGCACAGTCATCGTCATGGACCCGAACACCGGGGAAATTCTGGCTATGGCCAATTGGCCGCGGTTCAATCCCAACAATGCGAGTGAGGCTCCCGCGGAATGGCGAATGAATCGCGCGGTGAGCGCGCTGTACGAGCCGGGCTCGACGTTTAAACTGATTACCCTGGCGGCGGCTTTCGATCAGGACGTCACTTACCCCAGAGAAGTTTTCGATTGCGAAAATGGCGCGATTTACATTGCCGGCCACCGCATTCGCGACCACAAGCCATTTGGGTTGCTGACCGTTGCAGACATTCTGGCGCAATCGAGCGACGTCGGCGCTATCAAGATCGCCGTACGGCTGGGCTCGCCGAAATTCTATGAGTACATTCGGGGTTTCGGATTCGGGGCGCCGACGGGGATCGATCTGCCGGGCGAGAGCCGCGGTTTGCTGCACCGGCTCGAGAATTGGAGCGCCATTTCCATCGGGTCAGTTTCGATGGGCCAGGAGATTGGCGTGACGCCGATCCAACTCGCGACAGCCGTGTCGGCCATTGCCAATGGCGGGCTGCTTTACAGACCCCACGTCGTGAAGCAAATGAAGCGTGGCGACCAAAATTTAAACACAGAGAGCGTGGCCGTCAGTCTTGAGCCGAGGCGTGTGATCCGACCGGAAACGGCCGCGACGCTGCGGCGGCTGATGGAAGGTGTGGTACTCAACGGAACAGGCAAGTTTGCCCGTCTGGACGGCTGGACGGCGGCGGGGAAGACGGGCTCGGCGCAGAAGATCGACCCAGCCACGGGCCGCTACTCGCCAACGCAACTGATTGCTTCGTTCACGGGATTTGCGCCCATCAGCAATCCAGCGGTCACGATTCTGGTGTCGCTCGACTCGCCGGTTGGATTGCACGAGGGCGGCCAAGTTGCGGCACCCGTATTTAAACGTATTGCTGAACAGGTTTTGGCCTACTTGGACATACCGCGCGATGTGCCGCTGAATCCGCGGCTGATTCAGGCGGCCTACCAGCGTCGAATGGCGGCCGATGTCTCCGCAATGGAAGATTTCACACCGACGGATTTCCTGGGGCAGCCTGATGAGCCACCGGCAGCGTCGAACCAGACAACACCAATTGGGCCCGAACCGCAATTGCACGCCCCCGAAGTGACCATGGCAGCCGATGAGGGAGGGGACATTGCTGTTCCTGATTTTGCGGGCAAGACCATGCGTGAGGTCACGGAGATGTGCCTGCGTCTCGGGCTCGAGCCCGTTTTGGTTGGCAGCAATCTTGCTACCGGACAATTTCCGGAGCCTGGAGCAAAAGTAAGGCCGGGCGCAAAGGTCACGGTGCAATTCGGCAGGACGGTCGCCAAGCCTGCAAAGGCGCACGTGAGGTCCAGACGTTAATGCTCAGGGGATTGAAAGAAGCGCAAGAGCACCCAGGCGGTCTCGCTGAGAACAAGGACAAACAGGACAAGTTTATGCCTGCTCGGGTATCGAATCGCAGCGTGAAGTTGAGCGAAGTGCTCAAAGGCGTGGAAGCCAGTGTGCCTCCGGCTGCTGGTGAGCTGGACATTCGCCAGGTTACTTGCGACTCGCGAAAGGTACACCCGCGTGCTTTGTTTTTCGCATTACACGGGGCGAAAGCCGACGGCAATGCCTTCATTCGCGAGGCGGTTGCCCACGGGGCGGTCGCGATTGTGAGCGAAGACGCAGCGCCTGCTGCGATGCCTTCCAGCTTGACTTGGATTCGCGTGCCCGAGGCGCGGAAGGTCCTGGCCATGGCTGCGGCGAATTTCTTTGAGCATCCTGCGAACGCGCTCCGGCTGGTCGCGGTGACCGGCACGAATGGCAAGACCACCACAACTTCGCTGGTGGATTCGATCATCAAGGTGTCTGGCGCAAAGACGGGCCTCTTCGGCACGATTGCGTACCATACGCCGCTGGGCGATTATCCGGCGCCGAACACGACGCCAGAATCGGTAGACCTTCAAGGATTCCTGGCGGAAATTCGCGATGCAGGCGGCCGATACGCGGTGCTGGAGGCCAGCTCGCACTCGCTGGCGATGGATCGGCTTTGGGGTTGCCACTTTGCGGCCGCGGTGTTCACGAACTTGACTCGCGACCACATGGACTATCACAAGAACTTCGACGATTACTTTGCGGCCAAGCTGCGGCTCTTCCAGGGCACGGGAGCCGGCGCGCCGGACGCCGCGGTAATCAACGTGGATGACGCTTATGGGAAAAGGCTGGTTGGTTTGACGAAGAACGCGGTCACTTACGGATTGGAATCGGCCGCGCAGCTCACCACCAAGAAATTTCAGCTAACGTTTTCGGGATTGTCGTTCACAGCGCAAACGCCTAATGGCAAAGTGCAAGTTGAGTCGCCGCTGGTGGGGCGCATCAACGTTTACAACATTTTGGCAGCGATCGGCGCGGCGCAGGCGCTGGGACCCTCGAATGAGGTCATCGAAACCGGAATTCGCAATCTAAAAAGCGTTTCCGGGCGCTTCCAACCCATCGATTTGGGCCAGCCGTTTGCAGTGATCATCGATTACGCGCACACTGACGATGCACTTGAAAATCTGATCCGCACCGCGCGCGAGCTGAATCCCAAAGGTCGCATTATCACGTTATTTGGATGCGGCGGCGGAAAAGATCGCACCAAGCGTCCGGTGATGGGTGAAGTCAGCGGCCGGCTGAGCGACCTGACGATCCTTTCCAGCGACAATCCCAAAATGGAGGATCCGCTGAAAATTATCAGCGACGTTGTCGTTGGCTTGCAGAAAACAAGCGGGAAATATGCGATTGAGCCCGACCGCGAAAGAGCCATCAGGTTGGCGATCGACGAAGCGCGCTCGGGAGATATGATTTTGCTGGCGGGCAAAGGGCACGAAAATTATCAAATCGTAGGCGATCAAACGTTGCCATTTGACGATCGGGAAGTTGCGCGGCAGGCGTTGCGTGAACGAGGGTATGACCAGCCGCCGGGTGGCGAAGGGTTTGGCACGTAGCGCGCTTATTCTTGGCTGCACCACGAGGGTGCTGCAGGATGAGGTGCTCGGGCCGTAGTTACCCTTAATCAAGGAGGAGCGCTCAAAACGGTGAAAACCAACCGACGCGCAGGGTATCTTGGTAAGCCCAACCCTCTAAGGAATCTATGCGGTGGACGCTTCTACAAATTTCTGAGCCTATGCTGGCTGCGCCTGGGGACAAGCTCGATCCCGTGGCCCGGGTGGCCGGCTACTCAATTGATTCTCGCACGATACGTGCTGGAGAACTGTTCTTCGCCATACACGGACCGCGTCACGACGGACACGATCATGTGGAGGCGGCCCTGGGACGCGGCGCATTGGCGGCAGTGGTGGCGGAGTCGCGCGCACGCAAGTTCTCGGACACGCTGCGCGGATTCTGCCTGGCGGTCGACGACACCCTTCTGGCGCTCCACCAGCTCGCGCGCGCGATGCGCGCACAATGGGGCAAGAAAATTGCCGGTGTCACGGGCAGCGTCGGCAAGACCACCACGAAAGAGATCCTGGCAGCGCTGCTGGGCGCGAAGCTACGGGTCTTGAAATCCGAAGGCAATTTCAACAACGCGTACGGCCTGCCGCTGACATTGTTTCGTTTGGAGGAAGAGCACGACGCGGCGGTGCTGGAAATGGGCATGTCTCGGCGCTATGAGCTGCAGGAGCTTGCGGGGATCGCCAAGCCGGATGTCGGGGTAGTCACGCGTGTCGCGCCTGCACACTTAGAGTTTTTTTCATCGGTCGAAGAAATTGCGCTGGCCAAGCGCGAGCTGATCGAGGGCTTGAATGGCCCGGATTCGGTCGCGGTGCTGAATGCGGACGATCCGCTTGTAGCGGCGTTTGCGTCGCATGCGCCTGGCCGCGTTCTGACCTACGGCGTCGACAATCCGGCGGATTTTCGTGCCGAAGCGATCGAGGATCGCGGCGCGTTGGGCTCAGCCTTCGTTTTGCTGGAAAAAGGCAAGCGCTCTCGTTTAGAGCTATCTCTTGCGGGACGCCATGTGATTTCCAACGCGCTGGCGGCGTTAGCGGCAGCAAGCGTGTGGGGAATCGGCGCGTCCGAGGTGCAGACGGTGCTCCGCAATCTGCGCGCGCCGGACATGCGCGGCGAATTGCTGCGTTTTTCCAATGGCGCGGCGCTGATCAATGACAGCTACAACTCGAGCCCGGCAGCCTTGCACGCCATGATCGCGGTTTTGGCGGCAACGCCAGGGTATCGGCGACGGATTCTCGCCGCCGGAGAGATGCGCGAGCTAGGGCTTACTTCGCCGCAGCTTCACCGCGAAGCCGGGCAGTTCGCCGCGAAAACAGGAAAAATCGACTGGATCATCGGTGTGGAAGGCGACGCCGCAGGGCTCGTGGAGGGCGCTGTGGCCGCAGGCGTACCACGCGCGCAAACAAAGTTTTTCCCGTTATCGTCAGAAGCAGCGAAGTTTCTTGCCGAGCTGATTGCTCCCGGCGACTTGCTGCTGGTGAAAGGCTCGCGCGGAGTGAAGATGGAACGCGTGGTGGAAGCGCTGCTCGCGAGTTACGCGCCGGACTTGGTTCCTGCCGAGAAGGTGCGGCATTAGATGCTCTACTTCCTTCTCTACCAGGTTCTACAAAAATACTTCAGCCCGCTGAACGTTTTTCGCTACATCACGGTGCGCACCGTATATGCCAGCCTCACCGCGATGTTTCTTGCCTTCGTGTTTGGCCCGTGGCTGATCCGCAAGCTGCGCGAGATGCAGATCGGGCAATTCATCCGCGAAGAAGGGCCGCAAAATCATCAGAAAAAAGCCGGAACGCCCACCATGGGCGGCGTGCTGATTGTGATTTCCACTTTGGTGCCGACGCTGCTTTGGGCCGATTTGACCAACGGCTTCGTGCTGCTGGCGATGTTCGCGTTGCTGGGATTCGCCGCGATTGGTTTTGTGGATGACTTCGCCAAAGTCTCCAAACGCCAAAACCTGGGTTTGACCAGCAAGAGAAAATTCCTGCTGCAGGTTTTGGTGAGCTTTGTCGTGGGGATTGGGCTGCTGATTCTGGCGACGCGGGCGGCATTTTCTACAGAACTATTTTTTCCGTTTTTGAAACGGCTGCATCCGGAGCTGGTGATTCATTCCTTGCTGTCGTCGAAGCATTTCTGGCCTTTGGCATTTGTTCCATTTCTTATTTTTGTTTCTATCGTGATTGCCGGCGCCTCAAACGCTGTGAATCTCACGGATGGGCTCGATGGGCTGGCCATCGGGTGCACGGTGATTGCAGCGGGGGCTCTGACGGTGCTGACCTATGTCAGCAGCAACTACCGCTGGGCCGCTTATCTGGACATTCAATACATTCCGCGCGTGGGAGAGCTGACCGTATTTTGCGGCGCGCTGGTCGGCGCATCGCTGGGCTTTCTTTGGTACAACGCGCATCCCGCCGAAGTGTTCATGGGCGATGTGGGCTCGCTGGCGCTGGGCGGAACGCTCGGCGTAATCGCCGTGATCATCAAGCAGGAAATTTTGCTGTTTTTTGTAGGCGGGATTTTTGTGATCGAAGCGCTCTCTGTGATCTTGCAAGTGGGCTCGTTCAAATTGCGCGGCAAACGCATTTTTCGCATGGCGCCCATCCATCACCATTTTGAGTTGCTGGGTTGGAGCGAATCAAAAGTGATCGTGCGGTTTTGGATCGCCGCGCTGGTCTTCGCGTTGTTTGCGCTGACGACGTTGAAATTGAGGTAGCGATGCCACGAACGGTTGAATTGAAAAACAAACGCGTACTCGTGGTCGGGCTCGCGCGAACGGGTGTGGCCACGGCTTTGTTCTGCGCGGCCCGTGGAGCGATCGTCACGGCCACAGAGTCGCGTAGCGAAGCCGAGCTGGGCATCGCCATCGACGTGCTGCGCTCAGCAGGCGTTAGCCTGGAGCTCGGTGGCCATCAGGAGAAAACGTTTGTAGAGCAGGACCTGATTATTCTCAGCCCCGGCGTGCCCACTGACGCCGCTCACCTCCGCGCCGCGCGCGAGAAGGGCATCACCATTTGGAGCGAAATCGAGCTGGCGTATCGGTTCCTTCGCGGGAAGCTCATCGGCATCACCGGATCCAACGGGAAAACGACGACCACGTCTTTAATCGACCACATTCTTAAGGATGCTGGGTTTGCGACCATCCTTGCAGGAAACATTGGTACTCCTCTCATTTCCTTAGTCGAGCGCTCTTCGCCTGATTCGATCACCGTCGCGGAGCTGAGCAGTTTCCAGCTCGAGCTGATCTCCACGTTTCGCCCCGACATCAGCTTGTTTCTCAATCTGACGCCCGATCATCTCGATCGTCACCCGACGCTGGCGGCTTATGGTGCGGCTAAAGCGCGCATCTTCGAGAATCAGACGGAAGAGGACGCGGCGATTCTCAACGCCGACGATCTGGCGACCACGCCTTATGCGCCGACGCGGCCGCGCTTATTTTGGTTTAGCCGCAAGCAGCGCGTGGCGCAAGGGGCGTTCCTGCGCGGCAACGAAATTGTGTTTCGTCACGATGGCCACGAGGAAGCGATTCTGAAGCAGGAAGAAATTCCATTGGTCGGTGGACACAACGTCGAAAACGCTCTGGCCGCAATCGTAGCGTGTCGCCTGGCGGGGGCTGATGCGGCAGCGATCGCAAGAGGAGTTCGCTCATTCGCAGGAGTCGAGCACCGCCTGGAATTCGTGGCAGAAATTGCTGGCGTGCGGTACTACAACGACTCCAAGGCCACAAACGTCGATGCCACATTGAAAGCGCTGGATGCGTTTCCCGGCCGCGTGCTGGTGATTCTGGGCGGCAAAGACAAGGGAAGCGACTACACGATGCTGCTGCAGCCGCTGCGCGACAAGGCAAAACTCGCGCTATTGATCGGCGCAGCCACGGAAAAGATTGAGAGGCAAATCGCGGGAAGCGTGCCTATCGAGCGAGCAAAGACTCTGGAGCGCGCCGTGGACCTCGCCGCGCACACTGCGCAACCCGGTGATATCGTGCTGCTCGCTCCGGCCTGCGCCAGCTTCGATCAATTTCAGAACTACGAGCACCGGGGCCGCGTATTCAAGGAATTGGTTCACGCGCTAGAACATCAGCGCGAAATGGCGCCGCCTCGCGACCGTGGCGCAACATCAGGACGGAGGTAAAAAGGCGAGTGCCGAAGCGTCTTGAAAACGATCGCTGGCTTTTCGGTGTGACTCTGGCGTTGTGCCTCTTTGGCGCGGTCATGATCTACAGCGCCTCCGCCGTTACCGCCGGTCAACAATATGGCCGCTCCTATATTTTTCTGCTGCGCCAGGCGGCGTGGCTGCTGATCGGCGTCCTGGGAATGTTCGCGCTGATGCGCACCGACTATCGCCGGCTGCGCGAACCGGCCGTTGTCTACACCACGGTTTGCCTCGTCTTAGTCATGCTCGTCAGCACGTTCTTTCTGGACAAGACGCACGCCACGCATCGCTGGATTCGCTTTGGGCCCATTGGCATTCAGCCCTCAGAGTTGGCCAAAATTGCCATCATTCTTTACTTGGCTTGGTTTCTCGATCTGCGGCGTCGCGGGGCTTCCAGCCTGGAATTTTGCAAGAAAGACTTTCTCCACACCATTCTGCCCGCGACGGCCCCGATTTTGGCATTCGTGCTGCTCATTCTTCTTCAGCCAGACCTGGGCACTTCAATCGATATCGTGCTGGTAGCGACGGCAGTGCTCTTCGTCGCCGGGCTCTCCTGGAAATGGGTCGCCGTCGGAGCTGCGGCAGCTTTGCCATTGCTCTATGTGCTCGTCACGCATGTTTCTTACCGGCAGGCGCGGCTCACCGCATTTCTCGATCCCGGTTCCGATCCCCAAGGGGCAGGATTTCAATTGCTTCAGTCGCTCATCGCGGTTGGTTCCGGAGGTCTCACTGGCGTGGGCTTGATGGAGAGCAAACAGAAGCTCTTCTACCTTCCTGAGGCGCATACCGATTTTATTTACGCCGTGATTTGCGAAGAGCTTGGGTTTATCGGTGCGATTCTGGTGATTGCGCTCTTCCTGGTGTACGGCTGGCGTGGGCTGCGCGCGGCCTTCGGCGCGCCCGATGGATTCGGCCGGCTGCTTGCACTCGGCATCACCGCCATGGTGCTGAGCCAGGCACTCATTAATTTTGCCGTGGTGTTGGGCATGGTGCCCACGAAGGGAATCCCGCTACCGTTCGTCAGCTACGGCGGTTCGAGTTTGCTCGTGATGCTTCTAGCTACTGGCGTGCTTTTGAATATTTCGCAGCAAGCCGCGGAGCCGGCATGGTGATCCATCTTGCTCGTAGCGGCGCACTCCGCCGCGGCGGACGCCCTGCTTGGCGAAAGCGTCAGCCGTGAAGCTGCTGATCGCCGGCGGGGGCACAGGTGGCCATGTGTTTCCCGCGCTGGCCATTGCGCGGGAATGGATGTCGCGAGGCAAAGAAAGAGACGTCGTGCTGGTTGGAACACAACGCGGAATTGAGATGAAGTTGGTCCCGCAGTCCGGGCTTCCATTGGAGACACTGCGGGTAGCTGGCCTGAAAGGCAAAGGCGGCACGACGCTGGTCAAAAATTTGGCCATGCTCGGCCCCGGATTAATTGATGCACTTCGCGTGGCGCGCAAGCACTGCCCCGTTGCCGCGTTCGGCGTCGGCGGCTATGCCGCAGGGCCAATGCTGCTGGCGACTTGGATGCGCGGCATACCCAACGTGATTTTCGAGCCCAACGCGGAGCCGGGCTTCACCAATCGCGTGCTCGCAGCAATTTCAGAGCGCATCGCCGCCGGCTACGATGTTTCCCCGAAAGCGTGGGGCGTCAAGGCTAGCGTGACCGGCTGCCCGGTGCGTCCAGAATTTTTTGCGATTACGCCTCGCGCGCAGCAGAAACCCTTTCGCCTGCTCGTCACCGGCGGCAGCCAGGGCGCCTTAGTGATCAATCGAGCCTTCGTCGACGCCATGGACCGGCTCGCCGCCCGCAAAAATGAGCTGAGCATCGTGCACCAAACCGGCGAGCGCGACTACAACGCCGTGCGCACCGCCTATGCGCGCCGCGAATATCTGGCCGAGGTTGTGCCTTTTCTCAACAACATGCCGGAGCGTTTTGCCTGGGCGAATATCATCGTCTGCCGCGCCGGAGCAATCACTGCTGCGGAGGTCGCGGCAGCCGGTCGCGCCGCCATTTTCATTCCCTTCGGTCATGCCACCGACAGCCATCAGTTGCGCAACGCACAGGAAATGGCGCGTGCCGGAGCAGGCCGCTTGATTCCCGAGCCGGAACTCACTGCGGAGCGCCTGACCGGCGAAATTTTCTCTCTTCTCGACCAGCCGCAGGAGATCGCGCGCTTGTCGTCCGCCGCTCGAACCCTGGCTCGGCCAAATGCGGCGCGCGACATCGTCAATATGATTGAAGAGGTCGCCCAAGGATAATCCAGATGGTTTCATTCCGCGATTTTCAGCGCATCCACTTGGTGGGTATCGGCGGCATCGGCATGAGCGGCATCGCCGAAGTGTTGCTCACACTGGGCTATTCCGTATCGGGCTCAGACACCAAGCCCTCGAATATCACCGAGCGTTTGCAAAATTTAGGCGCTACGATTTACGAAGGACACAAAGCCGCGAACGTCGAAGGCGCGCACGTCGTAGTAACATCGTCGGCCATCAAGCCGGACAACCCTGAAGTTATAGAAGCCCACAAGCGAAAGATTCCGGTCATCCCGCGCGCGGAAATGCTGGCGGAGCTGATGCGCCTGAAGCACGGCATCGCCGTCGCAGGCGCTCACGGCAAGACCACCACCACTTCCATGGTCGCCTCAGTTTTAGCGGCGGCGCATCTCGACCCCACTTTCGTGATTGGCGGGCGCGTTAACCAGGCCGGCACGACCGCGAAGCTCGGCAAGGGCGAGTATTTCGTGGTGGAAGCGGACGAAAGCGATCGCAGCTTCTTGCTTCTGGCTCCTGAAGTCGCCGTGGTGACCACCATCGATCGCGAGCACCTCGATCAGTACGCCTCGCTGGCCGACATTC
>Ga0307479_10001405_pt1 | contig 21909 bp, 20 predicted proteins | sample atmos_gasesECM4C_FD_203743 | JGI IMG/M metagenome (GOLD analysis project Ga0307479, IMG submission 203743) | Hardwood forest soil microbial communities from Morgan-Monroe State Forest, Indiana, United States - atmos_gasesECM4C_515 | ecosystem: Environmental > Terrestrial > Soil > Temperate...
CAGGCGAGTCCGTAGGCTACCGCGGACATTCCGGTGCTGGCGCCGGTAGTCAGCGCAATTTCTTCGGGTTTGGCGCCGATGAGTTGCGCAATGGAGGCGCGGATGCGGTTGGGCACGTCGAAGTGGGTGGAGTCCGGCATGTGGTGCGGATTTTTCTTCCATTCGAGGGCGGCCTGCACGGCGCGATGGGAGACTTTGGGCATGGGGGCCTGGCTGGCGGCATTCAGGTAGGTGGCGTCTTCGATCTCGAACCATTCCTGACGGTAATCGGTGATAAGGGAAGTACTGACAGTGGCCATGAGGTTCTCCTGCAAACGTTCGACAAACCTCTATTGTTTTGGAGAAGCGTTGGTTGACGCAACATCCAATTTGGACAGTCAGCGAAGAGATCGCTTGGTGTCTATTAATTGCTGTCGCGAATGCTCTTCGCATCATGATTCGAAGACCGCAAAGCAAGTCCGAACCATCGAGCGTTGGTAACCGCGGAAGCGGTCTCGTCGCCCGCGGTCAATCTCGAGCTTAGCCCACCGGATTGCGCGACCCAAGCCGTGTTTGCAGCTACTCCGCAGCCTTGGCGGCCAATGTTTCGACTACTGCAATGTTTTGCAGGAGTTCCGGCGGCAGTCCGTGCCGCTCTCGCAAATACGCAGGACTGTTGTAGGAAACCCAAACCTTTCCCTGGGCATCTTCCCAGATCAAAATCTTAAGAGGAAGATCAATGGCGATAGACGGCGCGGCGAGCATCAGTGGAGTGCCAGCTTTAGGGTTACCGAAAATCAGCAGCTTGGTGGGGCGCATTTTCATTCCCACCTTTTCCGCTTCACCACTGTGGTCGACAAGCGCGAACAGAGCGACTCCTTTGGCTTGCAGAATATTCTTGAGCTTTTCCACCGTCTGATCGACTGAGTGATTGCTTAGCTTGTCCATGATTCCTTTATTTGTTGCCGGGGCCATAGGTACCTCCCATAAAAAAAACTACTTAGACGCAAATCCAATTGAACAGAATGAGCGCCAGCGTGCCGGAGCCGACGATGATCCAGAGAGCGAGTCCCTGGAGGAGCGGACGAACACCAACGAGCTTGAGCGTTTCCTTGTTTAATCCCGTGCCGATCAAGAACAGCGTCACCGTGAGGCCAATCTTGCCCAGGTGATTAAGCGCGCCGAAAGTCGGGTTGAATGCCGGCAACAGGGTGTTCAGTAAAGCGGCGAAACAGAAAAGTAGGATGAACCACGGCCACTGAATACGCGCCTTGCTCTTCAGAGTGACAGCCGTCACGAAGCACAGAGGAACGATCCACAGAGCACGGGCCAGCTTGATCGTAGTCCCGATGGCCAGCGCTGTTGGGCCGTACTTGGCGGTGGCGCCCACGACGGAGCTTGTGTCGTGAATGGCGAGCGCCGACCAGAGACCAAATTGTGCCTGGGTCATGTGAAACGCGTATCCGATGAGGGGAAAGACAAACAGCGCGACGGAGTTGAGGATGAAAACGGCTCCCAGGGATACGCCCATCTCTTCTTCGCTGGCGTCTGCAATCGGGCCGACGGCCGCGATGGCGCTGCCTCCACAAATGGCTGTGCCAGCGCTGATTAAGAATGCGGATTTCTTTCCGACATGAATGAGGTAACCGAGTCCGAGACCGATCAGCATCGCCAGGGTGATGCTTACGGCCGTGTAGAGAAAGCCGGAACGTCCGGCGTGAAGAACTTCATGCAGGTTCATGCCGAAGCCGAGGGCAACTACAGAAGCTTGAAGCAAGAATCTCGCCAGGCGTTTGCTTTCGACGTGAAACGGGTGCGTTGCAGTGAATCCGTAGACGAGGCCTCCCAGGAGCGCGATGGGCGGCGAAATCAGACCGCTCGCCGCCAGGATCAGTGCCAAGAAGAAAATGAGGTGGGCCACGTGATGATTATCCACGGAAGCGGCTAGAGTAGGGAGCCCGTCATCGTCCAGCTTCGCTCTTACAGTCCTGTAACCGAAAGGCCATATACTCCCAGCATGTACAAACACTCTTGGCATGTGCCCAATTTTCTTTTCGTGTTCCTGCTGTTCTCGGCGTGTTCTCTCGTTGCCCAGGATACGAGACGCACGACGCAACTCCCGAACGGCAAGCTCCTTACGAACGTACCCGGCAATCCGCGCCCAACCAATAATCTTCCCACCGCCATCGCACTCTCACCCGATGGCCGCTTTGCGGTGCTGCTGCACAGCGGGTTCGGCGTCTACACCTCGGGCGAGAAACAGTCGCTGTCCGTCCTCAATCTGGAAAGCGACGAACTCACCGACTTTCCGGATGATCGACTTGGCAGTAAAGCCCGTCAAACGTATTTCCTCGGGCTGGCGTTCGGGCTCGACGGCAAACACCTGTTTGCTTCGATGGCTTCGCTCACCGATCCGCTCGGCAAGCAACAGGGGAGCACGGGCAACGGTATCGCGGTCTACACCTTCGAGAACGGACGCATTAGTCCTGAGAGATTCATCCCTTTGCCTCCGCGCGACAAAATCCCCGGTGGGAAAATTCGCCGCACGGAATTCCGCGACGTCACCTATCCTGCAGGGCTCAGCATTGGTATGAGCGGTGGCGAAGAGCGGCTGCTGGTCGCTTGTAACAATTCCGATGAAGCCCTGCTCTTGAATACCAGCAACGGCAAAATAATCCACCGCTTCGATCTCTCCAGGTTCAAGCGCATCCCGGCCTCGCTTCCGTATACGTCAGTCATCACAAGCGATGGCCGGCGAGGCTTCGTCTCTCTTTGGAATGCTTCCACGGTCGTGGAGCTCGACCTCCTGAAAGGAAGGGTTCGCCGCTTCATTCCTCTTCACCAGCCCGCTCCGCCGCTTGCCGGCGGCTCTCATCCGACCGCTCTTCTGCTCAACCGTGACAACTCTAGGCTTTTCGTGGCACTCACCGATCGCGACGAAATCGCAGTCCTCGACACCGCGACGGGCAAACCGGTCTCCTATCTTTCGACAAAGCTGCCCGGACAACAATACGGCGGTAGCGATCCGGAATATCTCGCGCTCTCTCCCGACGAGAAGACCCTCTTTTCCGCCGACGCCATTTCTGATTCCGTCGCGGTTTTCGATCTAGCCAAACTCACTGCCAGGCAGCCGGTCGAAGCCACCGGCTTCATTCCTACGCAGTGGTATCCCACCGTTGTCGCGGCTACCGGCAAGGATCTTCTTATCGCAAGCGCCAAGGGTCGCGGCTCCGGGCCCAATCCAAAATCCATCGGCAAAACCAAGGACGGACGTCCTCGCTATCCATATGGGCCAGCTATGATTAACGGCTCGCTCGCGCGCATCGGCCTTGCCGATTTGACGGCAAATCTGGCGACGTTTACGAAACAGGTCTCCGAAGCGAACGCCGTGCGCGGGAATGCCGACCGCGTCCCCTTCGCGGCCGGTGACAACAAGATCCGGCACGTCATATACATCATTAAAGAGAATCGCACCTACGACCAAGTCTTCGGTGATCTTGGCGTCGGCGATGGCGATCCATCCTTGGTGATGTACGGCGAGGACATCACGCCCAATCAGCACAAGCTCGCGCGTCAATTCGGCGTGCTCGATAACTTCTATGATAGTGGCGACGTTTCCGGTGACGGCCACGTGTGGTCCACGTCGGCCTCTATTTCCGATTACGTGGCCAAGACTTGGCCGATCGCCTACCGCAGTAGCGAGCGCACCTACGATTCCGAGGGCGCTTTACTTGGCGGCGTCTCGGCCGAAGATGAGCTTCCCGATGCCGGCGAGCCCACCGGTGGTTATCTCTGGAAGAATTTCGCCAGCCAGGGAATATCGTATCGACACTACGGCGAATACATCGTCAGCCGCTGGTGCAACACGGAGCAGGGAACTAATCAGCCCACCTTTGGACCGCCCAAAGCCGCCGGCTTGCGCTGCCCGCGCGCCACCATCAACAAAGGCGAGGCTTTGGAGAATAATGTCGGAGACCCTCGTGGTGGCCCGAGTCCCTACCCGTGGGCTATCCCAATTCTGGCCAAGAATGTCGCCGCGGAAGTTGAACTTCGTGGCCACTTCGACCCCGTGTTTCCTGATTTCGAAGTTGCGTATCCCGACCAGCTCCGGGCCGATGAATTTCTGAACGAATTCAACAATTTCGTTGCCTCACGCGACGCGCATCAAGACGCCATGCCGCAATTCATCCTTCTTCGTCTTCCGAACGACCACACGGCGGGTGGAACCAAGAACAAGCCCAAGCCTGCCGCATCGGTTGCTGACAACGACCTGGCAATCGGGCGCGTCGTTGACGCCGTATCTCACAGCCCCTATTGGGTCGATACGGCTTTCCTCATTCTGGAAGACGACGCTCAGAACGGCCCCGACCACATCGACTCACACCGCAGCATCGCGCTCGTCGTCAGCAAGTATTCACCTCTGCCAGCCAGGCGCGGGGATGCCACGGCTGCTCCGTTTGTCGATCACTCTTTCTATACGACCATCAACATGGTGCGCACTATCGAGTCGCTCCTTGGCGTTCCGCCAATGAATGCGAACGACTCACGCGCCGCGGTCATGGCCCCGCTCTTCAGCGGGTCCGGGGAACAGCCCGCGTTCACTGCCGACTATCGTAACCGTGACAACGGCCTGATCTATGAGATGAATACCGAGGAATGGAAGGAAGGCGAGAATCTCGATTTCAGCCGCGCCGATCGCGTCGACACCGCACTGCTCAATAAGTTTCTTTGGAGGGACCGCAAGGGTGACATCCCCATGCCTGCGCCGCAACACAATGTCTTCCGATGCTCGGCAGGAACCGGCAGCTGCGGATCGCGAATCGAATGAGCGGTCAGTATTATGTGGACCTCGAACGAGGGCAGTAACCAAAGTAGCGTTTCAACCATCCAAAGTATTGATAGTTCGAAAGCGAAATGGTGATTTGAAGCGTCTAAGGATATCAGGTATCATTCTCCTTGTGATTGGCTTTACACCAACGACCGCGGCCTCTTGTTGTTGCCGACTGAGAACGGCGAGGGTCGGTGTGTCTTGTAGAGGTGAAAAGCCAGCTTTGTAAGAAGCCTTTACTACAAGATTTTAGCCAACCCACCGCTGGAAACCCCGGCAGGTGGGTTTTTTTATTTGTGGACTGAGGTCTATGGCGCACACATCAGAAGTCTCGTTTCCCGAGCTGGCTACGGTTCCTTCCTACGCTGGGAGCGGGGCGACGCTCTCCCCGCGGCGATTGGATCATCTGAGGGCGCTGGAGGCGGAGAGTATCCACATTCTGCGCGAGGGGGCCGCTGAATTTGCGCGCCCGGTGATGCTGTACTCGATCGGTAAGGACTCCTCGGTAATGCTGCGTCTAGCGCAGAAGGCATTTTTCCCGGGCAAGATTCCGTTCCCGCTGCTGCATATCGACACGAGCTACAAATTTCCCGAGATGATCGAGTTTCGTGACGCGTATGCGCGGCAAATTGGCGCTGAACTCGTCGTCCACAAGAATCAGGCGGCCCTGGACGCGGGAGCCAATCCTGTCTCGCTGGGAACTCAGAAATGCTGCGGGCTGCTGAAGACGAAATCGCTTCTGGACGCGCTCGCGAAAGGGGGCTTTGACGCTGCGTTTGGAGGAGCGCGCCGGGACGAGGAGAAGTCGCGCGCGAAGGAAAGAATTTACTCGTTCCGCGATCCTTTGGGGCAATGGGACCCGAAAAATCAGCGGCCCGAGCTCTGGAATATTTTTAATTCCCGGATTGATAAGGGCGAAAGCATCCGGGTCTTCCCCCTGTCGAATTGGACGGAGCTCGACATCTGGGTCTATATCCAAGCCGAAAATATTCCGATTGTCCCTCTCTATTTCGCGAAAGAACGCGAAGTGGTGCTGCGAAACGGCTCGATTGTCTTGATCCACGGTGCACAGGACCTCTTGCCCCGCGAAACGACGCAAATGCTGAAGTGCCGCATGCGTTCGCTGGGATGCGTTCCGTGCACGGGAGCGATCCGTTCGGAAGCGGACTCCGTGGCGAAAATTGTCGAGGAAATGATTTCGTTCCGGCGTTCGGAGCGCGAGAACCGTGCGATCGATCATGATGAAGAAGGATCGATGGAACTCAAAAAGCGGGAAGGGTATTTCTAGTGATCTCCACGACGCACGAACCGCGCGGAAGCTTTGGGGAGTCCTTCGAACAGAGTCTGGAGATGGAGCTTCTTCGTTTCACGACGGCGGGAAGCGTCGATGATGGCAAGTCGACGCTCATCGGACGACTGCTACATGACTCGAAGGCGATCTACGAAGACCAGCTCGCTTCGGTGAAAAAGAGTCGCATCAACCGGTCCTCGGGGCCAATCGATTTTTCGCTGCTGACCGACGGCTTACGCGCGGAACGAGAGCAAGGCATCACTATCGATGTGGCCTACCGTTATTTCGCCACCCCGCGGCGGAAATTCATCATTGCAGATACGCCCGGCCACGAGCAGTACACGCGCAACATGGCCACTGGTGCGTCGACAGCGGACCTTGCCGTGATTCTTGTGGATGCCACGAAGGGGATCCTTCCACAGACACGGCGCCATGCGTTCATCGCTTCGCTGTTAGGGATACGCAATGTTCTCGCTGCGGTGAACAAGATGGATCTTGTCGATTACAGGGAAGATGTCTTTTTGGATGTTGAGCGGGATTTTCTGCAGTTGGCTGGGCAGCTCGGCATCGACCACGTAGAGTGCGTGCCCATCAGCGCGCTGGAAGGAGATAACGTCGTCGAGAGAAGCGAGCGGACATTTTGGCATCACGGGCCGACGCTGCTCCAACACTTGGAGGCTGTTCCTCTCAGCGCAAGCGATGCCCTCAAAAGTCTGCGATTCCCAGTGCAAATGGTGATTCGCCCTGATGCTAAGTTCCGAGGATTTGCCGGCCGCGTGGCGAGCGGAGTGATTCGCCCCGGCGACGATTTACTGGCACTGCCGTCCCGGCGGAGAACACGGGTGCGCTCGATCGTAAGCTACGACGGCGACCTGCCGGATGCGTTTGCTCCGATGTCGGTGACCCTGCAGCTGGAAGATGAGATCGACCTCAGCCGTGGAGACATGCTGGTGTCGCCCGAGAATGTCCCGCGAGTGTCCAGGCGATTCAGCGCTATGGTGGTTTGGCTCCACGTCAGTCCGTTGGAGGTGGGTAGGACCTATCTCGTGAAGCATACAGCCCGCCAAACAAAAATTCGCGCGCTGCAGATTCACTATCGGGTGAACGTCAATACGCTTGAACGGGAAGAGGCGGGGCACTTAAGCATGAACGATATTGCCTCAGTCGAATTCGAGGCTCACGTTCCGCTTTTCTTTGATCCTTATGCCAGCAATCGGACAACGGGTAGTTTCATCCTGATCGATGCGATCTCCAACGCCACGGTAGGCGCCGGGATGATCCAAGAAGATTTGCCTGGCCGACAACGGTCAGACGTGCCAGAACTCGCGTCGCTGGAGATCGCGCAGAAACGCGTCAGCGAGCAAGAGCGCTGCGAACGCCATGGGCACTATCCAGCCACCTTCTTGTTGGAGAATCAGCCGGCTCTTGCCTCGAAGTTGGAACGGGCCCTCTTCGAGAAAGGTTTTGAGGTTCTGCATCTAGACGACGAAGCATCGCCCGGCGCGCTCCTGGTCGCGGTTCGCGCAGCACAGAGGATTGGAGCCGTTTCTATTTACTCTGGCGATCCCCTCGATAGCGATACGAAACAACGCCTCGCTTCGGAAGTAAAGCTCCGGTTGCTCGACCTCTCTCGGAAGAACGAGAACGACAACGATAAAGAAGTTTTTCGGCGCGCTTTAGCGCTGGCGGACTCCTTGCGGCTCGCAAAGCCGCAAAACAATCAGGAAGAGGTCAATTAAATGGAAGTGGATCGCATCGCTGAGGAATTGGAAAGCCTTGCGCCCGAGCGAGCGCTCGAAACAGTGCTGACGGCGAAGCAGAGCGCGCACCTATGCCTGACCAGCAGCTTTCAAGCGGAAGACATGGTAGTGGCACATATCCTTAGAAAACGAGTGCCGGACTTGCCGGTGCTGTTTCTCGATACCGGATATCACTTTCCGCAGACCTACGAATATCGCGATCAGATGACACGGCAGTGGTCGCTGAACCTGGTCAATGTGCTTCCGGCGCAAACGGTCGCGGCGCAGGAATCAGCGTTCGGTATTTTGTACCGTGACGAACCCGCGCGGTGCTGCCAATTGCGCAAAGTCGAACCGCTAATGCGCGCGCTTGAGCCGTTTGATATCTGGTTCACGGGATTGCGGCGAGAACAATCGCCGACACGAAGAAACCTGAAGAAGGTCGAACTACACCGGCTTCCGACCGGGAAGACTTTGTGGAAGGTAAGCCTTCTCGCCGACTGGAATTGGGAGCAGGTGTGGCGGTACGCAAATGCGAACGGAATCCCTCATCTGCCGCAATACGACGAAGGATATCTGAGCATCGGATGCCGGCCATGCACGGCGCTACCATCTGATCCTAGTAATCCCAGGTCCGGCCGATGGGGCGGAACGAAGCTCGAGTGTGGAATTCACACGTTCTCGATGCGAGCAGAAAGATGAACTTCCTCATCGGATTCCTGATTGCCGCAGCTGTGGGGTTGACGGGGATCGGTGGGGGGAGCTTTACCGTTCCCGTCTTGATGCTTCTCGTCGGACTCACCGCGGGGGAAGCGGTTGGAACGGCTTTCTTGTTTGCCGGGGTGCTGCGTTTGATCGCCGCTCCCTTCTATCTGCTCGGGAAGCAGATTCATTCGCGCTACCTGTGGCTTCTCTTGCAAGGAGCAGTTCCCGGCCTTTTGGTGGGCATTTGGGCGCTTCGTTTGTTGAATCGAGACGCGGGGAACCCGCTGGTAGTCGTGCTGCTGGGTGTTGTCTTGGCAGCGTCATCAAGCGTGACTTTTGTACGGCGTGTGCAGAACCCCGGCTTCGCTGGGAAGAACCATCGCTGGCTTCCCTGGCTCGCTTTGCCGATTGGGGTCGAGTCGGGATTTTCGTCCGCCGGCGCGGGCGCACTGGGGACGGTTCTCCTGCTGAACTTTTCGGAAATGACACCAGTCCAAGTCGTGGGAACGGACTTGCTCTTTGGATTAGTTTTAGCGGTTATTGGCAGCGCATTTCACTGGACCTTTGGCTCAATCAACACTCCAGTGTTGCTCCAGCTTCTCGTGGGAGGCGTTCCAGGAGTTGTCGTGGGATGTCTATTGGCGCGCAAAGTTCCCGCGAACAAGCTGAAGACGGCTGTCGCATTGGTTGCTATCTTTGCCGGATTACAGTTGGTGTGGACCGGAAGCCGCGCGCTCGCCGAAAGGCGCGCGACAAGCGCCGCGAGAATCGCTGCACACGCAGGTGTCGGCCATGCGCGCTAGTCAACATGTCTTGTGGTTTGGATTCTTGTTGCTGGGGTTGTGGGCGCGGGCCTTGCAGCTACTGGCTTCTCACAAGGGTGGCTTCAGAACCGGCGCCAGTCTTCGCTTGGCTCGTAAGCTCAGCGTTGGCCGACGCTGAACACACTTGATGAGATGTGCGCCAGGGGGACCCCTAAATACTAGAGTCGGAACGGTCGGGGCCGAGGCGCACGGCATTTACGCTTTCAAGGCGAAGGCTGAAGACAGTGCAAAAGTATCCGGCTACATGCGAGGTATAAGCAACAACCCGCCTGGCTTTGAATGGACCGCGCAGCCATAACAGGAACAGGAGAAGGTAAGAAACAAGCAGGAAGGATAGATATTTGACGGCCAGTTTCAGCTCAAATCTCGGATTTGGCTCATGAGTGTGGCCGGCGAGCCTGAAGTGAAGCTCCATGAGCTGACCGACTTGCTTTTGCGTTTTGCGAAGCCAGCGGATGGCAAGCGCCTTGCGCTCCTCGAGGAAGAGACGACGGGCCTTGGGAGAACTCGCGTGGGAAATGAACTCCATGTCCTCGGTGGAGAAAATCCTCTCGATTGCGGCGGCCTCGACAAAGGCGGCGTCAAGCGCTTCTCGCGCGTTCGCAAACTCCTCCAGGGTTATGGAGGGAGATTGCGTACTTGTGTATGGCGACTGCAGGACCAGACGGAGGCCGAATATCAGAATCAGCAATCCGAGGATGACGATAGCTAGCAGTCCACTCATGGACGAATAATCCTCACTACTGGACATACGAGCGAGGACCGCTTGCGTTTTCGCGGAAAGGAGCTCGTAGTCTCGTTCAATTTCGGTTTCGGCGGTCTGCACCGGCTCCGGATAGGCGGACCACAGAGTCACGCACCAAACGCCAAGGGTCAAGAGGTATGTTGCGGTAAGCAACCCTCGCAGGAGTCTGGAGCAGCAGAATGCTACCGCAGAAGGGAAGATTCGCAATTCAGAAGTGGGCGCGGAGCTCGCGGAAGGCCGGGAGGATGACGAGTTTGCCGGAGCCGGAGACGACCGGCTCATGTTCGAGCTGCCAAGTGTGTTGGTGGGGGATGTAGACGGCGTTCAAGCCGATCTGCATGGCGGGGTTGATGTCGCTGCGTGGACTGTTGCCGATCATCCAGCCGTGAGCTTTCACGATTTTGTGTTTGCGCACGAGTTCGCCGTAGGTTTCGGGACTTTTCTCGGAGACGATTTCGATGAACTCGAAAAAGCCTTGCAAGCCGGAGCGCTCAACTTTGGCGGCTTGCTCGGCGGGTTCGCCTTTGGTGAAGAGAATTAAGCGGTGGCGTTCGGTCAGATAGGCGAGAGTTTCGGGAACGCCATCGAGGATTTTCGGCGGGGTGCGCTCGAGATCGACCACGCGCGTGTGAATCTGTGCGAGCACTTCACGCTTGGCCATGTGCTCCGCGAGTTTCATGTAGGTTTCCTCGAGAGAGCGGCCGAAGCTGCGCACTCCATAGCCGTACTGGCGAATATTCTTGCGCTCGGTTTCGTTGAGAATGTGGCGAACGTAGGCGCGCGTGAAACCGCAGGACTCGACAAGAGTGATGAAATCCTCGATGAGCTTCTCGAAGAAGACATTGTTCTCCCAGAGCGTGTCGTCAGCATCGATGAGCAGGGTGTTGCGGCGCATTCGTTTTTCGCTAAGCCTTTTCCTTTCGCACAAGCATCGGTCAGTGTACCAGCGCCAGCGCGTCTTCGGCGATGTCTGCTGCGGCGTTTGGGCAGGCCATGCGGCGCGCAGCCTCTTGCATCTGCTTCAAGCGCGCCGGGTCATCGAGAAGCGTGGCGACTTTCCAGGCAGCCACGGGCAGGTTGTTACAGCGGATGGCGGCGCCAGCTTCGAGAAGATGATCGGCGTTGCGCTCCTCCTGGCCGGGAATCGGCTCGATCAGGACCATGGGGAGTGCGCGAGCCAGAGCTTCGGAAGTTGTGAGGCCGCCCGCTTTGCCGACCAGGAGATCGGCGGCGGCCATGTATTGATCCATTTCGGTGGTGAAGCCGATCGCGCAAAGTCGCGGCGCACCTTCCGGCAGCGAGCCAGCTTGGCGCGACAATGCTTCCAGGCGCTTGCGCATTTTTTCGGATTTGCCGGCGATGGCCACGATCTGCCAGGGACGACACAGTTCGAGCAAGTCGCGTACGAGCTGCTCTACGGGGCCGACGCCTTCTCCTCCCGCAGCGACCAGCACAATCGGGGCCGTGGGATCGAGGCCGAGGTGTTTGCGGACCGTGTTGCGGTCCAACGGTTTTGCGAAGAGTGGATCGACGGGAATGCCAGTGACACACAATGTTTCGCGCGGGACTCCGATGGCGGCCATGTACTCGGCGGATTCGGGGAGCGCGACGTAGTAGCGGTCCACCGTGCGGCAAAGCCAGAGTGCGTGGACGTCATAGTCGGTGATTACGATCGCGTTGCGGGCGCGCAGCTTCTTTTTGTAAATGAGCCAGGCAAGAATCTCCCCGGGAAGGAAGTGCGTAGCCACGCACAGATCGGGCTGGGCGCGCTGGAGCATTCGAATCATGGGCTGGACGTTGAGGCGATCCATGGCGAGGCGAGGGCGCGGATCGTTCCAAGGCTGATCGGTGCGGTCATACAGGAGGCCCAACACGTCTGGAGCGCGATTTGCGAGGGAAATGTAAGTCTTGTGATACAGGTTTTGGAAGAGCTTGCTGGCGTATTTCATCGCGTCGATGTGTTCGACGTTGCAATCGCCGCGAGCGACGAACGCTTTTTCCAGGGCTTGCGCGGCGCGCAAGTGCCCTGCGCCAGAGGACGCAGATAAAAGCAGCACGCGAGGTTTGGCCTTCATGAGTGCGGCTTGTTTGAGGGGAAACGCATGGGGATCAGTTTTTAGCTTTGCCGGCGGCGAGTTTTTCGAGAATGCCGCGCGCGACGCGCTGCAGCTCGCCGAAGCGCGTCAGGTAATCCTGGAATTCGGAGTTCATCAGCTGGGCATCCTGCGGCCCGAGTTGGATGCGCAAGATCATGTCGCGGAGCTTGACCGGGTGAGGAAGCAGCGCGTCTTCCTGGAGTTCTTCGAGAGCGGTTCTGGCGTCATAGTGATACATAAATCCCCCGGGCGAAAGTGTGTGCTTGCTCGCGAAGGCACTCCGCGTCAAGTCATTGTACTCGCGCACGGCGCGGGCAGGCGAGTTGAAGGATTGCGGCGATCAGGCGGCGGTGGCGCTGGCGGGGAGAAACTCGTAGCGATCGATCTTGGCGGCTATGCCAACGCGGCCGTTGGCGCCGGCATCGACGCGTACGACCTGGCCGTGGCAGCGGATATCCACTTCACCGGAGGAGGAAACTTTTTGGGGTAACGTGAGAACGAAATCGATCTGGCTGCCGACTTCGAACTTCGCTTCGGAAAGAAAATACAAGCCGCGATAGCTCACGTCGCGAGTACTGGCGTGGAGTTCGTTGCTGTGCGCCTCACGTGCAAGGACGCGCATGGGCAGGCTCATCAGGAAACGCCGCGCTTCGCGGCGATCAGATCCATCCGGCATCAACACCTCGGGCGCGGTACAAATCGACTCGACGCTAACACCCGCTTTTGCAAACTGCAATCTGAAAGATTAACAATTATGTCCTAGTACGCGGTGGCGGCCGTTTGGGCGTATACTTTCCTTGCCCCGCGTAAGTTGGACTTGGTATTGGGTTTATGGACCGACGCGAGCATCATCGCGCGCAACTCCGCCTGCCGGTACGCATTCGCTGGAACACTCCTTTTGGACAAAAAACGGAGGTTTGCAAGACCCTGGATATTTCCCGTGGCGGGCTGCTGGTGCCGTGCCAAGAAACGCACGCGCCTGGTGTCGGGCTGTGGGTGACGTTTCCTTACGATTCTTCGCTGGGCGACGGCCAGCCAGAGATGTTGGCGAAGGTAGTGCGCGTGGGGCAAGCGCAAAACGGCAATGGAAGCAAGTCGACGACGCAGGGGGCGAGCCAGCGAGCCGTGGCGCTGCACTTTGCGTTGCCGACTCGTCCGGAGAACAACGGCAATGGCCACGCGAAGGATCAGGAGCGGCGCGAGAGTCCGCGACGTGCGCTGGCGCTTCCCGTTCGCGTGCGTCCCGAGCACGTTCCGTGGTTTGAAGAAGCCATGACCATTGACGTGTCCGCGCGAGGCTTGCGTTTTCTAAGCAGCCGCGAATATCAGGAAGGCGATCGTTTGCTAGTCTCGTTTCAACCGACTGCTTCGGCTCCTTGGCCAACCGTCTCGGAAACAGCCGCTCGCGTTCTGCGCATCGAGGCGGTGCCGGATAGCGCGGCGCTGGCGGTCACGATTCTCCGCGAAGCGTAATTCCTCTTGCGATACACTTGCCGATTCCTTTCGTTCCATATGAAACGATGACAAACAGCAAAGCGGCTCATGAGTCTCGCAATTCTTTTCTCGAAGGGCCTGCGGGACGGCTGGAAGCTATTCTGTGGAAGCCGGCCGCCAAGGCTCGGCCGCCATTAGCGGCGCTGGTCTGCCATCCGCATCCGTTGTTCGGCGGGACGATGCACAACAAAGTCGTGTACCAAGCGGCGAAATCGTTGGATGCGCTGGGTTTGCCGGTGCTCCGATTTAATTTTCGCGGCGCGGGACTGAGCGCCGGGACGCATGACCGAGGCAGGGGCGAGCAAGGCGATGTAAGCGCGGCTCTCGATTTCTTGGCCGAAGAATTTCCGGGTGTTCCGCTCTTGGTGGCTGGTTTTAGTTTTGGTTGCTGGGTTGGCTTGCGAGTGGGGTGCGCGGATGAGCGTGTACGAGAGTTGATTGGACTAGGCACCCCGGTGAACAGCACGGATTTTTCGTTTTTGCGAAATTGCAAAAAACCAAAGTTATTTGTCCACGGCGCGCATGACGAGCATGGGGAGATTGGGAAGGTGGAGACGTTGGTCACATCTTTGCCCGGACAGAACAGGTTGGTAGTGGTTGCGGGAGCGGATCATTTCTTTGCGGGGAAGTTGGACCAGGTTGATGAGGCGATTCGTACCTGGTTGAAGGATTGGCATTCGGAGATTGCCACCGCGGCTTTGTGAATCCTCGCGGTGTGACATGTCGTCAGCGTTCGTTGTGCCGTGTTGAGATCGCGCCAAGCTGGGGCACCCGTGCCTGCCTGCCGCAGGCGGGCTGTGCCCCCTACGAGGATCAGGCAGTTTCGCCGCGACTGAAAAGCTTGCTGAATTGTTCCACGGTGGCCGGGGGTACGCCGACGAGACGCGCGTTGGCTCGCACGTGCTCTGGGTGCGACATGCCGACCAGCGCGGTGGTGATTCCGGGTGAAGAGCGCACGAATTGCAAGGCGCGTTCCGCATCGCTTTGCAAGCCCAGCGCTTGCGCCACGAAGGGCGGCAAGTTGCGTGCGACCTGTCCTTGGAAAAGCGACGCGCTGGCGACCAGCGTGATTCCGAGCTCGCTGGCGGCCTCCATCACTGTTTTCACGGTGCCGGCGACGGTCTGATTGCCGAGCGTCAATGCCTCGGTCATCGCGAGATTGAAAGGGATCTGCACGAACCGGAAATGGTGCGTTTCACCGGCAATGTCGCGGGCAAGCTGCTCGAGTTCGCCAAGCTGCAAGGACTCACGCGCGGTAGCTTCCTGGCGGAAACCGTTCCAGGTTGCCATACCATAGAACTGAATTTTTCCGACGGCCGCCGCTGACTCCAAGTAAATGAATGCGTCGCGCACGCGCTCGAGGAAATCCGGGCGCGACACCTCGCTAAGTTGCGTTTCCGGATTGTGCAGGTAGTAGACGTCGACGGAATCGACGCCAAGATTGCGCAAACTACGGCCAAGCTGGTCTTCCAGGAAGCGCGGCGTCATGCAATGGCTGCCTTGCACGATGTCATTGGGCTTGAAGATGCCGGGCTGAATATACTCGCGGTAGAAATACTCGTTGGGTTCGGAGGGCATGGAGGCATCGGGCGTGAGATAGCCGCCTTTGGTGCAGAGAATGAATTCGTCGCGTGAGAAACCTTTTTCCGCAAGCTGCTTGAGGGCGGAGCCGATGCTGCGCTCGCTGCGCTGGAAACGATAGTTGATGGCCGTGTCGATGACGTTGAGGCCGTTCTCGACGGCGGCCATAACGGAGGCCGCGTACCCACCGTCGGTTTTATCGTCGGGTTGGCCGAGATAGGTGCCGATGCCCAGGGAAGAAAGCGTCAGCCCGTGGGCTTCACGAAAGTGTCCGGAGGCTGCAAGGCTCCGGAATCGATCGGCGTACCGTTTGGTGCTTTCAGCGGTGGCGTGCGATTTCATTGTATGAAACTCGTTAGTTCCCTAGCGGAAGAGCGAGTATAGCAGAAGGTTCGCTGGCGACTGTTGGTGCAGACGTCGCATTTTACATCCAGACACAATGCTGTCGAGCGTTCAGGGGTGCCAGTGCTCCTCCCGGTATGATGGAATTGCAGAAGAAGATGAGCAGCTCATATCCATCGTTGGCCGGCCAAAGGCGCTCGACTGCGCTTGGCGGACTGTTATTTCTCGCGTTGCTGGTTTATTGCAACACGCTGCTGAACGGCTTCGTCTACGACGACCACTTTCAGGTCGAACAAAGCCCTTACGTGCGAAGTTTCCAGTACGTGGACAAAATTCTCACCACTACGGTCTGGTCCTTTCAAGGATTGGAAGGGAAGACAAATTATTACCGGCCAGTTATGACCCTGGGATTCCTGTTCTGTAACAAGGTGTTCCAAGCGTTTCCCTACGGCTTTCACCTCGTCAACGTGCTTCTAAACTGCGTGGTGGTTTGGCTCGTATTTTTGGCATGCTCGATGCTGCTCCGGGATGACCTCGTCGCACTGGTTGCGGCTGCGATTTTCGCACTGCACCCCATCCACACGGAAGTTGTCGCCTGGATTGCCGCAGTGACCGAGCTTGAGATGGCGATCTTTTATCTCGCATCGTTTATCTTCTTTCTGCGCCTGGATTCCTTGCCGCCCAAGGAAAGGAGAACGAGCGGAATTCTCATGTGCGCCTGCTTCGCGCTGGCTTTGCTTTCGAAGGAGCAGGCTGTGATCCTCGCTGTGCTCGCGACCATCTACGAGCACTTCTATCGTTCAGACCGCGAAACAACCGGATGGAAAACCAAGGTTTATCGCTACGGCGGGTTCTGGATGATTGCGACTGTGTATCTGGTCTTTCGCATTGCCGTTTTGGGCGCGCTTGCCCCTGTGCGTCAGCATGCAGACGTTAGCTGGCCGCAAGCGCTTATGTCCGCATTCGCGCTGGTAGGCCAATATATTGCGAAGCTTTTTTGGCCGTATCCTTTGCTGGCATTTTATGTATTTCGCAAGAGCGTTGCGCTCAGCGATCCGCGCGTTTTGGCAGGGATCGGTGCTGGTGTTGCAGCGGTGGCCCTCTTCATCTTCCTTTGGAAGCGCGCGCGAATTTATTCCTTCTGGGTCATTTGGGTCGCACTGACGCTCGCTCCGGTTCTGAACGCTCGCTGGATGGCCACGAATGTCTTTGCGGAACGCTACCTCTATTTGCCATCTGTGGGATTCTGCGCGTTGCTGGCGGGGGGATTCGTATTCTTATTTCGTAGATTCGCTGGTCGCGTCCCAATCTTGCGTTGGACATTGGTTACGGCGGCAACCGTTCTTGTTTTTCTCGCAGCGGGCGAGATCGTTGCCCGCAATCGCGATTGGCGCGACGATTTCACTCTTCTGAGCCGGACCCTTGCTGTCGAGCCGCATGCCTCTTACATGAGGACGGATTTTGGCGCATTGCAATGGAATACGGGTCACAAAGCGGAAGGCGAGCTTGAATGGCAGTTGGCCCTTGCGGACCAGCCTGATAATGTGGTCGCGCTCGCGAACCTTGGAATGGCGATGCTCGAAAAAAGGCGCTACCAAGACGCGGAGACCTACCTACTGAAAGCCATCGCACTGCGGCCACTCTACGCCGCACCACACGTCCATCTGGGTGGAGTCTATGCCGCGGAGGGCGACAAGCCTCGCGCCGAAGCTGAATTACGCCGCGCCGTGGAGATTTACCCGCTAAGTACGCAGACGCGCAACGCGCTGGGGAAATTTTATCTCGATGCGGGGAACCTGGGGGAAGCGGAGGTCCAATACCGAGCCTCTGTGGAGAGCCTGCCGAATCCGGAAGCTTGGGACCAATTGGGCGATATTTACTTGCGCGAGGGGGCCTCAGGAAAGGCCGAAGAAGCGTGGCGCGAGGTGATACGGTTATCGGCTTTTGACGGTCACGCACACGTCTCGCTCGGCAACGTTTACTTCGCAAGCGGCCGGGATGCCGAAGCCGAAAAAGAATACCGGATCGTTTTGGTTTTGGACCCCAACAGTGCGGACGCGCTCCAAGGTTTGCGCAAACTCCATCCGAAGGAGTTTCCCGCCGCACTGCATTGATTCGACATTCAAGATTACGCGATCGGTGTGAGTTGCGACCTATCGGATCGAATCCTATTCGGCAGAAAGTGATGTAGGCGGCGCAAGCAGGCGCGAGCATCCGCGCATGATTCTGCGGTACGGCCAATCCTTGTCACGAAAGAAGATTTCACCCTCGCGGGGATTACTGTAATACCAGCGCGCCACTAGCCACAAATATTCACTGAGTGTGTTTTTCTCTTTGCCCGGAGCTGGAGCATTGGCCGAAGAGCCTTCCAGGTATTCGCGAAAGATGTGTTCGGCGGAACGCGGCTGTCCGGCGATTTCGGCGAAGCGTACCTGAGTCGGCTCGGCGAGCCAGCCGCCATGAACAGCGTAAACGGCGATGGTTTGCTCCTCGACGCTGCGTTGGAGAATGACTGCGTTCAGGTCTTGGATGCGGCGCGGCAGTTCAGGGGAGCCGCGGAGGGCGTCGTCGAGCTTCTCGATTTTCTTGTGCAGGCCGGAAGCGCGTTCGAAATCGAGTTGCTCGCTGGCGGTTTCGCGTTCTAGCTCAAGCGAGTTGCGCAACGAGCCGCCGCTGGTGTCCAGGAACTGCACCAGCCTTTGCACCTCGACGTCGTAGTCTTCTTTTGTGCAGCCCGCGAAGCAGGGAGCCAGGCACATTTTCATTTCGGAGTATATGCAGCCGGGGAAGGAAGGATCGCGGCGAATCTTGATCTGGCAGCGGCGCACTTTGAAGAAGTCGAGAGCGCTGCCGGCAAAAGCCTCGGCGGAGCGCCGCGACGCAAAAGGGCCATAGTAGGCGCCCGCCGTGGGGGCGCCGAAGTCATCGACAGCGATGCGGCGAGTGACGTAGCAGCGCGGATACGCGTTGCGCAGGCTCACCTTGAGGACGGCGGGAGGGCGCAGGCGCATCAATTTTTGGTAGCGGCTCGGGAAAAGCTGTTTGGCGTGGAGGTAGTAGGTGAAGATTTGCTCAAAGCGCGAACCGCTCAGGCGATAGCGGATGCCACGCGCGACTTCGCGGAGGTTCAGGCGTTTACTTGTGGGATCCGGCGGGCCGAGCAGCCGCTGCACGCGGCGGCGCAAGTCTTGCGTGCGGATGAGCAGCGGCTCTGCAGTCTCGTCCCGCAGTTCGATCAGGCAAACGGCTGGTCGCATCGGAAGCTCGGAGAAGAAATCGTCGGAGCGAGCGAGATCGAAAGGGAGACCGCAATCCAGTTCCAACACTCTTTCAGGATACTACGCGGCTCAGGACTTCAGAACCCAGGAAGAGATGACTAAGCGCTGGATTTCGCTCGTGCCTTCGTAGATTTCGGTGATGCGGGCGTCGCGATAGGCGCGCTCGACGGGATACTCGCGACTATAGCCGTAGCCGCCGTGAATCTGGATCGCTTTGTGCGTGACGCGCGTAGCCATTTCGCTGGCGAAAAGCTTTGCGATAGCGGCCTCCATGCTAAAGCGGGCGCCGGAGTCTTGCTTCGACGCGGCTTTGCGAACGAGCAGCCGGGCAGCGTCGATTTCGGTGGACATGTCGGCGAGCATGAATTGGATGGCTTGAAATTGGAAGATCGGGTGGCCGAAGGCCATTCGCTGCTGCGACCAATCGAGCGCGGATTCGAACGCGCCTTGTGCAATGCCGGTGGCTTGCGCGGCTATGCCGATGCGGCCGCCATCGAGAGTGGAGAGCGCAACCTTGTAGCCTTCGCCTTCATTGCCAATGCGGTTGGCAGTGGGAACTTCACAATCGGTGAAGACCAGCTCGCAGCAGGCCGTGGCGTTGATGCCGAGTTTTTTTTCTTCCTTGCCGACTTTGAAACCGGGCGTGCCTTTTTCCACGACGAGAGCGGTGATTCCTTTTTCGCCTTTCAGATCGGTATTCACGTACACGATAGCGGCCTCGGCGGCGCCTCCGTTGGTGATCCACGCCTTGGTCCCGTTGACGACGTACGTATTGCCTTTTTTCGCGGCCTTGGTTTGCAACGCAGCGGCGTTGGAGCCAGCTTGCGGTTCGGTGAGCGCGTAGCAGCCGATTTTTTCTCCGCGGGCGAAAGGGAGGAGGAATTTTTTCTTTTGCTCCTCCGTGCCAAAGCGATGAATGGGATCGCAGTAAAGTGAGTTTTGCACAGAGAGGATTACACCGGTGGAGGCGCAGCAACGGGAAATTTCTTCAATGACGATGCTGTAGGCGATGTGGTCGAATCCGGCACCGCCCTCCGCTTCGGGGAACGCAATCCCGGTCAGGCCAAGCTCAGCGGCTTTCTTGAACGTTTCGCGGGGAAAGCGGCCGGTTTCATCGAGCTCTTTGGCGAGCGGCTTCACTTCGGATTCGGCGAATTCGCGAACGGTTTTTTCGAGTAGCTTTTGTTCTTCGGTGAGTTCGAGGTCCATAGCGATAAGGGACGTCTATCATTCTAACCTTATGGTGGAGCTTACGTTGAGGTCCTTCAACTATCCTCGTCGGATAGGCTCAGGATGACAGGCGCACACGCCCGCTAGGAAGCAAGGGCGGTGCGTAGGCGTTGGTACGTGGTGCTCAAGTCTTCGGGGTGCACGCGGGTTTCGCCGGTAACCGTCATGAAATTGGAATCGCCAATCCAGCGGGGCAGAACGTGCAGATGGAGGTGGCCGACAACGCCGGCGCCTGCTGCGCGGCCAAGATTCATCCCCAGGTTCATGCCGTCCGGTTTGTAATCTTTGCGATATATAGTTTCCACGCGCTGGGTGAGGCGCATCATTTCACTGAGAGCTTCCGGGTCGCACGCACTCAGCTCTGCGACATGGGCGTACGGAACGACCATGACATGGCCGCTGGTGTAGGGATATCGATTGAGGATGATGAAACTCTTTGCGCCGCGATAGACAACCAGTGTCTCGGAATCGTCGGTACGGGCAGCAGCGTCGCAAAAAATGCAGTCCGGCTGGATGCCGCTGGCCGCCTGTTTCATGTATTGGTAGCGCCAGGGAGTCCAGAGATAGTCCATCAGTTCGCTCGTGCTTCCTCTAGGGCACTCTAAGCGGCGGTCAACTTGGAGAAGGGGCCGATACCGAGGCGCTTTCGCCGTCTGCGGTGTTTACGAAGTCTTTCAGCTCTTTGCTGGGCTTGAAGAAGGGGATCTTCTTGGCCGGCACTTCCACCTTTTCCCCGGTCTTGGGGTTGCGCCCTACTCTGCCGCGCCGCTTGCGAGTGCGAAAGCTGCCAAAGCCGCGAATCTCGATCTTTTCGCCTTTTTGCAGTGCGCCGATGATGCTGTCGAAGATCGTTTCGACAATGGTCTCCGATTCCTTGCGCGCCAGCTCGGTCACGCGCAGGACCTCTTCGATGAGGTCAGCCTTGGTCAGTGTGGGTTGCTTGGTCATCGTCCCGTCGCCTCGTCGCCTAACCTGAGAATGGTTCGCCGCACTGCTGCTTGGTGGTCCCTTGGCCCCTGATGCCAAACGGCTTAGAGGAGCAGCGTCACCTGATGTGCCCCTCTTCCTATCACTAAAACGACCCGCACGTAAATGAAATTATACCGCTCGCCCCGGGCGACTTTTGTGCTCTGGAACCTTTAGCGTGCCGAAAGCTTGGACTGGATGGCGTCGCCGATGGTCGCCGTCGATGAGGACTTCGTCGTCGACTTGTACTGTTCGATCTCCCGCCGCTCCACCTGCTTGACCGCGGCACGGTAGCTCAGCCCGATGCGACGCGTTTCCGGGCTGATCTTGATGATTTTGAAGTCGTATTCCTTGCCCGGCTCGAGAGGTCCGGCGCTCTTCAGCGGTCCGGTGGAGGTGCGATGCATGGACGCACCTTCGTCGCGCCGGCGTTTATCTTCGATTTCGGTGTTGTGGCAAAGCGCTTCGATGTTCTCGCCGAGTTCTACGAAAGCTCCGAAAGTGGCGATACGCGAAACTTTGCCTTTCACGAGTTGCCCGACTTTGTGAGTCTTGAACCAATCGCCCCAGATGTCGTTGACCTGCTTGATGCCGAGCGAGACGCGGCGATTCTCCGGGTCGATCTTGAGCACCTTGGCGGTGACCGGCTCGCCCTTGCGGAAGACTTCGTGCGGATTCTTCACACGCCCGGTCCAACTGACATCGCCGACGTGCACGAGCCCGTCAAAGCCGTCCTCGATCTCGACGAAGGCGCCGAACTCCGCGATGTTGCGTACCTTTCCGGTGACCACCGTGCCCACCGGATATTTTT
>Ga0307479_10001406_pt1 | contig 21904 bp, 22 predicted proteins | sample atmos_gasesECM4C_FD_203743 | JGI IMG/M metagenome (GOLD analysis project Ga0307479, IMG submission 203743) | Hardwood forest soil microbial communities from Morgan-Monroe State Forest, Indiana, United States - atmos_gasesECM4C_515 | ecosystem: Environmental > Terrestrial > Soil > Temperate...
CATATTCTTTGGCGGCGGTGGAAAGGCGAATATTTCCAAAGATATCGAGCTTTGGATTGTCGTTTCGCGGCGCCGCCTGGCCATCGCCAGACAAAGCAATCCGATGGCCGTCGTCGGTCTCGACGATCAAGTGCAGGTCGAGCTCCATCCGGCCATCAGCGCGTACTCGCAGGTAATCGACGCCGTGCGCCTGGCCCGCTAGGCGTCCCTTACTGTGTCCAGCAAGCGCAAGGTCAAATCGGGCTCCCTGCAACGGGACCATTTCCTTGCCAGTAAGGATAGCGTCCATGCTCACGCCGTAGTCCATAACTCCAGTGAGATCGAGTTCCATTTCGTAGATCTTCTCGCCCTTCATTTCAGGTTCTTGAGTCATTGCAGTTCTCCTAGTTATAGGCTTCCGAGGATTGCTTCCTCATTTTTAAGTACGGCTCCGGTGCGTTCCGGGATACGCGTCGTTGAGAATCCCTCAAGAGACGTTTGTCGTGAGGATGTGTTCGGCGAGTTTTGCCACCCACGGGCACTGCGAGTAATCGACGATACGGTCAATCCGCCGTCCGCTTACCTCGAGACGCACGAAAGAAAAGAATAGGGAGCTGCGGAGTCATTCCGGGCAAGAAGTCCCGTTGTGGGAAGTCTCACCAGATAGGTACCGAGAAACGCGCTTGTGTTGACTGGTTTAGCCACCTTCCGGCTGGTCGGCAAACCGGAAGTTATCGACGGACCACGCGGTCAAGTCCCGATAAGTCGCATAACCGGACATTTGAAGTATTACATCACTTCTCAGGTGAGCGCGTTAATCGGGCACTTCGCCGAAATAAAACCATATCAGGCACGATGAATTAAAACTTCGTCAAAATCGAACATTCTCTATCTTACGATCGGGCCACCCACCAGCGAAGAAAGCGTCCTTTTCACAGGTGAGGGTTTCAGTTATCCTCCTCGCACCGTGACTCTCATGAAACTCGCAGGGCTTGGATTGGTGGCTATGTTGTGCGCGGCCACAGCGGCCGGCCAGACCGGACCAGAAAAAGAGCTGCCACCACAATCATTGGGCGAACCGACGTCAAAGCACGAACCCAAACCTGAAGCACTCGCTGCCTACCAGGAGGGAGAGGCGGCGTTTAAGAGGAAGGACATGGCGAATGCTGCGCAGGCGTTTGAATCCGCGGTCAAGATCGACCCTGAATTCGCGACCGCCTGGCGCGGACTTGGACGCGCGAGAATGTCTCTGCGTCAACCTGCACAGGCGGAGGCGGCGTTTCGGAAATTCATGGAGCTTGCACCTGATTACCCATATGCAATGGCAAACCTGGGCTGGGCGCTGACAGCGGAGGGGAAATACAATGAAGCTATTGATGTGCTCAGGAAGCAACTGGAGATCACTCCGGATGCCGTTGACGTATACCAACAGATCGGCGACGTGTACATGCGAACGAACCGGCCGGAGCAGGCTGTACCGGAATTCGAGAAAGCAGTGTCGATTTCACGGAATAAATGGGGCGCGCACTATCAGCTGGCGGAAGCCTACATGCACACGCACGAATATGATAAAGCCGCAGCGTCGTACGAGCGCGCCTTTGTGATCAACCCCTTAATCGGCCGCATGAATGATGCGGCTTTTAGGCTCGCCGAATCAAATACACACCTAGACCTGGCCGAAAAATGGGCCACGCACGTCGTACAGGATGTCGAACTGGAATTGAACCAGGTGAAGATGCCTCTCGATTCGCTTGCCATGCAGCGCGCGAGCGCTCTTGCCGGGTTTTGGGACACGCTCGGCTGGGTGAAATTCCAGAAGAGAGAGCTGACAGCGGCCGAGAAATATGTTGGCGCGGCGGCCCAGTTTGTGGCGGATTCGGGCGGCTGCAAACATCTGGGAGATATCTATGAAGCCCAGGAACGCCCGAGCGATGCCGTGGAAGCTTACGCGGAGTCGCTGGCGCTGGCGCCCGTGACGCGCGAGTTGAATGACGATGAGAAGAAAGCGCGCCAGCAACTGGCAAAGCTGCTGGGGAGCGAGTTGTTGATTGAGGATCGTGTGAAACAGGCGCAAGTGAATATGGAGGCTCGCAGAAGCGTCCTGATCCTTAATCCTTCCCTAGCGGTGGGATTAGTTCAATACGTAGTGATCATCGGCCCTGGCTCAAAGGTGACGGACATGCAAGCGATGAGCCCGGATGATCCTTTGTCTGGGTTGAAGGATGCAGTCCGAAGTGTGAAAGTGCCCCAAGCGTTTCCAGACGAGCTGACGCAGAAATTACCCCGCACCGCAACTCTCTCCTGCCCGAGAGAAAATTCGCCCTGCCAGTTCACCCTAATGCCTGCCGGATGGGGTGTACGCGCCCAAATGATGATCGCAGCGCCACCGGTCAATCAATAGTGCTGGCTGGCGGCCACGTCCTGGAATTTGATTTTCTCGAACTTTGAAGTTAAGGGCGGGCTATTCCTTGCGCGTTTTGCAAAGGGTGAGCGAATGGGCGTGGACGGGACGAGACGCTAGTCGCAGAAGGATTGGGTCATCGAATAGGCCACGTGTTGAAGTCCTTTCCTATGAATCGCTCTTAGGCATGAGCGGGTTATGGCATGGAACGCGACTAAGTCCCGATAAGTCGAATAACCGGACATATTGCGGGCTAGTACTGAACATGTCCGGTTTATGCGTTAATCAGGACTTGAGGATTACTTCCGGGTTGCCCGTCATTCGCCAGGAATCGCGAGAGTGCCACGAGGACCCCATGTCCAATTGCCGACGTTCGAGGTCACCGGAGTCAGTTCCACATGTCGGGAGTACTCATGGGCTTCGTCGAGGTTTTAAAGGCAGAGATTTCACCGCAACATCTGCGCATCCGCTCCGAAATATCTCCTTGCCACATTGCTCCAGAGTGTCGCAGCGGCAGTTCTGCATCATCTTGTTCAGCAAGCGCCGTACTGATTTTATCCCATCCATCAAACCGTCTAGTTCCGCGAGCTTTTTCCGAGACAGCGCTTGCCAGCGTTCCGAAGCGCGAGTGACATCGCGAAAACCGAAGAACAGTTGACGGATTTCATCTAGCGTAAAACCGAGTTGCCTTGCCCGCTGAATAATTGCCAGCCGATAAAGCGCTGTGGTGTCGTATCGTCTCTGCCCGCTCATTCTCTGGGCGGGAGGAAGCAATCCAATCTGTTCGTAGTAGCGAATCGCGGAAGCTTGCAGTCCAACCTGCTGTGCCACTTCGGAAATCGTCAGTTGTGGCATAGCTGCATTCTAATATCGGTTCATTCCGATTCCCACCTCGAATTGACAAATATTTATAAAATACCGCTTGCCTTAAAGTTGACTTTAAGTTGTAGCCTCTTCGAAGGCCGCTGATAAGCACCACAAATCGAGCGCCTAAAAGGACAATTATGAAGAACACGAATTGGGTATTCGCATCTTTGCTTTTACTTGTTTGCAACAACGTCGCACTGGCGCAAACGAAAAAAGTGAGCAGCGCTGTTCTCGTGGCACAAACCAGTATTCCGGCCGCTCAGGAGCGTGTCGATAAGGGCGCCGCTGCCCTCGACGCGCAGCGAGAAAAACACGCACTACAGGTCTTTCTAAAGTCGGTACAAACGCAAATCGTGCCTGCCGCTGATGCGATGCCTGCCGTTAAGTACGGGTTTGTGCCAACTGACGGCGAATTCAAGGGTGTGCGGACTTTTGGTCAACAAGTCAAACACCTGGCGGCGACCAACCATATCCTGGCGGCTGCCGCGCTGGGCGAGGAACCCCCGACTGGTGCGGGGGACGAGATGGGACCTGAAACCGTACGTACAAAGGCGGAGATTCTCGATTACCTGAACGGGTCGTTCGAACACCTTGCCAGAGCCATCGACGCGATCGGCGACAAGAATGCCACGGTCAAGTCTTCTCCAATTTCGCCCTTGAAAGGCAACGAGACGACTCGCTTGGCGCTCACAGTCGAGGCCATGATTCATGCTTTTAACCATTACGGACAAATGGTCGAATACCTGCGGATGAATGGTATCGTGCCGCCCGCGAGCCGGCCATGAAGCACGAGTCCGGCGACATCCCGATCGCATGCCGTTTGTCGGATCCAGAATTTCGTCAGCGTGAAGCAACGCTCCTTGCGCTGTTCAAATCCGCAGTGGTCGCAACTGAGGAGCTCCCTGACGGATATGCTTTCCGCGTGCCGGGGGATAAGAAGCGGATGGCCCTTGTGTACGAATTGATCGTGGCAGAGCGCGAATGTTGCACTTTCTTGACATTCGAGGTGACTGCCCAACCGAATATGGGACCGGTGAGCGTCCGCGTGACTGGACCCGCTGGTACCAAGGACTTCTTGAAAATGATCTTATGCAATTCCGAGGAGCCCCACTAAATTACTCTGAACGAGTGGTCGGCAATCCAGATGTAGCGCTAGATTCACCACAAAACCCCAATGAATGATGATTTGAGCGAGGTTGATGCAGAAATGAATAAACCTTATTTTCCAACTCTCTTCGTATTGCTGCTTTTACCCTTAGTCTTGGCCACGACAGAAACCGTCACATTTCCAAGCGGAGAAATCACTTTGCACGGAGTTCTATATAAACCAGAAGGAACCGGACCCTTTCCTGCAGTTATTTATAACCACGGGAGCGCGCCTGGCATGATGAGCGAGCAGGCATTTGCCGCGCTTGGCCCGGTGTTCGCAAGCCACGGATGGGTATTCTTTGGACCTTATCGGCGAGGGCAAGGATTGAGTGCCTCGGCAGGTCCTTATATCGGCGATCAGATCGCGGCTGCCGAGAAATCCGGAGGCATCTCCGTGGCTGCCGCAGCGATGGTGCGGTTATTGGAGACGGATCACCTAGACGATCAGTTAGCAGCCCTAGCGTGGTTGCGAAAGCAAAATTTCGTTCAACTGAGTCGCATCGCAGTGGCGGGAAACTCGTTTGGTGGCATTGAAACTGTGCTGGGAGTAGAACGAGGAGGATATTGTGCGGGGATCGATTCAGCGGGTGGAGCCCAGAGTTGGGCGCAGGCTCCTGAGTTACAGTCGCTTATGACTCATGCGGTGCGAAATGCAAAAGCACCAATCTTCTTTTTTCAGGCCGCTAACGATTTTGACCTGTCGCCGAGCAAGACACTCTCAGCAGAGATGAACAAGGTGGGCAAGACGTACAAACTGAAGATTTATCCTTCCTACGGCGACTCTCCTCGGGACGGCCACAGCTTTGGCTACTTTGGATCTGAGGTCTGGGCCGAAGACGTTTTCAGATTTCTGAACCAGTATTGCGCCAAGTAACGACCCTCGCGATTCTTTCGACGAATTCATTGAAACTCCTGAAGAACTCTCAAGTCCTGACAGACGCGCTTGTATTGAGTGCTCTGGCCAACTCCCGGGTGGTCGGCAAACCGGAAGTTATCGACGGACCACGCGGACAAGTCCTGGTAAGTCGGATAACCGGACATGTCCGGTTTCCGCGTTCATCGGACTTTCAGACCCAAGGCTTTGTCTTTGGAACCGGTTTCTTCGCGATGAGACTGTGTCCCCTTCCTGAACGGTTATGATATGCGTTGTGTCTATCCGACTCGGTCTCAGTAAGCCCACTGAAGGAATATGGAAGAAAATAAGATTCGGCGTCGCGGGTGGATAGTCAGTGGAGCAATACATCTGACCTTTGCGCTCTTGATTGCCATTGAAGTTTCACTCAAGGCGTCAACCGTCCTCGATCCAGTGTTCTACGTGTTTTGCATACCCGGAATTCTTGTCGGCTTCCCCGTGGCGATGCTATTTGGAGTGGGAGGTCCTCACGGTGAGGGCATTTTCTTTGGGATTTTGTTTGGATTGCCATTTAACGTATTCTTTTATTGCTGGCTCACCACTCTGGTCATTAAGAGATTCTTTCCTGAAGAAAACAAAACTCAATGAACATTTCGTAGCACGAATTCTTGGCGCGACACGATGCGCTGGGAGAGAAGAATCAATTCTCAACTGCGTCCTTTACATGGGCTGCTTCGGTCAACTCCTGATAAGTCGGATGACCCGACATTTGAAGTAAGACTTTATTTGTCCGGTAAGCGCGTTAATCGGGACTTTGGAATTTTTGCCAGTTTCGCTGAATTAGTCAACAAAGCCGCAGGGGCGACGACTACTTGGTGCAATACTGGTTCAGAAATCCGAAAACGTCTTCGGCCCAGACGTCGGATCCAAAGTAGCCAAAGCTGTGGCCGTCCCGAGGGGAGTCGCCGTAGGGGGGATAAATCTTCAGTTGGTACGTCTTGCTCACCTCGTTCATCTCTGCTGAGAGTGTCTTGCTTGGTGACAGGTCAAAATCGTTTGCGGCCTGAAAAAAGAAGATTGGTGCTTTTGCATTTCGCACTGCATGAGTCATAAGCGACTGTAACTCAGGAGCCTGCGCCCAACTCTGAGCGCCCCCCGCAGAATCGATCCCCGCACAATATCCTCCTCGCTCTACTCCCAGCACGGTTTCGATGCCACCAAACGAGTTTCCTGCCACTGCGATGCGACTCGGTTGAACGAAACTCTGTTTTCGCAACCACGCTAGGGCTGCGAACTGATCGTCCAAATGATCCGTCACCAATAATCGCACCATTGTTGCGGCAGCTGCAGAGACGCCTCCGGCTTTCTCGGCAGCCGCGATCTGGTCGCCGATATACGGACCTGCGGAGGCACTCAATCCCTGCCCGCGCCGGTAAGGTCCAAAGAATACCCACCCGTGGCTTGCGAACACTGGACCGAGCGCGGCGAATGCCTCCCTACTCATCATGCCCGGCGCGCTTCCATGGTTATAAATAACTGCGGGAAAGGGTCCAGTTCCTTCGGGTCTATAGAGCACTCCGTGCAGAGTAATCTCTCCACTTGGAAATGTGACGGTTTCTGCCACAGCCAAAACTGAGGGTAAAAGCAATAGTGCGAACAGGGCGGAAAAATAAGGTTTAGTCATTTTTGTATCAACCTAGCTCAAACCATCATTCACCAGTGCTTTGTGAAGTTGGAATTGATGGTCATGTTCGCTCAGTCCGACGACATGCGCAAGCACGGACTCCAAAGTCCTGATAAGTCGCATAACCGGACATCTTCCGGGCTAGTACCCAACATGTCCGGTAAGCGTTAATCGGGCACTAGGGAATGGATACCACGACACGAAGGATTGGCAACGTCCGACCAGTTACTAGAGATCGCAGTGCTGGGAGCCCTATTAAGTACTAGTTTCTCCCAACCTGAAGGTTCAAAAGGTAGTTATTACTGATTGGGACGCATCGCAACTGGTCTTCCATTCTGGCAGTCCCTTCCCCTATGGCATAACTGAACTATGCAAAGCGTGCCGCGGAAGCTTCACGGCACCGGCAAGGCCCTCGCACTAAGGCAAAATAATTTAAAAGGAAAATCACAATGAAGCTTGGTCGAATCACGCTATCGCTCGCGTTCATCCTGACAGCACCCGTCGCGGCTTTCGCTCAGCAAAAGGTAAATACCATACATCGTTCTCCATCTGCCGTTTCGGCCGTTAACGCCGCGATGTCAACAATTCCTCAGCTCGCGGGGAAATGGGATATTCTCTCCACCGACGCAAGCGGAGATCAGTACAACTCCTCCGGCGGGGCTTACCTCGGTCCGATTGAATTTACAGCAGACCTTACCCAGAGTGGCACCGCCTTGACAGAAGTCGCTGGTCGTACTCTTACCAGCTCCGCCTGTTCTGCGGACGGGACCGCTACCGTTACCGCCACAATCAATCCCCTCGGCAACAGCGGGAACGCCGATGTGCAGTTCACCGCGACGGTGGATCAAGGCTACTCGTACGTATTCCAAGGCAATTTCAATAAGAATACCCCCGCGCAGATCAGCGGCACCTGGTCAACAAATGGCGGGGCCTGCGGCGTTCAGAGCGGGCAATTCACGGCGTATCAGTACAACCAGCTTACCAATAATACCTACCTTGGAGGGTTTACGTCGGACGTGTACGGAACGCTGGTGAATGGCGTAACTGTGAACATCAAGGAAGCTAACGACTTCACTGTCTCCGGCACGATAATTGGCCCGGTGAATTCTTGTTTTGTAGCTTTGACGATTGATCCTACCCAGAGTTTTACGTCCGGTGGTCTCGCGGAGTTCTGGGCCACGAACTTACTAGGCGCACAAGTCGCCTTCCTTGGAAGCAACACAAATTCCAACTTTCAGCAACTGCCCAATGATCAACCAAACGAGACTTCGCTTTACATCACCTATTTTGTCTACCAGGGTGGCGGAGGCTGTCAAGCTGGCGATAGCGGTCATGATGCGGTGTTCGAAGTGGTAAAATCGAAGCCAATCAGACTTCCGATCCATTTCCATGGCCGGCGATAAAGTTTGGAGCTTTGACGAATTTGTGGACGATGACGGAGGCATCCTTCGCGAAGTATACATAGCTCTATGACGCCACAACCCGTCGCTAGTGCCTGATTAGTCGCATTACCGGACATTGTCCCGCTCCGCACTCCCCCGCATTTGTCGCAACGGCGGTCATTCGCACCTCAGGGTAAGTATTGGTGCTCTGACATTAACCTTCACGAGATGAGTCCTATCACCTGGGAGCGAAAAACTCCTTCAACAGTGTGGCGGATTCATCGGCGAGGATGCCGGAGGTGATTTCGACGAGGTGATTGAGCTGCGGGTCGTCGAGGATGGAGAAGAAGGAGTGGACGGCGCGCCTCTGGCGTCGTCGGCGCGCATCCGGGGGATTTGCCGTCCGCGGAGGAGCTCCTGGATCGAGTACGTCAGAACCTGCCGAACTCGCGTCACACCTAATGTGCTTGGAGCGACCGCATTTTGCAGTGATGGGCGATTCGAAAACCAATAGCAGCGCCGCCTTGCACCAGCGATCTGGTTATTCCAAGAAATTGAAGGTGAGGGGCAAGAATCGGCCGGGTGATCGCGAAGCCGGTTCGGGGAGCGCCTCGTCGCGTGGAATCACGTGGACGCTCCCTGAACCTGCGTGATTCCTCTGTAGAGTTAAGATGAGGGACAAACGGGCCTAACGCTGATCGTTCCACTCCACGAACCCGTGAAGTTCGAACCGCCGCCGCCACGAGCGCCGCCGATAACGAACGTTTTCCACGGCTGGTCCGCGGAGTTGGTTCCCTCCGGAGTTCCGGCGTGGTCGCCATTGATCATTCCACATGCATGCTGATGCCCTGGTTTAACGTTGAGGGCGTTGTAGTCGGTGGTGAAGTTTGTGTACACGGCTGCGCCCCATTTCCAGTTGATGGATATGCCGGATACGCTGCTCGACAACGTACCGTTCCACACCACGTTCGAGCTGACCTTCCCGCCCACATTGGCGAAGCTCGCGGGCACCAGGAAGGCCAGGCCGGAAAGGAAGATCTCATCGTCTCCGGTAACTGGGACCGTCGTCATCCAGGTGTTGGTCAACGTGTCGAAGGTGGTGGAATCGCACGTGGCACTGGGGGAAAACGTAATCTGGGCATTGGGGACTGCCAGGTGATAGGTTTTGTCGGCGGTGAACGTGATCGTGGAGTTCGTCAAGGTTAGCATCGCGCCGGTGCTCGGGACCCCGCTCGCAGTGAAATTGGCGTTGAACCAGATGAAGTCACCACCTTTGATGGGGGTGCCATTGAAGTTCGAGGTGTTCGAGGTTTGCGCGGGGCAGCCAGGCGGAGGTGACGACGGACAAGTAAACGTGGCACTCGCAAAGGAGATCGCTATCGTGTTGAATGTCTCGGGGGTGCTGTCAACTAGTGTGGCGGTGCCCGACGCCGAGAAGGTGCCGCTTAGGGGCCCGAGCGGTTTCTTCACCGACGCGCTGAAATTCCCCATGGCGTCGGGGAAAACCTGAATCGAATCGGTGATTGTGATCGGTGTGCGGGAAGACGGCGTGAAGGTAAGAGTGTAGTTGACGAAGTAGTTGACGCCCGTAAGAGTGGCGTTGGCTCCGGCGACAGTGATGGTATAGCTGCTGCAAGTCGTTTGCACAGAAGCTGAGTTGATTTCATGGGCCGACGCCGGCATTGCTCCCACCCCAAACCGCCCAAGGATCAGCGCAAAGACCGCGACCCTCGTTACGTTTGCATTTCGCATAGTCCTTCCTTTCTCTGAGATATGCCCTTGGCCGAACTGCGTGAAGTTTCTGGAGTGAGCAGCGTTTCAGCCGCCAATACTTGCTGCGCGAGAGAAATTTGAATTCCGAGGTACCTTGGCGCTTCATTGCTGGGCTATTCCAGAAGCTCTTTCGCCTCTCGGCTTCAGTGCAGGTGAGTTGCGGACTACTAACTAGCCGATGTCCGAAAGCACCACAATCCGGTGAAGTCTGCAAAAATGGCTGCGAAAACACCTGAACCAGTAAGACCAGTACGCGTCCCGGAGGCGCTCACCCGGCTGGACGGTCGGCTGTCGGAGGCGCGTGCCTGTTAATCGCGTTGAAACGTCATGCCCTTTGACTTCGCTGATAAGATAGGGCGTCACCGCCAAAACAACCCTCTCAAAACCTGCAGGCAAGGCTGCAGATTAGTTCCGGTCGAGCCTAACTTGTCGCCAGACGCTTACCAACTATCTAGTCCTTCGATTGAGATTCCGGCTAAATGACTATCAACCTGGAAGCAATTCCACTTGGACGATAAGTCGGATAACCAGACATGTTCCGGGCTAGTACTGAATTTGTCCGGTAAGCGCGTTAGTCAGGACTTGAGGATTACTTCCGGGTTGCCCGTTACTGGCCAAGTGGAACAGTTCTACAAATAGCTCTGCAGGAGGCACAAGTGAAGATCTGCTTTCCAGACCGCATTTCTGGATTTTGGGGTCGCTGAGCGACGTTCAAGACATTCCGGGGTGTTTTGCCTTAGAATCGCGGCAGCACAACAACCGCCGGAGGCAGAACAGTGGCTGAATCTCGTTACCATTTGGCGCAGATCAATGTGGCGCGGGCGCTCGCTTCTTTGAATGATCCGCTGATGGCTGATTTCGTCGCCCAACTTGACGCCATAAATGCGATTGCGGAACAAAGCCCAGGGTTCGTTTGGCGTCTCAAGACTGCGGATGGCGGTGCTAGTAGCTATATCCGCGCATTTGAGGACGAACGCATGCTGATCAACATGTCGGTCTGGGATTCGCTGGAGGTGCTCCAGCAATACGTTTATCGGAGCCAACACGGTTCGGTCTTTCGGGATCGGAGGAAGTGGTTTGAACCGCTAGCTTCGCCGTCGGTGACGCTCTGGTGGATACGCGCCGGTTTGCTCCCAACGGCTGCTGAAGGACGCGAACGTCTTGAAGCACTGGCCAGGAATGGACCGACGCCCTACGCATTCACCTTCAAGCAGCCGTTCCCGCCGCCGTCCGAACCTTCCGAGACGAAGACGTAGCCTCGCGCTCTTGGTATGTATTCGGCCTTCTCGGAATGTGGCTCGCGGCCCGCCCTCATGGTTTTCCGACGGGGTTGCCCGCGAAAGATTGAAGTTCTGGGTGAATCGTCGGCAAACCGGAAGTTATCGACGGACCACGCGGACAAGTCCTGGTAAGTCGCATAACCGGACATCTTCCGTACCAGGACTCTACATGTCCGGTTTGCGTGTTGATCAGGACTTGGCTCAAACTTGTTAATGCCTCTAGCAGATCCGGTTTCCGGAGTCCGACGTGTGGTGACCACAGCCGAACCATGGACTCCACTGGAATCCCGGGACCGGACGCGAATGAGGTTGCGGGATGAGGGGCTGCTGATTTTTTCCCGATAGTGCGTCCTGCCCCGATTTCCCCTATTGACAGTCCTCATTTCCGGAGGTAAAAGCTGGCTCAGCGTCATGTGCGGGGCTTCGTCCCTGAGGCCCTTTCGCAAATGGGGAGTCGTGCGGCTCCCTCCCGGAGGCAATCATGAGAAGGCTTTCCATCCGCTTTGCGCTGTTCCTCGTGGTGTGCATTTTCTGCCCCGCTGCCCGCGGCCAGAATGCGATTTCCGACGGATCCATCTCCGGACGTGTGACCGATCCTTCGCATGGCATGGTTTCCGGAGCGAGCGTCACCGTCAAGAATGAAGAGACCGGGGTGCCGCTGAGCGGGAAGACCAACGGGTCGGGAATTTATAGTTTCAGGTCGTTGCGCGTCGGCCCGTACACCGTCACTGTCAGCCATCCCGGGTTCAAATTGGCTGAAGTGAAAGGCGTGCTGGTGCAGATTGGACAGGATACGGAGCAGGATATAACCCTGGAAGTCGGTTCGCTCTCGGAATCCGTGACGGTGACGGCCGCAGTGCCGTTACTGCGTACCACGGAGTCCAGCATCAGCACCGTCGTGGATCAACAACTCATTGATGGACTGCCGCTGAGCGGGCGCCGCTACACCGATTTTGTTTTGCTGGCGCCCAATGTCAACCCGGACGGCGATTTCGGCCTGGTCAGCATTGGCGGACAGCAAGGCGGGGCCGATTCAGGCTATGCGAATGGCAATGGATCGAATTCGTTCACGGTGGATGGGGCTAACGCCACCAGCAACTACTTCGGGGAGGCGCGAGGGCGGACCCGTGTACCGTACGTATTCGGCGAGTCAACGATCCAGGAGTTTCAAGTGGCCGTCAGCCCGTACTCGGCCGAATACGGCGGAGCTGGAACGGGATTCATCAATACCGTCACCAAGTCCGGCACCGACGTACTCCACGGCCAGGCCTTCTACTACCATCGCAACTCCGCGACGGGAGCTAATGACGCTGTAGACAGAGGAAACGGCTTGCCTAAGCCGCTGAATATCTTGCATCAAATGGGAGGAAATGTTGGCGGTGCCATCGTGCACCAAAAGGCCTGGTTTTTTGTCGATTATGAGCAGCAGAATCAAAGCAATCCCATTTCCGTCATCAACTCCGGCTATAGGGGTCTCGGTCCTACTGACTTCGGTCTCGCAGCGGGCACGGCCTTGCCGGCCCCCAACGGAATGTTCCCTGTTCCCGGAAGTTTTGGCCAGGTACCTGTGCAATGCCCGGCCATGAATTGCGATCCCAATTTTGCTATCGATGAACCCGTTTACCTCCAGAATGTTTCGAACTCACTGAACCTCTTCAACAACTCGCAGGGACAGCGTTCCCGCCGCAGGAATAATTACACTGTTTTCCCCAAGGTGGACTGGCAGCCAACGGCCAGCGACCATGTCGCCTTCGTGTACAACTACAGCCGCTTTGATTCTCCGGGCGGAGAATTCACCTTCAATCCTGTCTCCTCCGAAAGCGTTCAATCGCTGCCGAACAACTTCGTTCACGACCACCATGCCACAGTTCATTGGACGCACACCTTCAACGGGAATCTGTTAAACGACCTCCACGTCACCTTTGTGCGGGACGATCAGATTGCCACGCAGTCGGGATTACTTCCGGCAAACACGCCTCAAGTCTTGTTGTTCCCCAACGGCTTTTTCACTCTGGGCAATCCATCATTCGCCGTCGCGGAAACTAAAGAGATGCAATGGGCCATCGGTGAACAGATTGGCTGGAATCACGGCCGCCACAGTTTCAAGTTCGGCTTCGATTTCAATCGTACCCACATCACCGACTTTTTCCCGGGCACTTTCCTGGGCAGCTACGGCTTCTTCAGTCTTTCGGACTTTGCCCTCGGCAACTGGGGATTTTTCAATCAAGGTGCCGGAAATCCGACGTTTCCGTTTACGGTCCCTTACTATGCCTTTTACGCCCAGGATAAGTTCAGGCTGCGGAGCAATCTGACGCTGGACCTCGGCCTTCGCGAAGATTTTCAGGTTTATCCCCAGCCTCAGGGAAATCCCGCATTTCCGCTGACGGGACAATTCCCCAACCAGTACCAAAGGCTTTCTCCGCGTGTCGGGTTTGCCTACCAACCATTCAGCAAGACCGTGATTCGTGGAGGGTTCGGCATGTTTTACGAGATCTTCAATGCCATCAACTATGAGAACTCCGTCATCTCCAACGGCCTGCCTTCGCGACAGTCCAGCGCCAGCCCTTCGTTTGACAACACAAAACCTCCAAACCAGCAGACCCCCACATTCCCCAATGTCTTGCCGGTGAACAACGGGGCATTTGCGAGCAGCTCAAATCTCAGCCTGGTCAGTCCCAACTTCAAGCCGCCCTATATTCTGGAATCGAACGTGGAGATTCAGCAGGAGATATTGCCGAACACCACTGTCGCTATCGGGTCGATGTGGACCCATGCGGTTCACCTGGCCTCGTCTTCGGCATTTGATCTGAACCTGAACCCATTAGCGGCCGGAACCACTACCTATGTTGTTTGTCCTGCAGGCGTGGGCGTCCCAGGAGTGCCCGCGGACGCGGCCCACTGCCCCGGGGCTGGTTTCACTGGGCCGACTTTGGATTCCGCCCTCTTGACTGAAGGGCGACTGACCCCGAATTTTAACCAGATCAATGCCCTGATCAGTCCCGGGGTTAACAACTACAATTCCTTTTACTTTCAATTGCAGCGGCGCATGACCCGAGGGCTTTCTGCCCAGGTCGCCTATACTTTCTCCAAGGCCATCCTTTCGAATGGCGCGGATTTCAATAATCAATTTGATTTTCGCGACACTCACGGCCCCTCATTGCTCGATCAACGGCACCGCCTCTCCTTTGCCGCTGTCTATTCTCCCGATGCTTCTCATTGGAGTGACGGGGTGACCAAGACCTTGCTCTCGAATTGGACACTCAGCACCGTAATGGGATTCAATTCCGGACGTCCGTACACGGCTGTACTGGGAGGAACCTGCACGGGAACGGATTTCACGAACTGCAACACCAAAACTGCCAGCGACAACATCAACAGCACAAACTTTAATCAAGGCACGGGAAATACTGCCGCCGGAATCAATGGCGGCGGTACGCCCAGTCTCACGCAGGGCTTCAATTCCTTCTACGGTCCGTGGATCAATGAAATCGACCTGGGTCTCGCGCGCGCGTTGCACATCACCGAACGGCAAACCATCACTCTGAAAGTTCAGGTTTTCAACCTCTTCAACCACCCGAACTATTTTGTCCAGAATGGCGGCGGTGTGAACGCGACACAGTATGGGCCTTTCGGCACGAATTGCGGCAATGGCGCGCTCATGCAGACATGTTTCCTGGTTCCGCAATCCGGATTTGGAGCGCTGAATTCCGTCAGCGAATTGAACGGACCGCGCATTCTGCAGGGCGCGTTCATCTGGAGCTTCTGATCGCTGGCTTTCTCGCGCATCGGCCGGCGTGCTCGGGACCATCACAATAGAATCGTGGCTGAGGGAGGGCCGGGAATGCTGCGCCGCACCGCACGGCTGACCGCCGTCTGGATCCTGTCTTGCGCGTCACTGGCATTTGGTTGGGGCGACGACGGCCACTTCTTCATCAACCGAGTCGCCGTCAGGAACATTCCCGCATCCATGCCCGGGTTCCTGAAGGCCGCCGAAGATCAGATCGTTTATCTCGCGATTGAGCCGGACCGCTGGCGCCTGCCTGCCGACGTGGCCTTGAAACAAGCGCAGGAACCCGACCATTACATTGACCTCGAGCGCGTCAGCTGGCTTTCCGACTTTCCTCCGGGACGATACGATTTCTACCGGCTGCTGTATGAAAAGCGCGCCGCGGCAAAAGAGCATGCCGACGACTTTCTTCCCAACCGCGTCGGCCTGCAGCCCTACATCACCATGGAAGTTTTCGAGCGGCTGAAAGTGGCCTTCCGCGAATATCGCTGCCTGAAGCGCGCGGCTGCCGCGACGGAATCGGCTGAACGCAGCGCCGTTTTTTACGCCGGATGGCTGGGACACTACGTTGGCGACGGCTCCCAGCCGCTGCATACCACCGTCAACTATGACGGCTGGGTGGAAGTGAATCCGCGGGGATATCGCACCGAGCCCGGGCTCCATGGCGAATTTGAAAGGGCTTTTGTTTCGCGCAACATCAAGCTCGACGATTTCGCCTCCATGGTGGCCGCGCCGCACCGCCTCGCCGATCCGTTTCATGACTACTTGAAGTACCTGCAGACGTCGCACACATTCGTCGAGCGCGTCTATCAATTGGATAAGGACGGCGGGTTTCAGGGCAGCGGCAAGCCGGAGGCCCGCGAGTTGGTGAAGCAGCGGCTCGCGGCCGCCAGCCAGATGCTCGTGGATCTGTGGTTTACGGCCTGGCAGGATAGCTCCGAGTCAGATCGCGGATGCCGCCCTCCGGCTTAGCGAAACTTACGCCAAGTGGCGAGTTTACTCGTACATACTCGTTATTCCGCGCGAGGTCTAGGGAAGGTGCCCGACAAGTCGATGGCTTAAGTCCCGATAAGTCGCATTACCGGACATGTACAGTCCCGGTACTTCACATTTAGGATTGGACCTCGTGCCCCTTCAAAGCGCAATCGCCAAACTTTCGTGCTGTGAGCTTTCCAGAGTATTGGTCTAGGAGGCGTTTCAGGAGTTCATTGTACAGCCAGACGCGGCGGAGGTAAGGTCGCTAGGCATTTGTGCCTGTCTTAGCAGAATGGTTGGACAAGCTAACCTCTTGACAGGCCCTTAGAATGTAGTTTATAGGAGAGTGACTGATTTAATTATCACACTTTCTGGAACTGGCGATTTTCTCAGCTTTGGTCAGCCTACGAAGTGTAATGATTACACTGTGGAGCCTAATATGCCTGAGAACAGTGCGAAAACAGTGCGGGGCAATCCAGACAAGACCATTCCGCACAGATGGCAGCCCGGCCAGTCCGGCAATCCTGGCGGCAGGCCGAAGAGAACACCGCTTGCCGACGCGTGCCGCGAAGTGCTGGCGCTGCCCGTGCCCGGAGACTCGGATGGCCGTACATACGCACAGAAGATTGCCGCGACGTTGGCGGAGAAGGCGGCAGAGGGTGATATTCGAGCCGCAGCCGAACTTGCCGACCGCGCAGAGGGCAGAGCGCGGCAAGCCATCGAAATCGAACAGACCAGATTGCGCGAGGCTTTTGATCGGATGAGCCACGAGGAACTGGAAGCGTATGCCGTGTCGGGCACGTTGCCAGAATGGTTCCCAAAAGATGAGCCGGTCCAATAGCGCATCGAGAGAGGGTCCGCGCCCCGAGACTTTTCCGATTGGCACTACCGAGTCTAGGGCGGCTGCCAGAGCCATGCTTACTGCCCGTGAACGTGAGAGCGAGAGAGTTGTCGTGGAAATCGTCTGGCTTGGCTTGGGGTGCAGGGCTGAGTACGCGGCGGATGAAACGGGTATGAGGAAGACCGCAGGACGGGAGCCGACAATGGAAGACTTTGTGGCTCATCCAGCATTGCAGCACTGCAATATTGAGGCGCTGAGGGGAAAGGCATGAATATTTCGGCCCTGCAATGTTTCTGCTCACGGCGCGGACCAAAGCACTTTCCCCTCTTTGACGCAAACCAGACTCGGCCCTTCACTTCCCATCGTGACCTGCACGCTTGTGTTTCCGTCGGCGTTCGCCGGGTCGGACAAGTGCACGCTGGGGCCATCCTCGCATGCCGTCACACAAACAGTGGGGTGTTCATTCGCGTTATACATCACCAATCTCGGCGTACCGGACTCAAATGGAGATATGTCCAGGGTTAGACGCCGCTTTCCGTTCGTGTCTATAAGGCATACAACTGGCCCATTCTCATGTGTCGCCAGTGCCAAACCTGCCTTTGTCTTTGGATCGAGGAGTTGGAAAAATGGCCCGTCTGCCTCAACTTTCAAGACCGCCCTATCGTTCCCATTCGTATCACGCAGGATGAGCCTTGGGACTCCCTCTGACATCAACAGTGCTGCTCTCACTTTCCCATTGCCATCCACAAGAACAAAACTCTCCGTCACAACCTCGGACTTTAGCCAGCGATATTGTTTTTCGAGCATTTCCACACGGGCAGCAAGGGATTGAAGGTTAGGAATCGAAGTGTCCATCGCTCCACCTCCAAGGGCTATGGTGACTCACTGTTTTGGCAGAGCATATCTCCCTGCTTTCCGACTCTTCCATGCGTAAATAGCGGCACCGTCGTCACGCAGTTCCACGGCGAAACCCCGATTGTTAGCCATAGTCTTAAGCGTAGACTTGAGCCTGTTTCTTTTCGTCTTGTTGTGTTCGACAATCTTCACGGCCTTCTTACCCTTTTCCCTTTCCAAGGCTCTTAGTACTTCGTCCCATTGTGATCCCTTGGGATGACTCGCTCGTTTCGCCACCGGAAGGTGAGAAGGGACTTCGTTCAAGGGAATCAGCTCAAAACGGATAATTGCCTGTGGCGGCATGTTAAGAATTTCTGTAACCGTCCAACTACCGGGCACGATGTTGAGCCGGGCTACGTCGGGAGTCAACCTGAAAATGTGACTCATCGAGTGTGTACGCATCGGGTGCGCCCGGCCAAGATCATGCGCAATGCCGCTCGATATCCGTACTCGCTTTGGCCGCGCAATCCGTCGCGTCCGTCAGGAGCAGAACATTAATCAGGAAGAGGCTGCCGATAGATGCGGATTGCATCGCACTTATTACAGCGGTGTAGAACGAGGCGTCAGGAATATATCACTGGTGAACATCGAGAAGATCGCTAAGGGACTGAAGAAGGGTCTGCCAGAGCTGTTCAGCCGCGTCTGACTGTCACCGCCTGTTGGCATCGTGCGCCAGAATCGCTTTGTGCGCGAGGAATGACAATCCTGTGAGCATCTGAGGTGCCTCCCCACGGGTGCGACCTCTGCTAGTGAATCCTAGTGTCGGTTGAGCCTGTGACTCGCTGCGAGTTTTGACGAAACGCTGTGCCCAATTTTGTGCCCACCCCCTGATTTGCAGGCATGAGCTATGAGAGCGGTGCGCTAGCGGAACACCGTGCGAGTAGGAGCTTTGGCTTATTACCGCTACGATCAGCCAACATGCGCTAAGTTATTGATTCTTCGTGCGACCAATCTTCGGGACCAGGAGGTCGGTGGTTCAAATCCACTCGCCCCGACCACTTCAAAACTCTTTACCCTCATTGAGTTCACGCAACATTTGCTGCGCCAACTGAAACAACTTTGTTGTGGCTCATTGGAACAACTGAAAAGCCCAACCCTGCTTGCGCGCACCACTCACCCCGGTACTGTTTGTCTTCGCGGAGTTGCGCGGCGTAGCGATCAGTCAAAGTACGGGCGTGCCCAAGCCACAGCGTGATGAGGTCTTCGGGTACCCGCGGCTTGCCGAGCACTGCGGCACGGTATCGGCGAAATGCATGGAATCCAACTCGCTTACCGGTACCATGCAACACGCGCAAGACGTTGCGTGCCAGTAACGGCCGTCCTGTCGCCGTGGCGAAGAGGTAGCCGCTCCTGCCCCCCGAGTATCCCCATAGAGCCCAAGCCAGTGTTCCCGGCACTCCAACAATCCGGATTGCGTTTTGGCGTTCCCGTGACACTTCTTGTGACCGTCCCGGACCAAACTCTCAGCTTTGTTCAACCATGCGCTGAGCCCATGCCACTCGGCCTGTTTCCGCAAGCCCCGTCGTCGCCCACCGCCCTCTGTCAGTTCGTGGTTGCAACGCTTCGGCGTTGCGAAAGTGCGTGAAGCGGTGTTGCCTTCACGCCGCCTTGCATCCTGCCGTCCGGTTGTAGCAAACTCCTTCCTGCGGCGCAGACGATTGAAGATAGGCGCAAGTACTGCCCAGCCCCGTTTTTCGGACGCTTCCTGCGAACTCGCTAGTCGCGTGGTGCGCCATGCCGGCTCCGCATTTTTGGGAGTCCTCTAGGCGTTTTTCCGCAGAGCGTCCGAAGATAGGAGGCCCTTCCCATGTTCTTAGATTTCTACCGGCTGCATCAGCAACCGTTCGGTGTCACTCCGGACCCAGCTTTTTTGTACCCGAGCCGGACGCACTGCGAGGCGCTTGACTCGCTCACCGAGGGAATCCTTGGCGGCCGAGGATTTCTGGCGCTGATCGCGGAGCCTGGCATGGGCAAGACGACGCTCCTTTATCAAGTGCTCGAAGGACTGCGCGATATGGCGCGCACCGCTTACCTTTTCCAGACTCAATGCGATTCGCGTGAATTCTTTCAGTATCTTCTGAGCGAGCTGGGCGTCGATACGCGAGGAATGGGCCTGGTTGGCATGCACAACAAGTTGAACGAGACGCTCTTTGCCGAGATGCTCGCCGGCAAGCGCTTCGTTTTGGTGGTGGACGAAGCGCAGAACCTGGCAGATCCAGTCCTTGAAACGGTCCGCTTGCTATCGGATTTCGAGACGTCCCACACGAAACTGCTGCAAATTGTTCTGGCAGGACAGCCTCAATTGGAGGAAAAACTAGCGCACCCGCGCTTGGCGCAATTGCGCCAGCGAGTTGCGGTCCTAAACCGTCTCGAAGCGCTTTCACTCGAGGAAACAGCTCGCTATATCAATCACCGGCTCAGGATAGCCGGCTATCGTGGTGAGTCGCTTTTCACGCCAGAGGCTGTGGCCGAAATTGCGGAATCGAGTGGCGGCATTCCGCGAAGCATCAACAACATCTGCTTCAACGCTTTGTGTCTCGGCCACGCTGAAGCGCGCGAAGTGATCGCTCCTGAAACTGTGCGGACAGCCGTAGCTAAGTTGGCCCTTCGGACCTTTCCAGGGCCATTGACGGCCGCCGCTCGCTCTGCTCCAAGCGCCGATCGACAAATTGCAGCCCAACTCACCTACAAACCGCTTGCACAATCTCGGCGGACGCCTTGGGCCTTTCGCACAGCCGCGCTCACTAGCAGCCTCCTGTTGCTGGGGCTTTGGTTGTTCCCTTCGATTCTTAGATTCGTCGAGTCCGGACGGGCAACAGCAGCTTCTGCGGCCAAACCCGCAGTGCCCGTGGACGCAACCACGACTCTTGCAACGCCTCTCCGTTTTGCCGTACAAGTCGACTCATTCGACAAAGCGGAGGCTAGCCTCTTGGCTCTTCGATTCTCCGGGCGCTATCACCGGCCTGTCCTGACTACACCCACGCAAGTTGGAAGCCGAACCTTGCACCGAGTCCGCATTCTCGTTGGCACAAGGTCCGAAGCGGAAGCTCTTGCCCTGAGCTTGCTCCGCGACGACCATCTCAGCGCAGGGGTCATTGCCCCAGACGACTTGCGCTGAATCGGTGAGCTTCTCCCGAACAGTTGGCAGCAGCACGCTTCGGAGCTCTCCGCGGAAGTGCTAAAGTTGGGAACCAGCGTATTTGGAACGCGCCGAATTTCTTTGGTCCCCGTGGCGAAACTGTGTGGAACATGTGTAACAACCGAGGGCGGGTTTTGAAGGGGTCTGGGCTCGAGAGCGCGACACCTACAAGGCTTTAGATTTTCCGATTCCACGGTTCAGGACCAGGAAGTCGGTGGTTCAAATCCACTCGCCCCGACCACTTTTCCCCCCACGAAATGTCAAGAGGTGAAAAAGCCGACCACTCGCTTGTACTGGCCTCGAACTTCTAAGGCGCTGCGGGCCGCCGTCGGAATACCAAGTAGGCAATCGGGCCGAGTAACAGAGCCAGTGGTCCCCAGCGCACGCCGTAGCGATCGCTTCCCAATAGCGCCACGCCGCTCATTGCAAGCGGTGCACCCACGACAAAGACGAGTCCCTTCTGGCCCCAGGGGATTCGGAAGGGCCGAGACAATTCGGGCCGCTTGCGCCGCAATTGCCAGGCAGCCAGGAAAGTCAGCACCGATGTTCCGATGCGTAGCCAGATGTAGACGCTTATCAACTGAGTCAGGGATTGCCATGCGAACAGTCCGTAAATGACTGCGGAAAACAAAATTGCGATCCAGGGCGTCCCGAAGCGTGGATGCAGGCGCGTCAGGCTCGCGGGGAGATAACCATCCTCCGCCATGACAAAGGGCATGCGCGTGCTGGTAAGCATCGTGCTATTCAGAATCGCCACGCTCGTGACTGCCGCTGCCAACGCCAACCATGCCCCCAGCCATGGGCCGCCGATCGCACTTGCTGCGTCGGCGAAATAACCGGTCTTCCAATCTTGCCAATTCCCAAGAGCGGCTAAAGAGCAAAGCGTCGGAACGAAATAAG
>Ga0307479_10001407_pt1 | contig 21873 bp, 19 predicted proteins | sample atmos_gasesECM4C_FD_203743 | JGI IMG/M metagenome (GOLD analysis project Ga0307479, IMG submission 203743) | Hardwood forest soil microbial communities from Morgan-Monroe State Forest, Indiana, United States - atmos_gasesECM4C_515 | ecosystem: Environmental > Terrestrial > Soil > Temperate...
GCTTTCCCTGGTCGGAATGTCTGCTTCAACCCTGACCTTCGCGGGTCTTACCCGTGCCCACCACACTTACCTGAATAATGTTCAACCAGGCAAAGGATCCGACATCCTTGCCCTCGGATTTCAGCTCGTTTCCATTCTTGTCGGGATGGTTTTCAACTACGAACTGAACCGCCGATTTACCTGGAGCCATAAAGATGTGAACGAGAGCAAGTTTTCTGATCCCAAGCGTCCTGCGGGAAACGACCTTGTTTCGATCGAAGAAAACTCGGGCGAAGGCAGTTCGAGCGAGCACGACTTCCGACAAATGCCTGTGGTCGTGAAGGGTAACTCAGTTGAGTGACAGTTATAGTTTGTCTTTGCGCTTTCAATGTAACGGAAACAATGATGTTCTTGCTGCCTGTCCGCAGAAGGGACTGTCTCCGGGCGGAGTTGGAAGATGGTCAGCGGATCAAGTCATATGAATCCGAAAATATCCGTCGTTATCCCGACCTACAACCGGGCAGTCAAGATCCAGAACGCGATCGAAAGTGTCCTGGCCCAAACCGTCACGGACCTCGAAATCATCGTTGTGGATGATGGATCGTCGGATGGAACGGGGAGGGCGCTTGGAGAAGTTTTTGGCGATCGGATTCGCTACTACGCCCAAGCCAACCAGGGCGTCAGCGTGGCACGAAACAAGGGCATAGAAGAAGCCCGGGGCGAATGGATTGCATTCCTGGACTCGGATGATCTGTGGGAGAAGGACAAGCTGGAGTGGCAGCTCAAGGCGCTGGAGCAATTTCAGCCTCAATGCCGGGTTTGCTACACAGACACCCGATTGTTCAACCACCCCGAAACGCGCTCACTTTTCCAAATGGCAGAAGAGAGCTACCAGCATGAAGGAACGATGGGGGTTAACACAGATGTGCTGAGATTGCTAGTGAGACCGGGTGGCGCCGGGATGGTGGTACATCTGTCGTCCCTTCTGGCACGCGCCGATGCGGTGAGAGAAACGAGGGGATTCAACCCCAAGCTGCGGTATAGCGAAGATAGCGAATTCATGTTCCGGTTAGCGATGGTCACGGGCTTCTGTTATGTCAACCGCCCGCTCATCGGGTTCGACCGATCGCCGGCGGAAGTTCGCCATGTCGGGGCGAGCTCGGAGTGGAACAATTTTGAATTCTGGCTTCGTAACAGTCAGCTCCGCCTGGAAGGTCTGTTGCGCTTGAGCGAGGGTCTTCCTGAAAAAATCCGTTTGGTCATTCGAGAAAGGTTGAGCACGGTCCACAGCGGGTGGACTAACTGGTATCTGGAGACCGGAGATTACAGAAAGGCGCGCGAGGCCGCATTGAGGGCGGCACAACTGAACTTTACATTGAACGTCGCGGCGAAATGGCTGCTGACGTGGATGAGTCCTGAACTGGCGCTTCGAACTGTACAACGGCGAAAAGAAAAAAGAGGGAAGGAATCGGTCGCATGAAGGTCAAGTCTATTCCAGAAGCGAATTCGGTTGTGGATCGTCCGGACCGGGTCCCACGCGGCAATCACGATGGGGAGCCTTGCCCGGTTTGCGGGCAAGCGGACGCGCAGGAGTGGCTGCGAGGGCCGGACCGATTCCACGGCAGGCATCAGAGGTACACGCTGATCCGTTGCCCGGTGTGCTCGCTCGTCTGGCTCAGCCATCCGCCCACGTCCGCCGAGATGCACCTGCACTACACGGCTGCGTATCACAGACTGATTTCAGCTTCAGGCGAGAACTCGCCCGTTCGTTGGAAGGCCCGCAAAGCTGCTCTGACGCCGTACAAACAGTCAGGAGCGCTTCTGGACCTGGGCTGCAGCTCGGGGTCGTTCCTGGAGTTCATGAAGAATGAGTCCTGGAAACTCTATGGAATCGAGATGTCGGCTGAGGGTGCGAAAACAGCGGAAGCACGGAGCAACGCGCAAGTGTTTGTCGGCGATATTCTGGACGCCCCGTTTCCGCGCGAATCCTTCGACGCGATTACTTGTTTCGACGTCCTCGAGCACCTGTATGAGCCGCGGCGAATCATGGCCCGCGTGGGCGAATGGCTGAAACCCGGTGGAATTTTCTACGTCCTAGTGCCTAACGTGGACTCTGCCGAGGCGCGCCTATTTGGAAGTTATTGGCATGGGCTTGAGCTGCCGCGACATCTGTTCCACTACTCCCCGGCATCCCTCCGATTTCTGGCTGAATCAACGGGGCTCGAGCAAGTGTCGCTCGAAACCCGTCGCAACCCCGCCGTAGGAACCAGCCTGCGATACGTCTGGGATGATGTTTTTGGCGCGGTCGGCATTCATCAAACGCCCGTGGCATACCGAGAGGAGGCAAGCCTTCCCTGGAGAGCGGGACGAAAACTGGTGCGCCTCACCGTGTTGCGGGCTCTGCTGGCCATGGCTCCCGTCGCGGGTGGAGGGGAATCGATCCATGCGATTTTCCGAAAGGGGAAATCCTCTGGGTAGAAGTATGCTTCAGCCGGTTCAGGGCAAGTTGGCCGTCTTCGCGGTCGATCCATTGGCCGATGCCAGGTGGGATGAACTAGTAAGCCGGCACCCGCGAGGTGGCGTTTTTCATACTTCCAGATGGTTGTCGGCACTGCATCGAACATACGGCTACGATCCCGTCGTGTTCACGACTTCCGGTCCCGGCGAGCCGCTCAGCAATGGGCTGGTTTTTTGCAAGGTGAGAAGCTGGATCACGGGCCGGCGTTTGGTATCGCTGCCCTTCTCCGATCATTGCGATCTGCTGGCTGATTCCGCAGCCGAACAAGACGGGTTGCTGGCACACGTTCGCGATTGTGTCACCCGGGACGGCCATGCGTATGCCGAGATACGGCCAACGACAACAGAAGAGCCTGACCGCTTCACTGCTGTGAACCTGCGTCCATCGGAGATGTTCTGTCTGCATCGGCTGTCGCTAGATGTGCCGGTCGATATCTTGTTCCACAACCTGCATAGAAACTGCATCCAGCGCAAAATCCAGCGGGCGGAGAGAGAAGGCCTGAACTACCAGAGTGGACGATCCCAGATCCTTCTGCGTGAGTTCTACGATCTACTGCTGCGGACACGCCGGCGCCATTGTCTGCCGCCACAGCCACTGCTATGGTTCCGCAACCTGGTTGAGTCGATGGGCGACAGTCTAACGATCCGCTCGGTTTCCAAAGATCACGTTCCCGTGGCGGCGATCCTCACCTTGTCACACAAAGGCACTATTACCTACAAGTATGGTTGCTCTGACGAGAGGTTCCACAATCTGGGCGGTACTCCCTTTCTGCTTTGGGAGACCATTCAGGAAGCCAAGAATCAGGGCATGCGTGAGTTTGATCTCGGTCGTTCCGATTCAGATCGTGCAGGGTTAATTCAATTCAAAGATCGCTTGGGTGCCGTCAAGACGTCATTGTCTTATTGGCGATATCCGGGTGCGGGAGCCGGTGATGCCGTTCGCCCCCTCTGGCGCGCTCGAGTTGCCAAAAGGATATTTTCCTGGGCTCCGGCTCCTGTTTTTGTTGCAAGTGGTAGGTTCCTGTACCGGCATATAGGCTAGAGTCCTGTTCTCGTCGAGAATTATCAAGCAAAACAATATAACGGGTCCGCGACAACTGCGCACAATCTTTTTACCGTAGAAAAGAAGGTCGCAAAGCGGTTCCACAGAGTGTCACAGGGAAAGACGAAGTCGTTCCGAAAATGAATCGATCGCGCGAGTCCGAATGGCTTAACGTCTCGGTGCTTGAATCTGACTGGTTGGCTCGCCGCGAAGCCAGGACTGAAAACTGCGGTGCCAATCTTTCCTCAAGACGGAATGAGATGAACAAGGTGTTACTCGATCGATACTTGTGTCCGGAACACTTTGTCGACATCCAGTTGATCGGTCAATTGTCCGATGACGCCGGCTATTTTCGTTTCGGTCACAATACGACTTGTTATGGCAAGTCAGCTTCAGGATTTCGCAGCCGTCGGGCTGACGGCACCCTTTACGATGCTCTGGCAGATGTCGTCATTCGAGGCACAAGTGTTGGCGTTCCATTTGATCCGACTGATGTGATCGATAACCTGCGCCTTGAGCGTTATGCGAACCACAATGGGGAAGGCGCTTGGACACGATGGGAACGGATATTGAAAGATGCTTACTACGTCTTTCGACCGTTAATGCCGATAAAGCTGCGCAAGCACCTTCAACGAGCTCACCTCAACGGATGGCGTGACCTTTCTTTCCCTCATTGGCCGGTGGACACAACCGTAGAGGATTTGTACGAGCAATTATTACTGTTGTCCATGAAGGCTCACGACATTGATAAGGTTCCATTTATCTGGTTCTGGCCAGATGGGGCTCAAAGCTGTGCCACAATCACTCACGATATCGAAACGGAAAAAGGAAGGGACCGTTGTACTGAGTTGATGAACGTCGATGAATCTTTCGGCATCAAGTCGTCGTTTCAAATTGTACCTGAGGGGCGATACGAGGTTTCCGAGGCTTTCATTCAAGCCATCCGCCACCGAGGTTTCGAGATAAATATTCAGGATCTCAACCACGACGGCAATCTATTTCGTGATTCCGAGGAGTTCGTGCGCAGGGCGCATAAAATCAATGAATATGGAGAGGTCTACGGCGCCTCCGGCTTCCGGGCAGCTGTGCTTTACAGAAACCTGGATTGGTACGATGCCCTTCAGTTTGCCTTCGATATGTCAGTTCCAAACGTAGCCCGCCTTGATCCACAGCGAGGCGGATGTTGCACGGTGATGCCGTATTTTTTCGGCGAGACTCTCGAGATTCCGGTTACGACCACTCAAGATTACACCTTGTTTCACTTGCTCAACAATTACTCACTGGAGTTGTGGAAGGAGCAAACGAACCTGATTGTCGCGAGAAACGGCCTGGCGAGTTTTATTGTTCATCCCGATTACGTTATTGAGGAGAAGGCGCAGAGCGTTTACCAGGGTTTGTTGAGCTTCTTGCGGGAATTGGGAAAGAGACAAAAAATGTGGTTCGCCCTTCCCGGGGAAATCAATCGTTGGTGGAGAGCTCGGCGAGAAATGCGTATCGTCGGTCAAGATGGTAATTGGCACATCGACGGTGAAGGCGCACAGCGCGCCAAACTTGCTTTCGCACGCAAGATCGACGACCGGATCCAGTACGAAATCAAATAGGAACGGGATTACACGGAAATTTCGAAAATCAGGGGCAAGGGAACGAGATGGATCTAAGAGGCAATTACGACCGCGTAAGAGCAGTTATCAGCTCCGAGCTGAGAGGAGATGCTCTCAGGGCCAAAGCTATGCGCGGTGGAGCATGGCTGGGAGCGGGAAGCGTCGCGGAGCAAACCAGTCGCTTTGCCCGCAACATGATCCTGACGCGTCTGCTTGCTCCGAGCGCCTTTGGAGCCATGGCGATTGTCATGTCCTCTTCCGCCATCGTTGGAGCTTTGACCGAAGTGGGGGTCAAGCAAGCCGTTGTTCAAAACCCGAAAGGAGGGGAAAAAGAATACCTCAACGCAGGCTGGTGGATGGGATTGGGCCGATCGCTCAGCATGTACGTCATCATTTTTGCGATGGCCCCCTTCGTTGCCCATTTCTACGAACTCGCAGAGTTGTCGGCACTACTTCGAGTGGCGCTGCTGAGCTGTCTCTTCGAGGGCGCCATGAGTCCTCGCTCCATTCTGGCGCAGAAAGAGTTGAAATTCGGGCGTTGGATGGCCATCAGCAACGGCGGCGGCATCTGTGGAGTGATTCTGACGGTGGCCCTCAGTTTTGTTATTCGGGATGTCTGGGCCCTCGCGATTGGCTTTGCAAGCGAGAACGCCTTCCGTTGTCTCTTGTCGTACGCGCTGTATCCAGGTTTGCCGTCGCTCGGGTGGGATTGGCATGCAGTTCGTGATCTCTACCATTTCTCAAGGCAAGCCTTTGGATTGTCCTTTCTGAACCTTATTTTCTCTCGCACGGACATTTTCGTATTAGGTAAGCTTTATTCCACGACTCAATTGGGGCTGTACACGATGGGAGTGGCTCTCGTTGCGACTCCGTCAACTTTCATCACCAACATGTTTTCGCAAACCTTGTTCCCCGCGCTCTCTCACGTTCAAGGGGATAAGGAACGTCTCAATCGCATTCTTGTCGAAGTCTCTTCTTGGCTGATCCTGTTGGGGCTGCCTGGGGTTGCTGTCATCTACTTCTGCAGCCGTTCTCTTCTTTCGGTTATTTACGGGGCGCGGTATGTCGAAGCCGCCGGACCGCTCGCAGTTGCGGCGATGGTGATTTTCCTGAACATTTTGAATGCCGCAATCACATGTGTCTTTACAGCCGTAGGGCGTCCGGGCCTGCATAGGCGGGCGGTTGCCGCTTCGGCGATAGTAATGATTATCGGGATCTACCCTGCCTGCAAGTTGTTCGGCGTGGTGGGAGGCCAGGTCGCGGCCTTGCTGGCGATTGTTGTCAGCTATCTCCTTCAAGTGGAACGCGTGTGTGGGCTCACGGGCATGAAACTGGCCCGCTATGCAAGAGCCTTTGTGCCGGCGACGCTGGTCTCTGCGGGAATTGTTGTCGCCGGCTTTGGCGCGCGCTTCCTCGGGCTGGCGACTCGGCCCATACCGAACATCGTTCTGGGGATCGGGGCCGTCCTTGTCGCCTATGCGCTGAGCGTGCCGGCCTTCATCCGCATTAGGCAGACCGCACAGCCGTTGACCACGGGGCCCGTACGCAATTCGTAGCCATTACTGGAATGACGATGCCAATCACTTCGGATGCGGTAATGCCGGGGATCCGCGTGACGACCTACAGACCGTTCATATCCGTGGTAATCCCCACTTTCAACCGAGCCCAACAGGTTCAGAATGCCCTGCGGAGCGTTCTGGCGCAGACATATGCCGAGTTCGAGGTGATTGTTGTGGACGATGGCTCGACAGACACAACCCGAGAGGCTGTCGAGCGGTTCATCAGCGAGCAAGATGGTAAGGGAAAGCAAATCCGCTATTTCTCGCAACCCAATCAGGGCCCCAGTACCGCCCGGAACAAGGGAATCGCCGAGGCCCGCGGCGACTGGATCGCGTTCTTGGATTCGGATGACGTGTGGCTTCCCGAAAAGCTTGAATGGCAGCTTCGCGCCATCGAGAAGTTCAACGAAAAATGCTGCGCCTGCGTAACGGATGCCAGGTTGATGGACGATCTAGGCATGGACAAGACCGTTTTCCGCGAAAGCGGAAAACGATATGAAGAAACCCTGGGAACGGATCCTCAAGCAACCGAATCTCTTGTAAAGACGCGGGAACCATTTTGGGTTTCCACTCTCCTGGTGCGTGCTGACATAGTCAAGCGAGTTGGGTGCTTTGATCCCGGAATCGGTTATGCCGAGGATCACGATCTCCTGTTTCGTCTGTCCCTCGCTACGTCTTTCTGCTATGCCAATGTACCTCTGTCTGTAATCGACCGGACCAAGTCTCCTTTCGGATCAATATGCCGCCCTTGGGACAAGGTGGAGGTGCGCCTCCGTGCCTCCCAGGCGATGTTCGACAAGTGGCTATCGTTCGATTCGAAACTCCCGTCGGGGGTGCGAACTACCCTGGTACGGAACTTGCGAAGGGTTCACAGTGCTTGGACAAACTGGTATCTGGAACACGAGCAATACCAGGAAGCGCGAGAGGCAGTGCACAAGGCTGTAAAGTACGAGTTCACTCCCCTGTTGGCGATCAAATGGGTGCTAACGCACATGGCGCCAGGTTTCGCGAAGAGAATATTGCCGAAAATGAGAGTGCATTGATATGAATGGAGTTCAACAACAAGCGTCGGCCATGCCGCCATCTGATGTAGAAATCGCATTAACCAACGAAACCATCCGTCGTGCCCAACATCGGCCTCGATTCGGAGATCCCTTGCAACTATTGCCTAGAGCGCTCACCAAGCTGTATAGCATCTGGATCGGTCTGACCTATCCATTTGCGTCAAAGGGACGCAATTTATCGGTTCACTTCACGAGTCAGTTGGACAGACAAAGGGCAGTTAGAATCAGCCTGGGTAACTCAATAAGCCTGAAAAAGGACGCCTGGGTTAACGTCGCCACCGAGGACCCGACAGGTGAGCCCGTGATTGTGATTGATGACAACTGCAACCTAGGCTATGGAAGTATCCTATCCGCCAAGAACCGAATCCATTTAGAACGTGATGTGCTCGTCGGCCAGCAAGTCCTAATTGTGGATCACAATCACCGGTACGAAGATACCACATTGCCGATCGTGGATCAGGGTATTACGGAGGGCGGCAGAATTCGGATTGGTCAAGGATCTTGGATTGGCCGTGGGTCCGCCATCGTATGCTCAAGAGGACAGCTGACCATAGGCCGTAATTGTGTTATTGCGGTCAATACGGTGGTGACGCGGAGTATCCCAGATTATTCCGTAGTCTGGGGAAACCCCGCGACGATAATTCGACAATACGATCCAGAAACGCGAGCTTGGCATATTGGGCCCACAAAGAACAGAACCACGCGCGCTCAAGCGGAGTCCGTCCCGACGGGCAAGTAAATTTTCGATGCCTGCGGCAATTTATGAGCAAATGAGGACTGCTGCATGGGCACCAGCAGAGCCATCCTGATTCCTGGGGGGACGCCTGCGGAATGGGCCAGAGCAATGACCTTTCGTGAGACCAAGCTGGCTCGAGTTTTCGAGATCAACCTCGAGCTCAATAGCGACGAGCGCGGTTTCTTCGCGCGCTCGTGGTGCCAGAAGGAATTTGAATACCAGGGACTGAATCCCAAAATCGTGCAGTGCAACGTCTCTTTTAACGCGCGAAAGGGAACGTTGCGAGGCATCCATTATCAAGACACACCGTATCAAGAGGCTAAGCTGGTGCGCTGTACTAAAGGAGCGATCTACGATGTGGTCGTTGATCTGCGTCCGCAGTCAGCGACCTTTAAGGATTGGATCTTGGTGGTTCTGTCGGCCGAAAAACGCAACATGCTGTATGTGCCCGAAGGTTGCGGGCATGGATTTCTAACCCTAGAGGACGAGACCGAGGTTTTCTATCAGATGTCGGAGTTTTACCATGCGGAGCTATCGCGGGGAGTGCGTTTTGATGATCCGGCATTTCAGATCGTTTGGCCGGACAAGATCGAAGTGATTTCCGAAAGGGATCGGACATATCCGAATTTCGACGAAGTGCAATGTACATCGTAAAGGAACTCGACCAGGAAGACTCAACGAAGATCGGCCGACAGTTACACGACTTCGCGGCGGACCTTTATCCAATCTGCCGGAGCATCACCGGGGATGGAATTCGGCGGACTTTGGCAATGATCCAGAGCCGAATTCCGCTGCAAATCTCCGAAGTACCGACTGGAACTCCGGTTTTCGATTGGACCGTCCCTGAAGAGTGGAATATTCGGGATGCATATATAAAGGACAGCAGTGGCAAGAAAGTCGTGGATTTTCGCCAGTGCAATTTGCATGTATTAAATTACAGTGCTCCGATGCACGCGACCATGCCCCTGAAGGAGCTCAAGGCCCATCTATTCACGCTTCCCGAACGTCCGGCCTGGATTCCCTACCGCACCTCGTACTACAAACCAGAATGGGGATTCTGTCTGTCCCACAACCAGTTAACGGATCTCAAAGACGGGGACTACGAGGTGTGCATAGACTCCTCTCTCGTCGCCGGACACTTGACCTACGGAGAATGCCATTTGCCTGGTAGCTCAACCGACGAAGTCTTAATTTCGTGTCATGTATGTCATCCTTCGTTGGCGAATGACAATCTCTCCGGCTTGACGGTGGCAACTGCGCTGGCAGAGCTTCTGTCGGGAAGAAAACTTCGTCACTCGTATCGCTTTCTGTTCATTCCCGGCACGATTGGGGCCATTACGTGGCTAGCGCGAAACCACGAGAGTGTTGGCCGCATTCGCCACGGGCTGGTGTTGGCGGGTATTGGAGATGCGGGCGGCTTCCACTACAAGAAGAGCCGCCGTGGGGATGCGGAGATTGATCGCGCCGCGGCGCATGTTTTGCGCCACTGCGGCGATTCTTCGGAGATTCTGGAATTTGCACCATACGGTTATGACGAGCGGCAGTACTGCTCCCCGGGCTTCAATCTGCCGGTGGGCTGTCTGATGCGTAGCGTCTGGGGTACTTTTCCGGAGTATCACACTTCGGCCGACAATCTCGATTTCATCCGGCCGTCGCAGCTGGCTGAGTCACTTCGCGTGTGCGCTGCCATCGTCGATGTGCTCGAGAACAATCAGCGATATCGCAACTCGAACCCCTACTGTGAGTCACAGCTGGGAAAGCGGAACCTTTATCGTTCTACAGGGGGAGAGGCGATCGGAGTCGAGATCAACGCACGACTTTGGGTGCTGAATCTTTCCGATGGAGATCACACTCTACTCGACATCGCAGACCGCTCGGGAATGCCTTTTTCCGCGATCTGTGCCGCGGCCGAATTGCTTCGCGAAAACGGCCTGCTTTCAGTGATGATAGGTGACGACGGCAGGGAAGTTCCTGATACGGCTTCTAACCGGACCGGCCAACTTGGACGGAAGCAGCGGGTTCCGGCACTTGATTAACCGACTGCTGACCGACATGACGAATGCCTCCGCTTTTTTGTTTCCATTTTTCAGCCCTTATGATTCGTTTTAAGCTTTGTGCAGGAGTGGTATGAAGATACTGCTGACCGGGAATAAAGGATATGTCGGCGCCGTCGCCGGACCTATTCTGCAATGCGTTGGCCACGAAGTGGTCGGGCTGGATACAGACCTGTTTGCTGGGTGCGATTTCGGCGTCGACGAGCCAGGGATCCCGGAAATACGAAAGGATATTCGTGACCTCGAGAAAAAGGATCTCGATGGTTTCGATGCGGTCTTGCATTTTGCCGCACTCTCGAACGACCCGCTGGGTGATCTTGATGCCGATCTTACCTACGACATCAACCACCGGGCTTCCGTCCGGCTGGCGCAGCTTGCGAAACAGGCGGGAGTGAAGCGTTTTGTATTTTCCTCTTCTTGTAGCACCTATGGTGCAGCTGGTGATGAATTCCACGACGAGAATGCTCCCCTCAACCCGGTGACTCCCTATGGCGAGTCGAAGGTCTTAGCAGAACGCGATATAGCTCAACTGGCAGACGAACATTTCAGTCCAACTTACATGCGCAATGCGACTGCTTATGGTGCATCTCCACGGTTGAGGCTAGACATCGTTTTGAACGATCTGGTGGCTGCCGCCTACTCCACTGGCCGTGTGTATATAAAGAGCGATGGTACCCCCTGGCGTCCCATCGTGCACATACGCGACATTGTCGCTGCTGCTCTTGCCGCGCTGGAGGCGCCGCAGGAGGCCATCCACAACCAAACCTTCAATGTCGGCTTGACGGAGGAAAACTTTCGCATTCGGGAACTGGCCGGGATCGTTGCTGAAACCGTTCCCGGCTGCCGCATTGAGTACGCTCCGGGCGGCGGTCCCGACAAACGTTGCTACCGCATCAACTGTGACAAGATCCGCCGTATGCTTCCGAGCTTCCGCCCACAGTGGACTGCGCGCAAAGGCGCGCGGGAGCTCTACGATGCCTATCGTGCCGCGGGCCTCCGCCCCGAAGCTATTCAAAGCGGGCGCTACGTCCGCCTCAGCAACATTCGGCGCCTGTTGAATGCAGGTCAGCTGGATGCTTCGCTGCGTTGGAGCCGGCGGCGGGCTGGGACCATGGTAAACGCCTGAAGCGGGCACAATTTCACGAGAACTGAATGACTGCGTCAGTAACACGAGCGACCGAAACATTCCGCGGAACCGCGAAGGCATGCCGTTTCTGCGGAGCGGGTTTGCAGCGGACATTTGTCGATCTGGGTATGTCTCCACTCTGCGAGACGTATCCATCTGCAGCTGATCTCAACCATGGCGAGGTTTACTATCCGCTGCACGTGTACGTCTGCGAGAAATGCTTTCTGGTGCAACTCGAGCAATATGAGAGTGCGGAGAATATCTTCAGGGACTATGCGTACTTCTCTTCTTACTCCGACTCATGGCTCAAACATTGCGAGAGTTACTGCGACAAAATGATGAAGCGATTCAGCTTGGGGGAAAAGAGTTTCGTGGTCGAGGTAGCCAGTAACGACGGCTACCTGCTTCAGTATTTTGTCCAACGGACCGTTCCGGTTTTGGGCATTGAGCCTGCGGCTAATGTCGCGAAGGTGGCGGTCGAAAAAGGCGTTCCCACGCTGGTGCAATTCTTCGGAGCGGAACTAGCAAAAAAGTTGGCTGCCGAAGGCCGTGACGCGGACTTACTTCTCGGCAATAACGTGCTTGCACAGGTTCCGGATCTGAACGATTTTGTGGAAGGCTTGAAGATTCTGCTGAAGCCCCACGGAGTTTTAACATTGGAGTTTCCCCACTTGCTGCGGCTGATCGAACATAACGAGTTCGACACGATTTACCACGAACACTTTTCTTATTTCTCCTTGCTCACCACGGTGCGGATCCTGGAAGCTCATAATTTGCAAGTGTTCGATGTGGAACAGTTGTCTACGCACGGCGGCTCATTGCGCGTTTACGCGTGCCGGGCGGAAGACAGAACACACCAGGTCGAGCCAGCTGTTGAGAAGTTGATCGCCGAGGAGGAAAGAGTCGGCCTGGCTTCGTCGAATGGCTACGAGAGTTTTGCGCGGCAGGTGAGGGAGACCAAAATCGCACTCGTGGATTTTCTGCTCACTGCGGCGCGGCAGGGCAAATCAGTGGCGGGTTACGGAGCGCCAGGCAAGAGCGCCACGCTTTTGCACTACTGCGGCATCGGGAAAGACTTGATTGAATACACCGTTGACCGCAGCCCATATAAGCAGGGTCGGTTCCTGCCCGGCAGTCACATCCCGATTTTCCACCCGGATCGGATCCGCGAGACCAAGCCCGACTATGTCGTGATCCTGCCTTGGAATCTGAAAGAGGAAATCATGCAGCAGTTGCGATTCATCCGGGAGTGGGGTGGGCGCTTCGTCGTGCCGATTCCCGCAGTAACTGTCCTTTAAAGTCGGAGGTTAAACCATGAAGGTTGTTCTGTTTTGCGGAGGAGCTGGAATGCGGCTCCGAGGATACGCCGACGATGTGCCCAAACCCATGGTGGAGATCGGCACGCGGCCAATTCTCTGGCACTTAATGAAATACTACGCCCACTTCGGCCACAAGGATTTCATTCTTTGTCTTGGGTATAAGGGGGGTGCCATTAAGGACTACTTCTTGAATTATGATGAATCGGTCTCCAACGATTTTATCTGGTCGCAAGGTGGGAAGAATGTTCAGCTTCTGAACCGCGACATCGACGACTGGACGATTACTTTCGTCGAGACCGGAGCCAATGCCACTATCGGGGAGCGACTCAAAGCAGTTGAGCCTCACCTACAGGGCGAAGACATCTTTCTGGCAAACTATGGAGACGGGCTGAGCGACGTCCAACTGCCAACTATGTTGGAGACATTTCGGCAGAGCACCGCTGTTGCCTCCATCATGCTAGTACAGCCCACGGCGACGTTTGACATTGTCAGCGCAGGACCCAGTGGACTGGTGACGGACGTCTGCCCGCTTGGGCGCAGCGACATTTGGATTAACGGCGGTTTCTTCGTGATGCGCAACGAGATTTTCCGGTACATTCTTCCGGGCGAGGACCTGATACGCGAGCCTTTTCAGCGCCTAATCGAGAAGAAGGCTCTCCTGTCGTACAAGTACCCAGGCTTCTGGCAATGCATGGACACTTTTAAGGACAAGCAGCACCTCGAAGAATTGAACCGGGCCTCGGCTCCCTGGAAAGTCTGGAATCACGTCGCAAACTCCATCGCGAAGAACTCGGACGTTATATCGGCGGGCGTATGATCCGCTTGAGCCTGGAGCAAGCGCCCGATAGGGGGCCACAGGTTCTGTGTCTGGGCGCCCATTCCGACGATATCGAGATTGGCTGTGGCGGAACGATTCTTCGGTTAGCTACACAATATCCTGGGTGCGTTTTTCACTGGGTGGTCTTTAGCGCCATTGGAATCCGCGAGGCTGAAGCGGAGCGGGCGGCCACAATGTTCGTCGATCCCACGCGACTGATGGGGCCAGTACTGAAGACTTTTCAAGACGGATTCATGCCGTTCGTGGGCGCCGAAGTGAAGGCGGTGTTTGAAGAACTAAAACAGCGAATCTCCCCGGATATCATTTTCACTCATAACCGTATGGATGCGCACCAGGATCACAGAGTAATCGCAGAATTGACGTGGAACACGTTTCGAGACCATTTGGTCCTTGAGTATGAGATTCCCAAATATGACGGTGACTTAGGGCAGCCGAGCGTGTTCGTGCCGCTCGACTCAGAGGTATGCCAAAAGAAGGTTGGGCTCATCATGGAAGCGTTCCAATCGCAGCTCTGTAAACGGTGGTTTCAAAAAGAAACATTTTTCTCGCTCATGCGGCTGCGGGGGATGGAATGCAACGCTCACAGCGGCTACGCCGAGGCCTTCTACTGCCGCAAGCTAATATTGTGAGTTGAGAACCAATATATGGGGAACGATTCAATGCGTGAGCTTTGGCGTTACCGCGAGCTACTGTATTTCTTTGCCTGGCGTGAAATCAAGCTGCGCTACCGGCAGGCGGCGTTCGGCGTTGCCTGGGCCCTGATCCAACCGCTGTTCGGCATGATTCTTTTCACTTTGGTCTTCGGCAGGCTGGCCCACATGCCCAGCGACGGCGTCCCCTATCCAATTTTTTGCTACAGTGCGCTGGTGCTATGGACCTATTTCTCCGGTGTTCTAGCCATTGCAAGCACAAGCCTGACCACAAACTCATCGTTGATCGAGAAGGTATATTTCCCCCGGATGTTTCTACCGGTCGGGACCGCGGTGGCCGGCCTGTTGGACTTCCTTGTTGGAACGCTCCTGCTTGTGGGTTTGATGTACTACTACCACGTTCGAGCGAGCTGGGCCCTTTTACTAAGTCCGCTCTTCGTTCTGATGCTGATCATATTGACTACTGGAGTCAGCATGATGCTGGCAGCCTTGAATGTGCGGTACCGTGACATCAAGTTTGCGGTGCCTTTCCTGATTCAAGTCTGGCTGTTCGCCACCCCCGTCATATACCCGGTAACGATGGTCCCATCGCGGTTCCGACCGATTCTCGCATTGAACCCGTGTTGGGGAATTGTAGACGGTTTTCGCGCCTGTTTGTTTCCGGGACTGCCGTTCCATTTCAAGTTAATAGCTACGTCCATGGGAGTTGTCATTGCGTTGTTCCTTGCCGGGTCTTATTACTTTCACTGGGCCGAGAAGAGCTTCGCGGATGTGATTTGAGAGGGAGATTGGCGATTCACTTATGAGCGCTGTGATCACTGTAGAAAAGCTTTCGAAGCAATATCGGATCGGCCACGCGAAGCAGGATACGACGCTGCGCGAATCATTGAGCAACCTCTTGACGATGGGTTTTCTCTGTAATAAGTCGCAGCAAGAGACAATATGGGCGCTGCGCGACGTTTCCTTTTCGATGGAGCGCGGAGAAACTGTCGGCATTATCGGTCGGAACGGGGCAGGGAAGAGCACGCTGCTGAAAATCCTCTCCAAGATTACCTATCCCACGTCAGGCGCAATCAGAGTGAACGGAAAAGTCGCCGCTCTGTTGGAAGTTGGGACCGGGTTTCATCAGGAGCTGACCGGCCGGGAAAACATCTACATGAACGGCTCGATTCTCGGCATGCGCAAGAAAGAAGTCGACCGTAAATTGGAGGCGATTATCGAGTTCTCCGGGGTAGAAAAGTTTCTCGACACGCCGATTAAGCGGTATTCCTCCGGTATGCGACTGCGGTTGGGTTTTGCAGTCGCGGCTCATCTGGATCCCGACATCATGATCGTGGACGAAGTGCTGGCTGTGGGTGACGCCTCCTTCCAAAAAAAATGTCTGAATGCAATGGAAAACCTCCGCGCGGCGGCTCGCACCGTTCTTTTTGTGTCGCACAATCTGGCGGCTGTCGAGAATTTGTGCAGACGCTGCATCTGGATCGACGGTGGCCAAGTTCGAATGGACGGCGAGAGTCGGTCCGTGATCGAAGCCTACATGGGGAGTATGACGGGGAGTAAGAATCTTTCGGCCGGCCTCGACGACGTACAAAATCGGAGGGGCAACGGGAAGGTCCGATATCGCGCGGTTGAATTCCTCTCTCCCGGAGGCACATCCCAGCGAGTGGTTCGCTCGGGTGATGGGGTCACCATACGCTTTCACTACTCGGTCAGCGAGCCGATTGCATTCCCGAGCTTCGGTTTTCGGATGTACACCGACATGGGTACGTTAGTCACCGATACCAGTACCTGGCACCATGGTATTGCCATACCTCTGCTGGAACCGGGGGAAGGACATTTAGATCTAGAGATCGACTGCCTGAATTTGTTGCCGGCGAAGTACACGCTCTCTCTGTGGCTGACTGACATGGTCGGCGGGGTGGTATACGACAACGTCGAGCATGGGGTAACGGTGGATGTGGAGACTGCTGACATATACCAGTCAGGGCGGGACATCGACAACCGCTGCGGCATCGTGTTCTTCCCACAGAAATGGAACCTATCGGGCATCGCCGAAGGAGGCACGGCTTCCAAACACGCCCAGCGTCCGCAGGCAACCCTGGCTACATGAAGTTGAAAAGCATAACTGAGGACGGTAGCAGGATTGGTTCGAAGACTTTGCCATTGGTCAGTGTCGTCACCCCTGCCTACAACGAGGCGAAGTATCTTTCGGAGTGCATCCAGAGCGTCCAAGCGCAGACATACTCTAACTGGGATTACACGATCGTCAACAACTGCAGCACTGACCGAACGCTCGCGATCGCCCATGAGCATGCGGCGAGAGATTGCCGGATCCGCGTTACCACTAACGATACCTTTATCCCTGCAATAGCTAATCTCAATACGGCATTTCGCCAAATTTCGCCAGCCAGTAAGTATTGCAAGATGATACTCGCAGATGACTGGATGTTCCCCGAGTGCTTAGAGCATATGGTCGACTTGATGGAGCAACACCCATCGGTGGGAATTGTTGGCGCCTATGGGATGCAGGAGCGATGTGTGCTTTGGACCGGGTTGCCTTATCCCAGCACCGTAGTTTCCGGTCGCGAGATTTGCCGGCAGCGGTTGTTGGGCGGACCATATGTGTTTGGTTCGGCGACTTCAGTCCTGTTTCGATCCGACTTGGTCAGAAGTCGCGACCCGTTTTACGATGAGTCGAATGTGCAGGCCGACAGCGAGGCATGCTTTGAGTTGCTGAAAAACTGCGACTTTGGTTTCGTTCACCAGATTCTTACGTTTTCGCGAGATCATCGACCCGAGTCCCGGCTTGAAACGTCGCGAGAACTCAATACGGCAGCTCCCGGTATGCTGCATGAGTTAATCGCTTACGGCCCCTGTTACCTGACCCCAGAAGAATACACCGCCTCTTTGAGGGCCACTGTACTGAAATACTATGACTTTCTTGCCACGAACGTGCTGCAACGGCGGCACGAGGAGTTTTGGAACTACCACAAGAAGAAAATGAGAGAAGAAGGAATAGAGTTCAAATACGCAAGCTTGGTGTATTCGCTGGGGAGACGGGCCCTGCGGAGATTTCGTTTTCCCAGTAGATCGCGCACACCTCAGTGGGGACTCTAGATCCAATGTCGTTTCGCCACCAGCTTGTAATCCAAGTCCAGATTCGCGAAGTCAAAGAGAGAATGTAATGCCTGAACGTGCAGACGCATTGAAGGTTCTGAAGCTGAGAGCGGGAGAGTGGGCCGAGGTGCGGAGCCAAGAGGAGGTCCTGGCCACGCTGGACGAACACGGCTGCCTCGAAAACCTGCCGTTTATGCCGGAGATGCTTCAATACTGCGGTAAGAAGCTCCGAGTTTCCAAGCGCGCTGATAAGACCTGCCAGTACGTCGTGGGCTGGAGCATTCGCCGCATGAAAGATTCAGTACACCTGGAGGGCGTGCGTTGTGATGGGGCGGGACATGGAGGATGTGAAGCTGGCTGCCTAATCTTCTGGAAGGAGGCTTGGCTCAGACGCGTCGAAAACGATGTGGTTTCCGTTGAAAATTTGCGAAAACCGAGTGCGGTTTCGACAGAAGAAAGTAACCAATCCACAGTAGATACAGTTTTAGCCGCCAGCCATGTCCTGAATTCGGAAGGAGAGCAACTCTATTCCTGTCAGGCCACAGAGGTGTACAACTTCACCTCCTACATGAAGATGTGGGATCCCCGCCAATATATTCGTGACCTGCAGTCCGGCAATCTCGCTAGCGGGCTTGCGGGAGATTCACCGGCGCAACGGGCTCTCGATACGACACTAAGCGTCTTGCGTGTGCTGAGTGCGATCATTGTCAGCCTATTCAACGAAGTTCAGATGAGACGTCACGGTGTGCTCTATCCGTTCATCGCTGGCAAGTTGGAGAAAACCCCCGTTGAAACGCTCAGCCTTCAGCCCGGTGAACTCGTGCAGGTGCGCAATAAAGAGGAGATCATGGCGACGTTGGACAGCCAGAACCGCAACCGCGGTCTCCTGTTTGATTTCGAAATGCTGACTTACTGCGGCGGTATCTACAGGGTACTGCGAAGAGTGAACCGGATCATCGATGAGAAGACAGGCAAAATGCTGAACATGAAGTATCCGTGCATCGTTCTGGCGGGGGTAGCGTGCCGGTCTGATTATCATCGCTTGTGCCCAAGGGCCATCTACCACTACTGGCGAGAAAGCTGGTTGAAACGGGCCGCCGATGTTCAGGTTTCGGATCAGGCGGAGCAGATGGCCGAGACCTGTGAGAAATGTTGAGAGGAAGCTAAGCAGATGAATATCTATATTGACTCCAGGATGAGCGACGATGACCGTCGGCGAGAATTGTTTCAGGGATCTATTTTCGTGCACGCTCCTTGTCCTAGTGCACTAAAGCTGTGCCAAATGGCGCAAGCGCTAGTCGAGGAGGCCTTAGGAACTAGCCGTCCCCCGAAAATCCAAGACACCATGACGGCGGAGCAATGTGCTGAGATCCTTTCAACGTTGAAGCCGAAATTCATCCACCATCCCAAGTCCAAGGAATACATTCGGGGGATGCTGGCCGAACTGGGATGTGACCTGGAGAAGACCTATTTCGATGTGCCTCGAATGCGGACGGCGTTTCCACACGACTATCTGAAGTCAGGCATCGCCTACGCCTTCCACCCTCATCGCGACACCTGGTATTCGGCACCTTTTTGTCAGATCAACTGGTGGATGCCGATTTACCCAACCAGTGCAGAAAACTGCATGGCAATTCATCCGCATTATTGGGCTCGGCCCATCCGGAACGGATCGAGTCAGTACAACTACTACAGGTGGAACTTGGAAAGTCGACACAATGCGGCCCAGCACGTCAAGAGCGACACCCGAGTCCAACCCCGGCCGGAGGAACCGATCGAATTAGAACCCACAATACGCATGGTGTGCGACGTTGGCACTGCATATCAGTTCTCTGCTGCGCATCTGCATTCGACGGTCCCCAATACCACCGGTGTGACCCGCTATAGCATTGATTTTCGCACGGTGCATTTCGACGATGTATGGAACCGTAATGGGGCGCCCAATGTCGACTCGGCGTGCACGGGAACGACGATGGCTGACTACTTGAAAGCAGCCGATTTCTCCCGCTTACCAGCCGAGGCTCTTGCCTTGTATCTGGATGGCACCGAGTCCCAATACGGTTATGCGAGTTCCAGCGCCGGAAAGGCGTCAGCCTAGGGACGGTTTCGGGAAAGTAATCCATCATGGCCTGCTCGAGCGAGAAACCGTAAACCACATATTCCAGGATGATCGAACCCAAGAACCCGGACATACCGTTGCTTTCGGAGTTGGTTGCTGTTGTGACGGGCGCCAGCAGCGGAATCGGCCAGGCGATAGCGATTTCGCTGGCTCGACATGGGGCGGCTATATGTGCAGTAGGAAGGGATACACACCGGCTCTGCGATACCGTCACGAAAGCGAAGGTTCATTCACGAGCACTGCAATTTCAAGCCGATCTGGCGCAAGACGAAAATATCCATCGCTTGGTGCAACTGATTGCGACGGAGTTCGGCCGCTTGGATATCTTGGTGCACTGTGCAGGTGTAATCCAGCACAACCCGATGCGCACTGCTCGCATTGACGATTTTGACCTCCAATATGCGGTCGATCTCCGCATGCCCTACTTGTTAACCAAGTCGTTTTTGCCCACGCTTAAGGAGTCAAGCGGACAGATTGTCTTTATCAACTCCAGTTTAGGAGTTAAGGCCAAACGACCTGAGGTGGGGCAATACGCCGCGACTCAACATGCGTTGAAGGCAATTGCTGACAGCTTGCGTGAGGAAGTGAATCCCGACGGAATCCGAGTATTAACGGTCTATCCCGGCCGCACTGCAACGCCGCGTCAGAAACGCCTGCATCAAGAAGAAGGCGCACCTTACGGGCCAGAAGCACTTCTACAGCCGACGGACGTAGCTTCGGTAGTGATCCACAGTTTGGCCCTTCCCAGGACCGCAGAGGTAACCGACATCCACATCCGGCCGATGATCAAGACTTAGATGAGACATCCTGTGGCGGGCTCTTGCGCACTTGAGCGAATCGAAAGGGATTTGGAACAGCCCAAATCTGAAGGAAGGTTTTGGCCGGTATTTGCCGCGGCCATAACGGTCACAATCATGCTGGCGGCGGTTCGCTGGTCGCTCGCTCATCCCTATGGCATCCACTGGGATGAAGCTCAATACCTCGACGACATTGGGATTGACGTACAACGCCTTCGAAGTGGATTGCTGCTTAGGCTCGGAGGAAGGATCCTTCTGAAGAGCTTCGGCCATCCACCTGCATTCCGTCTTCTTGCTCTTCCAGTCTTGGGCCTGTTTGGATTCCACACGGTGACGGCACGCCTGGTATCTCTGACATGCTTCGGCTTGAGCGCATGGTTCATCTACTTGGCCACGCGGCGCATTGGAACTCCAGTGGCCGGTGCGTTTGCGGTCCTTTTTTTTTCTCTGTCACCTGAAGTTATTTCCGCCAGCATCTTTTTCAGCACAGACGCTCCCTTATACCTGGCGACTTCCGCGATGCTGTACTACCTTTTTGTGTGCTGGACCGACGGAGCGGAACACCCGAATAATTGGATTGGCCTCGGACTCGCGATTGGCTTGGGATTCTTGTCGAAGGCTTCGTTCGTCCTGATTGCGTTTCCTGTTCTTGCATTCTGGCTAGTCGTGAGCCGTTACGGATACCTCGGCATCCCAAGCCCGACTTCACAGCGCAAGGCCGCCGCGCTCGCATTGTTGGTGGCGGGGCCTTGGTGGCTTTTGAATATCAAGTCCGCGATAGCGTACGCACAATACGCAAGGAGTTTTGTTCGAAATTCTTTGGGACCACCATCCCTTCAGACGTGGACGAGGTGGCTTAGCACGGTTCTCCAGGGCCTACTGGGACACAGCACTAGCATTTTAATAGGCTTGGTGGCGATTGCCTGTTTTCACAAAGTGGTCATCAAGAGAGAGAAGATTCTCGATCCTTTCAAGAGAACTTCGCTCGGCGTTTGTGCCTGCGCCGGATTGCCGATCGTCGTCGCACAGCTCTCCGGTACGAATCACCTCCTTCGTCATATATCTCCGGCAGTCATACCTCTGGCCGTCGCGGTCGGCATTCTGGCGGATGCCAGCGGGTGGACTCGGTCTGTCCCGGCGGTGGCAGTTTCGGGCATTCTCTTTTGCGTTCAATTACTCATGATTGTGGCTCCTGTCTTGTCACCAAACAGCCATCCTGTCGACCTTGGGTTTGTCAATGGTGTCCTTCCCTGGCGGGCTATGGCTCGGTTCGACCAGTGGGATTGGAAACCGGTCCGGGAGATAAGCTACGGTTGTGGCCTCCACTCGCCAAGAATTTCTTTCTTGGGAGGCGG
>Ga0307479_10001408_pt1 | contig 21866 bp, 15 predicted proteins | sample atmos_gasesECM4C_FD_203743 | JGI IMG/M metagenome (GOLD analysis project Ga0307479, IMG submission 203743) | Hardwood forest soil microbial communities from Morgan-Monroe State Forest, Indiana, United States - atmos_gasesECM4C_515 | ecosystem: Environmental > Terrestrial > Soil > Temperate...
TCAATCTTAAGGACCCGATCACACGCGCGCCGGGAATTGGCAATGTACAAATTTTCGGCGCCGGCGAGTACGCCATGCGCCTGTGGGTCAAGCCCGATCAACTAGCCAAGCTGGGAATTACGGCCACTGACATCATTAACACCGTTCAGGCGCAAAACACCGTGAACCCTGCGGGCCAGGTCGGCGGCGAGCCCGTGCCCAAGGGCCAGGAATACACTTACGCGGTCCGCGCCCAGGGTCGATTGCTTTCGCCCGAGGACTTCGAGCAGGTCGTTCTCCGCGAGACCTCCGATGGCGGTATTGTGCGCATCAAGGACGTGGCTCGCGTCGAACTGGGTGCTCAGGACTACAGCACTCTCAGCCGTCTGAACCAGAAACCCTCCGCCATCGTCGCGGTATACCAGTTGCCCGGATCCAATGCTGTTGATGCAGCTTCTGGGGTGAACAAGCTGATAACCGAGATGAAGAAGCGCTTCCCGCAAGACGTGGATTATGTCATTGCGCTTGACACGACCAAGGCGGTCACTGCGGGAATAAAGGAGATCGTCCAAACCCTGTTGATCGCCATCCTGCTGGTGATCGTCGTGGTCTATATCTTTCTGCAAGGATGGCGCGCCACCCTGATTCCGATGGTCGCCGTCCCGGTCGCGTTGGTGGGCACGTTTCTCTTCTTCCCGCTTTTCGGCTTTTCCATCAATACTCTTTCGCTTCTTGGGCTCGTCCTTGCCGTCGGCTTGGTTGTGGACGATGCCATCGTTGTCGTGGAAGCCGTGGAACGTCACATTGAGGAGGGTTTGGCTCCCAAAGACGCCGCCCTTCGCGCCATGGAAGAGATCTCCGGCCCGGTCGTCGGTATCGCCCTGGTGCTCTCAGCTGTGTTTATACCGACGGCCTTCATCCCAGGAATTACTGGGCGCCTTTACCAGCAGTTCGCCGTGACCATTGCGGTATCGGTGATCCTCTCGGCGTTTAACGCCCTAACCCTCAGCCCCGCGCTTGCCGCCCTTTTGCTCCGGCCAAGACAAGAGAGTAAAGGCCTGCTGCGGCGGTTCTTCGATGGCTTCAACCGTGTCTTCGAGCGCGCCACCAACGGCTACGTTCGCCTCTCCGGCGTCTTGATTCGCAAGGCCGCTGTTGCGCTCGTGATGTTGGCCGTGTTCCTCGCAGCCGCCGGTTTCTTCAATAGCCGGGTGCCCTCGAGTTTCCTGCCGGATGAAGATCAGGGCTATTTCTTCATCAACCTCCAACTTCCAAACGCTGCCTCACTGCAGCGGACGGACGAGGCCGTAAAGAAAATCGAGCAGGTATTGGCCAAAACACCGGGCGTGGAGTACACCACCAGTGTCATCGGTTTCAGTCTGCTCAGCTTCGTCCGGACCAGTTACAACGCCTTTTTCTTTGTCACATTGAAACCCTGGGACGACCGCACAAAGAGAGAGGAACAGTACCGGGAGATCGAAGCCCGTCTCAACCAAGATTTAAGCCAGCTCCCGGACGGAATAGCTTTCGATTTCTCCCCGCCCTCGATCCCGGGAGTAGGTAACGCCGGCGGATTTACGTTCATACTGGAGGATCGCTCGGGAAAAGACGTCCAGTTCCTCGCCAATAATTTGAATACCTACCTGGCCGCGCTTCATAAGCGTCCCGAGATAGGGTTTGCGGCCACCACGCTGATTCCCAGCGTGCCGCAGCAATTCGTCCATGTCGATCGCGACAAAGTACTCAAGCAAAGCGTTTCCATCAGCGACCTGTACAGAACCATTCAAGTTTTTATGGGCGGATATTTTGTGAACTACTTTAACCGTTTCGGCCGCCAGTGGCAGGTGTACGTCGAGGCGGAAGGCGACTACCGCACCAGAGCCGAAAACGTGGGGCGGTTCTACGTACGGAACACCAATGGCGACAACGTGCCCCTCTCTGCCCTGACGAGGATCGATCCGTCTTCCGGCCCCGAGTTCACCATGCGCTTTAACGAATATCGCGGCGCGCAAATCTTTGGCAACCCCGCCCCTGGCTACAGCTCCGCGCAGGCGATGAAGGCGCTGGAAGAGACTTTCGCTCAGACTATGCCAGCAGAAATGGGTTACGACTACCAGGGAATGTCCTTCCAGGAAAAAGTGGCGCAGCAAGGCGTGCCGGCATCGGTGATCTTCGGGTTCTCGCTCCTGTTTGTCTTCTTGATTCTGGCGGCGCTGTACGAAAGCTGGTCGCTGCCGTTCAGCGTACTGCTCAGTACTCCCGTGGCTATATTCGGCGCGTTCGCCATCCTGTGGCTGCGGCGCACCATCGCAGGCTGGTTCTTTCCGGCTTACATGATACAGATCGAGAGCGATGTGTACTCGCAAATCGGGCTGGTGATGCTCATCGGTTTGACGGCAAAGAACGCCATCCTGATCGTGGAGTTCGCCAAGGCCGAGTACGAGAGCGGCAAGCCGTTGGTTGACGCCACCCTTGCGGGCGCCCGGCTCCGTCTGCGGCCGATTCTAATGACCTCCTTCGCGTTCATTCTTGGCAACGTTCCGTTGTGGATCGCCTCGGGCAGCGGGTCGGTTGCGCGTCAGATCATCGGCACGGTCGTCATCGGCGGCATGCTCGCCGCCACTGTCATCGGCATTTTCCTGATCCCTGCGATCTTCTATCTGGTGGAGAAGTGGTCAGGCGCAGGCAAGGAGCGCGGCCTCGCTGGAGCGCCAGGAACACCTGCTCCCGCGCCGGGCGATTGAGATGAAACATCGACTGATTCATTGGAGAGAACAGCAACAGGATCGGCCTATGAAGCGACTATTCCTCATGACGGCGCTGGCCGCGAGTTTACTTACCGGGTGCAAGGTCGGGCCTAATTACCATAAGCCCGTCGTCCCGGTTCCCACTGCCTACCATGGTCCGAGCGAAAGTCAGCAGGCACAGGCAGCTTCCTATGCCGACCTTCCCTGGTGGCAGGTCTTCCAGGACCCCGTCCTGCAGGACTTGATCCGAACGACTCTCAAGCAGAACTATGACCTGCAAACGGCCACCGAGAAAATCATTTATGCGCGCGCTCAACTTATGGTTACCCACTCAAACCAGCTCCCGCAGGTGAGCTTATCGGGCTATGGGACGGATGAACGAGCCTTTAGCGGCTTCCCCTTTAAAACAAAATATGCGACGTATGCCGCCGATGCGACCTTTCAGTTGGATCTTTTTGGCCAACTGCGGCGCGCCACCGAGGCAGCGCGGGCCCAGTTGTTATCTACGGAGTACGCTCAGAAGACCGAGATTCTGACACTGGTGAGCGACGTGGCGAGTGACTACTTTGCGTTGCTCGCACTTGATCTGCAACTCCAGATCGCGCGCGACACGGTCAAGACCCAGGAAGATGCCGTTAAGCTGACCAAGTTCCGGCTGGAGCACGGCGTCGCCACCCGGCTCGATGTGCTGCAAGCTCAACAGGTGCTCGACACCGCAAACGCTCAGATTCCCGAATTAGAGAGACAGATCGGGCTGGAAGAGGATGCGCTCAGTATTCTTTTGGCAGATTACCCACACGGCGTGGCGCGCGGACGCCCGCTGGTCGAGCAACCCTTACCTCCTGAAGTACCCGCCGGGCTAACTTCCTCGTTGCTCGCGCGACGTCCGGACATTCTCCAGGCCGAGCAAAACCTGATTGCCGCCAATGCCGAGATCGGAGTCGCCAAAGCTGCTTTCTTTCCGCAGATTACGCTCACCGGAACGGGGGGCGGCGCCGCCGGACGGACCACTGTGTTCACGTCTTTGCTAGACTCTAATCTAGGAACCTGGGGCGTAGCCGGGCAAATTACTCAACCTATCTTCGAAGGCGGTCGACTGCGCGGGAATCTTCGGGAAGCCAAGTCCCAGGAGCGACAGGAACTGATCGCCTACAAATATGCGATCAAGCAGGCGTTTAAAGACGTCTCCGATGCCCTGATCGGGTATGAGAAATATCACAAAGTGCGTGTCGCGCAGGAAACCACGGTCCAAGATCTCAGCGATTCTGTTAGCACATCGCTCAAACGCTACGGCGGCGGCATTGCCACCTACCTCGAGGTCCTCGACAACCAGCGCTCTCTGTTCACCGCCCAACTCACCCTTGCGCAGGACCGCGGCAACGAGTACCAAAGCCTTGTGCAACTTTACAAGGCTCTTGGCGGGGGCTGGCAGCAATAGCCAGTAAACGTTGCACCCGCAGCGAAAGTCGGCGCAAAAGTCTGCCGCTGCTGCAATATGGCGGGTACGACGTGCTTCGTGCTTAGTGTCGTGTAAGCCGTTAGCATCACTGCTGAGCCGTGCGCTGCAGCGACCCTTCTAGTGGCAGCGCCGAAAACCTGTGCATCAGGGAGAATTTATGACTCCGGCGGAGGCGAAGGACGTTCCGGTCGCGCGGCTAATCGGATTTGAAGCGAAAGAAATTGCCGATGGACGCGCCGTTGTCACGCTGACGGCCGGACAACAACACGCGAATCCCATGGGGACACTCCACGGGGGAATACTTTGCGATATTGCGGACGCGGCGATGGGAATGGCCTTTGCCAGCACGCTCGCGGCCGGCGAATCCTTCACAACCATCGAGCTAAAGATCAATTTCTTCCGTCCCGTGTGGGAGGCTCGCCTGCGAGCCGAGGGCAAAGTGGTGCGTCGGGGCAGCACGATTGGCTACATAGAGTGCGAAATTATGGATGAAGGTGGGCGGCTAGTTGCGAAGGCGGCCTCGACTTGCATGGCCCTGCGAGGGGAGCGCGCCAAGGGACGCTAGGCGCCATCTCCGTTAGTTACTTAGACGCAAGTCGCACTTCTGTTTCCAGGTAGCTATCGAGATGGGCTTGGACGGCGCGCAGCGCTTCCTCAGTCCGTTCAAGGCGGTAGACCATGACGGCACCCTCGAGGGAAGAAATGATGAGAGTCGCCAGCTTCTTTGCGTCGATCCTGGGGCGAATTTCCCGCGCCTTGATTCCAGCACTGATCATCGAAATAAGGTAGCTGCGCCAGCTGCGCAACGCTTTGCGGGCACGTTCGCGCAGAACGGAATTACCGTCGTCCGTGTCGACCGCCGTGTTGAGCAAGGGACAGCCGCCGGGAATAATTCCCCGCCGTTCAACAAAATTCGCAACCAACTGCTTTAGCCTATCCACGGTATTCGAGATGGTATCCAGATCGTGGATCCGTGCGTCTAAAGTTTCCCGCCAGGCGTAGTCGAAGGCCTCCGCTGCAAGTTGTTGTTTGCTGTCAAAGTGCCGGTAAATCCCGCCCTTTTCGAGACCCGTCGCGCGCATGAGGTCGGATATGGCCGCTCCGTCATAACCCCGCTGATTGAAGATTGGCGCCGCCTTGCGAATGATTTCCTGCCTGGTCTGCTCGCCTTTGCTCATTTGGGTCCCTCAAAACCAGCTCTGCGACCAAGTGGTCGCAAAGTGCATTGTACCACATGTTGGATGCGACCGCCCGGTCTCTTGTCGCATCAAAGCACCCAGGAATGCCCATGAGCGCTGCCGCGGCTACCATCTCCGTTCCCCATGAGACCGCAACGCGGCCCGTAATCAATCCCTGGATCGTCGCCGTCGTCGTCACACTCGCCACATTCATGGAGCTGCTCGACACGGCTATCGCCAACGTCGCGCTGCCGCATATTGCGGGCGGTCTTGCGGTCAGCTACGATGAAAGCACATGGGTGCTGACCAGCTATCTGGTGTCCAACGCCGTCGTGCTGCCGCTTTCCGCATGGCTTAGCCGCGTTTTTGGTCGTAAACGCTATTACATGGCTTGCGTGCTCCTGTTCACCGCAAGTTCGCTGTTGTGTGGATTAGCGCCCGGCTTGGGGTTGCTGATTTTCTTCCGCGTCTTGCAAGGCGTTGGGGGAGGCGGGCTTGCGCCCGTGGAGCAAGCCATTCTGGTAGACACGTTTTCCCCGAACAAGCGGCCGGCGGCTTTTGCCCTGTACAGTATGGCCATTGTGACCGCACCGGCAATAGGTCCTCCGTTGGGCGGCTGGATCACGGATAGCTGGAGTTGGCGCTGGGTCTTCTTCATCAACATTCCTATTGGAATACTGTCGCTGATCCTTACGAAGCGTTTGGTGTCGGATCCACCCGAGTTCACCCGTCAGGTCCAGGCGGCGCGACGCGCCGGCAAGCTCAAGATTGACGGCCTGGGGATTGTGCTCGTCGCCCTAGGATTTGCGTGCCTTGAAGTCGTGCTTGACCGCGGTCAAACGGAAGACTGGTTTGAGAGTAACTTCATCCTGATTTTCTTTACTGTGGCCGTCGTCGCTCTGGTCGTTGCCGCTGTCTGGGAGTGGCGGCACCCCGATCCCGTGGTGGAGATACGACTCCTCGGTGAACGCAACTTCGCTATCGCCAACTTCTTCTATTTCCTGTTTGGCTTCACGCTTTTCGGATCAACCGTGCTGATTCCGCGAATGCTCCAGAGCGTCTATGGCTACACGGCGACCGACGCGGGGCTTGTCCTGGGTCCCGGAGCAATGGTGATCGTCGTGTTAGCGCCGGTCATGGTGAGGTTGCTGCCAAAGGTTGGTGTGAAGCCGATGATCGCGGTGGGCTACTTCATTTTCGCTCTAAGCATGTGGTACTACGCGAGTTTCGATCTGGGCACGGATTATAAGCATGAGGCGCTTGCTCGCGCGATTCAGGGCCTGGGCATCGCGCCGCTTTTCATTCCCGTGAGCCAGCTCGCGTATTCCTTTTTGCCGAAGGAGAAGAACAACAAGGCTTCGAGTTTGACGAATCTATTTCGAAACCAGGGAGCCAGCTTTGGCATCGCGTTTGCGACCACGGTGGTGGCGCGCCGCGCCCAATACCATCGATCGGTGCTTGTAGCTCACGCCACTCCGCTGAACGCACGCTACCAGGCGGTTTTGACAAACCTGTCCGCGTATTTTGCGCGGCATGGTTACTCCGCGGCCGACGCGTCGACACACGCGCACGCACAATTCGGCCGGATCTTGGATCAACAGGCTTCTTTCCTGGCGTCCCTCGATTGCTTCTGGCTGCTTGGCTGCGCCTGCATCATCGGGGCGCCTTTGGTTTTCCTCACACGCAAATTCCGGTCGGCTGGGCCTGGCGCCGCACACTAAGGGCCAACAGTAAGTCGCCACGCGCCACCAAGGGAGCTACGCGCTCTCTGCCGTTGCGTGACAAAAAACTCTGCAAGCCTTTTTCCATTGGCGGCTGCCACCAGCGCAGCATCAGAAACGCCCAGGACCAAAAAATGTCCGGCACTTCCACCCGAAGGCGGGTACTTGTGCCGTCGCGTTGGGAATAACTCGCCTGGCCAGGTGTTCTTACTTTTGAGAACCGCTGCACCGGCAACTCATCAGACTCCAGTTCCGCCTGGGTTCGGCTTGCAGACTGTTGCGAACACGCGTTGGCCAGGGAGGCTGCCTACAAGGCAATGGAGAAGGATATGATACGGAATCACAAAGGAAAGCCGCACTTATCCGACACGACCGTACTATTGCTGCCGATCGGAGGCCCGGAGCTTTTTTAGAGCCATGGCCGCCGAATGCGACTTGCCCCAGTGGCACATAGCATCCAGCAACGGCCGCAGAGATCTTCCGAGAGGAGTAATGGCGTATACCACTCGCGGCGGCGTGTCCGCGTATACGGTACGTTCAACGATTCCTGTGCTCTGCAGATCGCGGAGTTGCTGGGAGAGCGTTCGTTGCGTGATCCCGATAATAGCGCGCTTCAGTTCGGAAAATCGCTTGGTGCCTTGAAAAAGTTGCTCGAGAACGGCGGCTTTCCAACGCCCACCCACGATCCGTGCGGTGGTCTCTACCGGACAGAGTTCTGGACACTTCTCCATGATGGACCAGTTCCACATTGTATACCATGTATCGCATGCGTGTCACGTATACCCATGTAACCATGCTCGCCCATTCTTCATCTATCCTGACCAAGGCGGTATCAGTGCTGGATTTTTAAGCAGCGCTGTAGGCCTCCAGCACCAATCGTCGAAGCCCGGAACGAAAAGCGCAGCTAAATACTTGGGAGAGACACATGCAACTGGAAACAACGAACCCGTTGAGGAGTAAGAACCCCGGTACCGAGACGGAGCGGTTGATGCTGGCCGTCGGCCTGGCAACTCTGGCCGGTCTAAATGCCGGGTGCTCTAGTTCAGCTCAACCCAAGGCTCCAGCGCCGCCGGAAGTGACTGTAGCGGAAGTCATCTGCAAGCAAATAGGCGACAGTGACGAGTTCACGGGCCGCCTAGAAGCCGTCCATGCCGTGGAAGTGCGCCCACGCGTTTCTGGCTACTTGCAGAGTGTTCACTTTAGGGAAGGCGAGATCGTTCGAGAAGGCGACGTCTTGTTTCAGATCGATCCGCGTCCCTTCCAGGCGGAGGTGGACCGTCTAAAGGGTGATCTTTCGCAGGCGAAAGCGCAGCGTTCGCGAGCCCAAAGCGATTTCGAGCGCGCCGAACGGCTTCACAACAATGATGGGATGTCAGCCGAAGAATACGACCGGCGCGCCGCAGTCCGCAACGAAGCAGAAGCTCGCATAGCTTCCACGGCGGCGGCGCTTCGTGGCGCGGAACTGAATCTGGAATTCACCCGCGTCACCGCTCCGATTACGGGCCGCGTGGGACGGGCAGAGATCACGGAAGGCAATTTGGTCGAAGGCGGCGCCGGGCAGATTAAGCCCCTGTCTACTCTGGTTTCGCTCGATCCGATCTACGTCTACTTCGATGTCGATGAGCAGACTTACCTCAAGTATGCGCGCCTCACGCAAACCCGCGGGACAACTTCTCACGATCTGCGCGGCGCAGCGCTGTTAGGCCTGGCGGACGAAGAAGGATTCCCCCACTCCGGCCAGGTGAGCTTTGTGGACAATCAGGTCAGCTCTTCGACAGGAACGATTCGCTTGCGGGCCACTTTTGCGAACAAGAATTTGTCTCTGACCCCAGGGCTCTTTGCCAGGATTCGGTTGCAAGGAGGCGGCGTGCAGCACGGCTGCCTGGCAAGAGACGAGGCCGTCATCACCGATTTGAATCAAAAATACGTATTTGTGCTCCGTAAAAACAACACCCTGGAGTATCGCCCCGTGAAACTTGGCCCGATGACGGAGGGATTACGCGTGGTGCGCGATGGCTTGCACGAGGGCGACATTATTGTCGTCAGTGGCCTGCAGCGCGTACGTCCCGGAACCGCTGTCACACCTAAGAAGATCTCCATGGCGAGCCAAGTTAAGGCATTGGGCGATGCATCCAGGCAATCCACCCTCGCACGTCAAGAAGACAATTCGCACGAATCGAAAGTGGGGGACTAGTCCGGAACCCTATGAATATCTCTAATTTTTTCATCAAGCGGCCCATATTTGCCGCCGTAATTTCCATCATCATTTTTGTCATAGGGGCGCTTGCGTATTTCCGACTCCCTTTGAGCGAGTATCCGGAAGTCGTGCCGCCCACTGTGGTCGTACGCACAAGCTACCCAGGCGCAAATCCCACTGTCATCGCGGACACCGTGGCCTCGCCTCTCGAACAACAGATCAATGGCGTCGAAGGCATGCTTTACATGTTTTCGCAAGCGACGGCCGACGGTGTCATGACACTGACGATCACCTTCGGACTGGGCACGGACCTCGACAAAGCCCAAGTGCAGGTACAAAACCGTGTATCGCAGGCGCTGCCGCGATTGCCACAGGAAGTCCAGCGCCTCGGTGTAACCACCGAAAAAACCTCGCCGGATTTGCTGATGGTTGTGCACCTGGTGTCTCCGGACAACCGTTACGACATGCTGTATCTAGCGAATCTCGCCATTCTCCAGGTGAAAGACGAGTTGGGCCGCCTGCCCGGCGTCGGCAACGTACAGGTCTTCGGCGCCGGCGATTTCAGCATGCGCGTATGGCTCAACCCAAACAAATTGGCTTCGCACAACTTGACTGCCACGGACGTTGTCCAGGCGATTCGCGAGCAGAACGTGCAGGTCGCGGCAGGAGTGCTTGGCGCTCCGCCGACGAATACAGGAAGCACGGCGTTTCAATTGCTTGTAAACACGCAGGGGCGCCTCACGACGGAGGAAGAATTCGGCAACATCATTGTGCGCGCCGCCAAGGACGGCCAGATTACGCGCATTCGTGACCTGGGCCGTGTCGAACTGGGCTCCAGCACGTACGCACTCCGCAGTCTGCTGGACAACAAGCCGGCCGCGGCTCTTCCCATTTCGCAGCGGCCCGGCTCGAACGCGCTTGAAACTTCGCAACAGGTGCGCGACACGATGGAACGTCTCAAGAAATCATTTCCGGAGGGCGTGGACTACAAAATCGTCTACGACCCAACAATCTTCGTTCGCGAATCGATTCATGCTGTAGGTCACACGTTTGTCGAAGCGCTCATCCTGGTGGTGCTGGTCGTACTTGTGTTCCTCCAGACTTGGCGGGCGTCCGTCATTCCGCTGCTGGCCCTTCCCGTTTCGCTCGTCGGAACATTCTCTGTCATGCTCCTCTTCGGCTTCTCTCTCAACACGCTGTCGCTCTTTGGACTGGTGCTGGCGATCGGAATCGTCGTGGATGACGCGATCGTCGTCGTCGAAAACGTGGAGCGAAATATCGCATTAGGACATGAACCCCATGAAGCTACGCGCCGAGCGATGGAAGAAGTCAGCGGACCGATTGTGGCGATCGCTTTGGTATTGTGCGCGGTTTTCGTTCCCACCGCGTTCATCGTCGGCCTCTCGGGCGAGTTCTACAAACAGTTCGCGCTGACCATTGCCATCTCGACCGTGATTTCGGCGTTTAACTCGCTCACCCTGAGTCCTGCGCTCGCGGCGCTTCTCCTGAAGTCACACGATGCCAAGAAGGATCGCTTCACGCGCGCTATCGATTTTGCATTTGGCTGGTTTTTTAAGCTGTTCAACAGGTTCTTTGGCCGTGCCTCGGGCGGTTACGGAATACTTGTCACGCACACCCTGCGCTCCAGCCTGATCGCCGTTGTGGTTTATGTGGGACTGATCGGGCTGACCATCGCTGGTTTTTCGCGCGTGCCTGCCGGTTTTGTGCCCACACAGGATAAGGGATATCTCGTGGCGTTCGCGCAGTTGCCGAATGGCGCCACGCTCGATCGCACCGAAGATGTAATTCGCAGAATGTCCGACATTGCCTTGAAAAATCCGGGAGTTCAGAATGCGGTTTCATTTCCTGGCTTATCGATCAATGGCTTCACCAACAGCCCGAATTCCGGGATCGTATTCACGCCTTTGAAACCCTCCGAAGATCGAAGGTCCCCGGAGCTCTCCGCGAATGCCATCGCAGCGGATTTAAACAAGCAGTACGCCTCCATCCAGGAAGCATTTATCGCCATATTCCCCCCGCCGCCTGTTCAAGGAATTGGCACGGTAGCCGGCTTCAAACTCTACATTGAAGATCGCGGTGGCATGGGCTTGGAATCGCTCTACAATGAGACCACTGCCACGCTGCAGAAAGGCAGCCAGACACCCGAGCTGGCAGGAGTGTTTTCCAGTTTTGACATCAACGTTCCGCAAATCGATTCTCATGTGGATCGCGAAAAAGCCAAAACCTACGGCATTCCTCTCAGCGATGTGTTTGACACTATGCAGGTTTACTTGGGTTCGCTTTATGTCAACGACTTCAACCGTTTTGGCAGGACCTACCAGGTGAACGTGCAGGCGGAGTCGCCCTACCGATTGGAACCGGAAGACATCAGTCACCTGAAGACAAGAAACCAGGCAGGAGAAATGATTCCTCTGGGATCGGTCGTCAGCGTTAAGTCCATTTACGGGCCGGACCGCATCATGCGTTACAACGGATTTCCCGCCGCGGAGATCAATGGGGCGGCTGCGCCGGGATACAGTACCGGCCAATCCGAGGCCGCTATCGCCAAGGCGCTCAACGATCAATTGCCAAACGGAATGAAATACGAATGGACCGAGCTCACCTACCAGAAGATTCTTGCCGGCAACACCATGGTTTACATTTTTCCACTCTCTGTTTTCCTCGTGTACCTCGTGCTGGCCGCTCAGTACGAAAGCTGGTCGTTACCCTTCGTAATCATCCTGATTGTCCCGATGACTCTGTTTTCCGCCATCGCCGGCGTCTGGCTGCTGAACGGCGACAATAATGTCTTCACCCAAATCAGTTTGATTGTTCTCGTCGGCCTGGCCTGCAAGAACGCCATCTTGATCGTCGAGTTTGCAAGGGAGAAACAGCTTCAGGACGGCATGAACAGGGTCGACGCCGTGCTGGAAGCGTGTCGCTTGCGTTTGCGGCCGATTCTAATGACTTCCCTCGCCTTCACCATGGGCGTCATTCCCCTGGTGCTGTCGACTGGCGCCGGATCAGAAATGCGCCGTGCCATTGGAGTTGCCGTATTTTTCGGCATGCTTGGCGTCACCGCATTTGGCTTGGTGCTGACTCCCGTCTTCTACGTTTTGGTTCGGAGATTGGTTGAGGGCCGCGAGAACAAGAAAGTCGCGGCGAACGCAGGTCTATCGGACGCGACTTCGGTGGAGGCATAAGCCTGTGCTGACACGCTCGCGAAAAACCTTATTCTCGCTCATCACGCTGCTGCTGGCCAGCGGATGTGCCGTGGGTCCTCATTACAAAGCGCCACAGCCTGCCGAGGTGAAATACCACGCGGCAGACGTAAACCTGGAAACGGAAGCGCCGTTTGATGCACGCTGGTGGAAGCAGTTTGAAGATCCCGTCCTCGACTCGCTTGTAGATCGGACACTCACGTCAAACAACAGCATTCGAATTGCCCGCGCCCGGCTCGCCGAGTCTCGCGCCATCTTTGACGAAAGAAAACTGGACCGCTACCCGACCGTACCTGTCACCGCCTCCTACCAGTACAGCAAAGAACAGATTCCCGGCTTTGGTGACCAGCGTCGCACCATCAATACGTTTACGGCCGGGTTCGACGCTTTCTGGGAAGCGGACCTTTTCGGCAGGGTCAGCCACGGAATCGCGGCAGCTCGCGCCGAGAATCAGGCGTTCGAAGCGGACTTTCACGATGTCCAAGTCAGTGTGGTGGCCGAACTGGCCCGTAATTACTTCGAGCTTCGGGGCGCGCAGTGGCGTCTCGGAGTGGCCGAACGCAGTCTTACGAACCAGCGTGAGACGCTGCGGCTGACGCAACTCCGCCGCGACGCGGGTGTGGGCGAAGAACAGGACGTTGCGAGTGCCGCTGCCCGCGTGGCGGCCATTGATTCGACCATCCCCTCCTTTGAATTTGATGTGTCCCGCGCGGAATACCGATTGGCGGTACTCACCGGGACTCGTCCCGGCGAACTCAACGCGAATCTCGCGCCGCGCGATTATCCGGCTATCGCGAAAGCTCTGCCTATCGGCAACCCTGGCGAACTGTTGCAGCGCCGGCCCGATGTCCGTTCCGCTGAACGAAGGCTGGCTGCAGCCACCGAGCGCCAAGGAGTTGCGGTCGCAGGTCTATTTCCTCAGGTCAGCGTCTCCGGGTTCCTCGGATTCCTGGCTGGACGAGGCAGCCTGTTTTTCACCGGAGACTCGGCTGCATGGTCTGTATCGCCTGGTTTGTCGTGGTCTGCTTTCGATTTGGGCCGGGCACGCGCTCGCGTGCGCGGTTCGAACGCCGCCACGGAAGAAACTCTGGCCTTCTATGAAGAAACCGTGCTCCGCGCCCTTGAAGAAACGGAAAATGCGCTAGCGAATTATCATGCACAGCAGGCACGACTCATAAAATTGAACGATCAGGCTCGCGAGAGCAAGCGCGCCGCCGACATCGCCCGCTTGCGTTACCGCGAAGGTGTAGTCGATTTTCTTTCATTGCTGGATGCCGAGCGGACGCAGTTGCAAGCTGAAGATGCCGTCGCCGAAAGCGAGCAAGAGGTCTATGTGGCGGTAATCGCCCTCTACAAGGCTCTGGGAGGAGTACCGAGCTGATATCGCTGCTGACTAGTTGTCTCTGAGAATGCGTTCGCAAACGATTCAAAAGTTGCGTTCGCAAAACCTGCCGACCCGAGGAGATTCGCCTTTGCCTCTCCTTACAGCGCGAACAGCCAGTACCTCACGAACATCCATACGAGCGGCCCCGTCAAGCAAAGGCCAATCGCCATGGCCAGAAGCACCTGAGGGGTGGAGATATTTATTTCGGATGTCCGTTGCTCATGTTGGGCAGGCACGAGCAATGCCTTGAAGCCCGAAAGATAGCGCTTCGCGAAGCTAAGAAGGTCGTCGACGCAGATCTCAGTCGGCCAACCGCGGTAAATACGCCTTGAAATCCTATTCATTCAGTAGCCCTGCTCGGAAACTCGAATCTCGGCATTCTTGGACTTCCGAATACATACGCAACAACGACTGCGAGCACGGCAAATGTGATTTTCTTCACAGTAGTCCCTCTCTTTAGATGTCGAGCAGCAAGCCGATGACGCAACCTGCCGGGAAGTTCTGGCGGACGCGGACTCGCCGACGCAGTGGTGCAACCGGGTTGCCATCCGAACTGCCTGACATGACTGCAAGATGCTAAGCGGAGAGGGGGATAAGGAAGCAGAGCGTCCGTCGATTGACCAGCGGAAACGGTGCTGTCAAGCGCTTAGCGCTTTCGACAGACGATTGACACACCGCAATTCGTCGGAATCGCGAGATTCAGTACTTCCCATGGAAGATGGCGTGGTTGATATCGGGCCAAAACTCTTTCACGATGTTGAACGCGCCGTCTAACGCGATTTGGGTCAGCCACTTTTGGCCGGTCTTCGTCCAGGTGCGTTCTCTTGCCGGATAGTACCTATCTGAAATGCCTGCGCCGGCCCCATTGCCCACAATTTCAGAGAAGTTAAAAGTTCGGCCACCGGCATCAGTGCGTGTCACAAGCAGGCGGCTCACCGCATAGCCAGTGCGTTTGAAGAACCCGCCATGTCCGAGCGTGTAATACCGTGGATCTTCATGCGTCACCGCAGGTACGATGGCTTCCGTCAGATAGTTTCCAACAGCCTGGTCGGCCACCCCATGCCAATAGTAGCGGCCATATCCTTTGGCGCCTTGTCCAAACTCCGGATAAGAGTTTTTCGCTTGGCTGACACCCGCGAGAATCCCCGCGGTTATGAAAGACGAATAATCGAAGCTGTCCTGCGTCGCCAGCCAGAACTTATGCTTCAACGACAGCGGAGGCAGTTGCGTGTCAGCGCTAACCGCCCGGTAGTTGGGAAAAATCCAAAGAATGCGCTTGGACTGGTTTACTTCATCATTCTTATCAGGCGGAGTCGCTGCAAGGGCTGTCGGCACGCTACTCGATTGCGGCTGCGCGTTCGGATCGGGCTCCTTCTGCGGCAAGGACGCTGACTCGCTCACGGGCGCCTGTTTCGGCGCAACGATTGGCGGAGGCGCATCTTCAGATGAAGTTTGCGCGAATGCCGTGCTCGCCCAAAACAGGAGAGCGAGGCCAATCGCAGCGCAAGCGTTGCGAGCCAAGCAGAAACCCCAGCGCAGAGATGGAACGCGGCTTGTGGGACTACGCGAAACTGCTACGCGAAATGAGTTTGTGAGCATTAGCGTTTGATTCATGATTCTCCGATTTGGATGTATATTCAGCCGCCGATTCTTTGACGGAGAGATGCGCGTATTGGGCCGTTCCCACTGGTGTGGGCTGCTCGAGTTCGGCGCCGCGTCGGCCGAGAGAGCGGGCGAGTCTCTCTGACATCGCGCAAGAGGGACGCGTAAACGACCAGGCAACCGTAATACTGTCACTCAGTGTAGAGCATTAGGAGGACACCAAGCGCAATCATCAGAAGTGACCAGAGCCTCGCGAATATCACCTGCCAGCGAGTGGGTACCTCGGACAAGCCCTTGAAAACGGCAATACCGAGTCCGGCGGCGGCGAAACTGAGGTGCTCGGCCCGGATGTGAGCCATCGCTGTCATGTGCGCTGCACCGTGAATCCCGCTGTGGTGCTCGTGAAACAGGAGCATCACGGAACCACAGCAAGCGAGTATTGGGAACAGCCATCCGGCCGGCGCCGATTTTAGAACGCCTCGGGCGCGTTGAACTTCGATGATGCCGAGACCAAGCAGAATTACGGCAAACGTCTTGTGCTGTAAATCTTCGAGATTGTGGGTGAGACCATACCACCAGCTCTGTGGACCAAAAGGCCAGAGCTCCGTGTCGCTGAAGACGAGCAGGAACAGCCCGGAAAGTAGAAAACAAGCAGGCCACGCGAAACGAAGGAAGGACCGTTGGTTGGGCCGCGCCCCTTCAGCAAGGATAAAAATGCCGGCGAGGATGACGAAAAATCCCGCCAGATGGTGATTGAATTCACTTTCTTTCTTGTCGGCCAGAAGCTTGCGCTGGTACGTAGCGTCCATCTGCGTTTGTTCGCCCCTGGCCATGGACATCGCTTCGTGTCCGACGTGCTGCGAATGCATGGAGTCGTCGTGCGCCGAAGCCTTTGGCGCGGTCCAAACAAGCAGCACTGCAAAGGCGGCGGCTGCAACGGAGAGGCGTGAGTGTGCAAGCAGGTTACGGGAATTCATTGCGGGCTCCTGTCTAATGATTCTTGTGTCACCCATGGCGCCGGAGTGTCGTTCTGAGGCTCACGATCGTGAACCCGAACCAATGGGGCCGGGGGACACCGCTGGGCATCACGCCCGCGACATCTTTGCGACCAACTTGGGTACAACTCTCCGCGGAATCAAGCGCTGGGCGAAAACGCTGAACTTATTAAGAGCTCCGGGAACCGTCAGGCCGCCACCCTTGGCGAGCACCCGCAACGCCTCCTCGACGACTTCCTCCGGACTCTGATAAACGCTTGGCCATTTTCTCCGGAGCCGCTGCTCCGACTCGCCGTGCTGACTTTTGCTCAGCCTTCCCGGGCAGACTGTCACGACGGTTACGCCAGCGCAGCGCAGCTCTTGTTCAAGGGCCAAAGAAAACGTGGTCAGGAAGGCCTTGGTTGCGGAATAGATGCTCGCAAAGGGAATGGGCTGAAAGCCTGCCGTCGAGGAGATATTGATGATGCCCCTTTGCCGTCGCTCCAACATCCCCGGAAGGAGCCTGTAAGTGAGCTCAACGATGGCTTGGTTGTTGAGGTGGAGCATCTCCAGTTGCCGGGAAAGGGAGAGATCGCGGAATTCCCCGCGGAGACCGAAACCGGCATTGTTGACGAGCAAGTCGATTGGGATATCGCCGTTCGAGAGTTGTTCCGCCAGGGTTTGGCCTGCTCCGGGCGAAGATAAATCAACCGGGATCGCAAGCACAGAAACCGGGCTGGACCGGCGCAATTCAGACGCGAGTGCGTGGAGAGGTTCCGGAGAGCGGGCCACCAGAACCAGATTGCAGTGGCGTACCGCAAGCGCGCGGGCGAACGCCATTCCAAGCCCGCGGGAGGCACCGGTTATGAGAGTAAAGCCTTCGTCCTTCATTTCAGTTCTTGCTCAGTGAGCGGCGCACCGATTGTGGGAATCGTGTATCGAACACGCCATCCCAGAAACGTGTGGTGATGCCGTAGCCCTTGTCGATTCCACGGGGACTGTGATGGTACAGGTGATATTTCTTCACCCGCCGAAAGAGGGGGAACCTGGAATTCGAGAAGTGCAGCGCGTAGTGCAGCCATTCTTCGCTCACGTAGCTCTGTACGACCCCGGCGAGCACGACGGGCGCGGTATAGATTGGAAACAGAAAGCTGACGGGCGCCGCAACAAAAAACAACGGCAGAATGTCCTTCAATTCACCGCTGATGTGCCTTCCATCGAACGGCCGCATGTGATGATCCCAGTGGAGCGGATCGAGCCGCTCGTGCAGGAACCGCCGGATCACACCCTGGCCGGGCGGAAAACGGCCGTGAAGCACATACCGGTGGAAGAGGTATTCGACGAGCGTCCAGGTCACGCAACCCGCCGAGAAAAAAGCTACGGCGGTCCAGGGGTGCTTTGTCGAAAACGCGATAGCCAACACGAGAATCGCGTACAGAGTATAGAACGCGGTCAGCGGGTAGAGACGGTAGCGAGCGAGAGCAGCCTGCCGCCGCTTGTAGGTCGCGAAAGGGACGTCTGCGGTCCTTTGCGGTGGCGACAAAATGAGTGCGGGCTGTGACATGGGCCTTCTCACTCCTTTCCTGCATTGTTTGGAGGAACTATTCAAAACTTCCGGTAACGCCCTGGAAGCCGTTCATGGCTTGCTTCCATAGCCACTTCATCACGCGGGCCGCGCTGTAGCAGTAAGCGACGTTATAGCCTAGCGTCGAAAAACAATTCGGCTCGCAACCCTTTTTCATTTCCGAGAGTTGTTGGACGTCGAACTTCTGATTGCCCACCGTGCCCCAATCGTACGATGCGTTGTACATGGGAAAGCACGGAGCGAGTGTCCCGTTTGTTCGAATGATCAGCCAGTTCTGTCCGGCGCGGCATCCCCAGTGCTCCCCGACGCCGCGCATGAAGCCTTTCATGTTTTGCAAACGAGGAATCGAATCGACCATCTTCCAACCTTGACGTTGCTTGTCGATGAGCCAGTCGAGAAGCTCGTCCACCACGGGAAAGTCTTCCGGCCGGATGTACGTGTCGTTTTCATGGAGATGCTTGAAGTGTCCCTGCTCCATCATCGGAGCTTCGTTGATGTGGAAGGTGATAGAGATTCCATTTTCGTGAGCGATAGTCGCGAGTTCTTTCACGTCGTCGATATTGGTACGGCAGATGTTCGTGTTGAAAAACACGGTATAGCCGTACCGGTACTGCCGCCGCACGAGGTAGTCGAAGTTCGAACGCACGTGCTCAAAGGCTTTCGGGAGTCCCGGCTTTTCCTTGATGGTATCCACGGCGAAGTTGACTGTGGCAATGCCAGCGTCGGCAAGATGATCGGTAACCTCTGGCCGCAGCAGCCGCGCGTTCGTTGCCAGGTATACCCAGAAGTCTTTCTTGGCAGCGTAATAGATCACTTTGTGGACGAAGTCCGGGCGGATCAGCGGTTCGCCGCCGGTCGGAGCAAGCACGCGACACGGCGTGGACTCCAGCCAGTCGATGGCCCGCCGCGCTGTGTCCTCAGTCATGCCTTTGATGCGGTTGTCATACGACCAGCAGTAATGGCAGTCCAGATTGCATTTCCATTCGGTGAAGAGGTACGCAATGATCGGCTGAAACTCGCCCGGCAGAATCCGTGATTTTAAATACGGAGTCATCCAACCCCGCATGGTCTTTATAACCTTGGAAGCAGGCCAGTGCCGCTTGCCGTTTTGGAGGACGGCATCGTGCGCGGCGATATCCTGCTCATCGAGATCGTGAAACAACTCCGGATATTGAGGAAACACAGCTGCGGGCAACGTCTTGGGCTCTGTCAACGTCGGCGGGTGAGGCGAAGGGTTATGCGAAGGCTGCTGCAGGAGTTCGTGTAGAGGTACATCGAGCCGGAATGGCTGGCTCGGTAGAGTAGGAAAGTGCTGCAGTTCAGACATTACAACCTCCTCGTGTTTTTGACCCCGGGTCGCGCGAGACGCCCGAAATACTGCGTTTCGCACTTCAGCTTTCGGCAATTCGATGCTCAATGCCAGCCAAGAGGCACAAAAAAATCGTAATCCGGCCAATCCCGTCGTCAGGCACCGGGCGGAGTCGAACCACAATCCGCGCGAAAAAATGTGTCCTCTCCTCCTCGTCGGACATCTAAGTGCACAAAGGGGGGGGCCTAATTGCGTGCCCCTTTCGGCGCGGAGGAGCGAGACGTTGGACCGTCACCAGGTCAATTCGCTTGAGATATTGGTGTCGGGTGCTCCTTCTAGTACCTCTGGAAGGTGTTGGGGCTTTTGCGTAAGATCATGGGGCGGCATATCCAGGCGGAACGGCTGCCCCGGCACTGTGGGTAGAGATCGAAGCGCTTGCGGGGTCGAACGGGACACGGCCCCTCCTCGGGGGAGGTAATGCATCTCTCATTTCAGTTCGGGGACGCCTTCGAGCTTGGCCAAGCGCGCGGATTCTGGAATATTGCTCACCGCCTCGTGAGAATTGCTCTGCTGGGAGCGATGCTCTTGTGCGCGGCACGCCTGCCCGCACAGGAAACAACGCAGAAGCGCGGTGCGGTCAAGGGCACTGTATCGCTGGTGAACGCATCACAGGAACGCTCGACGTCGGAAGGCCTTCTATTGGAATTGAAGCCTCTGGCTGACGGTGCGGCTTCATTGTCGGCGGTGACGGACGCAGCGGGGAATTACGAATTCAAAGACGTGGCGGACGGCGATTACATTCTTCGGTTCCAGGCGGAAGGTTTCGACCCATTCACGGCGACGCTTCACCTGCACAACGGAAAGTCCATCGTCGAAAACATTTCAATAAAGTTGACCGGGATCACGGATAAAATCGAAGTGAGCGAACAGGTTGAGCCGCTCTCGACTGCTTCTCCCAGCGCTTCAAAGCTCAACGAAAAGCAACTCGCCGCTCTGCCGCTCGCCGAAGAGAACTTCAAGGCCGCTCTGCCTCTGACTCCGGGGGTGATCCGCACGTCGGAAGGAAAGCTGAATTTCCGCGGCGCCGCCGAAGATCAGTCCATGCTCCAGGTGAATGACTCGAAAATGACGGACCCGGTCACGGGTTCGTTTTCCATTCCGGTTCCCCTCGATGCCGTGCAGTCGGTCCGCGTCTTCCAGACTCCCTACAGCGCCGAAAACGGAGGTTTCTCCGGCGGCTTGACGGTGGTGGAAACCGTGCCACCGCCGGAAAGTTGGAAGTTCGGCGTGCGCGACCTCAATGTCAGCCTTCGCGGGAAAAACGATCACTTTGTAGGCGTGGGGCGGGCCACCCCGCGCGTGGTCTTCGGCGGTCCGCTGCTCCGGGACAAGCTCGGTTTCTCCGAAGTCTTCGAATACGACGTCATCCGCAATCCTGTGCGCGGGCTGGGCTGGCCCCGCAACGAAATCAAGAAGCAGGGATTCAATTCCTACAGCACCCTGCAGGCGATTCTTTCCCCAAAGCAGATCGTGACCGTGACGTTGAACGTCTTTCCGCAGCGAACGCAATTCGCCGACATCACCGCGCTGATTCCTCAGTCCGCTTCTTCGGACTACGACCGGAAAGGCGCTTCCGCAAGTCTTTCCGACGTCTACAGCTTTTCTTCCGGCGCACTGTTCCGCATGGCGCTGACCTACACGCGGTTCGATAGCAACGCGCGCGGCCAGGGCAGCGAGGCCATGCTGCTCACCCCCGAGAGCTGGGGAGGGAATTTCTTCGATTCCTGGGCGCGGTCTTCCAGCCAGTTCGAAGCCTCGCCGACCTTTCAGTTCGCACCGCGGACTTTCCTTGGGCGCCACGACTTCAGGATTGGCGCCGACGCGACGCACCGCTCATTTAGCGGCAACGATGCGTCACACGCTGTCCGCCTGCTGCGGGAAGACGGCAGTCTCGCCGAGCAGATCCAGTTCAGCGCCCCGGGATTACTGAACGCGTCTATAACCGATGTGGACGAATTCATTGCGGACCACTGGACGGTCAACGATCGCTTGGCCGTGGACCTTGGAGGACGACTCACCAGTCAGACCGTGGGCCGCAGGGCGGCTTTTGGCCCGCGCTTCGGGATCGCCTATTCGCCAGGGAAAGACCACAAGACCATCCTCCGCGCGGGCACGGGACTCTTCTACGACCGCGTCCCGCTGCTCGCGGCGGATTTCGCCGCTAATCCGGCACGCGTCATCAGCTTGTTCGACCTGAGCGGCCAGCTGTCCGGAAATGCAATTGCTCTCCAGAACGAGTACATCGCGAACGGAAGCGGTCCCATCGCATCGCGAATCCGGAATGCACCGAACACCAGCGCTCGTAGTTTTGTGACCAGTGCAGAGGTGGATCGAACCCTTTGGAGCGGCGCGGTTCTGCGGCTCGGCTATATCCATACCACCACGCGCGATCTGTTCGTCGTTGCTCCCCTTGGCGGCGCCGGGAACGTGCCTGGCTTTCTAGGTCTTCT
>Ga0307479_10001409_pt1 | contig 21859 bp, 25 predicted proteins | sample atmos_gasesECM4C_FD_203743 | JGI IMG/M metagenome (GOLD analysis project Ga0307479, IMG submission 203743) | Hardwood forest soil microbial communities from Morgan-Monroe State Forest, Indiana, United States - atmos_gasesECM4C_515 | ecosystem: Environmental > Terrestrial > Soil > Temperate...
CGTCCCATGCAAAGCCCACCCGCGGCGAGAAATTGCGGTGATCGGGCTTCCATATGGTGCTGTGCCCGGGTTGGCCCTGCTGCACCATTCCAAGATTGGGATCGAAGCTGCCAAAAAGATTATTCGCCGCGTTCATCGGCGATGTGTATTCGTAGCGCAGCCCCAAATTCACTGTCAGCTTGGGCGTGACACGCCAGTCATCCTGGAAGAACCCTGACGTCGAAGTCCAGTGCACCTTACGGTCCGGGCTGCCCGCGAGCAGTGTTGCAGTCGACGGAGAGCCAATAAAGAAGTCCTCCAATCCCGTGGAAGTGCCACCGAGGTTTTGGCCCCCGTTGAAATGGACTAAGCCCCGGCCTGCGACATAAATGGTGTCATCCGCCTCGATGTGCAGGAACTCGCCGCCAAACTTGAAGGCGTGTTTGCCCTTCAAGAGCGAAATCGAGTCTGAGAGATCGAAATAGGGGTTGGGGGACGACAGTTGGGGACGATTCGGATTAGTGCCCAGGTAGCCGCCGTTAAACGGTGCAATATAGATGTTCGGCAAGCCACCTGGCGTCGTCACTCCAGAGTTCAACGGGTAGACATGACCGGCGTCGGTATTGACAAAGTCGAAGGTGACACGATCGTAGCCAAAATGCATTTCGTTCACGAGGACTGAGTTCGGCGTATAAACCCATCGTTCGACAGTCGTCAAAGCCTTTAATGGCGCACTATCCACGAAGAGTTGATTCGTGAAGGGGTGATCTTCTCCGATGCCCGTGTACTTGCCAAGGAAGTACATCCCGGTGATAGTGTTCTTGTCGTTCAGATGGTAGTCAATTTTCCCGATCCCGTTGTCGCTTCTATTCTCGTTGGCGAATGGACTGAGCTGCGTCCCGGCGACAGTCGAGGATATCTGGTACAGACCGCCAGTGCATACAAAACTTGTGGGCAATGGCAGTGTTTGACCAACAGCGTTCGGACAAATCAAATTCTCGCTGACAGTGCTCAACGGCAATCCGGCCAAATGAACAGCATTTATCGCGTCCACCATGTTGTTCGCCGGGTTGACTCCGCCCGCTGTTGCCGATGAGCCCGTTCCAGGAACGTTGGTGGTCAAAGCGCTGCCGATTAAGTCACGCAGGCCCTCATATCCGGCGAAGAAGAAAAGTTTGTCTTTCTTGATCGGGCCTCCCACGACGCCGCCAAACTGCTTCAACTGCGTTGCGAGCTTATTGCATGCGGCGACTGGTGTATTAGGGTTACCGGTGCAAACCCCGCCGATCGGTGCTGGGTTGAAGTAGTTGCGTGCGTCCCAGCCGTCGGTACGGCCGAATGCGTAAGCCGCACCGTGATAAGTGTTGGTTCCGGATTTGATTCCCACGTTCACGATAGCGCCCGCCTTCAATCCATACTCGGCCTTGGGATTTTCTTCCAGGTTGAATTCCTGGATGGCGTCAACCGGAAGGATCGTTGCCGCATCCTGGAACGGACTGGGCATACCAGCCACCGGGCGTGCGTCAAAGAAATTGACGTTGAGAACGCCTTCCACCATCCAACCGGATTCATCCGGACGCACGCCGTTAGTGCTCTGGGTCCATGGTCCGCCGCCCGGCTGGATCATTACGCCCGGGCGCAAGCCCATCAGATTCTGGTAATTACGGCCATTCAAGGGCAGGTCGCTAATCTGTGCGTTATTGAGTGTGCCGCCCAAGGTGGCATTGGTGGTCTCCACCAACGGAATCGATTCGGTTACCGTCACTGTTTGAGTCTGCTCACCTGGCTGAAGTGACACATCCACGCGAGGTTCCTTGCCGACTTCGAGGATCACGTTTTGACGCTCGACCGTCTTGAAACCTTTGGCTTCAGCGCGAACTGTATATTTTCCGGGAACCAGGTTCGGAGCGTTGTACTCCCCGGCGTCATCGGTCGTCAGGGTTCGCGAGATGCCTCTGTCTACGTCCAGAACCGTGACCGTAGCGCCGGCTATCACGCCGCCAGTTTGGTCCGTAACGGCTCCGAGAATACGGCCGTAACTACCCTGCGAAAAAAGAGGAAGACAAATCAATAGCACGCCCAGTGTTGCTCCCAGCAGCACTGCGGCTCGCCTGTTCGAACTACAAATACAAAATGGAAATTCGGACTTGAACGAATTCATGGAAGCACCCCATTTGCGAACCTTTTTGGTATTGGAAGACTTAGCCTAACTAACCCTAAAGAGCCCCACAGCCGTGGCGGCAACGCTATGAGTTTTCAGGCGGAAAGTCAATACGGTAATGGCGCAAGGCGGCTAGATCGTCCGGAAATTGACAAAATGCTTACATTTCGCGTACATCTCTGAGAACTTTGGCCGGCTTATGACGGGATCAGCATTTGTCGGGCGCGCCCTGCCATCATTGTTCGCCCTCAAGATCTTTTTGAATCCGGAGTCCCAGCGTTAAGATTGACTGTATTTCTCTTCCATAGAGGTGCAGATGCCCGACTCCAGCCGCCGCGAATTCACGAAAAAATCCTTGCTGCTGGCGCTCGGCCCAGTGGCTGCTGAAAACGCACTTTTGTCTTCTCCGCTATCTAACGCGCTCGCGGAACCTCAGGCGCCCGCACGCGATTTCTTCCCAGGCTTCAAGCGCGCGCAAATTAAGACGACGGGCGCGACGATCAACGTCGTGCACGGCGGCAAAGGCTCGCCCGTGCTTCTGTTGCATGGCATCCCCGAAACTCACCTGCTATGGCGCAAAGTCGCCCACGCAGTGGCCCAAAATTTCACGTTGGTGATCGCCGACCTTCGCGGCTACGGCGATAGCAGTAAGCCTCCCGGCGGCGCGGACCACTTCGGCTATTCCAAGCGGGCCATGGCGCAGGACCAAGTCGAAGTGATGGAGCATCTGGGATTCCAGAAATTCGCAGTTGTGGGGCACGACCGCGGGGGCCGCGTGGCTCATCGCATGGCTCTCGATCACTCCGATCGCGTCACCAGGCTCGCCATCCTCGATATTGTGCCCACCTACAAGTGTTATCAGACTGTGAACCAGGACTTCGCCACCGTTTTCTTTCACTGGTTCCTGCTCGTCCAGCCGCCGCCGTTTCCCGAAACAATGCTCGGCAAGAGCACTGAACTTTTCCTCAAGACCATGCTGTTCCGTCTGGGCGGCGAAGCGCCCCGTGAAGGCCTTCCCGAATGGGTCGATCAGCCGGCCTATAACGAATATCTGCGCTGCTTCCGCGACCCGGCCGCGATCCGCGCGCTGTGCGAAGATTACCGCGCAGCCGCATCCATCGACTTGGCCCACGATAAAGCAGATCTCGACAAGAAAATCGAGTGTCCCTTTCTCGTCCTCTGGTCCGAAAAAGGGCCGTTCCATCGCATGTACGACGTTCTGCAGACTTGGAGAGAGCGCTCGAGCCAGGTCAGCGGCAAAGCTCTTCCCACCGGCCATTTCCTTCCGGAACAGGTCCCGGATCAATTGATCGCCGAGCTCAAACCGTTTTTGGGAGCCTGATTGAGCCTGCTTGGAAATGCAGGTAGTGTCTCAGTTTGACTCTTCTGCCTCTTCATGGGCTTCCGGCCTGTACCTGTAAAGGAATACAAGTGTGACCAAATCGCGCTTTTGACAAAATGAAAGGCGGTTCTCTAGCGCCTTCTGGCAGTTCAGGAGTAAGCTACTAAATAATGGGACCGCGGGAGGGCTGCGATGAGCGAATTATTCGTTGTCCTTGGTCTGCTGACGTTCTCCTGGATGAACGTCATAGCCCAATCAAAAACACAGGAGACGCCTCGCACCGCCACCACAAACGCCAAACCGATAAACATCACCGGCATGAGTTTTGATGAAAAGCTCTTTGTTAGCGACGAGGACATGAAGATTTGGACTGTAACGAATCCCAAGGCCCTCAAGGGTCACGCCGGTCACCACGTCAGGATCACTGCTCAAGTTGACACCACAAAGAACGCGGTCGTTGTGAAGTCGATTAGACTGTTGCCGGCGATCCACGAGATGCCCTCCAACAACGACTATAGGCTTGATATACTTCCAGAACCTTTTCCGGATTACCTGCGACGAGGTGACATTCCAATTAAATGATCCTGGCAGTGAAAGAATCAAGCGGGCGCCACCCGTGTGCTTGTAGGCGAAACCAACTGACCCACTACCGAAAAGCCCGTCGCTTCGTTTTTGCAGAAATATAATGCTATAGTCGAAATATTGCCGGTCCCGTAGCTCAACTGGATAGAGCGCCTGCCTACGAAGCAGGAGGTTGGGAGTTCGACCCTCCCCGGGGCCGCCATTCTTCTCAACGAGTTGTGAGTATGCAGGCTCCCGCTTTTAGGTCACTGTAGTGAAAATTGTAGGGACCCTGCTTGTTTTTTCGCTGCTCTTTCGATCATCTCCGCGACAAGCTGCGCGTTGTAATTCTCAAGCTTCTTCGCGGCCTCGGCTTTATGAGCATCCGAAGGATGAACGTATCGGCTGACCATCTGAACTGTGGTGTGGCCGAGCAGCGCTGCCAAGGTCAACACGTCGACGCCAGCCTGGGCTGCGCGGGTGGCAAAACTATGCCGGAGGTCGTAAAGCCGGAAGTGTTCAAGGCCGGCACGGTCAATCGCTGCGTCGTGTGCTTTGCGGATGCTGCCAATCGGCCGTTCTTTGTTCTCGGGTCTGCCGGGTCCTTTGGGCGACCAGAATACGTAGCGACTTCGAGCACGCTCGGCGATCTCCACGCGATGCTTTAGAATAGCGAGCGCTTCTTCATCGAGAGGAACCGAGCGCTTCGCCGCTTTCGTTTTGCCCCACGGGTTAAAGATTGTTTTGCGGCGGAGATTCACGTTGCTGACTTCGATCCGAAAAACTTCTTCCGGCCTCATTCCCGTGTGGAGGATCAGCGTCGCAATGTCTCGAAGTGGCTGACTTGATTCTCGTAGGTAGGCCGTCTCTTCGTCGATGGTCACAACTCGTGTCTGGCCTTCTTCTTTTGAAAACATGCCCTTTCGCGTTGGACTCCTCAGACCCTGGCGATTGTAGATCAGGCGCAATGTGGCTAACGCCCGATTCACGGTAGAGGGAGAAACTGTGCTGCCGTCCTTGTTCTTGCCCTTTTTCTCTCGCAGTTTTGCCCACCTTGTTTCCCGCAGCCTGGATGTGCGGAATTCCTCGACCATCTCGGGTGTGATTGCATCCATCCACTTGCCGTGGAAATAGCGAAGAAGAGTGTCGCAATTTAGTTCATGCAGTTTCCGCGTTTTTGGACGATGGTGACTTTTCGACCACGTCTTGAATTCCTCCACACCGTCCTCGATTTTTGGCGGCGGAGTCTTGCGCGAGAAACCTGCGCGGCCGTCGAGCAAATCGGCTTTTCGCTTTGCCTCTGCCCGTTGTGCGGCAGTCTTATTGCGGTATCCGCTCGATTCCTGAATTTTGCGGCCCTGAAACCAGAAATCAAACCACCAAATTCTTCCACGTCGATAGAGGGCCATTTTTTCTCCTTGATGTATGGTCGTAAAGGCACCGGAAGGTTTGGTCAATAGAGCAGGGGTCCTAGTCCTCGACCCGCACGACATGCTCCTCGATCCACTTTTCGAGATCGGCCTGCCGATATGCCACGCGATTTCGGCTCATTTTTACAAAAGGAATTCCGCGTCCCTGCGATCTCCACTGAGCTAGGGTCTGGGTCGAAAGACCCGTAATGACCGCGACATCGTTTGGGGTAAGCAGTCGTGAGAGTGTATGGCCCTTCGTGGCATCTTGCCGTGAAGACACGGACCGCTTCGCAGCGAAGGCCGAAGTCTGGTCGCCTTCTTTCGGGCAAGCCGCCTCGGCGGATGAAGAGTTCCTGGGCAAGCACGAGTCCTCACCCTGTAACAACGATATTCCAAAAGAAATCCGCCCCGGAAAAATTTTCGGCTAGTGCTTCACTGTGGGGCGTCGCCGGCTTGAAATTTTCGTGGTGGAGATCAAAAAATCCTATTGTGGAAGTTTTTACCCCTTCTAGGGGGATGGCAATCCTTCCACAATCGATTGTGGGAAGCCTCGGAGATGCTCGAAACCCGCATAAACAGGGGCGAACACCCCTATTGTGGGAGTTTCGCCCCCCTCTAGAGGAGGTAAAGACTCCCACAATTCAAACCGGATTTGGGTTTTTTATCCTGCGGTAAGCGATGGCCGCACCTAATCCGGAACCTTTTCTCTTGAGTGTTATGCCTTCCTGGGACCGCAGGATATCCCCGATGCGATCCAGGCCCAATTCGCCTTTCAGGCTATGCATGACTTCCTTGCGCAAGCTATATGTGTCATAGGAAAATTTTTTCAAGACCATTTCCACGTCTTGTTCCCATCTTTCCTGCCCGGCCTTATTTCCTGAAGCGATGAACCGAAACCGTCCTTTCTCCCAACTGGGCTTGAGCGTCAGCCACATCGGCTCCGCATACCAGTTCTTTACGCATTCCAGGTCCACGCTGACGATGCGCGATCCATCCCTTTTGGCTTTCACGATATATTCCACTCCGCACATATCCTCGAACACCGACGATCCGCGCACTTCGGTTTGCGGACTTTTGCCACGGTGTTGGATCGCCAGAACGGTCGTTCCGTTTTGCGTGAGGCTCATCAATTCCTGCGCGATGGGATCGATGACCTCGGAGCTATTCTCATCGCCTCTGAAGAATCGCCGCAATCCGTCGAAATCCATCACCCCGCCCCGCTCCTTTGCCCAATGTCGATAGAGTTCATCCGGGAGCATGGGCGGCTTGATCTCGTTCCAGATGCCCCACAAAATAAAACCGCGATTTTCTTTTTTGCGAAAGTCGAAGTCTAACTCCGCGAATCTATCGTCGAAAAGGCTCATCGAACCTTCGCGTGTAGCATAGAGGAACGGTCGCTTCTCGATGTGCAGCAACCTGAACAGTTTTCCACCTTCCGTGTATGCCTGCGCCATGCACTGCTGGATGTACGACTTCATCTCGCCGCGGCGGCCAGCGAGCAGCACCAGTCCGCCGCGTGGGATGAAGCCGGGAACATCCCAACGAGTAGGAATCCGCGGCGCTTTCATGGCTCTTCTTAATTTTACGGCTAACTCGGTGATGGAGATTTCACCATCTTCATCAACGGCAATTTCGGTTCTATCGGATTTCGTCCACCAAGGAGCTTTGCTAATCAAGGCCATCAACTCGTCTTGTGTTCCCCCTTTGTCGGCCCATTCGGACAGGTCCTTCGCATTCGGGAGTTCGAGCACCTTGATGCGTTTGGCCACGCTGGCGAGCGACACGGCAACGTTTTCCGCTTGCTTGCGGCCGGACTCGTCGGCGTCGGCGATGATGGCCACAATGCGGTCCCGAAAATATTTCGGAAAGTTGGGATGCCAATTCTTGAGGGAACTGGCCGTGAAGCCCAGGGCAATGGCCCGGTCGGTATCTTTCTCGCCTTCCGCGAGCACCACGAAGTCGCTGCCGTCCATCAACTGCGGCAATCGATAAGGAACCCGGCGCACTCCGTCCAGGTTCCATATCCAGTTGCCATCATCGTCCATGCGTCGATAACAGAAATCTTTTCTTGGACCATAACGAAGCCGCCAGTAAAGCGTAGTTCCTTCTTCGTTGACGTAGGGATATTTGGCGACGATGTGCTGCGGCTCCTCGGATTCTTCCGCTTCTTCCCCTTCGGGTTTGAGAAATAGACTTCGTGTTGTCAGCCCCAATGCTTGGCAGATATCTTCGGTCGGGCAGTCCGCATGACAATGGACCAGAATTTTTCCGTCTTCTTCTTTGATGGAAAGCGACCCGTGGTGCGTGTTGTGCGCCGGACACCAGGCGCTATATTCGCCTTTGAGGTTCGGTCCCTTCACACGCTCCAGCAATTCTAGAAATTCCGCGACCTCGGCGAAGCGCTTCACGCTTCACCCCCGCGCCCGCGTTCTTCCCGTTCACGCTGGTCGCGCAAGCCCCAGACGCGGTCGATCAACCCGTTCAGAATTTGGGAAAGCTTCTCGGCTGACAACTCGGTTTTCATTTTTTCATCTCCTCTTGGTCAAGTGGGGGGCACCGGAGCCGTCGACCAAGAGCCGCCCCGCAGGCGGTGGAAGGATTTCCCGGCTCCGGGCCTCCACACTAAGAGTTACTGCCGCTCGAAGAAATTCTGTCGGGCTGACAGAGTGTCAGCCTGGCCGCGATATAATCTGCTGGAGGTTTAGCGTATGAGGCTGCGGTTGCACAGCCACAGTCGAAGTCGCCCAGATTACAAAAATTCCCCGAGCGACGCTCCAATTTTGGATCGCCACGCGCAGGCTTCACGCTCCTTGGGTCAGGCTCTTGCGTGGTCGCGTCGTAAGACTCTGGAGTGAAGTGCAAATTCGGCAAGCTCGCAAATTGAAAGGCACGCTCAAGAGGAAAAAGTAATTCGGGAGAGCGCCCGTGCCACAAGCACCGGCGCTCCCAACGAAGTGAGCCCGTATACTGGCCGACTGATGAATTCAGACTCGGAGACTCAAATTTCGCTCGAAGTCTTTCATCGCCATTTTCTAGTCACACACCTGAAGGGCAAAGCAGATTGTTTGCTTGATGAACTCGAACGCCGAGCACACCAGTCTGGCGAGCCGTTCGGCAGCCTGCTGGCGGCGTTGGTAAGGTCCTGTTATGAACAGCCCGAATATCAGGATGACAACTGGTACGGCAAGGAAGTCCCGCTAGATAGATGCTATTTCGCGCATCCGGACTTTCGCTGCCGCCCAGTTCCCAAAGGCAACCGTTTTGTCGACTTCATGCACGACAAACGTCAGGAAATTGAGTCGGGTTGTTTTCCTTGTTATTCAGAGATACTTGCTCCGTGGTCAGGACAGATGCGGGAGCCGCTGGTTGTAGAGCGCGAGCGCGGAACGGAGAAGTACTACGTCCTTGATGGCCAACTTCGCGTAATCCGGCACTGGTATCACAATTTTCCAAATGTGAAAGTGTTCATATATAGAGGGCGACTTACTGTGTAAAGCGCTGGGCGGCAAGCTACGCCAACAGGTCCAAGCTGTGGGGTGCGTGATGAAGGCAAGGGGCATCGGCGCTCGTGGTCTTCCGAGCTATGCGAAGAAAAATTTTCCTGCGGTGGCGACGCTGCTGAACGAGTTGGGGCGTATTGTGCAGACCTGTGTCACAAGCATCTGCCCGCCGCTGTCCTCCATCCGGTCCGGTCATGGTCCTTGGTGCTGAATAAAATCCGTAGCGCCCAGGGCACACGGCCGAAACCCTACTCACCTACGCACGGTAAGAAAAGGTTTTCGTGAAATATCCTCGAATCGCCTTTGTTTTAGCGGGTTTCCTCGTTCTCACATACTTTCGACCTCGCAAGCTTTGAAATCGCCGAGGTGCCGCAACCGGGCGATACTCGTTTTGGGGACAAAAAAAAACGTGCGGATACGGAGGCGCACTAAGCGCCGAAAAAGGACCCATGGGGTACGTCACGAAAACGGTAGGGGCCGGGGGTGGGGCGTCAGTCTTCCGAGGAATTCCCGTTTTCTTTTCTGGATTTGAAATCTGCGATGAAGGCGTCGATCACCGCACGCGAGGTTTCGAGATCGGGCGGCTGTTCGCGAGGAAATGCAGTTCGATGTTGTGTCACGGGCGATTGCGACGAAGTTAATCCGCTGCGATAGACGCCAGCGGTTTTGAGCAGCCAAAGCTCAGCCGAATACTCCAGACGCGGATCGCCGCTTTCAAGCGCATCGCGGAGGATTTTTACGGCCCGCGGCAGCAAAGCGTCTATTTCACGCAGCCAATTCTCATGGGCCTCGGCCTCTGCCCGCGCCAGAATTCTGCCGAACGACGGATGTGCGCGACGCCAGCGATAAAACGATTCCGTAGTCGAGCGCGCTCGCCTGCACGCCTCGCTATCGGTGAAGCCCATCGCCTTGAATTTTATCGCCAACTTCATCTTCGGGCTCAACGTGCGCCAGCCCCGAGGAATGTCGCCACGAGCCACACGCGCTTCGTAATTTTCTGTCCGAGTCATTTGGTTCAGCCCTGCGGCAAACCGACTCCTCGACAAAAAGTGTAAAATATCGAGCAGCACCGAAGCAATTCTAATCGCGACTCCGAAAGACGGCTGAGGCCCCGGAAGAATCCTTGTGCAGGCTCTTGGGAGCGCTGCCGGACGATTGCTTGGGCATGACCCATAGGCATTGGATTTCCGATGGCCAGCGCCCCGCCAAAAGCCCCTCCGGCCAGTCGTAGGGGCGCATCCTAAACTCGGTTCCAGGCTTGAATGGCTGCTTTCCGGAGCCGAGTGTCGACCCCTGGAGCGTCATACGAAAATTTTGCCAACAATTTCCTTGAGTAACCAAGGTGACTGTCAGACTTTCGCTGAGACTTCGTAGATAATCTGTCGGACCTCAGCACTGAGAAAATTGAGCAAGGGAAGAAAATCAGTCCATTCGTAGCTCGTGGGTGTGGCTGGGTCACGTTTACTGTGCCGCATCGCAATGACGACATGAATGACCGTTCTGTCGAACTTCATGTTCGGCGTAGGACGGTTAAAGGTAATCGCGCAGACCTCTGCTCCGTCTTCGATTTCTCCATTGCTCGCAACGAACCGTGGGTCTCTGTCTCTAACGTCGAAGCCAAAATCCATGCCGACATCAGCAGCCACAACGGAATGAAGCACAAGCGGGAGCAACTTGTGTTTGTCCCGATTGGAGAGGCTACGCAAGATGCTCAGCAATGGTGGCAGGTCGGGATGCGGTCTATTGTACGGCTGATAGAACTCAATCGCCGCACGCACTGGATCGCTGATCGTCCCAAGCTGCTTTCGGGAAATAACTGCCTTATCGAAGTCCGGCCGACTATCAGTGATGGGGAATTGGAGACTGCTTTCGTTGCTGGGAGGTTTAGGCGCAACGTCGTGGCAGGCAATTCCGTATACCAGATGATCAAGGCAGCATCGCAAGGCGTGAATACAGTCTGCGATTATCAGGGACCAGCGATAAAGAGGAGGCGGCTCATTGACTCGCAGAATAATTCCATATCGGGTGCTGTCGGCATTCACTTTTTGAAGGACGCTGTAAGGATTTCGGTCCATCCAGGATTTGACTTCATTCTTGACGGTTTGGGCATGTTCTGCGCTCCGGGCTAATTTTGCGCGAACGCTGGTTAAGTCTAGGCTCATCAGCGAACATCGTCTTTTGGCTTGTAGCCGTTCAGTTCTTGGTTCGCCCATTCTTTCAGCCGCTCGTTCTTCAATTCGTGCCCTCGCAGCAGGTATTTCCGCAAGATGTTAGGCAAGCTTTGCTTGCCGTCAACGGCGAGATTGATGATGTCGTCGAGTAGGGCTGAGACTGAGTGTGTATCCTTATTTTCCCACGCGGCCGAACTCCGTGCGGCGTCGGGGTATCCAAATCTACCCTAATATTCTCCTGGGTCAGTATCTGGAGCGCGACCCTTCCACCAGTCGGGCTTTTCAACATCGATGCCAAAGGACATCCGGCCTTTGAATTCTTGGACGAGCCGCCTAGTTTCGGAGACCCAATTATAAGATTGAAGGTTCAGAAAGAACTCCCACCTGATTAACTGGTCAGTCTCACAGACCCGCTTCATATACTGGACCTGCTCCTCTGCGAATCTCTTGACGGCCCCCGCACCGCACACCATTTCTGCCACACTCTTGGAAACGATGTTTGCATCCCTTTCGGTGGGGATGTCAATTTCCGTGGCTGAGGGCAGAAAGCGTTTCAAGTTATGGTACAGCACGAAGTTTACGCCCATCAATTTCGGAAAGAGGCTTTCCTGCACTGTGTGTTGGAGTTCATGTGCATACGTTATTACGCAACCGGTTGGGTTCAGGCACGTGCTGTGTCTTATATAGATCAGATTGTCGTAGTTATCTAAGTCCTCTGGAGGTATGCAGCGATTCACGAAGTACTGACACACGTCGTGTTTTCCAGAAACAACGACGTGAAGCCCGCGACAATACTGACCAAGCTGCTGAGCGATGAATTGGTGGTCTGCGGCCTCATCTTCCTGGACCGCGAAATATCGGTAGTACCTGTCGCTAGGAAGCCGAAAGTGTCGGTCCACCTGCTCACAGAGAGGCTTTAGGGTAGATTCGTTCGCGGTTGAACCGCTGAAGTTCCAACACATAAACGTAACCGCCCTGCCGCTAAGATTTCACTTAACGTAGAGACTTGGGATCAGACAGGTTCCTGGGCGACTGCCGGTTCAACAACGCAATCATTGTTTGTCCCGAGGCTGGCACTCTGGCCTCGCCTTGACGAACGATATTCTTTGCACTCAGTGCTCGTCCATAGAGCTTCCTATTCGCCCTTCCGTCAGACCGAAGCGTAGACCCCTCTAGCGAGATGCCCGCAAACAATCCTCGTGATCGGGAATAACTGAGGACTTCTGCCTTCATCACGATATCTGTATCTGCCGCCGCAGCACGTCCCTTTGGCCCTGCCGCAGCCGAGGCGTCGGCCCCGAGTTTCACTTTGCTGCTCAGGATGGAGTTCGCCCCTTTGGGATTCATTACCAAAAGAACAAAATCCGTAGCTTGGCCGCCCAGTTGGAATCCAATGTTTCCACCTTCGAGCGCAAACAGGGCTGGAGCGCTCCACGGCCCTGTAAAGTGCTCTCCGCTACGGCAGGTGATCGCGCCCCTGCCAAAGTCGCCTCCGATTCCAATCGCAAACTTCAGCACCGATGGGATGACAATCACGCATTCAGCCTTGTTCAACAGACTTTTTGGTAGACCATCCGGGATGTTGAGTATTTCCTTGAGAGTCTTACCACACGCTTCTAAACGCTTTTGTTCCTTGCTCTGTTCCACTGCGAAGGTAGGGAAAGCCAATAAGAGAGCGATAACCAGAGCGCAGGTTCTTTTCACGTCGCAAACCTCCTAAAGCTCAAGGTGGAAGATATCGAGGACAACGGATGTTCTGCGGTTCAGAAGAACGATATGGCCCCCGATGAGCACGTGGGCGCAGTCAGGTGGAGGTGGAGGCAGCCGCCGCTCAAGGTCGGGCGGACAGGGTTGAATTTTCTTTTGCAGACCCGGAGGAAGCGTTCCTCGGCGAACAAGCTGCTTTTCCAAGCCAGGCGGCAGTTGATCCCGCTTGGCTAGTCCGGGAGGCAACCCATCTTGATGCTCCGCATACCAGTGCCGCACCTCTTCCCGGTCGCGGTCTCCATAATAGTCACCGCGATCTTCACGACCGCTACGGTCATCGTCTTCGTCATCGCGATCCTTTTTGTGTCCTTTGCCGTGACCCTTTCCCTGACCTAACGCAAGACCGCTGGCCATCGCAAACATTCCTAGCGCACACGCACAAAACCATCTTCTTGATCGCATCACGCCTCCGATGTGCAAGGCTAACCCCAACTCGCTCGGCGTCACAATTTTCGATCTCGCGGCTGCGCCCTGAACGACAACGTTGGCTGAGGGCCGAAAACGCGCTTCTGAAAGGACTAAAACGTGGGCCTGAACCCCAAATTTAAGGGACTGACGCGGAGATGACTTCGATCCCGGAGGAGCCGCGATGCTGTATCAGGGATTGCCGGTGCGTGGGTTAGCCATGACACAGCGTCGCAGCAGATGCGCAACTACATTAGCCAGTCTACATGACAAACGCCAAATATCGTGCCTCGATATAACGAGATGTGCTGTTGCCGATAACACAGAGCGGAACGAATCCGTCAGATACGTAAGCGAGCGCGCTAGGATTTAATTTGGAGAATGACAAGCCTTTGCGTATTACGTCTTGAAAAACTCTGCGGGCTCGCACAACAGGAGATTCACGGACTAGGAACGGGTGGTAATTTCTGGGCTGACGCCAACTCAATAAGGCAGGCTTCCAGACGTTTCTTGTCGTTCGCATCTATATCGGTAAACTCAATTCCGAGACCGCGGCTGCTTTGGTCTCCGACGCGATTGACAACGCGACCCAGCGCGGAAATCTGAGTTCCAGAATGTGCAATCTTGAGAGCGACTCTGGCGGCCTGCTTGAACGGCATCTCCGTCTTCACGAGACACCCGTATAGGCTCAGTGCCCGAATCAAGGCTACTTTCATTCGTCCAGATTCAAGATCAGTCAGTTCGACAACGCCACCGAGATAGTATCGAGGTGCCCGACGTTTGCCGTGGATTTGAGTCTCCGGCATCCTCAGCATTCCAGTCTAATCATGGTTTTGGCTACATTTTAGATTGAGGCATGGCTGCCAGAGACAAAGGACGGAATCTTACGGCCTCGGCCCGAAACAGCGCGTAATTCACTTTCCGGCGCGTGCCGTCTTGACCGATACAGCCGCACAAGTCGTGCAGGCTTCGCCGAATTCCTCAATTACGTAGGTCTCGCCGGGTTGCGCAATCTGCCGCGCAGAGTATTGCGCCGCCGCTCGTGTACTCCACATTTTCCAATCCAGCGTGCCACCGCCGCCTTGCAAGCGGATGTGGTAATGGAATGGCTCATTTTTGCGGTCCATAGGGCCTCCTCAAAGGGCCTAATGTCCCGCACTCTTCCAGGAAAGGGGTTTCGGGGCAGGTATTTAGCAGTATGGCAGGAGGGTAGGGAAAGTAAATGGTACGACTTGTGTGAATCTGGTCAGCCCTGAGCGGAAATGCGCGCTCATCATGATGAGCCAAGATCGTGCGCACGGAAAGGCTAAGCGACGGTAGATGGGGCGTTGCTAACCGAAACCGGGTTTCCGCATTTGGGGCAGTTCACAGCCCCTCCAGGCGCGGGTCCAAGCTCATCGTAAAGTTCCTTGATGGCGTTCTCAAACTCTTGTCGTATAGGAACTGCTTCAGCAGCCTTCAAGTCGCCGCCGGTTGTGACAAACCAATCTAGCTTTCGGTGGGCCGCTGCCAGCCGATCCGACTTCCTCCTGAATGATCCGTCATGTGCCGTCGACGCCTTGCTTTTTTGGATTGCGTCTCGCACTTTCGTGGCGGTTGGTTCGGGTGCTTCGTGGCCAGGGTAACCATTTTCGTCCAAGGCGTATACGTGCCCAAGTTCGTCCATACCCCAATGCTCGTTGCCGATTACGCCTGCCATCAACGTATCCACTATCTTCACCAGCACGAATTCTATGGTTTGCTTTTTCAAACCGGCCACGCAATCATCGCAAAGGTGCGCGGTTACGCTTTCCTCTGGAAATTCAAACGCGCCTTCATGCCAATCAGAAGACTTCAGCAAATTGAAATCGGCAAAATCGTTTTTGTGAATTGAAGGGTTCATGTGCACGTGCTCACAAGCTTCGGCATTGCTTCCCCTGAACCATCGAACCCTTTTCTTCGTCGTAGTTTTCGCCATGATCCCCCTCTCCCGATTACATTTTCGGTAGGCGGTCGGCATATCGCCAGCGCCGGGCTTGCGCTGCGTGCCTTATTCATCAGCAATTTGTTTGTGGGGTAGAGCCAGGCCGAGCTAACGTTTCAAAGACGCCAGTGTTGGGGGAGGATGGCCCACTAGTCTTGGTCGAATAATGATACCTACGCTCCAATCATGAATTTCATGAATCGATAGGTCTGTCCAAGCTGCTCGGGTGTATAGCCGTCGAGCAGCGTGTTTATCTTTCGTCTCAGCGTCTTCGTGTCGGTTTCATCCCTGTCGAATAGGAAAAAATTCATCGGAGGAACGCCAAATACGTTTGCCAGTGCGAAAATTAGCTCGAATGAAGGGCGTTTGCTTCCTCTCTCGATCTGGGCCAAGTGATTCGCGTGGATTTGAACCTTCTCGGAAGCTTCTTCAAGAGTGAGTTTTGCCGCCCTCCGTGCAGCGCGCACCCGCTTTCCAAAAAGCTTCTCAGATGTCATCTCGGCCCCCGACACAGACAGTACCGAGCGGGGTAGTTAGATAACAGAATCCACAGGACTTCAGTTCTATTGATTAGTATCTCTATGGGAGATAGTCTGAGCTTACTTGACAATCCGTGAGAAACCGCGGGATGGCCGTTAAGGGAGGAGAGGAAATGAAAACGATCCTATCGATAGCGGCTTTGGTTCTGTTCGTTGCGTCCCCGTTGTTCTCGCAGTCCGTGGCCGAAGCTGCGAAAAAGAACAGGCCGAAGGCCGCTAAGGCGACAGTCAAACGAGTTTGGACTGACGATGATTTTTCGACAGGGGGCAGCCCAGGAGAACCTATCCCCGCGGACAAGACCTCAGACAGCACTTCAAGAACACTAGAGAAATTCCGGCGTCTCGACCAAGAGCAGCTTGGAGCCGCCGTCCTGAAGATGGCTAAAGCCGATGTAGATTTTCCTGGCCGTCGAGATTGGGAAGGAAGGCTCTTCGAAGCAAAAGAGGCATGGCTTACCCAAATAGAGCGTATGGAGGGCCACAAGGATTCTAATAAAGACGTTGTGAACGCCGAAGTCGGGCTCGCAAAAGGAGCACAGTCTAATTTCGAGCGGATCGCGGGGGAAGGTATTCGGCAAGCACAAGCAGTCAACGATCCGACGCTGAAGGCACATCTGCGATACCAGGAGTGGGCCAGAACCTGTCTACAGTACAGCCCAGGTGAAGTTAACGGAAGAAATCTACAACAAGAGTGTTGGGATAATTTACAAAGTTTCAAAAGTCAGATGCAGGAACAGGGAACGTGGTAGTAGTCGTCCATCATGTATCGAAAGTCTGTGAGAAGCGCAAACATAAAACCCACTTCGCATTTTTGTCGGTCAGAAATGGCAAGAATCGCTCCGCATCGCCGCGAAGTTAAAATCCGGTACAGAAAAAATTATTTGGGGACCCACACGCACTAACGCACATAGGGGAGCCCTCATGCCGGTGGGGTGAAAACGGTCCCCTCGCTGGGGGCGTTCACTCGTCCGTGGGAATCTCCACTTGTTTTTTGGAGCCGGAGCCAAGGAGAGCTTCAACGGCTGCGTGCGCTCTCTCCACGTCGGGCGGCGGCCCAGAAGTGCGCCTCTGTGCGGTTATCGATTGTGACCGATCCGATTGGTAGTGCCCGGTGATTTGAAACACGCTTCGCGCCGCCCCCAGGCGGACATGCGGGTCGTCAGAGTCGAGCGACTCGTCTAATACCGCCGCGGCCCGCGGGCGGAGCAGAGCAACCTCAAGCAGGAAGTTCTCAACGGCCCGTTCAGCGCCCTCTCCAAAGTTCTGCGAAAAAGCACATTGTACTTTTTCCAAACGTAAAACGATTCCCGAGTGCAGCGCGCAGCCGCCCACGAAGCGGAAACGTTCAAACCGGACGCCCTGAGCTTTATGACGGATTTCATTTTTGGCGTGAGCACGCGCCAGCGCGCCGGAAAATCTCCACGGGCGACGCGCTGTTCGAGGACTTGGTTTCTCGTCATCGTTCGCGGCGCTTTGGCGTTCAGTTCAGCCACTGCACTTTCTCCCAGACAAGATCGAGGGAATCGAATTAAAGCCAGCCAACGTCGAATTTACCGCGAGTCTCTCGGAACTTCCACTCACCGAATGTGGGCGGGCTCCAGGCAGCCGATGGATAGCGGCCCGTGCGTAAACTGATATCGGTTTATTCGCCGCAGACCATTGGCTGCCTGGATCACAAGCCTGAGAATCGTAGTGGTCCGGCAACCCGATCTCCGACGCAAGCCAGGAGAGAAAAATGGCCAAAATCTACATCTACAAACTTACTGTGGACGACGGCGGAGCGCCTTGCGTGCGCGGCGATACCCTGTCTCTCGCAATCTGCAAGCCCGCGATGCGGTTCACAGCGAAGCGCGGCAGCATCGTCCTCGGCTTCGCAGCAACCAAGCTTTGCAAAGCAAACACTCTCTACCAGGACAACTGCTTAATTTATGCGGCAAAGCTCACTGACACCCTGTGTGGCCGCACATATTTCTCGGACCGCCGATATGCCGCGAGGCCAGACTGCATTTACTCATGGGACGGCCGTCGCTTTGAGCGAAAGTCCGGCGCGAAATTCCATTCAAAGCCTTCTGATTTGGTGCATGACCTCGGCCAGCCCCCTGCCTATCGCCGAGCAAATGTGCTTCTGAGCAAGGGACCCGAGAATTTTCGATACTTCAGGGATGAATGCCCGATTCGGTATAAGAAGCAATATCCGCGTCTCCAATCGCTGGTTGAGAGCTTGAAGCGAGGCCACCGCGTCAATTTTTCACCGGATTTGCGCGCAGAACTGGATGCCTTTACACGACGACTGTGGCACGAGCCTTTTGCTTATCGAGAGACCTACGTGCCGGATGTCCCATGTGAGGACAAATGCAGTATCGACGACGACTATTTTGCTGAGGTAGAGTGTTAGCGTCATCCCGGCGCGGTAGACTGCTACGTAGGGAGCGATAGCCTCGAAAATTGTGATTTGCCGATAAGATCGTTATGTGGTGATCGCTCTGGCCCCGCGCAGTTCGGCGGCTCTCACAAATAGCTTCGGGACATCTTTTCGGAAGACATACCGCAAGTGAAACTCGCCGGGACGGGCGACCCCGTCAGGTTGTTCAACGTAACGGGTTTCGCTAACAGGCACGTACTTGTCTAGCACTCGGTTCACAGCGAGATTCCGCGTGCGTGTTTGGTGAATCAAACGTTCGATGGGAACAAGGTCAAAATAAGCCTTGATGCGGTGCGGATACAGTGCGGTCGAAATACCCGAGGCTCGCAGAGCCGGAACCACGATGTGCCAATGCGAATAGTTCTTCTCGGGCGAATAGCGGTTGAGCAGCGTGTAGCCGACCAGTTCGCCGTTGAGCGTGATTGCCAGCGCAAATGTGTTTTGGTTCGGATCGCCTGTTCGGATCGCACGTAGGAAACGCCGACTTGTGTCCGTCATTGTGCCCAAACGCTCCCGGTCGACTCCCATGAAATCTAGGAATTCGTCGCCGCTAGTAAACCAGTAGCAAACGACAGCATCAATGTCGTTTTCACTGAGGTCGCGCAGCGCCGCTAGACCGCTCGGAAGCTTCACTGATGCGTGAACCGAGGGAAGTGGCGCTGGCGTTGGCTTCGACTCACAGGTCATTCGTTCATTCTATAACCGTAGCGACGTTCCCAGGCACTTCGGAAAAATCTTACCCGAACGTGGCTCCTGCCTGAAATCCCACTGGACGAGAACACCGTTTCACGGGAGTTGGCCCGCTTCACGCTTATCGAGCCATTCTGCAGGTACTCGCTTTCCATGCTATGAATGAAGCCGCACATGCCCAAAGGGAAGCGTTCAGAACTTCTAGCTCCCCAAAATAGAGAGTGGCGAGGTTCTTAGTCGTGACCGAAAACACCGGGAAGGAAATGATGGGCCATGCTATTCGCGCCCAGACTGCGGGGTGGGCAGTGGATACAGCGTCGGCTTCGGTCCAAACAAACCAGAATGTGAATAAATCGGCGACAAGGACGGCTACACCAACGAAAACGGGCGTCGCAAATCTGCGAACGGCTGACATTTAACTATTCGTCCGGAGCGTATCACGGAAAGCAACTTTTAATTAGAGTAGTGAGCCAACTTGCGTCCTGTTCTCGTACATCACTGGCCCGACCGGAAACCCCACTGGACGAGAATCCCGTTTTTCGGGCATTACCCTGCGGCGACACCCTGAGCGATTCGTCATTCTGGCGCAACAACCGAAGGCTACAATTTCTGGGTGAGTGCTCTTTCGTTGCTCAAGGTGCCTATGAGATGCCGCAGACTGTTGACGATTCTAGCGGTCGCCACGTTGAGTCTGTGCGTGCTATCTACGCAGGCCCAGCGTCCCCATACGAATGCGGTATCCTTCCCGGAACATTCACGATCCGTTTCGCCTAATGGCCGCTATGTGCTTGTCGGTGTGGATGCTGGTAAAGAACCAAGCCACACGGTCTACTTGGAAGACTCGCAACTAAAATCGCAGCGCAAGCTTTTCAATTACGACCGACATATCGACCTGTTGTGGAACCCTGACAGCGAATCGTTCGCGGTTTCGGATTACGCTGGCAGCGATTATTCGCGCTGTAGCATCGTCTCGGTAACTGAAAGCGTATCACCTGTCCAAGTCTGGGACGAACTGATCAAGGCCGCCCCGGTGAACGAGCAAAAAAGTTTTCTCCGGAATGACCATGTGTACATAGCAGCGACCGAGTGGATTAGCTCTAAGGTCCTAAAGGTTAAAGTTTGGGGTCACGGTGAAGTGAATCCTGCTGGATTTACGCGCTTTTACAGATACGAAATAGGTCTCGGAATTACACGCCAGCAATAAACCATTCGCCAAGTCCTGTGAAGTCCTGTTCTCGTCATGTGGCCCGACCGGAAACCCCACTGGACGAGAAGACCGTATCGGGGGCTATCCTAATTTCTTACGCGGCTTGCCGTTCTTGCACGCACTATCGGAAAAGTCGACTCCTTCTCCGGTCGGCTCCAATTTGCTTAATTCATCCTTGTGCGCTGCAATCCAATCCAGCCAGATTTGCTTGTCTCTCTCCAGGCGGTCCGGATGAAGATCGCCCTCTTGGTCCCACCTGGCCGGGGGATCGGGAACCATTTCCGTCAAAGCCTTGACGGCATAGTAGCTGGGTGGCTCGATTGGTGGGTAATCGATGTCGTGCTGGTGTTTAGCCAGGTACTTCTTGTAAGCCCTGTCGAAATGAATATCGCCTTCGGGCTGCAGGAATTTCTGCAACGCTTGGTAGGCGTACCAACCTCCTACGAACCCGAATGCGGGCCGGGGTCCGAAAATTCCGGGATACTCATCTTCGCTGATCGATAAGCACCATAGCTCCTGCAATTGGTCGAGTTCCCCCAGTTTTGCCAATGCTGCCCTGGCTACTGGAATTGGGCTGCGGCTGTCATCTTTGTATCTGGGGTCTTGAAGTTCGCGCCTCAAGTAGGGCACAAACACCCTGTTCCCGCTTGCCCCTGCCTCGTTTATCGCGTGGAGGTCCCCAGCGAGAATCCGCTGGATCAAAGCCGCTTCATCATTGGGATTTGCCGTAGCGGTCGAATTTGTTTGGACGGTTCCCGCACGTAGACCGACGAAGGAAACTGTCAGACAAAACAATAGATATGCTCTACGCATCTCGCCTAGTCGGGTTTCGTGGTGGGTCCGGCAACTGCAAACTGATACTACCCCAATTGTATTCTGTCTGCGCTTCTCACTGCCTGATAAGTTCTTGTTCTCGTCATCTGGGAGCCAGCTTCCGTTTATCAGACTTAAACATTCTTTTCGCGGCTCTTTCGTAAAAGCCGCCAACTAGTAAGATGGGCCTGTGAAGGTCGGTCCTACAGGGTTCCTTGCGCTTACTGCGCTCGCGCTATTAGCGTCCGCAAAGGACGGCCCCAACATAAAATGCGTAGTTAAGGTGCCAAGGGAATACAGAAAGACACAGTTCAATCTACCGCCAAACGGCGAACCGGAGCCCGTTCGTTACACGGTGGCCTATGAAGCATTCTAGTGGAATTGCGTTGCCGTGCGTGCCGCTGATCTCCGAGGTCGTTGCCCATTCCTAGCGAGCGGTACTCCGGCGGCATCAGCGGGCGCAATGGACGGCGCTGCTAATGCCGAAGATCAGATTCGCCGGTTGCAGCGGAAGTATGCCACTTCGGCAGTGCAACAATATCTCAACACGATTGCTTCTCAGCCCGAAGCTAAAGAAAAAATGCGCCCTTACTTTGACAAACCAACACTCGGAGTCGTCAACTGAGATGAAGCGACTCTTTGCCGCTGGTGTGTCACTCCTGCTGCTTTACTTGAGTGTGACCTCAGCGAATGCAAAGAGCAGCGTTACATGGTTTCAACAGCGCGTTAATTGGCAGGCTGGAAAAGAGGCGCTCCCTTGGGAAGTTGCCGTGGCAAGCCCCGATGGAAAACAGCATTATCGACTCGCGCTCGTGCCTTTATGGGCTGTCGAAGGCGGTATCGTCGCGATAGAAATTGTCGTTGCACGGTCCGAGCATCCCAATGTCAATCTGCTCGGAGAGAGAAAAGATATTCCACAGCCTTTCG
>Ga0307479_10001410_pt1 | contig 21859 bp, 18 predicted proteins | sample atmos_gasesECM4C_FD_203743 | JGI IMG/M metagenome (GOLD analysis project Ga0307479, IMG submission 203743) | Hardwood forest soil microbial communities from Morgan-Monroe State Forest, Indiana, United States - atmos_gasesECM4C_515 | ecosystem: Environmental > Terrestrial > Soil > Temperate...
GCGGCGCAAAAGGAATCGGTGGATGCCATCCTGGAGATGGCGGAGCACAAAAAATTCGGCGCGGCGAAGAAACTGATTGTGACGGGCTGCCTGGTGGAGCGCTACCGTGAACAGATTCTGGAGCAAGTGCCGGAAGTGGATGCGGTGGTCGGGACCGGCGAAGTGGAACGCATCCTGGAAGCGGTGCAAGGCGATTTGCGTGTGCTCCCGGCGCAGCCGCCGGCGTTTTTGTATCACGACTTGACGCCGCGCATCGTGACCACGCCAAAGCACGCGGCGTACATCAAAATTGCGGAAGGCTGCGACCACCCCTGTACGTTCTGCATTATCCCGGAGCTGCGGGGAAAATTCCGCAGCCGTCGATTCGAGTCCGTGGTGCGCGAGGCGGAGAATCTGGCGGCGGCAGGCGCGCGCGAAATCACGCTGATCGGCCAGGACACCACGTCGTACGGCGAAGACCTCGGGTTGCGCGACGGGCTGGCGCAATTGCTCACAAAACTGGCGCAAGTGGAAGAGTTGCTGTGGGTAAGGTTCTTGTACGCCTATCCGAATCGCGTGACGCAGAAATTGCTCGACACCCTTGCCTCGCATCCGCGACTGGCCAAATATATCGACATGCCGCTGCAGCACGCCAGCCGCAACGTGCTGGCACGCATGAAGCGCGGCTCAAGCGGCGACGCTTTCTTGAAGCTATTGGAGCGCATGCGCAAGACCATCCCCGGCGTGTCGCTGCGGACCTCGTTCATCGTGGGGTTTCCAGGTGAAACGGAAAGGGATTTCCAAGAGTTGTGTGATTTTGTGAAAGCGGCGCGGTTGGACTGGGTTGGCGTGTTTGAATACTCGGACGTCGACATCGCGGAAAGCCACGCGCTGGATAAGAAAGGGGACGCGGAGACGATCACTCGGCGGCGCAACCGGTTGATGGCCATTCAGAGAAAGATTTCGCGGGAGATCTTGCAGGCGAGGTACCGCTCCGCTAAGGGCGTGAGCTTTTTGGCGTTGGTCGAAGGTCCGTCAAAGGACAATCCGCTGGTGTCGGAAGCGCGGCTGGAAGGCATGGCGCCGGAAATCGACGGGAAGCTGTATCTCACAGACATCGAGTTGCCGAACGGAGAAACTGCCGGGGCGGGTGATGTCGCGCGGGTGCAAGTCACGAAGACGGATGCGTACGACTTAATCGGGCGCGTCGTGCAGATTCTGCCGCGACCGGCGGGAAGAATGACGGAAGGTGCTCCGGTCCCAGCGGGGGTGCTGCCCGCGGAAAAGCTACACCGGATTGCGACTGGCGCGCCACTGCGCGTGCTGGGGTAGGCTATAATTTTTGCCTGTGGGCAGCTTTCCCCTAAAACGCTCAGGCTTCATTCGGGGTGTTTTCAATACAGAGGGCACAGAGAACGCAAAGAAGAGAAAAGAAAGAGAACATTTCACCATGAAGCATACGTGCCCGATTTGCAAAACGGAGACGGACTCGGCGTTGCACGGGGATTTTCCCTTTTGCAGCGAGCGTTGCCGTTTGCAGGACCTCGGCAACTGGGCTAGCGAGAAGTACAGGGTCTCCGAGCCTGTCTTCAACGAAGAAGAACCTGGCGAAGGCGGCCGTAAGACGGGCGTTCTCGACCTCGACAAATCCAATGACAGCGAATCCTAGCGCCAATCAGGCAATGGAAGCGCCGCGTAAAAAGCCACGGCTGGCCCTGGCGGTGGCTACCGTCTTGGGCGCCGGCTACCTCCCGAAAGCGCCCGGGACGTTCGGATCGCTGGCCGGCGTTGCCACGGCATTCCTCTCGGCCATTTTCTTCCTCCATCCAAAATCGCCCGCTGAAGTGCTCTCGCTGCACCCACTGGCCGATGCTGTTTTGAGAGAGAACCTGTTTGGCGCGCCGGGGACAAACGTTCACAACGTAACCCTGGTGTATCCCCTGATCATTACGGGGGTCTTGCTCCTCTTCCTCATCACCGTGGGCGTTTGGAGCGCTGCGCAAGCGGCTTCCTTTTCCGGGACTCCGGATCCGCAATACGTGGTCATTGACGAGGTAGCGGGCCAGCACCTTACGCTGCTGCTGCCATTGATCCCTATCGCTCTGCCTCATCTAACCGCGCACATGGACTTCTCCGAATATACGATTTTCTTTGCCTTGAGCCTGGCGAACTGGAAATACCTGCTGCTGGGTTTTATACTTTTTCGTGTATTCGACATCTGCAAGCCCTGGCCGGTGCGCAGGCTGGAAAAACTGCCCGGCGGATGGGGCATCATGGCGGACGATTGGATGGCGGGCATCTACGCGGCAATTTTGCTGCGCGTGGCGTTGCATTTTGGCCTTCTGACGCTGCACATTGGTTGGGTATGAAATTCGGCTTCGGTTCCTCAGCAGAGAAAAACGGCATCCCGCAGATTGAGAGAGTTGCGCCCGCGGCGGCGATTCCCGGCGGGGAGATGACCATCCTTGGGCGCGGGTTTGCTTCGGGCGCGCAAGCGCGCCCGGTGGTGCGCTTCGGCGAAGCGGAAGCCAGCCTGGCGCTGGCCAGCGAAAACCGCCTCATCGCGCGGGTTCCCGAAGGCGCCAGCGGCGGAACGGTGCTGGTCGCCGCCAACGGGCGTGAAAGCTCGCCGCATCCCGTGCACATCGGAATCCAGATTGCCGACAATCTGCATCCCGTGGCGAATCCCGCTGTCGACCACGATGGCAACATTTACGTCACCTTCTCCGGGCCGCGCGGGCAGCGCGTTCCCGTGTCCCTCTACAAAATCACGGCAAACTACGACGTTAAGCCGTTCGTGACCACGCTCATGAATCCCACGGGACTGGCACTCGACCGCAGCGGCAATCTTTTTGTTTCCTGCCGCAATGACGGCACTATCCATCGCGTTTCACTCGAAGGCCGCGCCGAACCTTGGATCGAGGGCATGGGCATCGCCACGGGAATTGCCTTCGACGGCGTGGGGAACTTGTACGTGGGCGACCGCAGCGGAACGATTTTCAAGATCAGTCCGGAACGCGAGATTTTTGTCTTTGCCACGCTCGAGCCCTCGGTGGCTGCGTACCACCTGGCATTTAATCCCAACGGCGATTTGTATGTGTCGGGACCCACTACTTCCAGCTTCGACCGCATCTACCGCGTCACCCAGGGAGGCGAGGTCACTGTATTCTTTCGCGGGCTGGGGCGGCCGCAAGGGCTGGCCTTCGACCGCGAAGGCAATCTGTATGTTGCGGCGTCCTACCAGGGCCGGCGCGGCATCGTGCGCATCACGCCGCAGGCGCACGCCGAAATTGCGCTGAGCGGCTCGGGAATAGTCGGCATGGCGCTGCAAACCTCCGGCCGCGCAATTCTGGCTACCGCGGAGCTTCAAGGGACGACGGTCGCCGGCGCGCTGTTTACCTTAGATTGGGATGTTCGCGGCCTGCCGCTCGCCGGATAATGGTGCAGATGAAAGCAGAGATCATCGCCGTAGGTTCGGAACTGCTGACTCCGGACCGCATGGATACTAACTCGCTGTTTCTCACCGAAGAATTGAACAAGCTGGGCATCGAGGTCGTTCTCAAGACCATCGTCGGCGATAACCGCGATTTGCTTACCGAAGCGTTTCGCGGCGCCCTCAACCGGGTGCCGCTGATTCTCGCGAGCGGCGGACTTGGCCCTACCGAAGACGACCTGACGCGCGAAACCGTTGCCGAGTTGCTCGGACGCAAGCTCATTCTGAACGAGGCCATCCTGCGCTACATCGAAGGCCGCTTCCGTCAGTTGGGCCGGGAGATGCCGGCGGTGAATACGCGGCAGGCTATGGTGCCTGAAGGTGCGGAAGTGCTGGAAAACCCGCGCGGCTCGGCGCCGGGATTGTGGCTGGAGGACAAAAGGCGCTGCATCGCGCTGCTGCCCGGTCCGCCCCGAGAACTGAAGCCGATGTACCAGGAACAGGTGCTGCCCAGGCTGGAGAAACGCCGCTCCGGCGTGCGTATGTATTCCCGCGAGTTGCGCGTTGCGGGCTTGGGTGAATCGGCCGTCGAACAGCGCATCAAGCCGATTTACACGCGATATCCGGGCGTGAACACTACGATTCTGGCGATGCCCGGTGAAATTCAAGTCCACTTGCGCATGTGGACCGACGATGCAGCCCTGGCGGAGAAGACTCTTGAGGAAATTGTGCAAGGCTTCGAGCTGGCGCTGACCGACAGGATCTTCTCGAAAGACGGCTCTTCGATGGAAGAAGTCATTGCGCGTCTGCTGACCATGAATAACGCCACCATCGCGGCGGCTGAAAGCTGCACCGGCGGCTTGCTGGCCGAGCGCCTGACCAGCATCGCTGGCAGCTCCTCCTATTTTCTGGGCGGAGTAGTTTGCTATAGCAACAATTTGAAGACCGCGTGGGGGAATGTGCCGGCGGAGCTGATCCAGTCGAAAGGCGCGGTAAGCACCGAAGTGGCCATGGCGCTGGCCGACGGCATCCGGCGCAACGCCGGCAGCACGCTGGGCGTTGGTATCACCGGGATTGCAGGGCCGAGCGGCGGCAGCGAAGAAAAGCCCGTGGGCACCGTGTACATTGCCTTAGCGCACGCCGGCGGCGTGAAAGAGCGGGGAGTGCGCTTCCCGGGCGACCGCGAAGCCGTTCGCTGGCACGCCACGCAACTGGCGCTGGACTTGGTGCGCCTGCATTTTCTGTACAACGGCGGAGATCCGCCACCGCGCAGCGCGAAAAGGTCCTGAAAAGTGCGCCTCTTCGTCGCGCTGGAGATTCCGGCTGCAGTGCAGGAAAACCTCGCGGACTTGCTCGAATCGCTTCGCGCCATAACCAAGGAGCCGCGCTGGGTGCGGCCCACGAATCTTCACGTAACTTTGAAATTTCTCGGTGAAGTTGCTGATGTAAAGGTCGAAGCCCTGCGCGCCGCGCTTCGTGGGATTCATTCCGCGGAGGCAGTGGCACTGGAGTTTCGCGGCCTCGGGTTCTTCCCCAATGAGAAACAACCGCGTGTTTTCTGGGCGGGAATCGAGGCTACACCAAATCTGAAACCGCTGGCCGCGGATATCGATGCCGCGATGGAAAAGCTGGGAATTCCGCGCGAGCGGTGGGAGTTTTCTCCCCATTTGACACTGGCGCGATTCGAGCGCGCGCGCCTGCCGGAGGCGCTGCGCAGCGCCATCGCGGCCAACGCGCAGCGCGAATTCGGCTCGCTGCGCGCCGGTGAATTTCATTTGATTCACAGCAAGCTGAAACCTTCCGGAGCGGAGTACACTACGCTCGAGAGTTTCCGGTTCGCGCCCGGCGCGGACTAACATCGCATGGCTCCTCCGCACATCAGCCTCACGCTGCTGGCGATTCCCATCGCCGCCTATTTCCTTGGCTCGATCCCCTTTGGCGTGATTCTCGCAAGACTTTTTGGTGGAGCGGACGTACGCAAAGCCGGCAGCGGGAATATTGGAGCGACCAACGTGGTGCGCGTTGCTGGTCCGTTGGCGGGTATCCTGACGTTGTTTCTGGATATTGCCAAAGGTGCCGGAGCTGTTTTGCTTGCCGAGCGGCTTGCCGATCACAGCGCGGCATGGATGATGATCGCGGCGTTCGCTGCGCTGGTTGGACATTGTTTCTCCGTCTGGCTGAAGTTCCGCGGCGGCAAAGGAGTGGCAACGGCCGCCGGAGCGTTCCTGGTGCTGTCGCCACTGGCATGCCTTGCCGCGGTCATTCTTTTTCTTCTCATGGTGATTTTTTGGCGATACGTTTCGCTCGGCTCCCTTTCTGCCGCCGCGGCGATGCCGCTCTTGACTTATTTTTTATGGGCGCCGCGTCGCGCTCCGCCGCTCGCTGTGACCTATGGAACCGTGGCTGTGACGCTGCTGGTCCTTTTTAAGCACCGCGGAAACTTGCAGCGGCTGCTGCACGGAGCCGAGCCAAAATTCTCATTCTCCAAGAGCAAGGGCACAGAATGACGCGCATCGCAATTTTGGGAGCGGGCAGCTGGGGAACCGCACTGGCGGTGGTGTTGTCGCGCGCCCGCAACCCTCACGAAATCTCCCTGTGGGCACGCAACGCGGCACTCGCGCAGGCGCTGCAGAATCAACGCGAGAACACCTCCTATTTGGCTGGGGTGCCCCTGCCAGCAGGGGTTCGCGCGAGCCATGATCTGCCGGCGGCGCTCGCCGCGGCGCAGATCGTGATTGGCGCGGTGCCTTCGGTGCACGGCCGCACCGTTTACTCACAAGCTCTTCCTTCCTTCGCCCCGGAGATGGTTTTTGTGAGCGCGACCAAGGGCCTCGAGCCGACCACGCACCTACGCATGAGCCTGGTGCTCGCCGAGGTCCTGGCCAAACGCGGCACTGTCGGACCATCACAGCGCATTGCCGTGCTTTCGGGACCATCCTTTGCCGCTGAGGCTGCGCGCGGCGAACCGACCGCCGTGGTGTTGGCGGCGCAGAATAGCGCTACGGCCAGTTGGCTCCAGGAAGAGCTTTCCGGGCCATCCTTTCGCCTTTACACCAACGACGACCTATTGGGCGTGGAACTGGCTGGCGCCATGAAAAACGTCATGGCCATCGCCGCGGGAGCCTGCCAGGGGCTGGGGCTAGGCTCGAACCCGCTGGCCGCCTTGATTACGCGAGGCCTGGCGGAAATGACCCGGGTTGCTGTGGCCCTCGGCGCTCGCGCGGAAACGCTGAGCGGCTTGGCCGGACTGGGCGATCTGGTCCTGACCTGCACGGGCGCCCTCAGCCGGAATCGTCACGTCGGAATCGAACTCGGCAAGGGCCGGCGGCTCTCCGATATCTTGGCCAGCATGCGCATGGTTGCGGAAGGCGTGGAGACTGCAGCGCCGCTTCTGGCTCTGGCCCGCGAGCACGGCATCGACATGCCCATTACTGAGCAGGTGGACGCCATTCTGCACCGCGGCAAATCCCCGCGAGACGCCATCCGCGAAATCATGGATCGGCCCCTCAAACGTGAATAGGTCCAGCTGGGGCTGGGATCAAGGGTTGATTCTGCAGGAGCCTACGAGCGCGGAGTCCTGCTCCTGTACCAAAGTTCTAGTATCCGTTGCGAGACGGTCTGCCGCAGTTGTCCTCTTGTCCCTGTACCCCTGGCCTAAAATTAGAAGATTAGGATGAAGCTCACCGCTGCATCTTTGTGGGGACGTCTGCGCACGGGACAGGTGCGCATTCTCTGGCTTGTTCTCGGCGCGCTTCTCATGGTCAGCGTCCTGCCCCTGGGGCTTTACCACCGGTTGGTACTGCAGCTCAGCCAAGAAAAGCTGGTGGATACCGAACGCGTCCAGCAGACCGACCTGGTGCGCTCCTTGGCGCAGGAAATCCAGCATTTTGAATCCAACCTGACGCAGCAACTGATGAGCGAGCGGCAAATCCTGACGCTCAGCGGGCTAACTGACAACGTCGAAGATCCTGCCGCGGAGCCCAAGGTGACGCACCTGCTCGAGAACTTCGTCGAAAGCAACCCCACCACGTTCATTTACCTGACTGCTGTAGGTAAGAACGGCAAAGGTACGAGCGCGTCGCAGGGAAATTTCCGCGCCGAGGAAGACCCTTTCGTCGCCAAGTCCCTGCAGCGAGCCTTTGTCACCTGCTTACAATCCCAGAAGCTGCAAATGGTGAAGTTTCGCAGCGATCCGCTGGCAATTGCACCGGACAATCGGCCGGCGTTTGTCGTGGCCATTCCACTGAAAGATGTGAACGACAACTTTACCGGGATGCTGGCTGCCGTGGTTTCGCTCGAAACCATCCTTCACCGGCTTCAGGATGCCAGCGTGCGCGGGCGGACCGTTTTCCTGGTGGACCACTCCGGGCACATCGTGGCGCACCACGACGCCAAGAATTTTGTCCCCGGATCGGATGCCGGTGAAAATGCCCTCGTCGCCCAGGTGCGCTCTCTTCCCCGCGAACTTCGCAACACCGAGACCATGCGCTTTTCCCAGATCGTCGACAAGCATTCCGTCGAGATGATTGGCACCTATAGCACCTTCCCGGAGCTGAACTGGGCGGTCATCGCCGAGCGCAGCCTGGACGCCGCGCAGAGCGACACCGGCGTCAACGAGCTGAACCGCCAAGCACTGGTCTTTGTCAGCATCGTGGTGCTGGCGGCCATCGTGGTCGGGTATTTCTTTGCCGTGGGCATCAGCGGGCCCATTCGCAGCCTGGCCGCCTCCACGCGCGCCATCAGCCGCGGTGAATTCCACCAGCGCTCGCCCGAGCGGGGCGCCCTGGAGATCAGTCAGCTCGCTGTAAATTTCAACAAGATGGCGGGGGACATCGAGGAATTCATCGAGCGGCTGAAGGAAGCCGCCGAAGAAAACCGCGAGCTGTTTATCGGCTCGATTCGCATGCTCGCCGCGGCCATCGACGAAAAGGATCCGTACACACGCGGTCACTCCGGGCGCGTGGCGAAATATTCGACACTGATCGCGCAGGAGATGGGGCTTTCTGCGGAAGAACTGGACAAGCTGCGTATTTCCGCGCTGCTGCACGACGTCGGAAAAATCGGTGTCGAGGACCGCGTGTTGAAAAAGCCCGGCGCGCTCACTCCCGAAGAATTCGGCTTGATGAAACAGCACACCGTGAAAGGCGCCAACATCATGCGCCCGGTTTCGCAACTGAAAGAAATGCTGCCGGGTATCGAGTTGCACCACGAGCACATGGACGGGCGCGGCTATCCGTACGGCTTACAGGGGCCGCAAATCCCCTTGATGGCCCGTATCATCGGCGTGGCCGACACGCTTGACGCCATGACCACCAACCGTCCCTACCAATCGGCCATGGAATTGGACTTCGCCCTTGAACGCATCCGCAGCCTGACCGGTACGAAGTTCGATGGCGCTGTCGTTGATGCGCTGGAAGCTGCTGTCCAGCACGGCAAGCTGCGCCTCAGCGCCGTCGAAGTCCACGTCTAATCCAGCACCATATTCCCCGCTAGGCACTCCGCATTTTCTGCGTACACAGCCCTTATCGGTTGCATCTGTTACAATTTTGCTTTGCGCAGACCACGTAGCGCGACCGTATGATCTCCTTATTTGGCAAAAACGAGCCGGAACAGACCTTTCTCGAGAAGCTGAAGAAGTCCGTCAGCAAGACCAAGGCGGCACTTTCCGAGACCGTCGACACGCTTTTCCTGGGCGAGCGCCAGATCGATCCCTCCCTTCTGAAGAGCCTGGAAACCGCGTTGCTATCCGCTGACCTCGGAGTGAAGCCCACACGCGAGATTCTCGACGCTGTGCGCGAAAAAATGGACCGTCACGCCCTCTCGGATGCGCCGGAGCTCAAGCGCGAAATCAAGTCGCACATCATTCGCATCCTGAATGCTCCGGCGACGCCCGATGTCGCCAGCGGCACCGCCGGGAGCGGCGTCTCCGCCTCGCCCAACGGTGCGGGCACACGCGTCATCTTTATCGTCGGCGTCAACGGCGCAGGCAAAACAACCACGATCGGCAAACTAGCCAACCGCCTGCGCCAGGACAACCGCAGCGTGGTGCTATGCGCCGCCGACACCTTTCGCGCCGCCGCCATCGAGCAACTGGAAATCTGGGCGCAACGCAACGGCGTCGAGGTGATCAAGCAGAAATCCGGTGCCGATCCCGCGGCCGTCGTTTTCGACGCCGTGGCCGCGGCCAAGGCGCGCTCCGCCGACGTGGTTATCGTGGATACAGCCGGACGGCTGCACACCAAGTTGAATTTGATGGCTGAGCTCGAAAAAATGAAGCGCACCGCCGCCAAAGTGATTCCCGGTGCGCCGCACGATGTTTTCCTCGTTCTCGACGCCACCACCGGGCAAAACGGCCTGGCCCAAGCTCGCGAGTTCACTTCCACCGTCGGCGTCACCGGAATTATCCTCACCAAGCTCGACGGCACGGCCAAAGGCGGCATCGTGGTGGCCATTTCGCGTGAGCTGGGTTTGCCGATTCGTTTCGTAGGCACGGGCGAGCAAATCAACGATCTGGTGCCCTTCAACGCCGAAGCCTACGCCAATTCCCTTTTCGACTGAATCGTGAACGACCACGACATTCGCTTCATGGAACACGCGTTGGAGCTGGCGCGCAAAGGCGTTGGTTTAGCCAGCCCAAATCCGGCCGTGGGCTGCGTCATTGTGCGCGATGGCCAAATTGTCGGCGAAGGCTTGCATCGATACGAGTTGCGCGATCACGCGGAAATCGTGGCGCTGAAATCCGCAGGGGAAAAAGCGCGCGGTGCCACGCTATATGTCAATCTTGAGCCCTGCAATCACACCGGCCGCACCGGCCCATGCACCGAAGCGATCATCGCCGCGGGAGTGCAACGTGTCGTTGCGGGCATAGAAGATCCGAATCCGGCTAATTCCGGCCGCGGCTTTGCGCGGCTGCGAGAGGCGGGCATTGACGTTTCGACAGGCGCATGCGAAGAAGAGGCTCAGCGGCTCAATGAAGCATTCGCCTGCTGGATTCGCTCGAGGAAGCCGTTTGTAACGCTAAAATCCGCGCTCACGCTCGACGGCCAGCTCGCTCTGCCTCAATCACCAAAGAAAGACACAAACAAATCGGGCAAGCGTGATAGCTCCGGTTGGATCACTTCCGAGGAGTCCCGCGCCGAAGTTCATCGCATGCGCCATGCGTCGGATGGGTTGCTCTGCGGAATCGGCACAATTCTTGCCGACAACCCGCTGTTGACCGATCGCAGTGGCCTGCCTCGCCGCAGGCGTTTGCTTCGCGTGGTTCTCGACGCGAGGCTGCGCCTTCCGCCAAAATCCCGCATCGTTGCCACCGCTGGCGGCGATCTTCTTGTCTACACGGTCGCTTCGCTGAAGTCGCCCAAGGCGCGCAAGTTGCAAGACGCGGGCGTCGAAGTCGTCCGCGCGAAAACAAGAAATGGTCGCATCGACTTGCAGGCTGTTCTCGCCGAGCTTGGGCGCCGCGAAATTCTCAGCGTATTGCTGGAAGCCGGCCCCACGCTGAATGGCTCGGCGCTCGCAGCTGGAATCGTCCACAAGCTTTTTCTTTTTTACGCGCCGAAAATTTCCGGTGAAGCCCGCGTTCCGTTCGCACTTGCGCCGCGCATGGCTCTTCCCCCGCTGCGCAATCTCCGTAGCCAGGCATTCGGCCCCGACGTTGCAATCGAAGCTTATTTGCGTGACGTTTATCGCCATTGACTTGCAGACCTGGTGACAGCATACTTTTTGCAAGTTCCAGTTCTGTTTTCGATTCTCTCGGTTGGCAATCTTACAGCGGGAAGGAGGATTGTGCGCCGCATTCAGATTTTCTTAGCCGCTTTGCTTTGCTCTGCATCTCTACGCCTGGCCGCCCAGGAACATCACCACGAGCTTTCCGCGGAAGAGGTTGGCTCGGTCCGGTTCGCGACCTCCTGCTCAAAAACGATGGAAGTGAGCTTTAACCGCGCAGTCGCCCTGCTGCATTCGTTTCAATACGAACATGCCCGGGAAGCTTTCAGCGAAATCTCTAAGCAAGACCCTTCCTGCGCGATGGCTCAGTGGGGTGTAGCCATGTCTCACTACCACGGCCTATGGAAGAACGGCGACACCAGCGCGGGCAGGCTGGCGCTCAAGAACGCGCAGCAAATTGCAGCCTCCCACGCCGCCACTACCAACCGCGAAAAAGCTTACATTGATGCCTTGGGGGCAGTATATGCGGAAGATGGCAAAGACGCTCCTTCCTACGACCGGGCCTTCGAGAAGAAGATGGGCGAACTGCAAGCCGCCTATCCTGAAGATGACGAAGCCGCGATTTTTCACGCGCTAACGCTTTCCATCACCGCTCCCAAGACCGACAAGACCTTCGCGAACCAGCGCCGCTGTGGTGAGATCCTTGAGCCCATTTTCCAGAAGCGGCCGCACCATCCCGGCGTTGCACATTACATCATTCATTGCTATGACAATGCGGTGCTGGCGGAGAAAGGCCTTCCTGCCGCGCGCATGTACGCCGAGATCGCCCCGGCCTCCGCTCATGCCAATCACATGCCCTCGCACCTCTTCACGCGCGTTGGCTCGTGGGATGAATCCATCACCTCTAACATCAAATCTGCCCAGCTAGCCGCCGCAGCCGAGCCTGCCTCCAAAAACGGCGAAGCGCGCGACCAGCGCCTCCATGCCATGGATTACCTCGAATACGCCTACCTGCAAAGCGGCCGCGTGAAGCAAGCTATGGCGATACTCGGTGAAATGAACGCGTTATCGCCGGTTTCAGGGCTTACGCTGACAGGCGACTACGCGCTTGCCGCCATTCCCGCCCGCGCCGCGATTGAGCTGGGCAACTGGCAGCAGGCCGCCGCGCTGCCGGTGAGAAAAGGCGCGGTGCCGTGGGCCGAGGCCATCACCTGGCAAGCCATCGGTGAAGGCAGTGCGCGCTCTGAAAATCTCGACCGTGCCGCGAACGCTGTGCAGCTGCTCGCAACGCTGCGCGATGCTACCTTGAAGCTGAACAACGTCTACTGGGCCAATCAGATCGAAGTACAGCGTCGCGAGGTTGAATCCTGGATGGTGGAAAAGTCAGGAAACCAGACCGAAGCCGTCACCAAAATGCGCTCCGCTGTGGAGCTCGAAGAGAGCATGGATAAGGACGCGGTGACTCCCGGAGCCATCACCCCCGCAAGAGAAATGCTCGCGGAGCTCTATTTCCTGGCAAATCAACCGAAGGAATCCCTCGCCGAATATGAAGCAGTTCTCCGCGTAGCTCCGAACCGCTTCAACGCCCTTTATGGCGCGGCACGAGCGGCGGAAGCTTCGGGAAACGATATGCTCGCCAAGAGCTACTACCAGAAACTTTCGGAAGTCTCGCCGGGCGACGAACGCCCGAGGGCGCCCGTGAAAGTTGCTTCTACTTCCTCTTCAAACTGAGGAAATCGCTAAATTCTCAGGTTGTATCCTGTTCCACCAAGCAACCCCTGTAGGTGTCATCCCGACCCTCAGGGTGCGGTCTTGCGCAACCTGAGGCGGAGGGATCTGTTTTCCGAATCAAAATAGAAGCTTATTCACTAATGCGTAGCACCGCCGCGCCGGGAATAGCATCGTTCTTCAGCGCATTGAGCGCGCGATTAGCGTCTTGGAGTGAAAAAATCTGCACGTGGGTACGAATCGGAATTTCCGCCGCGACACGAAGAAAATCCTTGCCATCCTGCCGCGTGTTGTTAGCCACGCTGCGAATCATCCGTTCCTGATAGAGCAAATCGTAACTGAACGACGGAATCGGGCTCATGTGAATGCCCCCAAGCACCAGCACGCCCCCTTTCTTCAACGCCTTCAGAGCTGCGGGCACGATTTCTCCTGCGGGAGCGAACACAATCGCCGCGTCCAGCTTTTTCGGCGGCTCGTCAAACGTTCCGCCGGCCCATGCGGCGCCCAATTCCAGCGCCAGTTTCTGGTGCCTGGCGTCGCGCGTGGAAGCGAACACTTCCACGCCCCAATGCCGCGCCACTTGAATGGCCACGTGTGCTGCCGCACCGAAGCCGTAAAACCCCAGTCTTCCTCCCGGCTTGATCCCCGAGAGCCGCAGCGAGCGGAATCCGATGATTCCCGCACAGAGCAAGGGAGCTGCTTGCTCGTCACGGAATCCAGCCGGAATCTCATAAACAAAATCCTCGGGCGCGACGACGTACTCGGCATAGCCTCCATTCACTGTGTAGCCGGTAAACTCCGGCCTTTCGCACAAATTCTCCGCGCCCGCGCGGCAGTATTCGCAGGTCCCGTCGGTCTTGTGCAGCCAGGCAATCCCCACGCGCGCGCCCATCCCAAAGCGCTTCGCATTCTCCCCGCACTTCTCGACTGTGCCCACCACCTGATGCCCGGGAATCACGGGTGACTTGCGGGGCGGCAATTCGCCTTCGATCACGTGCAGATCCGTGCGGCACACACCGCACGCGTGCACGCGCACGAGCACTTCGCCAGCGCCCGGCGCTGGCGTCTCCGCGTCGGCATACGCCAGCGGATTGGTTTCAACCTTCGCCGGCGCGCGCAAAATGCAGGCTTTCATTGCGAGACCTCAGTCGAATGCGGCAATCTGCACGGCACCAGTCTAGTGCTTTAAGCCTTCGGAGCGAAATGCGATAAACTCAATCCGTAGAGTTAGGCAGCGAAGCAGTGTTCACCGGAATCATCGAACATCTCGGCACGATAGAATCGCTGGAGCTCCATCGCGACGGCGGCCGCGTCACGATTCAGGCCCCCTCTGTTGCGTCTTCGCTCTCTGTTGCGAACAGCATCGCTGTAAACGGCTGCTGCCTGACCATCGTGGCAACCCACAACGGACGCTTCTCCGCCGATCTTTCCGGTGAGACGCTGAGCAAAACTTCTTTTGGCGCAAGTACAGGCGGGCTTCGCGTCGGCGCATGCGTCAATCTCGAGCAGCCCCTCATAGCCGGGAAGGAATTCGGCGGCCACTTCGTTCTTGGACACGTGGACACCGTCGGCTGCGTGGCGCACCTGTCGCCTGACGGCGAAGGTTGGTGGTACGGGGTGCGCGTGCCGGAGGATTTCGCGCGCTACATCGTAGCTAAAGGTTCCATCACCATCGACGGCATTAGCCTTACCGTCGCGCGCTGGCATGACAACATCGCCGAAGCCGCCATCATTCCCTATACCTACGGGAACACCAACATACGCGATCGCAAGCCCGGCGACGCCGTCAACCTCGAAGCCGACATCCTCGGAAAATACGTCGAGCGTTATCTGGAAGCTCGTAATGCGGCGGACTCTCCACAGCTTTCTGTCGCGCACCTCATCGAGCAAGGATTTTGAGAAACTCTACTGCGCTCAACTCTTCTTTTTTGGGCGATTCGCACATAGCGCTGCCCTTTTCCAACAGTTTCAGCGAATCAATGACAAACACAATTTGCCCGCTGTGTCAGAGGCTCTCACGAGACTTTTCACGCGCTCCGCGGTAATACAGAATCAATCCGAAGGCGATCGCCCCGAACGTGCCGCCAATCAGCTTAAGACTGAACACAAACTTGTTGGCCGATTCTCCGGGCGGCACAAACGACAGCGCGATGCCTCCCAGCGTGATGAGAAACCCAAGCCCGCCGGCAATCCAGACGCCGCTCTTTCCTCCCGGGATGAGCACCGCGTGAGGATTTTCGTGCCGGTCTTTGCGGCCGGCCAGCTTCATCACCGCCGCATACATGTACAAAAACGGAATGAAATACAGAATCGTCGCCGCATCCACCAGAATCTGATACGCGCCGCTGATCGTTTCGTTCACATTGCTCAAGACCAGCAGCACGAGCGTGATCACGGCCTGCACCAAAATGGCTACGTACGGCGTCCGCCACTTCGTATGCAACTTCCCAAAGGCCGCCGGCATATACCGATCCACGCCCACGATAAACGGCACCCGCGAGAGCCCTGCGACCGTGGTGCCCACCCCCCCCGCGTTTCCGAACGTCACCAGGAATGCGGCGATCATGCCGATCAATCCAAATTTGAGCGCTTCCGAGCCGATCGCCAGCGCCTGGTATACGCCGGACTTGGGATCAACCGACGCAGATTGCATGATGACGAGAACCGCAAACGTCCCGATGATATAGATAATAGCGATGGCCACTCCCGAGCCCCAGATCGCGCGGGCGAGCGTGCGTTGTGCGTCGCGAATTTCATCGCTCATCGCGGAAACCAGTTCCAATCCGGCAAACGCGAAAAGTATCTGCGGCCAGAAGTTCACCGTTTCCCAGTTCCAACGCGGCAGCATGTTTCCCCACGTGAAGTGCGTCGCAGATCCAAAGCTGAACCACACCGCCGCGCCCACTCCCACCAGGAGTAATAAGGGAATGTAGGTCATCACGCCGCCTGCGTTCTGCAGCCACTTCCCCACGTTCAACCCGACGATATTCAAAGCCACGGCAATGAACAGCAGAAATACCGATCCGCCCAGCAAAAACATCCTGCTTTCTGCCAAATGTCCCCAGGAACTACCGCCGATGTACGCTCCCATGGCCGCGCTGGCCAGCAGCAGTCCGGGAAAATAAAAGAAGGAATAAATCCAATACGTCCACCCGGCGACGAACCCGTGAAAATCGCCGAAGGCTTCTTTGGACCACACGTACAGCCCGCCTTCGTGTGGAAAGCGCGTCGAAAGTTCCGTAATCACGAACGCCGTAGGAACAAAGAACAACAAGGAGGCCAAAACCCATAAGCTTATCGAGGAAGTTCCATTGTGTGCCGCCGCAGCGATCCAACGCGGGCCGAGAACAGCTGCGATATTGAAGAGCAGGACGTCCCAGAAACCCATTTCCTTGCGCAGCAGCTTAATGGGATCGCCAGAGCCGTTCACGGCCTGGCTCACAGGGTCACGTCCAACGCGGGAATAAGTTCATCCTGCGCGCGGAAATTCCTGATGAAAGCATTGCTCGAATTCTCGAACCCGGCCCAAGGCCCGAAATACGTCACACGTCCTTCCTGCAGAAAGACGACCGTGTCCGCCAGTTTCTTTGCTAGGTGCGTGTCGTGGGTCACAACGATGGAAGTTTTGCTGAACGCGCGCTTCAATCGCAAAATCAAATCGCCCATATGTGCGGCCATCAACGGGTCAACCATGGTGGTCGGCTCGTCGTACAGAATCGCCTCGGGGTTCTGTGCCAAGGCGCGCCCGATAGCCACGGCGCGCTTCATTCCGGTGGAAAGTTCACTCGGCAGCTTATCAAGCACCTCGTCCACTTCCAGCATCAGCGCGATTTTCGTAACGTACTCGTCGACGTCTTCAAACGTCAGCCCCGGCTGCCCATCCAGGGGAAATGCCATATTCTCCCTCACCGTGAGCGAATCGAAGAGCGCCCCGGACTGAAACACCATGGTCACTTTGCGGCGCACTTCTTCAAATTGCGCTTCGCTGTAATTCGTGACGTCTTCCCCGTCGACAATCACCTGCCCGGCATCGGCTTTCAGGAAGCCCATGATATGTTTCAGCGTAACGGACTTTCCCACGCCGCTGCGCCCCATGATGACGCAGGTTTCTCCGCGCTTTACCGTGAAGCTGACATGATCCAGCACCGGCCGCTCGTCGAAGGCCTTGCACACGTCGCGGAACTCAAAAAAGTTTCCCGGATGCTCATCGCGTAGCGTTTCTGCAATTTTCACGTCACGACCTTCGCCCGGAAGACGCAGCTTCGTGGGCGTGCCACGGTTGATTTTGGGGATGTCCGTCATTTTCCTTCCGCTTCCAGAATCCGCCGCGCTTCCTCGTATTCCGCCGTCGTGTTCATGTTCCAGAACAGCCGCCCGTCTTTATCAAATCTTTTCCAGTCGGCTTCGTCAACAACTTCCGTCTCGATACGTTTCATGGCTTCGGTCACCTTGCGCACGCCGTCCTCAAGGGCGTACTGCAACTTGCCGGTCGCCCCGGACTGCCAGCACGCGCACAGCGGCTCGAGCCCAAGCGCCGACCGCGGCGCAACGACGCCTGCGCGGCTCGCCACTGCATGGTCCAGGAGATAGGTGAGCCACTCGCGCGTTAGAAACGGCATATCACACCCAACGATAAGACACCACGTAGGCGCATGGTTTTTCGCGTCGGCATCCAACAGAGCGGTGATAATTCCGCCCAGCGGCCCTTGCCCGGGCCAGCGGTCCTCCACCACGCGCACATCAAATTCTGCGTAGCGGCCTGAAGGCGCCACTATGCTCGCGAAACCGGTCACATCCTTGACCAACGTGCACATCCGCGCAAGCATGGGCTCCCCGTTCAATTCCGCGCGGGCCTTGTCGAAGCTGAACCGCTTGCTCCCGCCCCCCGCCATCACGTATCCGGCGACAGCAGGTTTGCTTCCACCCGCGATCATTTTCTGGCTTTCTGATTCATTTTTATTCTCTGTACCCTCTGCGGTCTCTGCGCTCTCTGCATTTGTGCCTACCCTTCTTCTTCCATTAGCTCGCGTCCCGGCCGGCGAATCCCCAGCTCGCGCAGCTTTTCCTGGAGGCTCTGCCGATGCAGACCGATAGTCGAAGCCGTGCGTGACACGTTCCAGCGATGCTCCACAAGCTGTTTCATCAAGTACGCCACTTCGAATTTTCGTTTCGCCTCGCGGAAGTCCTGCTCGTCCATTCCGTGATCGTGATCTTCACCGCCCTGCTTCGCGGAAATCGCTTCGCCGTGCGCCACCTCCGGCGGCAAATCCTCCGCTGCGATTTCTTCCTTCCGGCACAGCACCGCGCTGCGTTCCAGCGCGTTCTTCAATTCGCGAACGTTGCCCGGCCAGTCATATTTCTCGAGGGCGGCCAAAGCTTCGCGGCTTAACCGCATCGCCCGCCCCAGCCGGGTGCCATGCATTTGCAAGAAGGCTTCCGCCAGTGGCGCAATGTCGCTCTTGTGCGCGCGCAACGGCGGCAGCTCGATATTCACCACGCGAAGCCGGTAGAACAGGTCCTCGCGAAACTTGCCGTTGCGAATTTCCGCCGGCAGGTTGCGGTGCGTCGCGCTGATCACCCGCACATCCACGGGGATCGACTGCGTCCCGCCCAACCGCTCGATGGTGCGGTTTTCCAGCGCTCGCAGCACCTTTGCCTGCGTCACCGGATTCATGTCGCCGATTTCATCCAGGAAAATCGTTCCACCCGACGCCAGCTCGAATTTTCCTTTTTTCTGCTGCGCCGCGCCGGTAAACGCTCCGCGCTCGTAGCCGAACAGTTCCGACTCGATCAGCGTTTCCGGCAGCGCCGCGCAATTTACCGCCACGTACGGCTTTGCGGCGCGCGGCGACCGCGCGTGGATTTCCTGCGCCAGCAAATCCTTGCCCGTGCCGCTTTCCCCCAAAATCAGCACGGTCGAGTCTGTGGGGGCAACGCGATCGGCCGTTTCAAATGCGCCCCGCATCTCCGCCGAGCGCCCAATCATCTGCCCGAACTCGCCTTCGGCAGCCATGCGGCGCCGCAGGCTGTCATTTTCCTTTTCGAGTGTCGCGAGTTTCAAGAGATTGGCGACGCGTTGCCGCAGCTCCTCGAGCTCAAATCCTTTCACCAGATAATCCGCTGCGCCAAGCTGCAGCGCCTGCACCGCGGTTTTCGCCGTGTCCAAGGCCGACACCATCAGCACCGGCACTTCGCTTCCCTGCTCGCGCATCCATTTCAAGAAGGACAGCCCGTCCTGCCCCGGCAGCACGACGTCCAGCAGCACTAAATCGGGCCGCTCGCGCGGCAGCGCTTCGCGCGCCGCTTCCGCGGAATCCGCCTCCGCCATCCGGTACTTCGCTTCCAGCGCCCGCCGCAGCCCGTAGCGTGCAGCCGGCTCATCATCCACAATCAGTATCGTCTTCATGGTCTGTTTTCCTTGCCTTCCTTCGCTTCAAGCGCAGCGAAGGTGACATTCCGCCTCGGTCCTTCCCGTTCCTTTACTTCCTCTACTTCCTCTACTTCCTCTACTTCCTCTACTTCCTCTACTTCCTCTACTTCCTCTACTTCCTCTACTTCCTCTACTTCATCTACCTCCTTTACTTCCTTTCCGCGGGCAGCGTCACCTTGAACCTTGTCCCGTGCCCTTCCTTCAATGGGCTTTCCCAATCGATTTTTCCCCCAAACTCCGCCACGCGCCGTGCCACAATCGCCAGCCCCAATCCCGTTCCTTGGGACTTCGTAGTAAAAAATGGCTGAAGAATCTTTTCGCGCAGTGCTGTTGGAATCCCCGGGCCATCATCTTCTACGAGCAAGCAGCAGCTTCCGTCTTCCCATCGCGCGCTTACGGTCACACGCCCTCCGCGCGGCGTGGCTTCGAGCGCGTTCACCACCAGATTTGACACGATGTCATTCAGAGCCTCCGGGCTCATGGCAACTTGCTGGTGCGCTTGGGAAATTTCAGCGTGGAGCTTCAGCCCGCGCCACTCCGCTTCGTGCGACAGCACGCTGGCCACCTCCTCCACCACAGCCGCGAAGTCGCAACTGGCTGCTCCATTCCCGCCGCGTACTGCCGGGCGGCTGAATTTCAGCAGCTGGTTTAGCTTGTTCGAGAGCCGCCCAATTTCTTCCAGCACCATCTTCGTCTCGCCGCGGATCGACTCCGGCAGTTCAGGATTTTCCAGTTGCACTTGCAGAATCGTTTTCATCGAGCCCAGCGGATTTTTCAGGTTGTGCGAAATGCTCGCGGCCATTTGGCCCACCAGGGCCAGTCGCTCCCGCTCCGCCAGCTCCCGCTCCAGTCGCAGCTTCTCTTCAATCAACCGGCACAAATCCAGCGCCCCGGGCAACTGCTCGCATAAAAACTCCAGCGCCGCTACGGTTTCGCCAGAAACCATCGCGCCGTGTGCCTTTACACTTAGTGATCCAATCTGATGCCCCGCCTGTCGAATGGCGAAAATCTCCTCGCTCGCCGCGCGGTCCGTGGGAGCTTCTTCGGCTCCGCCCAGCACGAGCTTCACCTCCGCAAGTTGCAATTCTTCGCTGATCCATTTCTCAATGAAATTGCTTAACCGCTGGAGACTCCCAAGACGCGCAACCTCTTGAATGGGTCCCATAATTCGCTGCGCCCGATCTACCTCCGTTTGCGCAGTACGCTGCAGGATTCTCTTTAGCGAGCGCTGGAGCGGCTCAAAAAACACGACTGGAAGAAACAGGAGGATGGCGGCGGTAGCCTCCGGAGGCAAATAGGGCTCCATCCATTGGCTGGTCCGCCGGATGAAACCGAGATAGAGGAGCGCCAAAAACGTCGTGAACACTGCATAGATGAGGTTTCGCTGGCGTCCAATCTGCAGGAAATTGAATCGCTGGACATTTCGAATGAGGCCGATAAGCGGCCAAAATGCGAAGCAAGCCACAATCGTGCTGTAAATTGTGATGGAGTCTTCGCCAGCTCCTCGCAGGCGCGCCCAGAAGTGAAGCGCGGTAATCCAAAGCGCCACAAGTGAAAGGTCATTGCGCAAAGTCCTATGAAAGGACCTCTGCTGGTCGTCCGGCGCCGCTCTCACAAATCGCCATTGCCATCCTGTGGAAATTAACAACCCGGCCACGAGCCAGACTTGAAAGGGCCAACCCAAGGAATTGCTCGGCAACACGAAATCGAATCCGCTGCGCAATCGCAATGAGGCGTAGAACCACGGAAGCGTTATGACCGCGGGCGCATAAGCCACAACCAACCAGATCCTCTTTGGGTTTCCTGCTCGGAGCAATTCCCGGACTTGTGCATATTCCACGTGCAGGTGAACCAGTAGCGATGGCAGAAACCATAGACCTAGGCACAAGACTGTCCACACAAAGATTGCCAATGAGGACGAAACTGTCGTGTAGTAAAGCCGTGCGTTGAGCTCCAGCAAAGAAGCCCCGAAGGAGAAAACCAGCGCGAGACACAGGAAGAAGAAGATGCGCTCGAAGTTCCTCTGCCGCCGGTGGCCTAGGATCACGACCATCCAGAAAAACGGCAGCAGCGTGCCCGCTGTAAGCACTACCAGCCGCAGGTACACCGAATAATGCATCCAAGAATTCCCCACGAAATCTTATGCTGAGCAAGAGAGCAAGGCAATCACCAAGTGCAAGGTTTTTCTTGCACCATGTAACTGCCTGCAATAAATAGGCTTAGCTAAGAATCCCACCCAGCGCAGAATCGGGGGAAACGTCGGAGAAATGCTTGACATGGCGGACTTTTCTGTTATATTAGCAGTCGGTTGCGAGGAGTGCTAAGCCCCTTTCCGCTCCCACGACCACAAACTCAAACCGCAAGATCACCTAATGGAGGTTGTTCAAGATGGCAGTGCAACTGACACCGCTCCACGACCGTGTCATCGTGAGGCGTATTGAAGAGAAGGAAACCGTTAAGGGAGGCATTATCATCCCTGACTCCGCAAAAGAAAAGCCCATGGAGGGAGAAATCATCGCCGTGGGCGCCGGCAAGCGCGAGAAGGGCGAGTTGGTTCCCCTCGATGTCAAAGCCGGGGACCGCGTCCTGTTCGGCAAGTACAGCGGTACGGAAATCAAGATCGA
>Ga0307479_10001411_pt1 | contig 21854 bp, 20 predicted proteins | sample atmos_gasesECM4C_FD_203743 | JGI IMG/M metagenome (GOLD analysis project Ga0307479, IMG submission 203743) | Hardwood forest soil microbial communities from Morgan-Monroe State Forest, Indiana, United States - atmos_gasesECM4C_515 | ecosystem: Environmental > Terrestrial > Soil > Temperate...
GGCCATCTCCGGCAAGGTCGATTATCTCCGCGGCTTGAAGGAGAACGTGATCATGGGCCGTCTGATTCCGGCGGGCACTGGTTTGGAGCGCTACCGCAATATCCAGCTCCTCACCGAATTGCCTCCACCGGATGAGGGTGAGGCCATGGGCGCAGGATTCGGCCAAAACGGCCCGGATCTCACACCCGAAGAAGCCGCGGCACTCGATTTCCTGCGCAAGGATACCGACGCCGTCGCCGAAAGCTAGCCAATGCGAAGAATCGCCATCCTGAGTCCACACGGGCAGGATCAAATTCTTCTCTAAAACAATCCAGGGCGCTCTGAATCCAGAGCGCCCTTTTTTTGCTTGAGCGATGTTCTCTTGCGATATGGAGTGCGGCGGCTTGCCGCCGCTTTGTGTTACCCCGGCTTGCCGGGGCGCCCGGGCGTAAGCATCACCCTCTTCGCGCTGCGCAAAACTCTGTTATGCAACTTGGAAATCCCACTCGCATTCAACGCCGTAACGTTCGTACCTCAATGTAAAATTTAGGTGCAGAATTTTGCTCAACACAACCCGACCTGGAACCAAGCGCACCCAAGAAGTGGGGACTCCATTTTGTCGAATTCAACCACTGAGTCGAACAAGCCGTCCGCCCCCGTGCCTTCCGGCGAAGAACAGTTCAAGAAGCTCGTCGAGATAATTTCCCGTTCCCAGCACAATTACCGCGAGCTGATCGATAGCCTCGACCAGGCCGTCTTCACAATTTCTCTCGAAGGCGAAATTCGAGTAGCAAACCGCAGTTTTGCGGAAATCTTGGGCGAGGATTTCCACACCCTCATCGGCCATCGCATTCACGAGTTCATCGCCGCCCCGTCGCCCGAAGAGGCAAAGGTCTGGCTGGCAGGATTTCTCCACACAGGTTTGGATCATGGCAGGCTCTCGCTGCGCTTGAAAAAGAGCGGAGAGCTTCGCTACTTCGACTGCTGGGTTCAAGTGGTCACCGAGGACGGAGTGGCCGCAGGCATCAGCGGCTGGGCTCGCGACGTCACCTCTCAACATCAAGCGGAGCTTCGCTTCAACGAGTTCTTCGAATCCCTGCGCGAAGGAATCTTTTTCACCACGCCCGACGGCCAGGTCCTCGATGCGAATCCCGCAATGGTTCGCATGCTCGGCTTCGAGTCGAAGGCAGAGTTGCAGTCGGAGAATTTTAGCCAGGTCTATGCCGATCCCGCCCAGCGCGACGCGCTTCTTCGCGAACTTCAGTCGCGCGGCTCGCTGCAGGATCGCGAAGTGGTTCTTCGCCGCAAGGATGGCTCGCACGTCTACTGCCTCGCTTCCGGCTTCGCGATTCGCGATACCTTCGGGCGTATCGTTCGTCTCCAGGGAACGCTTGTCGACATAACCGAACGGCGCGAGATCGAAAAGCGTTTACACCAGGAACAGGAATTCGTCCGCCATCTGATTGCCTGCTTCCCGGACATGATTGCGGTATTTGACGCGACCGGGCAATTCACCTACGTCAGCCCTCGAGTCTACGAAGTGCTCGGAGTGGCTCCCGCCGATTTCGTCGGCCAGGCCCACCTCTTCGGAGTTCATCCGGACGATCAGCCGAAAGTTGCCGAAGCCTTCCGGCAAGTAATGGCTAGAGAAAATTCTTCGACCCAGATGGAATTTCGGGCCCGCCACGCGGACGGTACCTGGCGGATGCTTCGCGCAAGCGCTGGCCCCCTCTTTGACGCCGACCAAAAAATCAGCGGGGTTGTTTCGTCCGTTCGCGACATCACCGAAGCAAGAACCTTCGAGCAGCAGCTTCTCCAGAAAGAAAAATTCGCCTCCATGGGCCAGATGATGGCTGGAGCCGCCCATGAATTGAACAATCCGCTTACCGCGATTCTCGGTGTGAGCGATTTGCTGCGGGAACGCGCCACCGACGATTCCACTCGCCGCCAGGTCGAGATCATCTTGCAGCAAGCTCGGCGCGCGGCAGCCATCGTTCAGGACCTTCTCGTGTTAGCCGTGCCATCGGGCCAAAAGCGCGGAAGAGTGAAAGTAGATGAGATCATTAGGAAGGTAACCGAATCTCACCAGAAATCATTGCAGCAAAGAAACATCGTCGCCGACATCGTGATTACCGGAACTCTTTCTGAGGTCGAAGGCGATCCCCGTCTCCTCACTCAGGTTTTTGCCAATATCCTCGAGAATGCGGAGCAGGCGATTTCCTCCGTGCGCGAAAAGGGCGCCATCCGAATTTCGCTGTCGCAAGCGGGCAACAACTTGCTCGTGGCATTCGCCGACGACGGTCCCGGCATCCCGCAGGAGATGGTCGACAAAATCTACGATCCCTTTTTCACCACTAAAAGACCCGGAGGAGGAAGCGGGCTCGGCCTCACGATCTGCCTCGGTGTAATCAAGGACCACGGCGGCCGCATTGAGGTGCAGACTTCCGAGGGCGCCGGTACCACCTTCAGGGTTTTTCTTCCCGCGATCCTCGAGAGAAAACACGAGGCTCCCAATTCCACTCCTGCGCGAAATGCTTCCCCGGTTTCGTTGGCGCTGAGCGGCCGGAAGTTGCTGATTGTTGACGACGAAGAAAGCATCCGCGAGATTGTACAGGATGGCCTTTCGGCGCGAGGAATGCACGTGGAGCGTGCGGCGAGTTCGGAAGAGGCGCTCGCCTTGCTGGCAGGCAACACCTATGACGTCGTTCTATGCGATTTCAACCTGCCAGGGTTGAGCGGCGAGCAATTATTCGAACGGCTCAGAACTCAAAGCGAAAGTTTTGTGCCCCGGTTTGTTTTTATCACCGGGGACTTGCTCGAACCTTCTACGGTTGCTTCTTTTGCTGAAAGGGGCGCGCACGTTCTTCAAAAGCCGTTTCACATTTCCGCGCTGGCCACGCTGCTGTCCGAATTCCTTCAGGATCAGCCTGTAAGATCAAACTAGTTTCCAGTTTCCCTCGCTGATGTTTTCGGAGTCGCTGTTATCTCGCTTCGGAAGATTTGCTCCCGGTATCCACGCCGAAATCCCACACGTAAAGATTCGTCCCTTCGCCTTTCACGATTTCTGTAAACACATATTCTCCCGGCTCGAGCGATTGGCTCAGCGTAAAGCGGTACACGCCATTGGCAATCTGCCAGCGCTCGGCGGTCACCTCGTTTCGTTTCATCTTCGTAATCACCTGAAGATACGTGTCCACGTTTTCGATCAGGCGAGAGTCGCCACGCACCTTCGTCCGAATCAGAATCATGTTGGGCTCGCGGCCATCCGCCGTGCGCATATAAAATTCGGGCTGCCCGTTGTGCACGCGCACCTCGGCGTGCGGCCTCGGTATCGTGAGATTCCGGCGAGACGGAACCACCGGGACCGGCACGAGCACCTGTTCCACCACCTTCGCTTTATCCAATTTATTTTCGGCTTGGGCTTGCGCGAGGCGTAGCACGGATTTTCCGTCGTAAACGAAAAGCCCTTCACCGGGCGGAATGAAAACCCCGGGAGCCGCTTCGAGGCTGGCGTCCACGTCGAGCGGCATCACTCGCCGCGCCTGTTCCTGCTTGTGTACGCTACTGAGCAGCGCCGCGTCGTTTTTTTTCTGGTCGGCTTCGCTCTGCTTTGTCGCGTCCCAATCCACCAGCGCAGCCGGCATCTCTTCCCATTGCGATCTTTCCGTGTTGTAGAACCGGACCCGATCGTCCATCACCTGGTATTCGCGCACAAGCTGCACGCTGCCGTCTTTTAGAATGAGCTTTTTCCCGCGCGGAAGGTGCGCAACCCTTGAATCGGGAGCCGAGGCTTGGCTTTGCTGTCCGGTGTTGGCTGGAACGGACGCCGAAGATTGGCTGGATTGCTGCCCCGGATTTGCCAATCCTCGGGCGGATGCAGCAAGCATCGCGCAAACCGCGACCACGCAGATCGCCGGCAAAAAACGCGCGCGGCGGAGCCTTACCGCATCGGTTTTCTCTCGCACAGACATCACCCGTTCACCTAGGAATTGAGATGCAGATTCGAGCTTCTGGGGATGCGAAACGAAAGAACTTTCCAGGTGGGGGAGACTAGTGCTGGCAGCGCGGATGCAGAACCGTGAGAATCATCAGGTCGGAATTCGTGAAGAGCCACTTCTCGGCTCCGGCGCCAGCGGCTTCGGCCGCCCGGGCGAGCTTGCCGAGGTGCTTGGTGAGCGCCAAGGTGCGCAAGTGGTCGAGGCAGATTCCGGTGAGCCGGACCACTTCGTCCTCGGTGAAAAGCTTCTGGCTCGATCGTACCCGGACCATTCTTGCCGCCTCCTGAAGCATTCGATGCTGAAACGAGACTAAATGCCGCACTCTCTGTAAGCAATAGTCCTTCCGTTCCAGCGGACGAAAACCACCCGGCTATTAAGAACGGCGAACTCCCTTGAATTCTGTGGTTTGCGGCAACTTCGGATTCCTTTCGCCGCTCCCAAGGCCCGTGATCAGATTCGCTTAGAGGGAAAGAAATATTCCATCCCCGGAAAGTTTCTGCAGATTCAGGAAGATTTACTTTCGCTCGGTGGCAGGTATGCCCCAAACCAGGGCGCACGAACCTGAAGGGTTTTCGCGAATATTCGAACCTCATATCGTGAAGCCATCTGCTTTCTCGAAAGCGCGCGCGAGCTGCAACACGCGGCCTTCCTCAAAGTGCGGTGCAAAAATCTGCATACCAATCGGCAGGCCGGCCTTCGTCTTTCCGCACGGGACGGAGATGCCCGGGATGCCCGCCAGGGAACCGGTAACCGTGTAGATGTCGGCCAGATACATCTGCAACGGGTCAGCCGTTCTCTCGCCGAGACGAAATGCCGGCGTCGGCGCGGTCGGCGTAATGATGGCATCCACCTTTTGGAACGCATTCGCAAAATCGCGAGCGATCAAAGAGCGAACTTTCTGCGCGCGGAGATAGTAGGCGTCGTAGTAGCCAGCGGACAACACGTAAGTGCCCAGCATGATTCGGCGTTTCACTTCGGGACCGAACCCGCGTTCGCGAGTTTTCTTGTACATCTCGCGCAAGCTCGAACTCGGGACTCGAAGGCCGTAGCGGACTCCGTCGTATCGCGCGAGGTTCGAGCTCGCCTCAGCGGTGGCGACAATGTAGTAAGTGGCGATCGCATAGTCGGTATGCGGCATATGCAGGGGGATCCGCTTGGCTCCCAGCTTTTCAAGCAAGGCGATCCCGGCAAGCACCTTTTCCCCAACCTCGGGGTCGAGACCCTCCCCGAAGTAGTCCTCCGGAACCCCGATTCGGATGCCCGCGAGCGGTTGCTCAAGTTTGGCAGCGTAATCGGGCACGGGCAAAGCGGCCGATGTCGAGTCATTGGGATCATGACCGGCCATTACGGACATCAATACGGCAGCGTCTGTCACATTTTGTGTCAATGGACCGATGCGATCTAGCGACGAGGCGAAGGCTATGAGTCCGTACCTAGATACGCGTCCGTATGTTGGCATCATGCCGGGTACGCCGCAGCAGGCACCGGGCTGCCGAATCGAGCCCCCGGTGTCGGTTCCCAACGCTGCCACGGCCAAGCCGGCCGCTACAGCGGCGGCGGAGCCGCCGCTCGAGCCTCCTGGGACGCGGTCGAGGGCGACAGGATTCCGTACTGGTCCGTATGCTGAGTTCTCGTTGGAGCTGCCCATGGCGAACTCGTCGCAGTTGGTCTTGCCGAGAATCACGGCGCCAGCGGTTTCGAGGCGCTCGACTGCTGTCGCGTCATAGGGCGGCACGTAGGTTTCGAGGATCTTGGAGCCGCAGGTGGTGACGACGCCACGGGTGCTGATCACGTCCTTAATGGCGATGGGAACGCCCGCGAGCGGCGGGAGGACGTCGCCCTTGGCGATCATGACGTCGATCCGGTCCGCTTGCGCGTAGGCGCGATCAATGGAGAGCGCGAGGAAAGCGTTGAGCTCGCGGTTACGGTTTTGGATGCGGGCGAAGAAGTCTTTGGTCAGCTCGCGCGCGGAGATCTCTTTGGTCCGCAACGCGTCGCGAACTGCGGAGATCGTCCATGAAGCGGCTGTGCTCATCTCTCGATCACCCTCGGAACGCGGAAGAAGGGCTTGGCAGCGTCAGGAGCTTGCGCCAGGACGGCGTCCGCGATGTCGCACGCGACGAGCGTATCGTCACGCAGTTCCGGATGGTCTTCCCCGGGCGCGGCGAAGAGGACTTGCGCCATGGGCTCGACGTTCGCGACGTCGAGCTTCTCGAGTTTGCCCACGTAGGCGAGGATCTCGTCGAGCTGCCCGCGATAGAGCTCGATTTCCTCGGGCGTCAGCTCGAGGTGCGCAAGGTCGGCGACTCGCAGAACGTCTTCACGGCTGATCGTCATTAGCTAACCTCAAGATGTAACCTCCACTCTCTAACCTCCGCGCCTTTTTCCTTGGAGCGCAACGCTCTTAGGTGCCTTTTACCGCCGATTAGAAATTTTTATGTTATTGAAAAAGAGCCGTTTGGCTCGATTTCTAATCGCGCCACCGTAGATTAAAACCGCGGTGACTCCGGCCCGCCCGGCGAAGATCGGGTCGGCGTTACAGCAGCCAAAGTTTTTACTAGCCGCAGCGCTCGACATCCGCGTGGCCTTGGCGGCCGTCTGACGCGGGCAGCACCCAACTGCTTTATTTAGACGCGGCAAGATTCTAGGGAGATGTACAGCGCAGCGCAAGCAGCGACTCGTAAGAATCCAAGGCGCTTCGCCGAGCGTACGAGAGAAGGAAGCGAGCGGTGAGCCAGGGAGAACAGCTCGAAGGCCTCACGTCAGGCGTGCGATTCTCGCACCGCCGGGACGTGCTAACGGGTGGCGGGATTTCGTTTTGCCTGGAGGCCACCGCGGCCAAAGAGTGAACCATCGCCCACTTCTTGTGGGAGGCGCGCCGTTACAACTGGCTTTCCATTTTGGCCAAAGCGTGTAATTTCTTTTCGGGCCTTGCGTAAAACTTACGGGGAGGAGAACCCATGAAAACATTTGTGCGAATGGTAGTGCTGTGCCTTTTGGTGCCGGCTGGGGTTGCGCTGGCTCAGGACAAAACGGGGCAGGAGAAGGCTGCGGTGACGGCGGAGAATCCGCTGACGAGTTGGAACAAAGGAGCGTATGCGCGGTTGAAGGGCCTTCTGGCGCGGTCGGCTGAGAAGATGCCGGAGGAGAATTACGGATTTAAGCCTGTCGATACGGTGCGCAGCTATGGGCAGATCGTAGGACACCTGGCGGATGCGCAGTATGAGTTCTGTTCCATGGCGCTGGGCGAGAAAAGCCCGGGTCTGGACATCGAGCACACGAAAACATCGAAAGCGGATCTGATTGCGGCGCTCAATACCGCGTTTGCTTATTGCGACAAGGCTTACGGAAGCATGACTGACGCTTCGGCGACGGAGACTATCAAGTTGTTTGGGAATGATGCGCCACGGATGAGTGCGCTGATCGTCAACAACATGCATAACATGGAGCACTACGGAAACCTGGTCACTTATATGCGCATGAAGGGTATCGTGCCGCCGAGCAGCGAGCAGCCGCCGGCGCCGCCGCAGTCGAAGAAGTAGGATGCGATTTGAAATTTGAAATTGCAGATTTCAAATTGAAGATGAACCCCGGAGGCAAAGCGCCGGCGAGACGCCCGCGGTACGGGGAACGAGGGCGCGTTTGAGACGAGTAGGGACGATCCGTGCCGCGGCATTACATCGGCGCAAGCGTGTGTCGCACCTACGGCGCTTGAGACTATTTTGGCACCGAGTACCCAGGGCTTCCGCCCTGGGCTAGGTTTATGTCGCGCCTACGGCGCTTGGTTTTTTGGGATGGCGCGTCGGGTCAGTATTGGCAGGAAGGGAAAACGAAGGGTCAGTCCGCAGAATTGCTACTCTGCCGATCTGAAGATGCGATTTGAAATTTGAAATTTAAGATTTCAAATTGAAGACGAACCGCAAAGGGCAATGTGGAAAAGAAAGGGGCAGCCCATAAGGCTGCCCCTCTTGCAATCCCGGCTTCTGTACAGTCGCTAATAGATGTCGTATTGCTCCCAGTGCAGAGTTGGGTCGGCCTGGATGATGATGCTCTTTTTTGTCCAGCGCTCTAGCTCTTCGATTAGCGACGACTCGCGGGTTTTCAGGGCTTTGGCGATTTCGGGATGCAGGCGCAGCGTCAGGCTGCCTGAGTCCACATCGGGGGCCATCTTGCGCGCTTCGGCTTGAATTTCGTAGCAGAGCGTGGGGATGGATTTCACCATGCCTGAGCCGGTGCAGTAGGGGCAGGGCTGGCAGAGTGTGCGCTCGAGAGCCTGCTTGGTGCGCTTGCGGGTGATGGCGACGAGGCCGAATTCGTTGAAGCGCAGAACTTTTGAAGGGGCGCGGTCGGCGCGAAGGGCGTCTTCGAGGGCGGCCATCACTTTTTCGCGATTGCGGCGCTCTTCCATGTCGATGAAGTCGATGATGATGATGCCGCCGAGATCGCGGAGGCGCATCTGGCGGACGACTTCCTTGACGGCTTCGAGATTGGTGCGAACGATGGTGTCCTCGAGGCGATTCGAGCCTTTGCCGACGAATTTGCCGGTGTTGACGTCAATGGCGACGAGCGCTTCGGTGTGGTTGATGACGATGTAGCCGCCCGATTTCAGCCAGACTTTCGGCCGCAAGCCCTTATCGATTTCCTGCTGGATGCCGAATTCTTCGAAGACTGGCGTTTCTTTGGTGTAGAGCTTCACGCGATTCACGAGCGCGGGTTGGAAGCGGCTCATGAACTCGACGACCTTCGCGAACTCCTCTTCTGAGTCGACCCAGATAGCGCCGAAATCCGGAGTCATATAGTCGCGGAGGATGCGCTCGACGAGATTCAGGTCGCGATGGAGGAGCGACGGTGCTTTGCGCTGCTCGGAGCGCGACTTGATTTCCTGCCACGTACGCATCAGGAATTCAACGTCGGTTTTTACTTCGTCAGCGGTGGCACTAGCGGCGGCGGTGCGAACGATGAATCCTCCGCCTCCCTGGCCTTTCGCCTCATTGACGAGATGGCGCAGGCGGGCGCGATCTTCGGCCGAAGCGATTTTGCGCGAGACGCCGGTGTGATCGAGCGTGGGCATGTAGACGAGATAGCGGCCGGGAAGAGCGACGTGGCTCGTGATACGCGCGCCTTTCTTGCCGAGCGGCTCCTTGGCGATCTGGACGATGATTTCCTGGCCCTGCTTCAGCATGTCGGAAATCAGTTGCGTACGGCGCGGCGGCGTGCGATGGCCGTGGCTATGGCCTCCAGGGCCATGCTGGGGACGGCGGCCACGGTCGGGACGTCCGCCGCGATCGTGACGGCCTCCGCGGTCGCGTCCTCCACGGCGCGGCGACGGGTGCTGCATGCGCGAACGGTAATCGTTCTGGACGCGAGCGTTCCAGGGCTGCTTTTCCTGGGGCGGCTGATTTTCGGACGTGGCCGGATAGCTGTTTCCGGGTGATCCGGCTTCTGCGACAGCAGGATCTGAAGTTTCGTGTGACGCTTCTGACGCTTCCGATCCCGCTTGCTGGGCTTCCACTTCGGCATGCGCCGCGGCGTGGGCCTCATCGGCTTCGGCATCGAGGTCGGATTCGTGCTCGTCGTCTTCGTCGAGTTCGTGTTCTTCGACATCGATTACAGTGTCTTCGGCTTCGACCACCTCTTCCGATTCGTGATGGTCTTGAACCTCTTCGTCGAGGGCGCGGAGACCTCCGAACGGCGCAATGTGATCCTCTTCAGTGCGCAGTGCGGCTGCTTCACTTTGCGCCTCGGCAACGTGCTCGGTGAGAGCGGCGGTTTCTTCCTCGGTAAGTTCGTGATGTGCGGCTTCGAGGTGATCGGCGAGAGGTTCGGCTTCCGCTTCGGATTCGAAGTGGGCGATTTCCGTCTCGGCATCATCGCGAGCGGCGAAAGTCTCGTGCGCTTCGTAGCTGGCATCCGCGCTTGATTCGGTCCGCTCGGAGGCTGAGGCGCTTGGCTGCGAAGGTTGTTCAGCACTGCGTTCAGTGAGCGGCTCTTCGTGAACGGGTTCGCGAGTCTTCCACTTCGCGATTGATTCGCCCGGCAGCGGCTCGAAGCCTGTTGAGGACGAGTGGGACGGTGTTGAGTAAGACGATGCTGAGCGAGATGGCGCAGGTGAAGAATAAGGCGCTGAGTGCGATGGTGCTGAAGCCTGCTCCGAGGCCTGCTCCGATTGAATGGAGTCAGACGGTGGCGCAGGTGAAAGCGAGTCGCGCGTGGGCTCGGGCGCGAAACTTGCGGGCGTCAGCGGCGGAGCCGATTCCGGCGGAGCCACGACCGATGCCGAAGAAGGCGCTTTGTATTTTGCTAATGATTCGCCGGGAAGAATCGTCGGGACGTAACCGTTCGGCGGTGGTGCGGATTCGGTAGAGGGATCTTCGTACGGACGGTGCGAGGCGTATTTCGACTGAGGCAACTCGCGGCCGTAACGGCGATCGCCGCCGCGCCCACCACCGCTACCTCCCCCTCCTCGATTCGGACGGCCACCACGACGGCCGCCGCCACGTCCACCACGAAAATCACGACCTCCGCCTCCGCGATTCGGACGGCCTTCGTTGCGATTCTCATAGCGAGGACGACTCGCGGGAGGCGGATTGTAGCTCGGAGCTACGTTGCCCGATGGGGCATGCGCGTCCGGTGCTTCGGCGGATTCGTCGTGCGGGCCAGTATGAGCAGCGGTTGCGGGCTCGGTCGAAATGGGCGGAGCCGATTCTACATCCAGCGGCTCAAGCGCCGGCGTGGACGGAGCGGCGGCGTTGAACACCTGGCCGCCCTGGTCCTGCATCTTCTGAACTTTTTCCTCAGCGGTGGTTACGATGTGGTTGAATTCTTCGAGGTCTTCGAGGAAGTCGCTGACGTAGAGGAAAGCGTCGCTATCGAGTCCGATTTCGACGAAGGCCGATTGCATGCCTGGCAGCACGCGTGTGACACGACCCTTGTAGATACTTCCAACTAACGCAAATTCTTTTTCCCGTTCAACATAAAATTCACAAAGCTGCCCTTCTTACATAATGGCGACCCGTGTCTCGTGGGGGTTCGCCGAGATAACCATTTCCTTCGACATGAAAACTCCTCAATGGGCATCGAGTGGGGGCGGGCGCGCCGGCAGGCACAGCGAGCACACGGGCTCGGCCAGCTTGGCGCAAGGATGGATTTAGTTGTGACCATGACAGGCCGCCCAGGACGGACGTGCCGTGTGGATGGATAACTACCGTCTTCACCCGATGCAATCCTAAAGTAAATTCGAAATCCGGCTGTCAAACGTGCGCGCAGTCCGGGTACATCCTTCAAAATTTCAAACCAAATTCAAACGGGCCTTAATTGACGAAACGCCGCATTCGGACGTTCATCACCAGGCCCAAAGCCAAAAAAACAAAAGCGGTAGACGATCCGCCATAACTCATCAGTGGCAACGGAATGCCGGTGACGGGCATATAGCCGATCACCATCGAGGCGTTCACCAGGACGTGGAAGCCCAAGATTGCGGTGACGCCCATAACCACAAACATCCCGGCACGATCTTTCGCCTTCTGCGCATTATCCACAAGCCGCAGAATCAAGCCCAGATACAGCAGCAAAACGACGATAACTCCAATGAAGCCCTGCTCCTCAGCCAGCGCGGCCAAGATAAAATCCGAATAACGCACCGGCACGAAGCCCAACTGATTCTGGCTGCCTTTGCCGAAGCCCTTGCCCCAGAAACCGCCGGAGCCAACTGCAATCTCCGACTGCAGAATCTGGTAACCAGCGCCGCGTGGATTCTCCTCTGGATGGAGGAAAGTTTCAATACGCTGTTGCTGATAGGGCTTTAGATGAGTCCGCATGTTCCAACCAATCGGAATCATCAGCGCCACGAGTACCGCACCCACTGCCAAATGCTTCCATTCAATACCAGCGAGAAACGCTCCTACCACTGCCACTGGCACCAGCACCATCGCTGTGCCCAGATCGGGCTGAATCAAAATCAGGCCCACGGGTACGCAGGTAAGCACTGCTACTTTCAGCAAATCCGTCAGCGTGAGCCGATCCGTGCGCACCTCCGCAAAGAAGCGCGCCAATACTATGATTATAATCAACTTCATTAGTTCTGACACTTGCAAATTCACGCCACCCCCCAAAGCCACCCATCTGCGGGCGCCGAAGCGGGAATGGCCAATGGCCAGGACGACGAGGAGAGTTGCAAGGCCGAACATGTAAAGCGCAGGGGCTTGATCCATCAACGTGTGGTAGTCGATACGCGAGATCAGGAACATGCCCACCACGCCAATGCCGATCCAGGTGAGCTGTCTCCATTGCAGGCCGGCCATGTTGGCGGCCGCATGCGTCGAGGAGTAAATTTCGAGGAGGCCAATGGTGCTGATCGCGGCAACGATGGCGAGCAGGGCCCAGTCGAAGTCTTGAGTGCGCGGACGGTCTTTCATGATTCTAGACCTATCACCTGCTTGCTCCACCGACGGTCGCTACCAGAGGACGAACTGGAGCGGGGGGCGGGGGAGTGACGCCGGCAGTTTGCTGCGTGCCGGCACTTTTCTTGTCGTAGAAGGCTTTCACAACGTCGCGAACTACGGGGCCGGCCGCTTCGCCGCCGTGCTCCATTGTGTTTTGAACGATGGCTGCGACGACGATCTCGGGATTTCTCCGAGGCGCGAATCCGACGAACCAGCCGTCCATTTTCTTGTTCCCGATGCGGTTGGCTGCGTTGTAGCTCATCAGCTGCGCGGTGCCGGATTTTCCGCAGAAATCAACATTCTGCAAGCGCAAGTGGTAGCCGGTGCCGCCTCCTTCGTTGACCACGCCGTACAAGCCCTGCGTCACCTGTTCGACGGCGTTTTCCGAAAGGGGGAACTGAGTGGTTTTCAGGTCCGGCATATTTTTCAAGAAGTGAGGCTGCACGAGCGTTCCCGCGCTTGCGACGGCCGCGGCCATGCGCGCCAGCTGAATAGGTGTCACAGTGACGGCGCCCTGTCCCACCGAGACGGAAATTGTCTCGCCCGCATACCATTTGTGATGGAACACGCGTTCGACCCACTCCTCGGAAGGCATATTCCCTGCTTCTTCGCCAGGTAGATCAACGCCCGTTCTGCGGCCGAGGCCCAGGCCCGCTGCGTAATCGTGGATACGATCGATGCCGAGCTGCTTGCCGATGGTGTAGAAAAACACGTCGCAGGAATCGACGATCGCTTTGTGAAGATCCACAGAGCCGTGTCCCTGCGGCCGCCAGCAATGGAATGTCCGGCCATAAAAATTCGCGAAGCCGGGGCAATACACCGTAGTGCTTTCGGGAACAGCTTTGGAGTCGAGCATCGCCGCAGCCATCACGATTTTGAAGACTGAGCCCGGCGCCAGTTGGCCTTGAATCGCGCGATTCAGCAGGGGGGTTTCTTTGTCGGTATTGAGCTTCGCCCATTCTTCTGATGGAATTCGAACCGCGAAATCGTTAGGGTCGAACGTCGGACGGCTGACCATGGCCAGAATTTCGCCAGTGCGCGCATCCATCGCAACGACGGCACCTTCCTTGTCCTGCATGTCGTGTTCGGCGATGGCCTGCAGGTCGTAATCAATCGTCAACTGAATTGGCTTTCCGGGAATGGCCTCGACGTTGTCGAGAGTGCGCATCGCTTTGCCAACGCTGTTCACGACCACGCGGCGCATGCCGTCCGTACCTTCCAGGGTTTCGTTGTACTGGCGCTCGAGGCCGGCCTTGCCAACGATATCGCCGGGGCGATAGTGGCCGTCGCTCTGATCCATCTGTTGCGGCGAGACTTCGCCAACGTATCCGATCGTATTCGCAAGCATTTCACCGTGCGGATAGCGGCGGCGCTGGACCATCAACAATTCGAGGACGGGAATATCGGCGCGGTGCGATTCGACGAAGGCGATGTCTGCGAGGCTCGCAGCAGGTTTGATGACAACGGGCTGGAATTTAGGTTCGTTTTTGGATGCGTCCAGGGTCTGCTGAATATCCTGGCGGCTGATGCCGAGGCCGTCGATGATCTGAGGAATGCTTTTCTCGATGGCCTTCATGTCCTCGCGGAGCAGCAGGATGCTGAAGGAAGGATAGCTATCCACGAGCACGCGGCCTTCGCGATCGAGCATCGCACCACGAGGCGCGATAATCGGGATGGAGCGCACACGATTGCGTTCGGCGAGGTCGGCGAAATGTCCGGACTGGACGACCTGCAGCTTCCAAAAACCAACTAATAGCAGCACCACAAAAACTACCGAAGCGTAGGAGACGAGCGCCAGCCGTTCCTGGGGGACCTTCTGGTCGTTAACATTCCACGACGGCAATGGAGCTCCTGCGCGGGGGTCTTACTTGGCCGGAATGCAGTCGGCCCTGATGCGCCCTGATAAGCAAAATTGGGCGGAACCCGAAGCGGCATTTAAAACTAACACCGGCAAAGTGCGCCCGCAAGCCAGCTATGTCCTTTCGGTCAATGTATTGTGCCTAAAATTAGGAGCGGAAGGTAGCTGGCCCGAGGGACAGGCGCGGCGGAAAAGGCGCTATTGCCGTCTGCGCAGTCGGTCGAGAAGGGCGAAGAGCACCACGCCGACTCCGGCGGTGACGAGCGAATCCAGCAGAAGGCGAAGCGTGAACATCGGCATAGGGCGAGCGAGCAGCACGCGCTCCGTGATGGCCAGCACCACCTGATGGAAATGGAAAAGCATGAATACGAGCCCAAAGCGGGCGATGGGATGCTCCGTGTCGATTCGCGCGCCAACGGAAGAGGCAACGTAGCCGACGCACGTTTTTGCGATGCCGTACATACCGATGGGATTGTCGTGGCTGAGCGCGTCCTGCGCGATGCCGATCGCCGCGCCGAGAAACATGCCGCTTACTGGATTACGTCGGCTTACGCCGAAATAAATCGTGACGAGCAACGGCAAATCGACGAGTTCCGCGACACGGCCATACTTGTGAAGGAAGGCCTGCAGGACAAGCGCGAGAAAACAGACGAGAGGAACGGCGCCGCCATAGTATTTGTGAACTTCGACATTGGACTCCGATCGGGCGCCGGCGCTCAGCATGGTATCCATGTCAATTATGCGCTGGCGGCGGGGTGTTGGCGGCGGCCGGATTGCCTCCGCTGGCGGCGGGAGGTTCGTCGGTCTTCTTGGGCGTTAGTTCCTGCTGCGTGAGAAGAACGAGAACATCTTCCAGCCGATCGAGCCGCGCCGCGGGGTCGATCGAAATCACCTGAAACGGCGCTGCGGCCTTGGCGCTTTCCACTTTTCCGATTGGCAAATCCTTGGGGAAAATGTGGTCTTCGCCGGAGGTGAGAATTTTGTCGCCAACCTGGACTTTTTCATCGTTGACGATGTAATCCATGCGCGGATTTGGATCACCGCTGCCTTTCACGACTCCGTGGGTGCGAGTGCCGGCGAAAAGGGCGCCAACGCCGCTTTCCTTGTCGTTAATCAGCAGAACCTGCGAAGAAGTGGGAAACACTTCCACGATTTTTCCGACGACGCCCTCGGGAGTGATAACCGCCAAGTTGCGGTGGACATGGTCCCGCTCGCCACGATTAATGAAGAGCGTGTGCGAGGTGGGGTCGGCGCTGGCCCCGATCACTTCTGCTGCGAGCATGGAAGCTTCGGGATGCGCATTGCGAAAATTCAAAAGGTTTGCGAGACGCTGGCCTTCGGCGGCCTGACTTTCGAGTTCGCGGTTGCGCATGCGAAGCTCGTCGAGCTCCTTCTGCAATCGCGCATTCTCGGTGCGAGCGTTGCGAAGGCCGATGTAACCGCTCCACAAGCCGCCAATCTTCGAGAATGACCAGGTTCCCGCGCGCTCCACGGGCGTGAGCGTTTGGACGGTCCAGTAGCGAACGAGCCGGACGTTGTTCTCGCGCTTGATTTGAAATGCGAGCAGCAACACTTGCACGAGAATCAGCGCGGCGAGCAGGCTCAGCGGGCGATGGCGCGAAATAAGCGTGTCGGACATATTCGAATACCGATATTCAAAAGTTCAAAAAAACGCCATGCGCGATTGGCCGCGCTTCAATCAATCGAAACGAGCCGCAGCAGGCGGAAATCGCTAAGCATTTTTCCGGTGCCCAGCACCACCGAAGCGAGCGGATCGTCCGCAATCGAAACGGGCAAGCCGGTCTCTTCGCGAATACGCTTGTCGAGGTTTTTGATGAGCGCGCCACCGCCGGTCAGCACGATGCCACGATCGCTGATGTCGGCGGACAGTTCGGGAGGCGTGCGTTCCAGAGCCACGCGAATGGCGTTGAGAATCGTCGCGATGCACTCGGACAGCGCTTCGCGAATTTCGCTGTCGTCGATCGTCACTGTGCGCGGAACGCCTTCGATCAGGTTGCGGCCCTTCACTTCGAGAGTGAGCGGCTTCTCGAGCGGATAGGCCGAGCCGATTTCGATTTTGATCTGCTCGGCGGTGCGTTCACCCACCAGTAAATTGTATTTGCGTTTCAAGTAGTGCATCACCGCTTCGTCCATCTCGTTGCCGGCCACGCGCACGGAGCGCGAATAGACGATGCCGCTCATGGAGATAACGGCGATGTCCGTGGTGCCTCCGCCGATATCCACCACCATGTTTCCCGACGGCTCTTCGATCGGCAGGCCGGCGCCAATAGCCGCAGCCATCGCTTGCTCCACCAGATACACTTCGCTGGCTCGCGCGCGATAAGCCGAGTCCTGCACGGCACGCTTTTCAACGGGTGTGATCTCGCTGGGAACTCCGATGACGATCCGCGGATGCACGAGAACGCGGCGGTTGTGCGCCTTCTGAATAAAGTAAGTAAGCATGCGCTCGGTGACTTTGAAATCGGCAATCACGCCGTCTTTCATGGGCTTGATCGCAACCACGTTTCCAGGCGTGCGGCCGAGCATTTCCTTCGCTTCGCGTCCGACGGCCACCACCTCGCCGCTATTCTTATTGATCGCGACGATGGAAGGCTCGTTGACTACAATTCCTTTTCCGCGCGCAAAGACCAGCGTGTTGGCGGTTCCCAGGTCGATAGCCAGATCGGAAGAGAACAGGCTGAAGACCGACCGCATGTTGTAACTGTTTTTCGTCACGTAACGCTTCCCCCAGAATCCGCTTGAGCGCTGCTGCGGCAGCGCGTGCAAGTCAGCTTAAATCTTCGCGTGCCAGTGTATGCGCACTTGGTGCTATGCACGCTATCTATGGCACCACGACATCCACTTTTTTGATAGCTGTACCACCCCGCCGATTTTGGCCAGTGATCACAATCGTGTGGCTGCCGCGATCCATCGGCCGCGTGAAATACCGGAAATGCCCATCGGGGCGTATATCGGCCACCTGCTCGCCATTGATGATTAACGCGGCGCCCGGCTCGGTGCGGCCAATCACTTCCACGTTGTTGCCATGCAATTCCGTGTCGTCCACTTCGAGCAGCATTTCCTGTTCTTTACCTGCGACGACAAGCATGAACTTAAAAGGGTCGCTCTGGTCGCTTGCATTATTTTTTTCGTCGATCGCACGCACTCGCCAGAAATAATCGCCGGGCGGTAGTCCCGCGAGTTCCGCACTGGAGCCGGACGTCTTCCGTTCCATCACCACTTTGTTGAACATGGAAGTGGTGCTTACCTGCAATTCATAGGACTTCGCTGTGGTCACGGGCTTCCACGTGAATTGAATCGGATCATGCTTGGGATCGGCGACGATCACAGCAGCGAGATTGATCGGTTTATCCAATTGCGGCGGGGCCAGCACCTGACTCTTCGTAATCGCGCCGCCGGTGGGAAACGAAGCGCGTTCCCACTGGCCGATGTCGAGATGTTCGCCGCCGCGATTCAGCTCCGCGCTTCCGTTATCCACGGTGATTTCCTGCTGGTTGGTCGTAGGGTCGCTGCGCACAGCCGCGCGGCTATTCGCGCGCACGGAGGCGACGGCATTTTCAAACGAAACTTCCGCCTTCGATCCCGGGATTTCCCACGAGCCCGTCGCGAGATCTACCTGTCCTGATGAAATATGCACGCCGACTTTCGATGCGCGGTCTTGCTGCACCACGTTGTCTTCCACGGTGACGAGCGTGTCGCCCTTTACAGTGTAAGTGGTTCCGTCCGCAAACTGAATTCGGGCCACGCCCTCGCCGCCAGTTTGAATCAGATCGCCTTTATCGAGCGAGAGTTGGTAGTCGGCGTTCACCCATTGCACCGAGTTGCTTTTCTTCACCTGGACTTTTCCGTCGAGGTTGACGAAGCGGGCTTGGCGGGCAGCAGCTGTAGAACTTTCGTTGGTTGAAGGCGCCGCGATGGAATCGGAGATTTTATTGATCATGCTCGCGGCCATCTCGGGAAATGCGAAGTGGAAGGCGGCAAAGACAACCGCTACAAATAGGACGACGACCAGCACTACGGTCCGGTATCTGACCGTGTGCCAGTACACCTCCACACGCGATATCTTCGGCTTTTCAGCCGCCGAGATTTTTCCGATTGCCATGGCGATTTGGGGCCAGTTTTGCAATCTAGCATAGGGGTATAGGCCTTTCAACTTGGCCGGGGAACAGGATGCGAAACCGCTAACAGCAAGAAAGCACCATGTTTTCTCGTAACTTACGGGCGGGGTGGAAGGCAACAGAGGCGGCCTGATGCGGAGTATCTTTGTCCCGGGGCGTGAGGATGCCGGGTCCCTTCGGAGCCATTTTGGAGGTTGACCTCAGGTGCTTGCTTTAGGGAGACTAGAAACTCGAATTGGCGCCATTTTCGTCCTCCCGGCTGCCGAATCGAGGCATCGTCGCCCGTAAAGGCCGACCTGGAATTTCGCTGCGAGGCACATAGTCATGAATGAATCGATTGGGGAACTCCTTCCACCGACACGAATTATGCTCACGCCGGGCCCGTCGTGCATGGACCCGCGCGTGTACCGCGCCCTGGCTACTCCACTCGTGGGGCATATGGACCCATGGTTCATCAACATGATGAACGATGTTCAAGCACTTTTGCGCAAGGTGTTCCAGACCCAGAATCGCATTACGTTTCCGATATCCGCCTCCGGGTCGGGCGGAATCGAAGCGGCCGTGTTGAATCCTTTGGAAGAAGGCGACGAGTGCATTGTGTGCGTGAACGGTTGGTTTTCCGAGCGCATGGCGATCATTGCGGAGCGCAGCCCGGCGAAAGTGATTCGCGTGGAAGCGCCTTATGGGCGGACGGTTGATCTTGATGATGTGCGCCGCGCGGGCAAGGGCAAGAAAATAAAATTCGTCGGGCTCGCGCATGGCGAGACTTCGACGGGAGTTATTCAGCGCCTCGACGACTTTAGAAAAGTTGCGGATGAGTTGGGGGCGATGCTGGTTGTGGACGCGGTCGCAACGCTCGCTGGCGTCCCGATGGATATTGACCGCCAGCGCATCGATATTTGCTTCAGCGGCTCGCAGAAAGCCATCAGTGCGCCTCCTGGAATGGCGCCGATCACGGTAAATGCGCGGATGGAAGATGTGATGCGCGCGCGCAAGACGCCTGTGGGAAGCTGGTATTTCGATCTCACCCCGATTATGACGATGTGGGGAAGCGAACGTACCTATCACCACACACCGCCGATTTCGCTGATCTATGGAATGCGCGAAGCATTGCGGCTCGTGCTCGAAGAAGGGCTCGAAGCGCGGTGGGAGCGCCACTTTCAGAATCAGCGAGCGCTGATCGCCGGAATCGAAGCGATGGGCCTCGAGCTATTTGTCGAGAATCCCGCGGAGCGGCTGGTCACGGTGACCGGGGTAAAGGTTCCCGCAGGAGTGAATGACGGCCGGGTGAGGCAGCAATTGCTGGACGAATTTAACATCGAAATCGCGGGCGGCTTTGGCCCGATCAAAGGCAAGCTCTGGCGCGTGGGGTTGATGGGGTATTCTAGCCAGAAGACGAACGTGTTGTTGTTTCTTGCGGCGTTTGAAAAAGTTCTGCTCGATCATGATTTCCGGGTGCCGGCGGGCGCCGGTGTCGCTGCGGCGGTGCGAAGCTATCAGCATTCGTCGCAGCCTGCGGCCGTTGGTGCTCGAAAGTAGCGGCGTTGGAAGGATCAATGGCAAAAGCAACGTTTCCCACGATTCCAAACGTAGGCGCGATGAGCGAGTTCATCGGGGCGTTCGATGTTCCGTCGAAAGTGACGGACTTCGTATACCGCTGCCGCTTTTCTCACTGCTGGAACGGAATCGCCACGCGGCATGCGGACACGATGGATTGCAAGTTTTTCGTGGACGGAAAAGGCGTGGTGCTGGGGCTCGCGCATCCCGGCTTCGTGGAATTCCAAACGCGCTCGGGACGTAATTTAACGGATCGCGAAGCCAGCTACATTGGCGCTGAATACCTGCGCGAGCGGCTTGAACAGGAAGACGAGCACGCGCTCTACGATGTCTCTGCTTCTGATGTTCTGCGAATTATCGAGAAGCTCGGCATCAAATAAACTGCAGATAGCGCTAGTCAGCGCCTTTTTTACGGTGGTACGAGAAATCGTATTCGACCGACCACGTCTTCCCGCCGTCCTCGGATCGCTGGCTGAATTGCCTTACCTCGTCCGGCCCGACGTTAAAAAATTGTAGATGGCGCGTGGCCTTCTTTCCGTTTTCGTCCGTGTCGGCGTAATAATCCATCGTCGTTCCGTTCAGGTGCCCGGAGAAAAATATTCTTCCACCGTTGCTGTCCACCCAGTACTGCTCCCACTTCTTCGTATTCGAATCGTAGATGTTGAAACTCTTCCCGGTATTGCCGCGCCCGCCGGTCCAGTTCTCGAGGACCACGCAATCGTCGAGAATCTTCTGGATGCTGCTTGAGCCGACCACCTGGTCAGCTCCGGTCTGCTTTACTGTCCATTCACCGCCAGAAATCGAATTGTTTGTATTCCGGGCTGTACTTGCAGGGGAACGCGTTGTGGTCGGCTTTATCGAGATCTTTGGCGAAGCGCGGGTCATCCTTCAGCAGGATAAGATCGGGATCGGCTGAGAAGATTTCTCCCGGACCGTATCCGGTATTGAGGATCTCATCGATCTTAGCAAAGGCTTTTTCCCGGTCGCCCATGCGCGCATAGGCTTTCGCCGTTCGCAAGAGAACGGAGAATTGATGGAAACCGAGGCTGCCAGCCTTGTCATAACACTCGATCGCTTTTTGATACTGTCCGATTCCGGCCAGCGCGACGCCCCAGCGATACCAATCCTGCCCGTTGGCCGGATTTGCTTTTGTGAGCGACTCGTAAGCCGGCGCAGCTTTCTGCCAATCCTTTGCGTTGTAGTAGCCGTCCGCGGCGGTTTGTTCGGCATTCTGTGATTGCGCCTGGATACTGCTAATGTCGGCAAGCCCGATTACGAAGGCAACTAGCGCCCGGCACAAATTTCGGCTGCAGCGATTCATAGCATTTCTCCTGAACATGGTTTCCCGCGCACTGGAACAGAGGATGCCTGTTGCGCTTTAGACGGCGCAAAAGGAGGCCGGAGAGCAGTCTTTTTGCGGCTGTTCAGTGCTTAGTCGCTTGAGAGAAACGAGAGGCGCGGGAATGTCCCTGAAGGTTCGATTAGTGGGCGTCAGATTTTGCTTTTTCCGCCGCCGGTGGCTTCGAGTTTTTCGGGATGCTGCGGATGTAATTCACGAGATTCCAAATGTCTTCATCCTTCAGGCGATCCGCTTCGGAGGGCATTTCGGCGCCGTTACCATTCTTGATCACGTAAAACATCTCGCCGTCGGTGACTGATTTCAGGGCAGCGGGATCGCGATAGTCCGGCATCTTGAGCTTCATTTCGATGGCCAGATCGCCTTTGCCGTCACCGTCGACTCCATGGCACATCGCACAATCGTAGCCATATTTCTTTTTTGCCAACGCAAGCGAGGCTGCAGTGGGCTTCACGGGATTTACCACTTTGAGCGCTTCCGGTGGAATCTTCGCAGCGGCGGATGGCGAAGACGGTTTAGGTTCAG
>Ga0307479_10001412_pt1 | contig 21829 bp, 19 predicted proteins | sample atmos_gasesECM4C_FD_203743 | JGI IMG/M metagenome (GOLD analysis project Ga0307479, IMG submission 203743) | Hardwood forest soil microbial communities from Morgan-Monroe State Forest, Indiana, United States - atmos_gasesECM4C_515 | ecosystem: Environmental > Terrestrial > Soil > Temperate...
CTATGGCAGATGTAGCATGGTCGTGGTGCGATAGGGGCCGACTGCAACCTCGCTCGCCGTCCTCGGATACCCTGACCCGCGGCCCTCCCACCCGCTCCGGCAGGAGAGAGCCATTGGGGTAGCCCAAAAAAAGAGGAGCGCCTTAGGGCGCTCCTTTTCGGGAGGGATGAGAGGAGGAGCTGTGCCTCCCCGCATTTGGGAGCCTAACCCTACTTATTGATGGTTGTCAATATAGAAAAGTACCTTAACACCCCGCCGGGGTACTCTCCGATTGCAGGTGGTTATCGCCTCAGCAGCAGGGTCGCCACGATGACCCCAGCAAGCAGGATGCGATAGACCACAAACACGGTCAGCGGCTTGCTGCGCAGCCACCCCAGCAACCACCCGATGACCAGGTACCCGGCCCCGCCCGATACCACGATGGCGATCAGGATCGGGGTGAGCTGGCTCCAGAGCTCGCCCGCTCGCCACAGCTTCAGCAGGTCGTGGCCGCCCGCCAGCACCCCGACCGGAATGAAGAGCAGGAAGGCGAAGCGGGCCGCCACTGGCCGGGTGAAGCCCAGCAGCAGCGCCGCGGTGATGGTGATGCCGGAGCGCGAGGTCCCCGGCACCAGGGCGAGCGCCTGCGCCAGGCCGATGAGCAGCGCGGCGCCGGGGCCGAGGCTGGCGAGCTCGCGCCGCTGGCTGCCGGCGCGGTCGGCCCACAGCAGGACCAGGGCGTAGCCGAAGGTGGTGCAGGCGATCAACACCGGCGAGCGCAGGTTGGCCTCGATGGTCGAGGCGAAAGCCAGGCCCGCCAGGGCGGCGGGGATCGTGCCGATGATCAGCGCCCAGCCCAGCTGGCGCGGAGCGAAATCGTGGCGCCCCGGCGCGCCGGTGAAGAAGCCCGTCACCAGGTCGCGCAGCTCGTCGCGGAAGTAGGCCACGACGGCGAGCATGGTGCCGACATGGGCGGCGACGTCGAACGACAGGCCCTGGTCGGGCCAGCCCAGGAAGTAGGGCACCAGGATGAGGTGACCGGACGAGCTGATGGGCAGGAACTCGGTCACCGCCTGGACCAGCGACAGCACGACGGCTTGGAACGGCGTCACGTAAGCTCCTCGCAGAGATAGGCGCGGGCCAGTCGTCGGGAGGTGGGCCGTCCTCCGGCGCCCGGCGTCCTGCTTCAGGCCTCCGGCATCCGCCCTCCGGCGCCCGGTATTCGGCGTCCGGCAACGTTCGGCCTGCTGCCGGCGTCCGGCCGGCGGCGATTGTATATACTTCCGGCCGGCGAAGCCGCTCCACCGTGCCGCTGCCGCGGGTCGTCGCGTGGCCGATCGGGACGCCGGGAGGGGCAAGCTCGGACGTCATTTCCAGCGGATCCCCATGGACACGCTCCTCGTCACCGGCGGCGCCGGTTTCATCGGCTGCAACTTCGTGCGGCTCGCCCTGGCCGAGACCGGCGCCCGGGTGGTGGTGCTCGACAAGCTCACCTATGCCGGCAGCCTCGAGAACCTGGCCGACGTCTGGGGCCAGCCGCGGCTGGAGTTCATCGCCGGCGACATCGCCGACCGCGCCCTGGTGCGCCGCGTCTTCGCCCAGCACCGGCCTTCGGCGGTGATCAACTTCGCCGCCGAGAGCCACGTCGACCGCTCGATCGACGACGCCAGCGCCTTCATCCAGACCAACCTGGTCGGCACCTTCGAGCTGCTCGAAGCGGCGCGCCGCCAGGAGCCGAGAAGCGACGCCTTCCGCCTGCTGCACGTCTCGACCGACGAGGTCTACGGCAGCCTCGGGCCCGAAGGCGCCTTCAGCGAGACCACGCCCTACGCGCCGAACTCGCCTTATGCGGCGTCGAAGGCCGGCGCCGACCACCTGGTGCGCGCCTACCGCGAGACCTATGGCTTGCCGGCCATCATCACCAACTGCTCCAACAACTACGGCCCGTACCAGTACCCGGAGAAGCTGATCCCGCTCATGGTGCTGAACGCGGTCGAGGGGCGCCCGCTCCCCATCTACGGCGACGGCGGCAACGTGCGCGACTGGCTGCACGTCGAGGACCACTGCCGCGGCCTGCTGGCCGCCCTGGAACGGGGCCGGCCCGGCGAGAAGTACAACCTCGGCGGGCGCAGCGAGCGCACCAACCTCGAGATCGTGGAACTGCTCTGCGACGCGCTGGAGCGCGAGCTGCCGGCCGCCGGCAACCCGGCGCTCGCGGCGCGCGGCGTCACCGCCTACCGCGACCTCAAGAGCTTCGTCGCCGACCGTCCCGGCCACGATCGGCGCTACGCCATCGACGACGCCAAGGCGCGCGGCGAGCTCGGCTGGGCGCCGCGCTACGACTTCGCCTCCGGCATCGCCGCCACCGTCCGCTGGTACCTCGACCACCGCGCCTGGTGCGAGACGGTGCAGGCCGACCGCTATCGCCGGGAGCGCCTGGGGCTGGGCACCCCCACGTGAACGTCACCCGGACTGCGATCCCGGGCCTCGTGGTCCTCGAGCCGGTCGTCCTCCGCGACCAGCGCGGGTTCTTCCTCGAGACCTTCAACCGGCGGGAGTTCGCGCAAGCCGGCCTGCCCGAGACGTTCGTGCAGGACAACCACTCGTTCTCGGCGGCGCGCGGCGTCCTGCGCGGCCTGCACGCCCAGCTCCATCATCCACAGGGAAAGCTGGTGCGGGCGGTGCTCGGCGAGGTCTTCGACGTCGCCGTGGACCTGCGGCCGGACTCGCCGGCCTTCGGCAGCTGGGTGGCGGAGGTGCTGTCGGGCGACAACTTCCGCCAGCTCTACGTGCCGCCCGGGTGTGCCCACGGCTTCTACGTGCTGAGCGACACCGCCCACGTGGAGTACAAGTGCACCGACCTCTACGACCGCCCCGACGAGATCGGCCTGGTCTGGGACGACCCGGAGGTGGACATCCGCTGGCCGGCTGGCGCGCCGCTGCTCAACGACCGTGACCGCGCCTGGCCGCGTTTCGCCGAGCTGCGGCCGCGGCTCGAGGCCTACCGCGGCTTGCTGGCGGGTGACGGGCAGGGGGGAGCCGCGGGCGCGCGCTGAGCACTCCCCGGCCGGACCCGCCGCCGGACCTCACGCTGGCAGGGATGCTGCACCCGGCGGTCCCCCGGAGCGCCGCGCAGACCGGCGGGCCGCCATGAGCGAATCACGCCTCTTCACCGACCACGACCTGCGCCAGATGGACCGCCTGGGCATCGCGCCCGAAGAGGCGGAGCGTCACGTCGAGCTGTTCCGCAACCCGCCGCCCTACACCCGCGTGCTGCGGCCCTGCACCCTGGGCGACGGCATCCGCGCCATCCTTCCCGGCGACGAGCCGGAGCTGGCGGCGCGCAGCGAGGCGGCCGCGGCGGCGGGCCGCATCCACAAGCTCGTGCCCGCCTCGGGCGCCGCCTCGCGCATGTTCAAGCCGCTGTCGTCGTACCTCGAGCGGCTCGAGCGCGCCGCCGGCAGGAGCGGCGGCGGCGGCCGGCCGGGAAGCTCTGCCGCGGCGCCCGCGGCGGGCCCGGAGGTGCGGACCTTCTTCGCCGAGCTGCCGCGCTTCGCCTTCTTCGAGGAGCTGGCGGCGGCCGCCGCCGCTCGCGGCGTCCAGCTCGATGCGGGCGAGGCGGGTGCGGGCCCTGCCGGCAAGCCGCTCGCGCCGGCCGCGCAGCTCACCGTCCTCGCCTGCCTGCTCAGCGAGGAGGGCCTCGGCTACGCCGAGCGGCCGAAGGGCCTGATCCTGTTCCACCGCTACCCGGAGGGAGCGCGCACGCCCTTCGAGGAGCACCTCGCGGAGGCGGCCGATTATGCGCGCGACCGCGCCGGCGTCTGCCGGCTGCACTTCACCGTCTCGCCGCACCACGAGGCGGGGTTCCGGGCGCTGCTCGCGGACCGCGGCGCGGCGCTCGCCCGCCGCCTGGGCTGCCGCTTCGAGGTCGGCTTCTCGCACCAGCACCGCTCGACCGACACCCTCGCCGTGGACCCCGAGCACCGCCCCTTCCGGCTCGCTGACGGCTCGCTGCTGTTCCGGCCCGGCGGGCACGGGGCGCTGCTCGACAACCTGCAGCAGCTGGCCGACGGCGGCGCCGACCTCGTCTTGCTCAAGAACATCGACAACGTGGTGCCGGACCGCCTCAAACCGGAGGTCACGCGCTGGAAGCAGCTGCTGGGCGGAGTCCTGCTGGCGTTGCGGGAGCGGGCCTGGCGCCTGCTCGAGAACCTCGACGCCGACCTCCCCGACGAGGAGCTGATCGAGGAGGCCGGCCGCTTCGTCGAGCGCGAGCTCTCCCGCTGGCTGCCGCGGGACTTCGCCGCGGCGAGCCCGGCGGAGCGGTGCCAACACCTGGTGGCGGCGCTCGACCGCCCGCTGCGCGTCGCGGGCGTGGTGCGCAACACCGGCGAGCCGGGCGGCGGGCCGTTCTGGGTCGAGTCGCCCGGCGGCGAGGTGTCGTTGCAGATCGTCGAGACCTCGCAGATCGGGCCGGAGCCCGACCAGCAGGCGGCGCTCGCCGCCGCCACCCATTTCAACCCGGTCGACATCGCCTGCGCCCTGCGCGACCGCTCCGGCCGCCCCTACGACCTCGACCGCTTCGTCGACCCCGGGACGGTCTTCATCGCGCCCAGGTCCCACGAAGGGCGGCCGCTCAAGGCGCTCGAGCGGCCCGGCCTGTGGAACGGCGCCATGGCCGGTTGGAACACCGTCTTCGTCGAGGTGCCGAACGCGACCTTCGCTCCGGTCAAGACCATCCTCGACCTGCTGCGCCCCGAGCACCAGAACGGCTGAGCCGGCGCGCCTGGCCGGGGCGCCCCGGCAGGGGTGCGGCGGGGTGGAGCGAGCGCACGCGAGCGAGACCCCGACGCTCGCAACCAAGAGGACGGCGCCGGGTCGGTCTTGGGCCGAAAGCCTACTCGCCGGGGCGCGGCAGGACGTCGGGCCACCAGCCGTGGGGGTCTCCCAGCGGCCAGGGGCAGGTGTCCTGGATGTGCAGGTCGTGGAACATCGGCGAGTCGCCGACGAGCGGGAAGACGACGGTCTCGAGGCCGCGGCAGCGGAAGTCGGGGGTGCCGAAGGCAATGCCGAAGACGAGCAGCAGCTCGAGGGCGACCCAGGCGGCGACGCCGGCCAGCACGCGGGCGGCGCGGCGGGTGCGCAGCAGCGCGCCGGCATAGAGGGTGAGCGGCAGCACCGCGGCGTGGAAGAGGCCGAGGCCCTGCCAGTACATCATGGTGGTCGGCGACAGGGCGTAGACGGCGGCGGCGCCGAGGAAGGTGAGGACGACGTAGGCGCGCAGCCAGGCGCGGCCCGAACAGGTGTCCGGCAGGCGCGGGCGGCGGGCGATGCGCTCGAGAAGTGCCGCCGCGCGGCTCGACGGCGACGACGACGACGGCAGCGGCTCCTCCGACACTGACCGCGGCTCCTCCCGTCCGCAGTTGGTACCCGCCGGCGGGCGCCACGCGAGGGCGCGCCCGCGCCAGCGGCGCCAGAGCCAGAGGTTGGCGGCCAGCGGCAGCGCCACGGTCGCCGGGCCGACCACCTCGGTGAGGGCCCGGAAGAGCGGCGTCAGGCGGCGGTCGGCGGCGGCGCCGAACGCCTCGGTGAAGTCGAAGAGCCCGCTCCTGCCGGCCAGGGAGAGCGACGAGTAGCGCAGCCAGTAGAGGATGCCGCGCGGCAGGGAGAAGAGCAGGCCGCGGCCGAGGAACCCCTTGTGCGCCTCGGCGAGCAGCGCCGGATGGGACATCACCTCCCAGGCCCAGGGGAGGAGCGGCAGGGCGCCGAGCGCGGCCCCCAGCGCCAGCCAGCCGGCGTGCGGCCGCAGGTAGCCGCGCCACCACAGCAGCGCCGAGGCCGCCACCATCACCAGGAACGCGGGGTGGATCTGCAGCGCCAGCACCAGGGTCGCGGCGTGCAGCAGGGAGGCGCCGGGGCGCGGGCCGCGGCGCAGGCGCCAGGCGGTGGCCAGGTGGGCGGCGCCGGCGAGAAAGAGGTAGTTGGGGTTCCAGAGGAAGCTGCCGAAGTAGAGCTGCCAGGGGCTCAGCCAGTAGAGCACGACGAAGGCCAGCCGCTCCTGCGCGGTGAGGATGCGGGCGAGGGTGCGGTCGAGCAGCAGGAAGGCGAGGACATGGCAGAGCGCCACGACGGCCGTCGCGGCGCGGTGGTCGCGCCACAGCGCCAGCGGCAGGCCGACCAGCAGGCTGGTGACGCCGCCCGGCACCTTGCCGCCGGTCGACAGCGGGTTGCCGAACCAGATCATGCGGCGGCGAGCGACCAGCAGCCAGCCGCGCGCCAGCAGGTTGAGCTGGTCGCCGCCGACCTGGCTGCGCGCCACCATCAGCGCGAGCGCCAGCAGGCCGGCGGCGAAGCCGCACCAGATCAGCCGCTCGGCGGTGCGGCGCGGCAGCCGCGGCGGGGTCAACCGGCCTCCGCCGGCGCGGCGGGCGGCGGCGGTTGCGGCGACGGCCTGGCGGCGGCGGCCGTAGCCTTGCCGGCAGCGGCCACGTCCTCGGCGTCGGCGAGCTCGAGGCAGAAGGGGATCATCAGGACGAAGAGGGCGAGGCGCTTGACCTCGGCGTCGCCCCAGTTGTTCTCGAACAGCCCGGCGAGGTTGAAGGCGAGCAGGGCGAGGATGCTGCCCAGGTAGAGATCGACGCGCGGCCCGGCGAGCCGGCCTGCGGCGCGGTAGCGGCGCCAGGCCAGCCGCACGCCGGCGGCCATCATCCAGAGATAGGCGGCGAGCGAGGGCAGGCCGCGCTCGGCGGCGATCTCGAGGAAGCTGTCGTGCAGGTGCGGCACCCAGTAGCGCGGCGCCGTCGGCTGGCGGTAGATCTCGTAGCGGCGATCCACCATGTCGGGACCGAGGCCGACCAGGGGCCGCTCGGCGATCATGTGGAGCCCCGCGTCGATCATGCACAGGCGGTCGTAGTTGGAGGTGTCCCGCAGGTCGAAGATGGAGGTGGCGCGGCGCAGCACCGAGTCCGGGACGACGAGGAAGACGGCCAGCAGGGCGAGGGCGCAGGCCGCCGCATAGCGCCGCCCGCGGCCACGGTGGGCGGCGGCCTCGTCCTGGCCGGGGCTGCCGTGGATGGCGAGCAGGCAGAGGAGACTGCCGCCCAGCGCCACCCAGGCGCCCCGGGTCATGGTGCCGACCAGCGCCGCGTTGATGAGCGCGAGGGCGCCCCAGCGCCAGGGGCTGCGCGCGCCGCGGCCGCAGACCATCTGCGTCACCAGTAGCACGTCGCAGATGAGCAGCACGCCGGAGAACGTCATGTAGTGCGAGAAGGGGCCGCGGATGCGCTGGTCGAGCTCGCCAAAGCGGAGAGACAGGTACTGCGCGAGGCCGCGCAATGCCAGCAGCGCCGCCACCGCGATCATGCCGTCGACCACCCGCCGCAGCTCGCGCTCGCCGCGCACCAGGAGCGGACCCAGGTAGAGGGTGGCCATGGCGAAGGTCTCGCCGAAGCTGAACAGGCTGGTGCGCACGTCGTAGGAGAGCAGGATCGAGGCGGTGAGGAACACCAGGTAGAAGCCCATCGGCAACAGCACCGGCTGCAGCACGCGCCAGCGCACGCGGCGCCAGGCCACGGCGCGCAGCGAGAGCGCCAGGGTCAACCCGAGCAGGATGTTCGACAGCGCCAGAGCGAAGACGGTGAACAGGTGCAGGGCATAGCCGGCGTAGGCGGCCCGCCGCCAGCGGCTGTCGACGTCGTCAGCCATGGTGAGGGCCAAACCTTATCTTGCCGGGGTGCCCTTGTCATCCGGCGCCGGGGGGCCGCGGCGGCGGGCGGCGGGGCTGACATGACGGGGCGCGGCGGGCCGGCCGGCACGGCGCGGCGGGCCGGCCGGATGGCGCGGCGTCCGACATCCTGGGCGGCGCGGCGGGCCCAGGCGGCTCCGGCGCCAATGCTAGAGTGCGCGCGTGTTTGCCGGACAGGCGCCGCGCGGCGGCGGCAGGATGGCGAGGCTGGCGGAGCTGGCCGGGGTGGCGCTCGCCGCCGCGGCAGTGTCGTTCGCCGGCATCGGCTCGCACTCGCTGTGGACGCCGGACGAGCCGCGCGACGCGGCGATCGGCAAGGCGATGTGGGCGAGCGGCGACCTGGCGATGCCGCGGCTCGACGGCCGGCCGTTCCTCGAGAAGCCGCCGCTCGCCTGGTGGGCGCAGGCGGCCGCCTACCGCGCGTTCGGGGTCTCGGACACGGTCGCGCGCGTGCCGTCGGCGCTCTGCGCCACCCTGACTCTGCTGGTCACCTACGCCCTCGGCCGCCGCCTGGGCGGCAGGCGGGCCGGGTGGCTCGCGGCGGGGGCGCTGGCGTCAACCGCGGAGTTCAGCGAGGACATGGGACGGGCCATCGTCGATCCGCCGCTGGTGCTGATGGTGACCCTGGCCTACGCCGGCTTCGTCGTCCTGGTCACCGCGCCCGGGGACGCTGGGGCGGCCGGCGGCGGTGGCGGCGGGGCGAGCATGGAGCGCCGCGGCGCCGAGCTGCTGATCGCCCTGGCGGTGCCTCTCGCCTTCCTTGCCAAGGGCGTGGTGGGGATCGGCCTCGCCCTGGGGCCGCCGGTGCTCTACCTGCTGGCCACCGCCGGCCGCTCCGGTCCCCGGCAGGGACCGGGCACGGTGCGCCTGCTGGCGCCGCTGGCGCTCCTCGGTGTGCCGCTATTCGCGGTCCTGGTGTTGCCGTGGACCGTGGCCCTGGTGCGCGAGGCAGGCTGGGCCGCGTTGCGCGAATGCCTGGTCGGCAACACCGTCGGCCGCCTGCTCGCCACCGAAGCGGGCCGCGCCTTCGGCCACCGCCAGCCCTTCTGGTACTACCTGCCGGCCGGCGCCGCCGCCCTTCTGCCCTGGTCGCTGGCCCTGCCCGCGGGGCTCCGCGCAGCCGGCGGCGACGACGGCAACGCCGGTTCCGCCGCCGCCAGGCGCGAGGGCGCCGAGGACGGGCGCCGCCTGCTCATTGCCTCCTGCTTCATCGGCGTGGCGCTGCTGTCGCTGGCCGCCAGCAAGCGGTCCCTCTACCTCGTGCCCCTGCTGCCGGCTCTCGCCGTACCGATCGGCCTCTGGCTGGACCGGCTGGATCGCGCCGAAGGCTCGCGTTGGGACCGCGCCACTGCCCTGCTCCTGCTCGTCCTTGCCGCCATCGTGCCGGCCGCCCTGTGGATCGGCGCCTGGCAGGCCGTGCGCGGCGCTTTCAGCTCCTTTCCGGCGGCCCCACTGCGCGCCGAGCTGACCGAGAGCCGCCTGGCCATCGCCGGCGCCGTTGCGGCCGCCGGTGCCGCGCTGCTCCTGGTGCGCTGCGCGCGACACCTGCGTGACGGCACCACTCCGACCGGTCCCTGGCTGGCGCTCCCCTTCCTGGCCATCGCCCTCGTCTACCAGACCGCGATCAAGGCCGCCGTCGATCCGCTCAAGAACCTCCACGATATGACGGCGGCGATCGCGCGCCTCGACCCGGGCGCCGGTCCGGTGGCCGCGTACCGCCCGAGCGAGACCACCCTGGGCATCATCGGCTTCGATCTGGGCCGCCCGATCCAGATCCTCTCCGGTCCCGCAGAGGTGGACACTTTCCTCGCCACCCGGCCGGATGGGCGCCTGGTCCTCTCCCTCGGCGCCTTCCGCCAGCTGCCGCCACCGCTGCGCGCGCGCCTCCGGCTGCTCTACGACGAGACCGGCGCCAAGGCCTCGCCGTTCGCGATCGCGTGCGCACTCGGGCGATGATCTCCGTGTTCACCGCCGTGGTCCGGGTCGAGCTCTATTCGAGCTCTCGCCTGCAGGGGACGACGGCGTTGGTGCCGCTATAGGAGCCAGTCCAGTTCGAGCCGCCGCCGCCCCGAGCTCCGCCGGTCACGTACGCCTTGAAGTTCTCCGGCGTCGCGGCGTGGTCGGAGTTCTGGTAAGGATTCGACTTGTCGCCATCGACCGGCTTGACCCCGAGCGCACTGTCGTCAGTCGAGAACTGCGTGTACACGGCGGCGCCCCACTGCCACTCCACCGTCACCCCGCGCGCGCTCGAGACGAACGTTCCCGACCACGTCACGGGGTTGATCCCGCCAGGCAGGCCACCCGCCGGAGTCTGGAAGGACAAACCGTCGAGAAAGACGTCCTGCGAGAAGCTCGATGGCACGACCGTTGTCCAGCTCACGCCGTCGAAGCTGGTCGACGCCTCGGTCGCGGTCGGCGAGAAGGTGATGGTGCTGTCGGGCACGTTCAGCTGGTAGGTCGTGGCACCGGCGGCGAAGCTGATCGTCGAGCCGCTGAACACGATGGTGGTCTGGGAGCCGACGTCGATCCCCTTGACCTTGGCAACCGCGTTGAACCAGATGAAGTTTCCGGCGGCGATGGCGGTGCCGTTGAAATTCGAGCCGCTGGCCGATGTGCACGAATCCGCACCGGCCGCCGAAGATGCCAGAGGCAAGAGCGCCGCCGCCAGGCAGATTGAAAGCAGCAGCCGGCGCACCGGAGACCGCCCGAGCCAGACGAGGGACAAGGAAGCTGCACGCGTGGACCGCATCCTCACCTCCTATTACTTGTCAGGTGAACTGACGCGCATTATCTCCCCGCCGAACCGGCCCGTCAAGGAAACAGACCTCCGACCTCCGCCTCGTGGTTCAGGTGAAAGGGCCGGCGGCCAGCACCACGGTCCCGGCGCGGCCGGGTACTTCGCCGTAGCGGACGTCTCCGGCGGCGGCGTGCGCGCGCGCCTCGGCCGCCAGCTCGCCGACCGTGCACGTGACGATGCCCAGCTCGCGGTGGCGGCGCAGCAGTTGCTGGAAGAGGCAGCGGTAGGCCAGGCCCTCGGTCTCGGCGTGGACGGTCAGCACCTCGTCCTGGCCGGGACGGTAGCGGGCGACCAGGCGGTCCATGTAGTTCGCGGAGGTGATGCCCTCCCGGCCCAGCTCCTCGTCGAGAGTCGGCAGGGTGGTGGGGACCTCGAGCGTCGCGAGCGTGCGGCCGCCGGCACGCGGATAGAACGGGGCGGCCGCGCCCCGCGACACCGAGAGGTAGTCGAAGCCGCGGGCGTCCAGCGCCGCGAAGGCCTCGTCGGTGCAGCACCAGGCGGGAGCGGCGAAGGCGCGGGGCGGACCGCCGAAGATGGCCGCGAAGGCGGCGATGCCGCGGTCGAGCTGCGTGTCGATCGCCGCCCGCGGCAGCCGCTCGAGGCGGTCCTGCCAGGCGACGTGGTCCCAGGCGTGCAGGCCCACCTCGTGGCCGGCGGCCTGGACCGCGGCGAGCTGGGCGCGGCAGCGCCGGCCGATCTCGGGGGCCGGCAGCAGCGTGCCGTAGAGGGCCGTGCGCCAGCCGTACATGCGCGCGGCGTTGGTGCGCAGCATCTTGGCGAGGAAGCCGCGGCGGCGGAAGACGCGCAGCACGGCGCGCCCGGAGTTGTCCGGCCCGAGGGTGACGAAGAAGCTCGCCCGCACCCCCGCCGCCGCGAGGTCCTCGAGCAGCGCCGGCACGCCGTCGCGCGTGCCGCGGAAGGTGTCCACGTCGATCTTGAGCGCCACCCGCGCGGCGCCCTCTAGGTCACCCGCACGCTCCATTCGGGCTCCGCGCGAAACCAGGCGATGGTGCGCCGCAGCCCCTCCTCGAGCGGCACGGAGGGCTCGACGCCGAGGATGGTGCGCATGCGCGTGATGTCGGGGAAGCGGCGCGGGATGTCCTCGTACGAGGGGCCGTAGACGTCCTCCTGGCGCACCAGCCTCACCTTCGAGCCGGTGCCCGGGCAGGCACGGATCATGGTCTCGGCGAGCTCGAGGATGGTGGTCTCCCGGTCGTTGCCGATGTTGAAGATGCTCCCCACGGCCTGCGGCAGGGTGCCGGCGCGCGTCAGCGCCTGGACCGCGTCGTCGACGTAGGTGAAGGCGCGGGTCTGGCGGCCGTCACCGATCACCGTCAGGTCCTCGCCGCGCAGCAGCTGCCCCATGAAGATGGTGATCACCCGGCCGACGTCGATGCGGTCGAGGCGGGGGCCGTAGGCATTGAAGAAGCGCACGATGGTGACCGGCAGCCCGAGCTTGCCGTAGGCGAAGCAGAAGTGCTCGCCCACCGCCTTCGAGGTCGAGTAGCACCAGCGGTCGATCTCGGTCGAGCCCAGCAGGCGGTCGCCGTCCTCGCGGAACGGCGTGTCGCGCGACTTGCCGTAGACCTCCGAGGTCGAGGCGAAGACCAGGCGCGTGTCGTAGCGGTGGGCGAACTTGAGGACGTTCTGGGTGCCGTTGACGTTGACGTGGAGGACCTGGAAGGGGTCCCCGACGTAGTGCTCGACCCCCACCACCGCGGCGAGGTGGTAGACGAGGTCCGCCTTGACCACCAGGCTTTCCAGCAGGTCGGTGTCGAAGACCGAGCCCTTGATGTAGCGGAAGGCCGGGTTGGCGAGGTTGTGCCGCACCTTGAGGTCGGGCGCGATGTCGAGCGCCATCACCTCGTGGCCGGCGGCGAGCAGGCCGTCGCCCAGGTGCGAGCCGAGGAAACCGCCGCCGCCGGTGATCAGGACTTTCATTTGTCAGCTTTCCTTGGAGACGGCGCCGGGAAGATCAAGCGAAGGGATCGGCCGGGGGCGGCGCGCCTGCCAGGCCGGCCGCCTCCTCCACCTCGAACCAGCGGTCGCCGGTCGCGACCCACACCCGGCCCGCGGCAGGGTCGCGGCGGACGGTGCCGGGAGCCGGCCGGCCGGCAGCGGCAGGCTGCGGGCTCGCGGCGGCGAGCGGCCCGGCCGGGCGCCCCGGCGCGGCAGGCTCTGCGCTCGCGGCGAGCCGCTCTGCCGGGCGCCCTGCCGCGGCTGGCTGCGGGCTCGCGACGACCGGCTCGGCCGGCCGCCCGCGGTAGATCCAGGCGCGCCGGCCCTCGAGGTCGCCGAAGGCGCCCGGCCAGGGAGGCGCCACCGCCCGCACCAGGCGGTCGATGCGCGCGGCCGGCCAGCTCCAATCGATGCGGCCGTCCTCCGGCCGGCGCCGTCCACAGACCGAGGCCAGCGACTCGTCCTGGGGCAAGCGCGGCGCCGTGCCCGCGGCTACCCGCGGCAACATCTCCCTGAGCAGGAGGACCCCCTCCTCTTCCACCTTGCGGTAGAGCGACAGCGCGGTCTCGCGCGGTGCGATGGCGATGGCGCGCTGGCCGACGACGTCGCCGGCGTCGGCGCGCCCGATCATATGATGCAGGGTCACTCCGGTCCGCGTCTCGCCGTTGACCAGCACCCAGTTGATCGGCGCCCGCCCACGGTAGGCGGGCAGCAGCGATGGGTGCAGGTTGAGCGCCGCCAGCCGCGCCGCGGCGAGCACCGGCGCCGGCAGCAGGTCGCGGTAGAAGACGCTCAGCACCAGGTCGGGGGCGAGGCCGGCGGCGAAGGCGCCGAGGCCGCCGGGCGCCGCCGCCAGGTCGCCGGCGTAGTGGAGCGGCAGCCCCAGCTCGGCGGCCGCCTCCGCCGGCGTGCGGTACCAGCGGCGCTCCTCCGGGTCGTCCCGGTGGGTGACCACCGCGGCGACGGCGCATCCCAGCTCGGGCAGCAGCTTGACCGCGCGGTAGCCGAGCTGGCTGTAGCCCAGGAAAAGCACCCTCAACGGGCGTCTCCGCGGCCGGAGAGGTTGATCGTCTCCTTGACCACGCTGCGCGGGCGGCGGCGCACCTCGACGTAGATCCTGCCGACGTACTCGCCGAGCACGCCGAGCGCCAGGAAGTCGGCCCCGACCAGCAGGAAGAGGATGGCGAAGAGCGTGAACAGGCCCTCGGCCTCGGGTCCCTGGATCAGGCGCCGGATGACGAGGAAGAGGCCGAAGCCGATCGACAGCAGCGAGATGAGGGTGCCGGCGAGCGTCGCCAGACGCAGCGGCATCGAGGTGAAGCCGGTCACCAGGTCGGCCTGCAGCCGCAGCAGGCGCCAGAGCGAGTACTTCGAGGTGCCGGCGGCGCGCTCGGCGTGGCCCACCGGTACCTCGGCGATGCGGCGCGCGAACTGGCAGGCGAGGGCGGGGATGAACGGCGTGCGCTCCTCGCAGCGGCGCAGCGACTCGACCACCGGCCGCGAGTAGGCGCGCAGCATGCAGCCGTAGTCGCGGAGCTCGACGCCGGACATGATGCGCCGCATCATGCGGTTGATCTGCCGCGACGCCCAGCGGCGGAACCAGGTGTCCTTGCGGTCGGCGCGCCAGCCGCCGACGACGTCGAAGCCCTCGGCCACCTTGGCGAGCAGCTTCGGGATGTCCTCGGGCGGGTTCTGCAGGTCAGCGTCGAGGGTCACCACCGCATCGCCGCGGGTGACCTCGAGACCGGCCATCACCGCCGCGTGCTGGCCGTAGTTGCGGTTGAAGGAGACGACGCGCAGCCGCGGATCGGCCGCCGCCAGCCCGCGCAGCAGCGCGAGCGAGCGGTCGGCGCTGCCGTCGTCGACGAAGACCGCCTCGGCGCCGCCGTCGATGCCGTCCATGACCGGCGCCAGCCGCGCGTACAGCGCCGGCAGGTTCGCCTCCTCGTTGAAGACCGGGATGACGATCGACGCCGCGACGCGCGGCGCCGCGACGGTCTGGAGGTCGGAGGACGTCGCGGTCCCACCGGCAGGCGCGGGCGTCGAGGCAGCCGGGGCGGCCGAGACAGCGGTGGCAGGCGGTGCGCCCACGGCGGCCGGGGCACCAGCATGCGCCGGGGCCGGGTCGGATGCGGTCATGCGGCGAGCGCCTGGTGCACCGCCTCCACCACGTCGGCGGCATCCTCGTCGGTCATCGCCGGGAACAGCGGCAGCGAGACGATGCGGGCGCAGACCTCCTCGGCGACGGGCAGGGAGCCGGGCCGCCAGCCGAAGCGGCGGCGGTAGTAGTCGTGCAGGTGCACCGCCTCGAAGTGCAGGCCGGTGCCGATGCCAAGATCGCGCAGCCGCTCCATGAACGGCGCGCGGCTCGGCGGCAGGACGGTGAACAGGTGCCAGGGGTGGTGGTGGTCGTACGCCACCCGGCCGGGGAGCTGGAGCCCGGGCAGCGCGGACAGCTCGCGGCGATAGATGGCGGCGATTTCGGCGCGGCGGCGGTTGAACGCCAGCAGCTTGCGCAGCTGGTGCAGGCCCAGCGCCGCGTGCAGATCGCTCAGGTTGTACTTGAAGCCCGGCAGCAGCACGTCGTAGGCCGCGGGCGCCTTCGCGGCGGCGGAGTAGGCCTGCCAGGCGTCGCGCTGCACGCCGTGGAAGCGCCACAGCTTGATCGCCGCGGCGAGCCGGTCGTCGTCGGTGGTCACCATGCCGCCCTCGGCAGTGGTCATGTTCTTGATCGGATGGAACGAGAAGCAGGCCGCCAGCGTGCCGTTGGCCGCCGTGGCGCCGATCGGCCGCCCCTTGTAGATGGCGCCGGCGGCGTGCGCCGCATCCTCGACGATGCCGACCTCCGGCCGGCCGGCGGCCACGAGCGCCGCGCGCAGCCCGTCGAGGTCGCACGGCAGCCCGGCGAAGTGCACCGGCAGCAGCAGGCGCGTGCGCGGGCCGAGGGCCGGCCACAGCGCCGCCGGGTCGAGGTTCCAGGTCGAGGCGTCGATGTCGGCGAACACCGGCACCGCGCCGCAGGCCACCACCATGTTGGCGGTCGCGGGCCAGGTGAGCGGCGGCACCACCACCTCGTCGCCGGGCGCGAGGTCCATGGCGAGCAGCGTGGCGTGGAGCGCGCCGGTGCCAGAGGAGAAGGCGAGGGCATGCCGCGCCCCCACCGCGGCGGCGAAGTCGCGCTCGAGCTGCGCCGCGCGCGGCCCGGTGGTGATCCAGCCCGAGCGCAGGCAGGCGACGACCTCGGCGATCTCGTCCTCGCCGATGTCGGGCCTGGAGAACGGCAGGATGGGCTCGCGCGGCAACACGGCGCGTTAGTAGATCACCTCTCCCGCGACCCCGCAAGGAGAATCAGCACATGGCGCGGGCCAGGTTGGCGTCGCTCCGGTCCTGGCCCTCAGGAAGGTGCCGCATGGCCATCACCGGCCATGCGGCTTCTTTCTAGTACTCGCCCAGGTAGCGGTCCTGCTCCCAGGGGTGGACGTGCGAGATGTAGTCGGCCCACTCCTGGCGCTTGGCGCGCAGGTAGTGCTCGAGGATGTGGTCGCCCAGCGCGCCGCGCACCACCGCGTCCTGCTCGAGCTCGTCGAGCGCCTCGGTCAGGTTGGCCGGGAGCTGCGCGATGCGCAGCCGCCGCTTCTCGCGGGCGCTCATGGTGAAGATGTTCTTGTTGATCGGCGGGCCGGGGTCGAGGTTGCGCTCGAGGCCGTCGAGGCCGGAGGCCAGCATCACCGCCAGCGCCAGGTAGGGGTTGCACGAGGGGTCCGGCATGCGCACCTCGCAGCGCGTCGACATGCCGCGCTTGGCCGGCACCCGCACCAGCGGGCTGCGGTTCTTCTCCGACCAGGCGACGTTGATCGGCGCCTCGTAGCCGGGCACCAGGCGCTTGTAGGAGTTGACCAGCGGGTTGGTGACCGCCGAGAAGGCGATCGCGTGGTCGAGGACGCCGCCGATGTAGCTCAGCGCCACCTTCGAGAGCTGCCACTGCGCCTGCGGGTCGTAGAAGGCATTCTCGCCCGCCTGGGTGAGCAGGCTCTGATGGACGTGCATGCCCGAGCCGTTGACCCCGAAGATCGGCTTGGGCATGAAGGTGGCGTGCAGGCCGTGGTCCTGGGCCACCTTCTTGACCACGAAACGGAAGGTCGTGACGTTGTCGGCGGTGGCCAGGGCGTCGGCGTACTTGAAGTCGATCTCGTGCTGGCCCGGCGCCACCTCGTGGTGCGCCGCCTCCACCTCGAAGCCCATCGCCTCGAGCACGATGACGATGTCGCGGCGGCACTCCTCGCCGCGGTCCACCGGCGTGAGGTCGAAGTAGCCGCCGACGTCGTGGGTCGCGAGCAGCACCTCGCCCTTGGCGTCCTTCTGGAACAGGAAGAACTCCGCCTCCGGGCCGGCCACCATGACGAAGCCGTGCTTCTTGGCGCGCTCGACCTGGCGCTTGAGCGTCATCCGCGGACAGCCGGCGAAGGGCGAGCCGTCGGGCATGTAGATGTCGCAGATCATGCGCGCGACCTTCGAGCCGTCGGGGTTGTTCCAGGGGTTGACCCTGAAGGTGGCGAGGTCCGGCACCAGCAGCATGTCGGACTCCTCGATGCGGGTGAAGCCCTCGATCGACGAACCGTCGAAGAGGATCTGCCCGTCGAGGGCCTTCTCGAACTGGCTGCGCGGGATCTCGACGTTCTTGATGATGCCCAGGACGTCGGTGAACTGCAGCCGCATGAAGCGGACGCTCTGCTCGTCGGCCGCCGCCAGGATCTCCTCTCGTTTCATCACTGTCTCCCTTTTGTTGGACGTCGCGCACACTATATGGGGCTTGGCGGCCGAAATCAACCTTGATTTTGGTGAATTGATCGCCGAAATGTGCAGATCGTGCACAAATTTCAGTGCACCTCGCATCCGGCCCGAGCTGGTTCCCGGTCGGGTAAGATGGCATGCCCAAAGGCTTCAGGGCGGCTCCGGGCGGCGTTCTCGGAACTGGGCGCCGGCGGTTGCCGCCCGGCCGCTGGCCGGCCGCCGGTCGCCCGCCGGGCCAGCCCCTGCCGATCCGACCGGGCAGCAGGGGACGTAGGTGTCAGGTAGCCGGTCCCCGCAAGCAACTCCCGAGGGTGGGAGGGGGCGGTGGAGGCCAAGGAGAGGAGCCGCTCATGTCCGATCGCCCAGGCAACGCCGGTCCCGCGGACGTCGCACCTCCGGAGGGGAAGGCCGAGCGCCGCGGCGGCTCGCGCGCCCGCCTGGCGCTGCTGGTCGGCGTCGCGCTGGTGGCCGTGGCCGCGCTGGTGCTGGGCGGCAGGTCGCTGATCGGCCCGCTGCGCGGGTTCGCCGCCTGGGTGCAGGGCCTCGGCGTCTGGGGGCCGGTGGTGTTCGTCCTGGGCTATGCCGCCGCGACCGTCGCCTTCGCCCCCGGCGCCGTGCTGACGCTGGCGGCGGGGGCGCTGTTCGGGCTGGTCCGCGGCACCATCTACACCTTGATCGGCGCGACCCTCGGGGCCTCGCTCGCCTTCCTCGTCGCCCGCTACCTGGCGCGGCGCGCGGTCGAGCGGCGCATCGCCGCCAATGCGCGCTTCCAGGCCATCGACCGCGCCGTCGGCCGCGAGGGCTTCAAGATCGTCGCGCTGCTGCGGCTGTCGCCGGTGTTCCCGTTCAACCTGCTCAACTACGCGCTGGGCCTCACGCGGGTGCGTTTCCTGGACTACCTCGCCGCCTCGATCGCCATGCTGCCGGGGACGCTGCTTTACGTCTATTACGGCAAGGCGGCAGGCAGCCTGGCCACCGCTATCGCCGGGGGCGGGGCGGCGGCGGGCGGCGGCGGCCAGTCGAAGGCGGCCTCCTGGGCGCTGCTGGCGGTGGGGCTGGCGGCGACCGTGGCGGTGACCACCTTCGTCACGCGCCTGGCCGGCAAGGCGCTGCGCCAGGAGCTCGGGGAGGACCGGAACCAGGAGGCGCCCCATGCCTGAGAGAGCCGCCGTCCTTGACTCCCCGCCGCCGCCGTTCCCGGTCGAGCCGCTCGACGAGCACAACCGGGCGCTGCTCGCCAACGTCCACCCCGCGGGCTGGGTCAACCCGCAGCCGGCCGCGCGCTACCACCTGGTGGTCGTCGGCGCCGGCACCGCCGGCCTGGTGTCGGCGGCCGGCGCGGCGGGCCTGGGCGCGCGGGTGGCCCTGGTCGAGCGCCACCTGATGGGCGGCGACTGCCTCAACGTCGGCTGCGTGCCCTCGAAGGGGATCATCCGCGCCGCACGCGGCTGGGAGGAGGCCCGCCAGGCCGCTGCCCGCTTCGGCGGCCCGGCGGTGGCGGGCGCGCCGAGCTTCGCCGCCGCCATGGAGCGCATGCGCCGGCTGCGCGCCGGCATCAGCCCGCACGACAGCGCCGAGCGCTTCCGCAGTCTGGGGATCGACGTCTTCCTGGGCGACGGGCGCTTCGTCGCTCCGGACGCCGTCGAGGTGGACGGCCGCCGCCTGCGCTTCCGGCGCGCCGTCGTCGCCGCCGGCGCGCGGGCCGCGGTGCCGCACCTTCCCGGCCTGGCCGAGGCCGGCTACCGCACCAACGAGACGATCTTCAACTTGACCGAGCTGCCGCGGCGGCTGGCGGTGCTGGGCGGCGGCCCGATCGGCTGCGAGCTGGCGCAGGCCTTCGCCCGTTTCGGCAGCGAGGTGACCCTACTGAGCCGCCCGATGCACATCCTGCCGCGCGAGGACGCCGACGCTGCCGCCGTCGTCGCGGCGGCGTTGGCGCGCGACGATGTCCACGTCGAGCTCGGCGTCCAGCCCGTGGCGGTGCGGCGCCAGGGCGGGGACAAAGTGCTAGACGTACAGTCCGTTCATCGGCAAGAGGACGGAGAGCGAAGCGGCGGCGGCGAGCACCACGGCCGCCATCTCGAGCTGGCGGTCGACGAGATCCTGGTCGCCACCGGCCGCCAGCCGAACGTCGAGGGGCTGGGCCTCGAGGCCGCCGGCGTGCGTTACACGCCGAGGGGGGTCGAGGTGGACGACCGGCTGCGCACCAGCAATCCGCGCATCTACGCCTGCGGCGACGTGGCCTCTCGCTTCCAGTTCACCCACGTCGCCGACGCCCAGGCGCGGCTGGTCATCCAGAACGCCCTGTTCTTCGGCCGGGCGAAGGCGAGCGCGCTGACTGTGCCGTGGTGCACCTACACCAGCCCCGAGATCGCCCACGTCGGCCTCTACGAGCGCGACGCCCGCGACCGCGGCATGGAGGTGGAGACCCTGACCGTGCCGCTCGCCGACAACGACCGCGCCGTGCTCGACGGCGAGGACGAAGGCTTCCTGCGCGTCCACCTCGAGCGCGGCGGCGACAAGATCCTCGGCGCCACCCTGGTGGCCGAGCACGCCGGCGACATGCTGGGCGAGCTCTGCCTGGCGATCACCAAGGGCATCGGCCTGGGCAGCATCGCCGGCGTCATCCACCCCTACCCCACCCAGGCCGAGGTGGTGAAGAAAGCCGCCGACACCTGGCGCCGCGGCAAGCTGACCCCCCGGGTCCAGAAGCTCTTCCGCTGGTGGTTCAGGCTCCTCTCGTAGGGAGAGTCGGCGGACCTCCGAACGTCGTCCGCCAAGCAGTCGGCGCCTGGCTTGGCCGAGTTGGCGACCCGACCTGCTACCGTTGCCGCGCTCTGCTGATGAGTGGATAGGCTTCGGGCCGCTCGATCGACTCCAAGTGCAGGTCCACGTCGAGCTCCGGCCAGTAGAGATGGTGGGGCAGCGGCCTCTCCACCTTCGACAGCTGCCCGATCGTTGCATCGGCGAACCAGGGGAACTGCTGGAAGGGCAGAAATAGCTCTCGCTCCTCGATCAGCAGCCAGAGGCCACGCGGGGAGACATTCGTGACCTCAGGAGCCGAAATGCGCGTGCCAGGCTGCTTTGATCTCATCTTTGCGCTCCTCTATGAGCCGCAACGCCTCTCTGATCTCGCTCCCGCTCAGGCCGTAGTTGTTCGCCAGCTCGATGCTGGGCTCCAGCCAGAACTTCGCCTCGCCGTCGGCGCTCGATGCATGGACATGCAGCCGTTTCTCTTCTCGCGAAAAGAAGAAGAAGCGTAGCCCTCCCTCGCGAAAGATCGTCGGGCTCACGACGGTAGCCTAGCATCCTGCCCTCCCTTCCAACTCCAACGTCCGGGTTTACCGGCCGCCGATACTGGGGTATCCCTCCTGCCGGCGACCGTTGCCGCGCGACGCGAGGTGGTGAAGAAAGCCGCCGACACCTGGCGCCGCGGCAAGCTGATCCCCCGAGTCCAGAAGCTCTTCCGCTGGTGAGAACCCTTGACACGATCGTCCACGCCGAGGGTCAAGGCGAGTGGCGGTGAGCACAGTCTTCAGTTAAAGGTTTGACAAGCATCTTTGTCGAGTCTATAATTAGCTGTAAATGGCGGATGCAATGGAAACCGCGCGGCTGGCTTTCGGCCCCGCCGGCTGTGGCGCCAACGGTCGGGCGCCGCCGGCGAGTCGTGCCGCTCATCGATTAGAAGACCTATTTCTATAAACGCAACATTCACTACCCATCGCCGGCCAGGCGATATTTACGAGGAGACCCAAGCCATGAGCATCGCTGGGAATTGGACTCTGCACTTTAGCTGGGGTTGCACCGGCGGCTACAGCCAGACGTCTCTCACCATCAACACCGACGGCACATTCAAGACCGGAGATGGCTACCATGGCCAATGGGCCGTGCTGTCCGGCAACGTGCAAATTGTGTTCGAGCCGACCCCTGCCGCGGTGTACTCCGGCAACGTCATCGGTGGCGCGATGGCCGGTATGATGACGAACTTCTCCCTGAAGGGCCAGGGCTGCTGGTACGCGCTCCTGCCGACGATCCCGGCAGCGCAGGCCACGGAGAAGAAGGTGGCCAGCGCGGAGAGCCTCGACTCCGCGGGCACGAAGAAGAAGTAACCGCTCGCGCCATCAGCGCCCAGGTTGCGTGGTGACGGCTCGTCACCGCTCTCCCGGCTGCTGATGGCGCTCATGCCCTTGCCGTGGGCTGAGGCAATGGCCGGAGGCAGGGCGCGTCGACCGAGCGCCCTGCCTCTTGTTCGTTCTGGCGGCAGCTGCCACGTGCGGCGACGCCTTGGCCGACCTGGCGTGAAGCGGCCACAACGGTGGCTCACGGAGTCAGGCGGCGGCCAGGTCGCCAAGCCAGAGGAGGTGGCGGGCCAGGCGGCCGGCGCGGCCGGTCTCGTAGAGGCGGCGGTCGGCGGTGACCAGGGGGCAGTCCTTCTGCATGGCGAGGGCGAGGTAGAGGCTGTTGGAGAGGGGCAGGTCGGCGGAGAGGGCGAGGCCCAGGGCGGCGGGGACCAGGGCCGGAACCGGGGTCCACTCGAAAGGCACCTGGCGGAGCTCGGC
>Ga0307479_10001413_pt1 | contig 21825 bp, 19 predicted proteins | sample atmos_gasesECM4C_FD_203743 | JGI IMG/M metagenome (GOLD analysis project Ga0307479, IMG submission 203743) | Hardwood forest soil microbial communities from Morgan-Monroe State Forest, Indiana, United States - atmos_gasesECM4C_515 | ecosystem: Environmental > Terrestrial > Soil > Temperate...
TTGTAGTACTTGAAGTCGATCCGGTGGTCGGTGATCCGGGCCTCCGGATAGTTATAGGTACGGATCTTCTCGCTTCGGTCGCCGGTGCCGACCGCCGAGCGCCGGGCCTGGGTCAGCGCCGCCTGCTGCTTGGCGAGCTGTCGATCGAGGATACGGGCCAGCAACACCTTGGTGGCCTTGGCCCGGTTCTTGAGCTGGGAGCGCTCGTCCTGGGACGACGCCACGATCGGCTCGCCGCCATCCTCCGGCAGGTAGGTCAACCGCACCGCCGAGTCGGTGGTATTGACGCTCTGGCCTCCGTGTCCGGTCGAGCGGAACACCTCGACCTTGAGCCGGTCCGGGTCGATAGCGACCTCGACCTCCTCAGCCTCAGGCAGCACTACCACGGTGGCCGTCGAGGTGTGGATCCGGCCCTGGGCCTCGGTTTCGGGCACCCGCTGCACCCGGTGGACGCCGTTTTCGAATTTCAGCCTGGAATAGGCACCCTTGCCGCGCACCTCGAAGATCACCTCCTTGAAACCGCCGCGCTCGGTCACGCTCTCCGAGACCAGGTCGACCTTCCAGCGGCGCGATTCCGCGTACCGGCTATACATCCGAAAGAGGTCGGCCGCGAACAGGGCCGCCTCTTCCCCACCGGTCCCCTGCCGGATCTCGACGATGACGTCCTTGTCGTCGTTCGGATCCTTGGGGATTAGCGCGATCTTCAGCTCGTCCTCGAGCCGGTCACGCTCGGCCTGCTGCTTTGCCATCTCCTGGCGCGCGTAGGCCTGCATCTCAGGGTCTTTTTCGTGCTCGGCGAGCTCACGTGCCTCGGCGATCCCTCGCTCGGCGCGGCGGTAGGCCTCGTAGCGCTGTACCAGGTCGCGGATCTGGGCCTGCTCCTTGCCCAGTCGCTGAAGCTCTTTGAGGTCGGCATGCACCGCGGGATCGGCCAGCCGCTCGGTGATCGCGTCGTATCGTTCGCGGACGGCCTCGAGCTGCTCGAACATTTAGGCCGCGGCCTCTTTCTCCTCCTGACGCGCGGCCTGGAACGCGGCCAGGGCGACCTCGATCTGCGAGTCATCAGGCTCGCGCGTCGTCAGCTTCTGGGTGAGCAGGAAGGGAAGAAGCAACACTTTGACGGCCGGGTTGTTGCGGTGGCGGCCGGCAAATCGGATGAACTCGTAGGCGAGCATGGCGATCACCGGGACCAGGGCGACGCGCGACAGCAGCAGTAGAGGCAGCGCCGGCCGGCCGACGAAGCCGAAGACGAAGGCCGCCACCACCATCACCGCCAGCAGGAATCCGGTGCCGCAACGTGGATGCAGGGTGCTCTGGGTCCGGACGTTCGGCACATCGAGGGGCAGCCCCGCCTCGAAGGTATTGATCGTCTTGTGCTCCGCGCCGTGATAGGCGAAGAGCCGGCGGATCTCGGCCTTGAACGAAATGGCGTAGAGGTAGAGCAACAGGAAGCCGATGCGAATGAAACCGTCGACGAGACCGAAGAACAGGTTCCCGTGGCCCCGGCTGAGGAAGCCGGCCGCCAGCAGCGGCACGCCCAGGAAGAAGATCGCCACCCCGACGATGGCGATGCCGATCGTCACGCGCATGGCGGCGGCGCTCAGCTCGACCTGTTCCCCCGCGGCCTGGATGTTCGCCGACCACATCAGCGCCTTCATGCCGAGGTGCAGCTGCTCCCAGAGGCCGGCCAGGCCACGAAGCAGCGGCAGCTTCCAGATCGGGTGGGTGTAGACGATCGAGCGCAACCGCTCGCGCAACACCTGGATCTCGCCGTCCGGCCGGCGGACGGCCACGGCATAGGTGGTCCGGCCACGCATCAGGACGCCTTCGAGCACGGCCTGACCGCCGTAGAAGAATTTGTCCTGGCTCACCGCCGCGCTCATCCTAGTCCGCCACCCCGCCCGCCGGCCATACTGGGCCCAACGGGAGGCGTGCTTATCTCTTCCGCTGCTGGCGCTGCTGGAAGCGGTCGACGCGGCCCTGAGTGTCGACGATCCGCTGCTGGCCGCTGAAGAACGGATGGCACACCGAGCAGACCTCGGTCTTGAGCTCTTTGAGGGTTGAGCCGGTGGTGAATCGATTGCCGCAGAGGCAAACGACGACCGCGTCGTGGTAGTAGGTCGGATGGATAGTGGCTTTCACGGGCTCCCCATTGTATCAACCGGTCCTCAAGACCGCCGAGGTGTTCAGCATCCCGAGCCCGAGCGCCAGCAGCAGCCCAAGGTAGAGCAGCCCGATGGTGAGCTTGGTCCGCGCGTCCACCGCGTAGTAGGCGGGGTTCAGGACGGTCGAGCGGAACCGCCGGAACGTGCTGAATGCCCCGAAGATGAGAACCAGGAAGAGCACCGGACTGACGGTCGTCCCGACCGATATCTCATAGAGCAGCAGGCCCGCGGCCACCAGCAGGCCGGCGACGTTGAACCACTTGGACAGCAGCGACAGGACCCGGCCGCCGTCGAGCGGCGTGACCGGCACCAGGTTGAAAAGGTTGATCAAAAAGCCGAAGTAGGCGAGCGCGCGCAGCAACTGGCCGGTGCTCGAGTCCGGCATCGCCAGGTAGCCGAGGTAACACAGTCCGGCGGCGACCGTGCCGAGGATCGGGCCACCGATGGCCATAACCGATTCCTGGGCCACGCTGCGCGGTTGCTGTTTCATGCTGACGAAGGCACCGAGAAACGGGATCATCACCGGCAACGTTACGGGAATGCCCATGGCCCGAGCCACGACCACGTGGCCGCTCTCATGGACGAGGATCAGCAAAACGATCCCGACCCCGAACGCCCAGCCGAAGAGCTGCGCGTAGATCAGCGCGGTGAGCCCGGTCGAGATCACGGTGAACCAGAGGCTCTTGAACTTCAGGGCCAGCAGCCCGATATACGACAGCTTGCTCAGAACCAGCCCGAGGAAGGCTAGAATCCCCGCCGCCACGCCGCCGTTCCGGCGACCGCGGTTGCTGGGCTGTGCCGGGATATCGGCCTGCACCGGCCGGTCGGTGCCGTACCCGTAGTCGGCCCCGCTGTAGGTCGAGTCACCCGGACGCGGATAGAGGTCCGCCATTTGCTATGAGGATGCCCAGCTGATCGGGCTTTCAATCAGATGCAACTCGTCCTGGCCACCCCCGGTTACGTTAGGTTCGGGGGTCGAAACGGGCCAGGATCGCGTGAAATTCCCAAGTCGCAAACCGGGGCAGCGAGCCCTCAGCTCGGCGACAAACGCCCGCATCCCAATCCCTCGAGTCGGCTTCGGGATCCGGGCTAGCAGCCAGTGCGGATCGACGTTGAGGCTGCGGAGTTGCACCTGGTGGACGCCGTGCCGCTGGATGAACTCAACCAGTGCATCGATCTCCGGTGGAGCATCGCTGATCCCGGGAAAGGTCAGGAGATTGATCGTGACCTGCCCGCCGGCACGCTGCATGACCTCGGCGCACTCCGCCACCTCCTCGAGGCCGTAGCCGACCGGCCGGTAATAGGCGCGAAAGCGCGCATCGTCGAGGCTGAACACGCTGATTCGGATCGAGTTCAGTCCGGCGTCGACCAGCCGGCGGAGCACTTCCGGACGCGACCAGTTGGTGTTGATGTGGATGGTCGCCGCCGGCGCCGCGGCCCGGATCCGGCGAGTGGCCTCGACCAGCGCCGCGCCGCGCGTAAGGGCCTCGCCCTCGCACCCCTGCCCGAAGCTGACGAAGTTCCCCTCGTCGGCGCTCAGGTGCCAGCCGGCCAGCTCGGCGATCTCCGACGCCGTCGGCGCGAAGCTGAGCCGGGTCTGTGGCGAATCGACGTCGCCCCACTGCTCCGAGATGCAGCCGAGGCAGGCCGCGTTGCAGGCCGGAGACACCGGGATGGCGCCCTCGCCTCGGCGGAGGAAGACGTTCTGCGCGGTGAGGCAGCGGTAATCGGTGGCGCAGGTTTCCAGGTGCAGGCGCAGCCGGCTGTCCGGCAGCGCGCGGCGGGCCGCGGCGATCGCCAGATCAATCCGCTGGCGTTCTTCGGCCTGTGGATTCCAGGCGTTCCAGCGGTCGGTGCGGACGGCGGCGACGTGGGGCTCGCCGTCGACGGACGCGACCGCGGCATAGCCGAACAGGGGCAGGACCGGGGCCGATGGTTCTTCCTGGTACGCGGGAAGCCAGGTCCGCAGGTAGCCCGGCGGCAGCACGGCGGCGACCGCCACCGCGTCCTCGACCGGCATGGTCGCCCCGGCCGCTGAGCGGCCCAGCGGCACGCGCCCGGGGAGGTGCATCAGCGTGGTCCCGGAGGGGATCGGGATCAGCCGATCGGGGGCGCCGACGTCCCAGCCAGTTCGCGCGACCGCCTGCAGCGAGCGGTGCACCCGCAGCCGTCCCTCAGCGGTGGCGTACAGGAGGCGTTTCAGGCCTCTACGTTATCGGACCTTCCGATGCGCTCCTTCCACCGATTTGAGCGCGTAATGGTGCTTGGTGTTGAGGTGGCGAACCGTGCCGCTCTTGCTGCGGAAGACCATGGATTCGGTCTCCGCCCAGAAGTGGTGATAGATGACGCCGTGCAGAAACTCGCCATCGGTAACCCCCGTCGCCGCGAACGCGACGTCATCGCCACGAACGAGGTCGTCGATGGCGTACACGCGACGCACGTCCTCGAACCCGGCGGCGCGTGCCCTCTCCTCTTCGTCTTTTGATCGCAACCAGAGGCGACACTGGAGATCACCGCCGAGGCATTTCAGCGCGCATGCGGCCAGCACCGCCTCGGGTAGACCGCCGACGCCCAGCATCACGTCGATCCCGGTTCCCTCCAGGGTGGCCATGATGGCGGCCGCGATATCCCCGTCGCTGAGCAGCGTGATGCGCGCCCCCACCTGGCGCACCTGGTCCATCAGCGCTTCGTGGCGGGGACGGTCGAGCATGACGACGGTGAGGTCCGAGACCTGCACCTTCTTGGCGAAGGCCACCCGCTGCAGGTTGTTCTCGACCGAGTCGGTGACGTCGACCGAGCCGCGGGCATCCGGGCCAACCGCGATCTTTTCCGCGTACATCCCGACCGGCGCGCGGACCAACGCTCCCCGTTCGGCGGTGCCGATTACCGATACAGCATTCGGCAGGCCCTTCGCCACCAGCGTCGAGCCATCGATCGGCTTGAGGGCCACATCCCAGGCCTCGCCGGTTCCATCACCGGCCAGCTGACCAACGCCGAGTGGCGCCGATGCCTGCTCCTCCCCGATCACGATGCTGCCGTTCATGTGGACGCCGCTGATCGCCTCCCACATCGCCTTCCCGGCGGTGGCACGAATGCCCTCACGGTCGAGGTTGCCCATCCAGCGACCGGCCGACAGCGCGGCCGCCTCGGTCGCGCGCACCAGGTCGAGGCCGAGGTTCGGCTGCACGGTGCGGGGCGCGATGATGCCGCCGGAAGGTGCGCTCAGGTCCGACGTCACGCGCTCAGAACGTTGTCGGAGGAGGTGGCGGGAGCGGGACGAGCGTCGTCCGCCGGCAACGCCCCTGATCGGACCGCCGCGGCTTTGACGAAGTCCCTGAAGAGCGGGTGCGGACGGTTGGGTCGGGAGCGGAACTCCGGATGAAACTGTGAGGCGACGAACCAGGGATGTCCCTTGAGCTCGATGATCTCCACCAGCCGGTCGTTGGGTGAGGTCCCGGAAAAGATCATGCCGGCCTCCCACATCGATTCCCGATACGCGTTGTTGAACTCGAAGCGATGCCGGTGCCGCTCGTAGACGATCGGTTCTCCGTAGGCCTGGGCGGCGAGCGTCCCGGGCGTGAGTTTGCAGGGGTACAGGCCGAGGCGCATGGTGCCGCCCTTGTCGGCGACGTCGCGCTGCTCCGGCAGCAGGTCGATCACCGGGTGGCTGGTGAAGGCGTTGAACTCGGTGCTGTTCGCGTCGGCGGCGCCGAGCAGGTCCCGCCCGAACTCGATCACGGCGCACTGCATGCCCAGGCAGAGTCCGAGGTAGGGAACGAGCGAGGTCCGGGCGAATCGGGCCGCGGCAATCTTCCCCTCAATGCCGCGATGACCGAATCCGCCCGGGACCACGACCCCGTCGACGTCGTCGAGCGCGCGCAGATCGCCCGTCTCCAGCGTTTCCGAGGCGATCCACTTGATATCGACCCGCAGGTTGTGATGCACCCCTGCGTGCCGGAGCGCCTCGGTCACGCTGATGTAGGCGTCCGGGGCCGGCAGGTATTTCCCGACCACGCCGATCCGGACGCTGCCGGCAGGATGCTGAATCCGGTGCACCAGTTCCTTCCAATCGCTGAGGTCCGGCGGTGACGCCTGCGCGTCGAGGGCCTCGACGATGACATTGCCCAATCCGGAATCCTCGAGCATCAACGGCACCTCGTAGATCGAGGCGGCGTCGGGCACCGAAATGACGGCCCGCCGGTCCACGTCGCAGAAGAGCGCGATCTTCTCCTTCAAGGAGACGCTGATCGCGCGCTCCGAGCGACAGACGATGGCGTCCGGCTGGATACCAATGCTGCGCAGCGCCGCGACGCTGTGCTGGGTCGGCTTGCTCTTGAACTCCTCAGAGGCCTCGATGAACGGCACCAGGGTGAGGTGGACGTAGAAGACGTTCTTGCGGCCGAGGTCGTTCTTGAGCTGCCGGATTGCCTCCAGGAATGGGAGCGACTCGATGTCGCCGACCGTTCCACCGACTTCGACGATCACGACGTCGGGGTTGTCCTCCCAGGTGACCCGGGTGATGCGCTCCTTGATCTCGTTGGTGACATGTGGGATGACCTGAACCGTTCCGCCCAGGTAATCGCCGCGGCGCTCCTTGGCGATGACCTCGGCGTAGATCTTCCCGGTGGTGACATTGCTCGCCTTGCTCAGGTTGGCGTCGATGAAGCGCTCGTAATGGCCGAGGTCGAGGTCGGTCTCGGCGCCGTCGTCGGTAACGAAGACCTCCCCGTGCTGGTAGGGGGACATGGTGCCCGGATCGATATTGATGTAGGGATCCAGCTTCTGGAGGGAGACGCTCAGCCCGCGGGCTTTCAAGATGGTCCCGATAGACGCTGCCGTGATTCCCTTTCCAATCGAGGAAACCACGCCGCCGGTTACGAAGACGTACTTCGGCACCGGGACTTTATTCTACCCGGGAATATGGTCCACGGCGCGGCGACGTTGTAAGGTCAGGCAGTGTATCCGTACGGCCTGATCGGGAATTGTGAAACCGCCGCCCTGGTGTCCACCAACGGCGCCGTGGACTGGTTTTGCTACCCGCGATTCGACTCGCCCTCGATCTTCGCCGCCATCCTCGATCGGCAGCGTGGCGGCAGCTTCCGAGTCTCGCCGGTCAACCCCGTCCCGGCCGGCGAGCAGAAATATGTCACCGACACCAACATCCTGACCACCACCTTCCACCGGTCGGAAGGCGCGCTGGTCCTGACCGATTTCATGCCCTGTTTCGTTGAGGGCGAGCGGTTTCTTTCGCTTAAGCGGATCTGTCGCGGCGTGGAAGCCCGCGGCGGCCCGGTCGAGGTCGAGTGCGTGCTCGATCCGGCGCCGGCCTACGGCCGTGCGCGCACCAGCTTTGCCGAGCGCGAGGGGATCGTGATCGCCTCGGGGGGATCGCAGGAAGTGATCCTCTCCACAACCGCCCCCATGACCGGGGCGGTGGAGGAAGTGGATGGCCGGCCCCGCTTCGTCTACCGCTTCACGCTGCAGCCCGGCAAGCAGGAGTGGTTCACGCTCGGATTCGGTGAACGGTATTTCGCCCTTGGCCGGAAGTTTCCCAGCAGCAGCGACGCGACCGAGCTGGAGGCCCGGACCAAGGAGTTCTGGCTCCGCTGGCTCGACCAATGCCTGTACACCGGTCCCTTCCAGGACGCGGTACGGCGGTCCGCCCTGGTGATCAAGCTGCTGACCTATGCCCCGACGGGTGCGCTCTGCGCCGCGCCTACCACCTCGATCCCCGAAGACCCGGGGGGCGATCGCAACTGGGACTATCGCTACTGCTGGCTGCGCGACGCGTCCTACGGCATCGCGGCCCTGTTCCGCGCGGGCTTTTCGCAGGAGGCCGCCGACTTCATCAACTGGATCCGCGACCGCGCCTACGACCACGACTTCGCGATGCAGATCGTCTACCGGGTCGACGGCGATCCGCACCTGCCCGAACAGTACCTGGAGCACCTGGCTGGTTTCGATGGGGCCAAACCGGTCCGGATCGGCAACCGGGCGGCAGGGCAGCGCCAGCTGGACGTATTCGGCGCCGTCATCGACTGCATGGCCGTGTACCAGCGTAAGGGCGGCTTCATCTCGGCCAAGCTGTGGACCGTCATCGAGCGCTTCGCCGACGGGATCTGGGAGCTGAGCCGCGAGCCCGACAACGGCATCTGGGAATTCCAGGGTGAGCGTAAGCACCACACGCACAGCAAGCTGTGGTGCTGGGTGGCATTGGATCGGGCGATCACGCTCGCCCAAGGGACCGGATACACCAGCCACGTCCCCGGCTGGGAACGGGCGGCGGCGGACCTACGCGCCGAGATCGAGGCGCGGGCGTGGAATCCCCGGATTGGCGCATTCACCCAGGCCTACGACGACGACTGTCTGGATGCGGCCGTGCTGCAGATGCCGGTGCTGGGGTTCCTGCCGGCGACCGACCCGCGGATGACCGCGACCATCGAGACGCTGAGCCAGCGGCTGCTCAACGGCCCCTATGTCCGCCGCTACGACTGCAGCGATGACCAGGGCTACCTGAGCGCGGCGTTCCTCCTCTGCAGCTTCTGGTATGTCGACGGCTTGATCGGCATGAATCGCCTGGATGCGGCCGAGCGCCAGCTGGAACAGCTGATCACTCTCTCCTCCCCGCTGGGCCTGCTGGCCGAGGGCAACGACCCGGTATCGGGAGCGCCGCGAGGAAACTTTCCGCAAGCCTACAGCCACCTCGGCGTGATCGACAGTGCGGTTCGGCTCGAGCGGGCCCGCGCCGCGCTGCAGGCGGAGACGCCGACCGACGCGCCGCCGCGGGAGCGGCAGGAAGCAACCGGATAGACGCCCGCTACCGCCCGTTGATGTCCCGGGAGCGAGCCCGACGGCTGCGCAAGTGGCACGACGACGCGTACCGCGAGATCCAGGCAAGCCTGCCGCGGCGCATCTTCCATATGGGTTTGGAGCTGCGCGTGCCAACGGACGTTTTTCCGCCGGCCGGTGACGGCTCGTTTCATCGGCTCATCCGTGACGAAGTCCGACCGTCGGACCGGGTGCTCGACATGGGGACGGGCAGCGGCATCGGCGCCCTCCTGGCCGCCTCGCAGTCGTCCGACGTGGTCGCCGTCGACATCAATCCAAAGGCAGTCGATGCGGCGGCCGCCAACGCGGCTCGTAACGGGCTGGCGGAACGCGTCACCTTCCTGGAGAGCGACGTTTTTTCTGCGATCGACGAGACCTTTGACCTGTTGCTCTTCGATCCGCCCTTTCGCTGGTTCAAGGCGCGCGACCTGCTCGAGCTGAGCACGGCGGACGAAAACTACCGCGCGCTCACGACCTTCATGACGGAGGCGAGCCGTCACCTGAGGCCGGGCGGTCGGATCCTGCTCCACTTCGGAACGTCGGGCGACATCGATTACCTGTACCAGCTGATCGACACGGCCGCTTTCAAGAAAGAGGTCCTCGCCACCGAGGAGTTGACCAGGGACGACCTGGCGGTGACGTATTACGTCTTTCGGCTGACGCTTTAGTCGACGGTCGCCGCAGCGGCCGCGCCACGCGGCTCGAGGATGACGAGCTTGGTCTCGTCGACGGTCGGGCTGACCGTCAGTTGCAGCTTGGGCTGCGGCGTCAGGTCGGTCGCGCCCATCTCCTTCGCGAATTTCTCCACCCCCTCGAGGTTCTGCGCCAGCAGCGTGAGGCCCGGCAATTTGTAGGAGATTGGAACGACCATCTTCGGCTCGATCTGGTTGACGATCTCGGTGGCCTGCGCTGAGTTGATGTGGCTGCCGCCGCCAACCGGGACAAAGAGCACGTCGATCTTGCTGCCGATCGAGTCCAGCTGGTCCTCGCTCAGGCCGTGCCCCAGGTGACCGAGGTGGCAGCAGCGCAGGTCGTCGATCTCGACGGTGAACACGAAGTTCTTGCCCCGCTCCGCCCCTTTCTTTGCGTCGTGGTAGGTCTGGGTGCCGTTCATCGCGACCCCTTTGATCTCGAACTCACCGGCCCCGGTCACGACGTGCGGGTCACCGGCCAGCCCCTGGAGGCTGAAGTGGGTGGGATCTTCATGCGTCAACACCACGATCTGGACGTTGAGACGCACCGGCGAGAGTCCCAGCTTCGGCTCGTAGGGATCGATCATGACGGTGGCCTCGCGCCCGCGCAACCGGACGGCACTCAATCCGAAGTAGGTGATTTCCACGGGCGCTAGTCTACATTCGGTCGGGCGCGGAAACGCCCATCAATCCCAAGGCGTTGGCGATCGTAGAACGAGCCGCACGGGACAACAACAGCCGCGCGGCGGTGAGAGGCGCATCCTCCGTTACCACCCGGCAGTTGTTGTAGAAGCGGTGGATCGCGGCCGCAAGGTCGTCGGCGTAGAAGGCCAACCGGTGGGGCTCGCGCGCCTCCGCCGCTTCTCGCACGATATCCGGCCAGCGCAACATCACTCGCATCAGCTCGAGCTCCCATTCGGAGTCAAGCCGATTCAACGCCGGCTGGCTGCTGGCCCCGGCGCCGAACGTCAGGACGTTGGATAGGCGCGCGTGCGCCATTTGGGCATAGTAGACGGGGTTCTCGCTTGATTGCCGCTTTGCAAGTTCGACATCGAACTCCATGTGCGCGTCGGCCGAGCGCTGCAGGAACAAATAGCGCAGCGCATCCGGCCCGACCTCGTCCAGCATCTCCTTGAGCGAGATCCCAACGCCGGCGCGCCGTGACATGCGGACCGTTTCGGCGCCCCGCTTGACCGATACGAGCTGCATCAGCAGCACCACCAGCCGCGACCGATCGATGCCGAGCACCGCCAGCGCCTCTTTCAGCCGACCCACCTGGCCCTGGTGATCGGCGCCCCAGACATCGACCACCTGGGCGAAGCCGCGTTTCTCAAACTTGTCGAGGTGATAGAGGATGTCGGACCAGAAGTAGGTAGGGTAGCCGTCGCGCTTGATCAGCACCTCGTCTTTCTCGCCATCAGCCTTGAACCAGGTGGCGCCGTCCTTTCGCACGATCCGGCCAAGACCCTCGAGCCGGGCCATCGTCTTTCGATCGAAGCCCTGATAAAGGCTGCTCTCGTTGAACCACTGGTCGTGGCGAACCGATAGCCGGGACAGGTCTTCCCTGATTCGCTGCGTCACCCACTGCGTGCCGAACGGCGCCAGTGCTTCTGCCTCCGGCGGAATCCCTGCGCCGGCGGCCTCGCGGGCAATCTCGTCGACGTAGTCACCGGCGTAGCCGCCTTCGGGCATCGGTTCATTGAGCATCCGGGCTTCGATCGACTCCGCAAAGAGCCGGATCTGTTTGCCTTGGTCGTTGACGTAGTACTCACGCTGGACGGCATACCCGGCCGCGTCCAGCACCCGGGCGACGACGTCGCCCACCACCGCCCCTCGTGCGTGGCTGAACAGCATCGGTCCGGTCGGGTTGGAGCTGACGAATTCCACTTGCACGCGAACCTTCTGACCGATCTCACTTCTCCCCCACCGCTCGCCCGCCTCGACGATAGGCGCTAGCTGGGCCTGCAACCACGTTGGTTCGAGCGTCAAGTTGATGAACCCGGGGGCCGCGACCGCCGTCCGGCCGAAGGACGCCGGCAGGACCATGGCGGCGGCCAGCTCATTGGCAATCGCCATCGGGGGCCGCTTCAGTGTTCGGGCAAGCTTCAGCGGCAGCGTCACCGAGTAATCACCGTGCGCGGGGTTCTGGGTTCGCTCGACGATGACCGCCGCTAAATCGAGCCCGGCAGGCCATCCGCTCAACGCCGTCACGGCACGCCGCACGGCCTGGTCGATGATCGACGACGGAGAGCTAGGCGGCGCCGCGATCAGGGGTGGGTTCCGAGCGTAACCTGCAGCGTCTGGTACTTCCCACCGCGATAGACGACGACCGATACCTTGGTGCCGGGTGCGTACTGCCGCAGCACGTCCTTGAGCGGATGGAGGTCGTCAATCGCCTGGTCGTTCACCTTGGTGACCACGTCCTGGACCCTGATGCCGGCGTGATCGGCGGGCGAGCCGGTGGTGACGTCGGTGACCAGCGCGCCGACAACCAGGCCGTTCGCGGCCGCGGCGGTCTCGTCCAGCTGCTGGTAGGTCACCCCGAGGAACGGCCGGTTGACGTGCCCGGTCTGGATCAGTTGGTTGGCCATATCGCGCGCGGAATTGCCGTCCAGCGCGAAGCCCAGGCCCGGGCCCGCCTGCGCCTGTTCGATGGCGAAGTTCACGCCCACCACCTGGCCGGCCGAGTTCAGCAGTGGCCCACCGCTATTGCCCGGGTTGATCTGCGCGTCCGTCTGGATGGCGTTCAGGATGTTTTCCGTGTTGCCGGTGGCGGGATCCGGCACGGAGATGGAGCGGTGCAAGGCGCTGATGACGCCCTTGGTCACGCTGTTCTGCTGCCCGAGCGGGCTGCCGATCGCAATCGCCAGCTGCCCGACCTTCAGCCCGCTGGAGTCGCCGAAGGTGAGCGTGGGAAGGTTCTGCGCATCGATCTTCAGCACCGCGACGTCGTCATCCGGACTGGTGCCCACCACCCGGGCGTCGTAGGCCTTCGCCTGGTCTCGTAAGACGACCTGCAACTGCCGAGCGTTTTCCACCACGTGGTTGTTGGTCACGATGTAACCGTCGGCGCGAACGATGAACCCCGAGCCGATCCCGTGCTGCTCCTGCTGAATGAACGTATCCGGCGAGGAGATGGTGGTCTTGATCTCGACCACCGCTTTGCCGTCCTGGTCGGCGACGTTGATCACCGCGGATTCCTCAGTCAGGTTGTTGTTGATCGGCGCCAGGGGCGCCACCACGTTTCCCGCGGGCGTCACCTTGATCAGGCGCGGGACCAGCAGGATGGTGGCCGCCGCACCCGCCAGCGCCCCGACGAGCGCGGCAAGAACGACGATGGCTATGACGCCGAGTCGACGACGCGGCTTGACCGGGTGCTCCGCCGGCACCGGCGATAATGGCGCCGGCTCCGGGGATGGTGGAGGTAGGAATTGAGGTTCGCTCGCCATCGAACTCAGCCCAATTCTACGCTTGGATCTTTCAGCGACCGGGCAGCGGTAGCCACGTTAGGACCAACTGCTCGGTACGACGGAATCCTGCCTCCTCGTACAGCCGGACAGCCTGCGGATTGCTCTCGCGGGTCCACACCGCCGCGAAGGTGACGTTTCGTTGACGGAATAGTTCAACGGCGTGGCGCAGCATCTGGCCGCCGATTCCCTGCGACCGGAACGTGGCGTCGACGTAGACCTCGGCCACCTCGGCCTCGAGCCCGGTGCCCGGATTGAACAGCACGCACCAGCACAGGCCCACGACCTTCTCGCCCGCTCGGGCGGCAACGATGATGTTCTCGCCGCTGAAGCGCGGGGCCGGTGTCTGGGCGATGTCGTGCTCGATCTCGTCGCGGCTCAGTTGCGGATGGTCGTAGTGCGGCTGCTCCGCCAGCATCAACTCGCGAAGCAGGGGCTGGACCAGCCGATGCTCGGCGGGATCGAGAATGGCGATCGAGACGGCAGTCGCGTCGGGTGAGTCTATGATTTGCCGGCCGTCGGCACGCCGTCGAGCACGCTCCGCAGTGCCTGGGCGGCGCCGAGCAGCCCGGCGGTTTCGACGGGCACGACCAGCTTGGCGTTCTCGCTGTTGGCGAACTTCGACAGCGTGTCGAGCTGCAGGATCGACACCAGGGTCGGATCCGGCTTGGCGTCGGTGATCGCCTTGTAGACGGTGGTCACCGCTTGGGCTCGTCCCTCGGCTTCCAGAATGGCGGCCTGCTTGTTCCCCTCGGCGCGAAGAATCGCCGCTTGCTTGTCGCCTTCGGCCGTCTTGATTTGCGCCTGCTTCTGACCGTCCGCGATGTTGATCTGCGACTGCTGCTGACCTTCGGATTTCAGGATGAACGCGCGCTTCTCCTGGTCCGCCGTCTTCTGGAGGGCCAGGGCGTTGAGGATCGTTTGCGGGGGCGTGATGTCGACGATTTCGATCCGGTTGATTCGGATTCCCCATTTGTCGGTCACGGATTCCATTTGCGACTGCAGCTGGGCGTTGATCCGCTCGCGCTGGCTGAGGGCCTCGTCCAGGCTCATGCCGCCGAAGATGGCGCGGAGCGTCGTCCGGGATAGCTGGTCGATGGCGATGAAGTAGTTGCTGACGCTGAAGAGCGCGAGCTTCGGATCGACGACCTGGCTGAAGATGGTGGCGTTGACGCTCACCGTGACGTTGTCGCGGGTGATGACGTCCTGTTTGTCGCCGGTCCTCGGCGTCTCACGGATGTCGACCAGCACCATCGAGTCGACGAGGGGTACCAGGAAGGTGACGCCCGGCTGCCGGACCGAATGGAACTCACCGACGCGCTTGACGATGCCGAGGTAACCCTGCTGAATGATGTTGACGGTGCGGGCGATGATCACGACGGCGAGCAGGACGATGACGGCTCCGACGATCAGGCTTGCGGACATGATTCCACCTCTTCTCTCAGGCGCTCAGACTTGGCGGGGTTGATACCGGGCGAACGATCAGGACAGTGCTACGAAGGGCCGTCACGATGATGGGGGTGGTCGCGGGCAGAGGAGTGCCGTCCTCGGTCAGCGCCGGCCAGAGTTCGCCGGCGATCTTGACGTGACCGGGTTGTTCCAGGCCACCGATCGGCTCGATCAGCACCGCCTGCTGACCGACCATGCTGTCCGCGCCGGAGCGTAGGGTGGGTCGGCCGATATGTAAGCGGTCGACCAGATACGGCCGCGCCACCAGGATGCCGACCACGCCGATGATGCCGAGCACGATCGCCTGGACCAGCAGGTTGAACCCCAGTAGGCTCACGATGGCAGCGCCCAGCGCACCGACCGTGATGAAGACCGCGAAGAGCGCGACCGTCAAGACTTCGGCGATCGCAAAAACAATGGCGACGATGACCCAGAACCAAAACGCCGTCATTGCGGCACGATTGTAAGACTAACCTTTCGTCTCTGCGCGCGATTTAGCGGGCAGTAACGGGCCGGCGGCCATCCCTGAGCTCGCGGCCGGGTTGGCGGAGTTAGGCCGCCTCGGGTTGCAGCCGCCCGCGCGCCCGGCGCTCGACGGCAACCGGCATGATGCCGGCTCCCTGGATCAGTTCGAGGACATTGGTCAGGCGCACCTCTTCGCGGCCAGCCGGGAAGTCGATGCCGATCACCGACATCGCCGCGCTGCAGTCGGGACAGACGGTCGCGCTGACCGCGTCGGTCGGATCCCAGGCACGCTGGGCGCAGGCGCCGCAGCCGCGACAGATCAGATCGAAGACCATGCCCTTCCCTACCGCCATAGGCGTGAGTTCCCCACCTCGCTCCACGCCAATACAACGCCTGCCGCCGGAGGCAACTTGCAGCCGCCGGCTGAACATGACGAGCTGGTGGCTGATGACATCGAATATGCCGTGAGCGTCCGGTTTAGGGGTCGCCCGGCCAATCGATGTCGCGTGCTCGCCAGCCGCGCTTGAGTGTCCTCTGGCCGCACGGTGATGCGGTCTGCAGCCGGATCGGTAAGCGGTTTGAAGAGGTCCTCCTCCTTGCGGAGTCAGGTGTCGTTCGAACCCCGGACCGATGGTTTACGAAGTCGCGGACGCTACGAATTCACCGAGCCTCAGCTTCGCCGCCAAGCCCAGCGCGTGAGCAAGACCAACACCAGCACGATAACCACGTCCACCACGACCGTGAGCGCCGTCGCCGCAGGGTTCGCATACAGGTAGACGATGTGACTGATCGCGCTGATAGCCGTGAGTAGCGCGAGAATCCCCGCGACCCATGCGAGCAATTTCATTATCGCCAGAGCTTACGTCTTCGGCTCGAACGGCGGATTCTTCCGAAGATCCTCGAGCTCCTTGCTGTCGACGTAGGTCCGGCGGTCCAGGCGGCGCTTGTTCTCTTTTGCTCCGCATGACACCCTGTCTAGAGCGGCCAGTAAGTGTGCATATTGGTTTGCATATAGGCTCCGTCGAGCCGGTGCAGGGCCGAGGCCAGGGCCGATCCTCATTCAAAAAGAGAGAGCCGCCTCGGGGATTCGAACCCCGGACCGATGGTTTACGAAACCATTGCTCTACCGCTGAGCTAAGGCGGCTCGCCAGCGCTCGGCTATTGTACGGCCCGCGCTCGGACGAACGTCGCCCTTAGGCGGTAATGGCCGCCGGCTCCGGGCGCCCGGCTTTGCGCATCACCAGCTCGCCCTTTTCGACATCGACCAGCACGGTGTCGCCCTCGGCGAACTTGCCGTCGAGGATCGCCAGGGCCAGCGGGTCCTGAATGCGGCGCTGGATCACCCGCTTCAAGGGGCGGGCTCCATAGTTCGGGTCGTAGCCTTCGTTGGCGATCAGCTCCATCGCCGCCGGCGCGAGCTTCAACGTGATGTGCCGCTCGGCCAGCCGCTGACGCAGCCGTTCCAGCTGGATGTCGACGATCGATTTGATCTGCTCCCGGCTAAGTGGCTTGAAGATGATGATTTCGTCGACGCGATTGAGGAACTCCGGCCGGAAGTTCTGTCGCACCGTCTCCAGCACCAGGCGCTGCTTATCCGACTCCGACAGGTTGGGATCCTGCAGGATGTGGCTGCCCAGGTTTGAGGTCATGATGATCACCGTGTTACGGAAGTCGACGGTCCGCCCCTGCCCGTCGGTGAGCCGGCCGTCCTCGAGGATCTGCAACAGGATGTTGAACACATCCGGGTGCGCTTTCTCGATTTCGTCGAAGAGGATGACGCTGTATGGCCGGCGCCGCACCGCCTCGGTGAGCTGTCCGCCCTCCTCGTAGCCGACGTAGCCAGGTGGCGCGCCCACCAACCGTGCGACGGTGTGCTTCTCCATGTACTCCGACATGTCGATGCGGACCATGGCCTGCTCGTTGTCGAACAGGAAGTTCGCCAGAGCGCGGGCCAGCTCGGTCTTCCCCACCCCGGTTGGGCCGAGGAAGATGAACGAGCCGATCGGCCGGTTGGGATCGCTGAGGCCGGCGCGCCCGCGGCGGACGGCGTTCGCCACCGCCGTGACGGCCTCGTCCTGGCCGACCACGCGCTCGTGCAAGCGCTCTTCCATCTTCAGCAGCTTTTGCACCTCGCCCTCGAGCATCTTCTGGACGGGAATGCCGGTCCACCGCGAAACGATCCGGGCGATGTCTTCCTCGTCAACCTCTTCTTTCAACAGGCGATGGTCCTTCTGCAGGGCGATCAGCTGGGCGTTCTTGGCATCGAGCTCCTTCTGTAGCGCAGGAACCTCACCATATTTCAGCCGGGCAGCTTTCTCGAAATCCGCCATCCGCTCCGCGCGCTCGGCCTCCAGCCGTAGCTGCTCCTGGCGAGCCTTGATTTCGCGAATCTGCTGGATCAGCGCTTTCTCTTGCTGCCATTGCGAGCGCATCCCCCGGCTTTTTTCTTGCAGGTTAGCCAGCTCCTTCTCGATGGCGGCCAGCCGGTCTTTCGATGCCCGGTCCTGCTCCTTCTTGAGCGCCTGACGCTCGATCTCGAGCTGGCGGATCTGCCGCTCGATCTCGTCCAGCTCGCTCGGCAGGCTGTCGATTTCCATCCGCAGGCTCGAGGCCGACTCATCGATCAAGTCGATCGCCTTGTCCGGCAGGAACCGGTCGGTGATGTATCGCTGGGACAGCAAGGCCGCTGCCACGATCGCCGAGTCGGTAATCCTCACCCCGTGGTGAACCTCGTACTTCTCTTTGAGCCCGCGCAGGATCGAGATCGTGTCCTCGACCGAAGGCTCCGTGACAAAGATCGGCTGGAACCGTCGCTCGAGGGCCGCATCCTTCTCGATGTACTTGCGGTACTCGTCCAGGGTGGTGGCTCCGACCGCGCGAAGCTGACCACGCGCCAGCGCCGGCTTCAGCAGGTTGGAAGCATCCATCGCCCCCTCGGCGGCACCGGCGCCGACCAGGGTGTGCAACTCGTCAATAAAGAGGATGATCTGGCCGTTCGACGATTCGATCTCCTTGAGGAGCGCCTTCAGCCGGTCCTCGAACTCGCCTCGATATTTGGTGCCGGCGATCAGCGAGCCAAGGTCGAGGGCAACCACCTTCTTATCCTTCAGGGACTCGGGCACATCGCCCTGGGCAATCCGCTGGGCCAGGCCCTCCGCGATCGCCGTCTTCCCGACGCCGGCCTCACCGATCAGGACCGGGTTGTTCTTGGTCCGCCGGGAAAGCACCTGGATGACGCGCCGGATCTCCTGTTCACGGCCGATGACGGGGTCGAGCTTTCCCTCGCGCGCCAGCGCGGTCAGATCGCGGGTGTATTTCTCCAGCGTCTGGAACTTCGACTCGGGGGTGGCGTCGGTCACACGCGAAGACCCGCGCACCTGGGTGAGCGCCTGGAGAATCTTCTCCCGTGTTACCCCGGCACGCTGTAGAACGCGCGCGGCCTCGCTATTGGTCTCGTCCACGATCGCGATCAGGACATGTTCCGTCGACAGGTACTCGTCCTTGAGCCGCTCCATCTCGTTCCATGCCGCATCGAGCACTCGGCGAAGACGCGGGCTGAGGTAGCTCTCGGCGCCATAGACCTTGGGCAGTCGATCGAGCTGCACCTTCAAGTCGGCGGCCAGTCTCGTGGGGTCGACCCCGATTTGCTGGAGGATCGGCGGCACGGTGCCATCGGCTTGCTGCAGCAGCGCCAGCAGCAAGTGCTCGGGGGTGACCTCCTGCTGCTGAGCCTCCTGCGCAAGCGCCTGTGCCTGCTGGATGGCCTCCTGGGTTTTCTCGGTTAAACGGTCAGGACGGAACGGCATAGTGTGGGTCTACCCGACTCAGAATAGTCGTTAAACAGGCGGCCCCCACCCTTCCCTCCCCAGCGAGCGGGGAGGGAAAGGTCGGTGCTTAGACTTCCTTGAAGTCGGCGTCGACGACGTCGCCGTCACTGGACTTGCCGGATCCCGGGCCTTCCGTGCCCGTCCCCGACTGAGCCCCGGCGCCGGCGCCCTGCGCCTGCCGGTAGACGGCTTCGCCGATCTTCTGCAGCGACGCGGCCAGCTCCTGGCTGGTCGAGCGCATCCGCTCGACGTCGTTGTCCTTGATCGCCTGTTTCACCGGCTCGATCTTGCCCTCGACCTCTGAGCGGATCCCGGGATCGATCTTGTCGGCGTTGTCGCGCAGTTCTTTCTCGGCCGTGTAGACGAGGCTATCCGCCTGGTTGCGGGCCTCGATTTCTTCCTTGTGCTTACGGTCCTCTTCGGCGTGGGCCTCGGCGTCCTTCACCATCCGCTGCACCTCGTCCTTGTTGAGCGTGGTGGAGGCGGTGATGGTGACCTTTTGCTCCTTGCCGGTGCCAAGGTCCTTGGCGCGCACGTTGAGGATGCCATTGGCGTCGATGTCGAATGTGACCTCGATCTGCGGCACGCCGCGCGGTGCCGGCGGAATACCGTCGAGGTGGAATTTCCCAAGCGTCTTGTTGGCGGACGCCATCTCGCGCTCGCCCTGCAGCACATGGATCTCGACCGACGGCTGGCTGTCCGAGGCCGTGGAGAAGATCTGGCTCTTCGACGACGGGATGGTCGTGTTGCGCTCGATCAGCTTGGTCATGACGCCGCCCAGCGTCTCGATCCCCAACGACAGCGGGGTGACGTCGAGTAGCAAGACGTCCTTGACCTCGCCCTTGAGCACGCCTGCCTGGATGGCCGCGCCGACGGCGACCACCTCATCGGGGTTGACACCGCGATGCGGTTCTTTGCCATTGGCCAGTTTCTTGACCAGCTCCTGGATCGCCGGCATTCGGGTGGCGCCACCGACGAGGATCACCTCGTTGAGGTCGTTCGCCGAAAGACCAGCGTCCTTGAGGGCGGCGGTGAACGGCCCGACCGTCTTGTCGGTCAGATCAGCCGTCAGCTGCTCGAACTTCGAGCGGGTGATCGTCATTGTCAGGTGCTTGGGGCCAGTCTGGTCGGCGGTGATGAACGGGAGGTTGACCTCCGTCTCAACCCGGCTCGACAGCTCGATCTTGGCCTTCTCGGCGGCTTCCGTCAGTCGCTGGAGCGCCTGGCGGTCGCCACGCAGGTCGATGCCGTTCTCTTTCTTGAATTCGTCGGCGATGTAATCGACGAGCCGGCGGTCGTAGTCGTCACCACCGAGGTGAGTATCGCCATTGGTGGCCTTGACCTCAAACACGCCTTCGCCGACTTCCAGCACCGAGACGTCGTAGGTGCCGCCGCCCAGGTCGAACACCAGGATCTTCTCGTTCTCCTTCTTGTCCAACCCGTAAGCGAGCGACGCGGCGGTCGGCTCGTTGATGATGCGGACCACGTTCAGTCCGGCGATCTGGCCGGCGTTCTTGGTCGCCTGCCGCTGGGAGTCGTTGAAGTAGGCCGGCACCGTGATCACGGCGTCGGTCACCTTCTCGCCCAGGTAGGCTTCCGCGTCAGTCTTGAGCTTCTGCAGGATCATGGCCGAGATCTGCTCGGGGGTATAGCGCTGCCCCTGGATCTCGACTTCGACGCGGCCATCCTTGCCGGCGAGGGTCTTGTAGGGGACCATCTTCCGCTCTCGATCGACCTCGTCGAACTTGCGGCCCATGAAGCGCTTGATCGAATAGACGGTGTTTTCCGGATTGACGGCAGCCTGGCGCCGGGCCAGCTGGCCCACCAGGCGCTCCCCGGATTTGGTGAAAGCGACGACCGATGGGGTGGTCCGCCCGCCTTCTGCATTCGGAATGACGACCGGCTCGCCGGCCTCCATGACCGCGACCACCGAGTTCGTGGTGCCGAGGTCGATTCCTACTGTCTTTGCCATAGTTCGGTTACTCCTCTCAATATCCGCGGGCCCGGGCGCACGCCGCGCCGGGGCAAGCTGGGCGGTATATACCCGACCGATTTAGGCGCTAAACGATACCGCCCTAGAATAGCTTCAGACCTTATATGCGTACCGTAATCGTGGGCTGTGGCCGAGTCGGCTCCAGCCTGGCGCGCCAGCTCAGCGCCGAGGGGGACGACGTCGCTGTCGTCGACTTCAGTGAGTCCGCCTTCAACCGTCTGGGCGAGGACTTTACCGGGGAAATGGTGTTCGGCTCCGCGGTCGACGAGGACATCCTTCGGCGCGCTGGCACGGACCGTGCCGAGGCGTTCGTGGCGGTGACGGACGCCGATACCACGAATATCATGGCGGCCCAGATCGCCCAGCACGAGTTCGGCGTCAAGAAGGTCATCTGCCGGATCTATGACCCGGCGCGGGCGGACCTGTACGCCGAGCTGGGCCTGGAAACCATCTGCCCAACCACCATCGGCGCCGAAAAGGTCAAGCGCTTCTTCGAGAAGTAGGTGGGGACCGCGCCAGCGTCACCAACCACCAATATCGGCGTGAGCGAGTTGCGCCGGGACGTCAGCGTCTGGGGCTCATATATGTGGGGCTACGCGGATGTGGGCGCCGACATCTACGTGGCACTGGGGATTGTGGCGCTGGCCGCGCTGGGCTTCACCCCGCTGGCCTTTCTGGCGGCCGGACTCGTCTATGCCATGGTCGGCCTGTGCTACGCGGAGCTCGCGTCGGCGTATCCCGTGGCCGGAGGCGGCCAGTATTTTGCCCTCCGCGGCCTCGGCGACCTCTGGGGCTTTGTTGCCGGATCCGCCCTCTTGCTCGATTACACGATCGACATCGCGCTGTTCACCGTCATTGCTTTCGGTTATTTCAACTTCTTCCTGCCGTTTGCCGAAGGCCTGACGCTGCATGTGGGCCCGACCAACGTGCACTGGTTCT